>Ga0194052_1000681_pt1 | contig 20868 bp, 16 predicted proteins | sample SepL226m_MetaG_FD_160117 | JGI IMG/M metagenome (GOLD analysis project Ga0194052, IMG submission 160117) | Anoxic zone freshwater microbial communities from boreal shield lake in IISD Experimental Lakes Area, Ontario, Canada - Sep2016-L227-6m | ecosystem: Environmental > Aquatic > Freshwater >...
CGGGAGTTTCTCCCGGGGCTCGCTCAGTTACCAGCTTTCAGGCCTTAGCCCGGGCCAGCATAAATTAACAGTCAGGGCTTTTGATCTGTATGATAATTCAACCCAGCAGGATATTTATTTCTGGGTGGCCGGGGGTGCAGCCCTTAGTATCCGGAATGTTTTCTGCTATCCCAACCCTGCCACCACCAGCCTTACCTTTTCCTTTACCCCTGTGACTTCTGCGGGGGGATTCAGCCTGAGTATTGATATATACAATGTGTCAGGCATCAGGCTTAAGACAATCACCAGATCTTATCCTGAATCGGGCACCACACCCCTCACCCTTAACTGGGATCTTACCGACGAGGGCGGGAATAAACTGATTAGCGGGGTTTACCCCTTTACGGTTAAATTTAACGGCACTGGTTCATTTGTGAATACTTCCGGGAAAATTATAATAATTCACTAATAAACAAATAGTTATATCCAATTTTCTGAATGAAAGCAATATAGGCCGCTTTAATTCGTTAATTTTGCAACCCGTTTTAGTAAATACATATAATAATATTTTGGAATGCGACAGATTAAGAACAGATTGGTTTTATTGTTGGTTTTCACCTTTGTAGTATCAAATTTATTCGCACAACTGCCCCCCGAGCCCACCGATGGTTCCAGGGTCATATCGACATCGGTGCCATTTCTCACAATCGCTCCCGATGCCAGGTCGGGGGGTATGGGAAATACCGGAGCAGCAACAGCTCCGGATATATATTCGATGTTCTGGAACCCTGCAAAGTATGCATTCTGTGATAAAGCCGTCGGAATTGGTATAGGATATGTGCCCTGGCTGAGGGGCCTGGTGAATGACATTGGTCTGGCTTCCCTCTACGGGTACGTTAAGCTTGGCGATAAACAGGCCCTTGCTATGTCGCTGAGATTTTTCTCAATGGGTGAAATTCAATACACTGATGAAAACGGCAAGGATCTTGGAAACTACAAGCCAAATGAACTGGCCGTTGATGCTACATATGCCAGGAAGTTCTCAAGGGAGATCTCGGGAGCTGTAGCTGCAAGGTTTATTTATTCAAACCTGATACCGGGTTATAATGCTTACGATGCCAGCGTCAAACCCGGATACTCTGTTGCCGCCGACATCGCTTTTTATTACCATCACCCTCTGGAGATCAAGGGGACCAGCGGAGGTTCTATTTCTTTCGGGTTCGACATCTCGAACATAGGTGCCAAGATCTCTTACAGCAGCTCATCGGTACAGAGTAATTTCATACCCACCAACCTCAGGCTGGGACCTGCATTTACTCTTAATATCGACGATTATAACAGTATTTCGTTTGCTCTTGACCTGAATAAATTGCTTGTTCCCACCCCTCCTGTCACACAGTATGACAGCGCGTCGAAATCTTATGTGATCATTGCAGGGAAAGATAACAATGTTTCCGCAGTACGCGGCATGTACCAGTCCTTTTATGATGCGCCTTACGGTTTCAAGGAAGAACTCCAGGAAATCACGGTTTCGGCATCCACCGAATACTGGTACAACAAATTGTTTGCAATCCGCGCCGGTTACTTCTATGAATCGAAATACAAAGGCAACAGGCAGTTCTTTACTCTTGGGGCAGGATTAAGGTATAATGTCTTCGGACTTGATTTCTCCTATCTCATACCGATAAAGAACAACAACCCCTTGCAGAACACCATGCAGTTTACCCTTCTGTTCAATTTCGACACCCAGAAAAAAGACAAGCAGTCTTCGCAATAAATCGTAAATCGTAATGCGTATCGGTTTCGGCTTTGACACCCATAAACTTGAGGAAGGCCGCAGCTTCATCCTGGGAGGTGTGCCTGTTGAGCATGCCAAAGGCGCTGCAGGCCATTCCGATGCCGACGTTTTGATCCATGCCATCATTGACGCCTTGCTTGGTGCTGCAGGGCTTCCCGACATAGGACAGCAGTTTCCCGATACTTCGTCAGAATACAAAGGCATCAGCAGCAGCATATTGCTGAAGAGGACCCTTGTACTCATCAGTGAGGCAGGTTACGGGATAGGGAATATCGATTGCACTATTGTCCTTCAGAAGCCAAAGATCTCTGAATTGATCCCCTCCATGATAAGTTCACTTTCCGCCACTCTTGCCTGCAGCCCCGGCTGTATCAATGTAAAGGCAAAAACCAGCGAAAAACTCGGGTTCATCGGCAGGGAAGAGGGGGTTTCGGCATACGCGGTAGCTTTATTAGTAAATAGTGACTAGTGATCAGTGATCAGTGACTGGTCACCATTCACCGTTCACCATTCACCAGTCACTGCTTCTCCCGTACACTTTTATTCCCATATTATCCAGCATGAACAGTCCTTTACAGGGATTCCAGAGATAGATCTTCAGTTTTGCGGCAGGGTTATTGACCCTGGGGATACAAACCGAAAAATCAAGGGGTTTCCATATTCCGCTGCTGAACTGCGGAATGTCGTTCAGGCGGAAGGATACATAGTAATTGTACGAAGCTGAATGGTTTTCAATGCTGACGACGATCATTGCCTTGTTTGATGCACCGGGGATGCTGTCGCGGATCATCAGGTTTATCGTGCAGAACAACCAGGATGGATCATGCCGGAGGCTGTCATACCGCACATTGATGCCAGGGCCGAATTCCCTTTCCGCGGTAAACATGTAAACCTGGTTTTTATTGACGACTTTGCGCCAGTTAACCCAGGGTTCCTGTCCGAACCACCCTTTCTCCTGCTTGTCAAAAACGTTTGTAAAGCTTGCCAGGGGATGGCTGAGGTCGGCTTTATAGAATGGCTCTTCTTCATATCCCCCGAGGCAGTCACGATACTCATCCGCAGTCCTGAAAAAAACATAAAAATATTTCTGGCGGTTCATATTATCAGGGGAAATTATTTTCTTCCGGCACTGCCATGTCTGGAACAGGTTGAAAAAGATGAAAACTGTTAAGAGTGAAAAGATGGCAATTCTCAGCACTTTGGATCTGAATTCCAGAACGGAGGCAAGGGGAATGGCAAAAATCCCGTAAAAATCAATCAGTGGACGTTGTCCGAATCCATCCCCGTAATACCAGCACCACCAGGAGGAACATATATAAACAAGGATAGCAAAAAATAAAATGAAGCCGGCAGTGTTGCTGAATCTTCTTCCGGGAAGGGAAAAGATGCCGGCCATGGCAAGGAGCATCACAGGGGTATAAATGAACCAGCCTCTTCGGTATGAAAACAGGAAGTCGGTTATGCGCGGATGGAAAAAATTAAAGCCTTCATCAGGGTAAGGACGGATGATCCACTGGTTGGATTGAAGGTACCACAGGATCATTTGTATTGAAAGGGTTAAAGCCAGGGTCAGGATCAATACCGGGTCAAGGAATACCTTGAATTTTTGTAAAACAGGGCCTGGCTGATGCTTCAGGAAGAGGGGGAATGCAAGAAGCGGTATCACATTCACCGGCCGCAGGAGAAAAATGATCCCGATCAGAAAACCCAGCAAACATGAGGAAGCCGCTGATAATTTGTGGTTGGTCCGGATGAATGTCCAGGTAAACAGTATGATTGCAAAGAATGAAAAAAAATGTGACATGGCGGGCTTTTCCATGGAGTAGTACAACAGGTTTGTTCCGAAAGCCATGGCTATAATCACAAACGAGACCGTAATCTCCCTGAATTTGAAGAATCCGAGGATTTTTCTCAGGTAATGCAAGCCTGCAAGGATATAAAACAACGAACCTATGCCTGTGAAAAGCTGGAAAAAAAATGAAAGCCCGTTGATCCCGGTTCCTGCGATCCAGGAAAACAATAAAGCGGCAAGAAAAAACGGGAGTAGAAGTATTGCTTCCCCCGCAAAGTATTTATTTACAGGCGGTCCTTTGGTTTGGATGAGGTATTGAGGATTATAATCATTGTATCCATATGCATTGCGTTCGGCGGAAGTGAATTTTTCCCAGTGCGGATCACCGTAGATAAGAAATGAGGGCAGGTATGCATAATAACCTGCCCAGTCGCTGGTAATTATTCTTTTCCAGCCCGTTCCGTCTCCATCGAGGAAGCGGGTCTGAACGAATAAAATACTCAGAATGACGGCTGTAAGGCCAAAGGTGAATCCCGATACATTAAGGTTCCCGGTGAATTTGCTATTAATTCCTTTTGCCGGATCAGACATGGGGGATACAGGACTTAAGGACTCCAAAGATAGGCAATTAAATTCCAGACTGTTTGGTTATCTCCTTTCTTATTCTTAATTTTGCAGCCCGTTTTATAAAACCAAGTTAAATTCATTAAAATCAACAGGAAATGTTAAACCAGTACGAAACCGTTTTCATTATGACTCCCGTTTTATCTGAAGAACAGATGAAGGAAACGGTAGAAAAGTATCAGAAGTTCCTCGTCAGTAAAAAGGCCGAGATCGTTCACGAGGAACATTGGGGATTGAAGAAGCTCGCCTATCCCATTCAGAAAAAGAGCACGGGTTTTTATCATTTGATGGAATTCAAAGCAGAACCCGCAATCATTCGCGAATGGGAAGTAACCTTTAAACGTGATGAACGCATCCTTCGTTTTCTTACGATCGTCCTCGACAAGCATTCACTTGCTTACAGCGAGAAGAAACGTGCGAAATCAAGAGACAAGAAGAAGGAAAAGGAAGTTCAGGAATAATTTAAAAAATCAGTAAAAATGGCTACACAACAACAAGGCGAAATAAAATATCTAACCCCTATTGCGGTAGATACCAAGAAGAAGAAATACTGCCGTTTCAAGAAAAGCGGTATCAAGTATATCGATTACAAGGATGCTGACTTCCTGCTCAAGTTCATCAATGAGCAGGGAAAAATCCTTCCCCGCCGTATAACCGGCACCTCGACCAAGTACCAGAGGAAAGTGGCACAGGCCGTGAAACGTGCCCGCCACCTGGCTTTATTACCTTACGTTGCTGACATGTTAAAATAGGAGGGAAGAACGATGGAAGTTATTTTAAAACAGGATGTTCCCAATCTGGGATATGCGAATGACAAGGTGAATGTAAAGCCCGGTTACGCACGTAATTTTTTAATCGCTAAAGGTCTTGCAATCACTGCAACCGAGACCAATAAAAAGATCCTTGCCGAGACTATGAAGCAGAGGGCTCATAAGGAAGAGAAGATCTTCAAGAGCGCCGAAGAGCTTGCAAAGGCATTGGCCAATATAACTGTTAAGATAGGCGCCAAGGCTGCCGAGAGCGGAAAGATCTTCGGGTCGGTGAATGCCCTCCAGGTTGCCCAGGCTTTGAAAGACCAGTTCAATTTCGATGTTGACCGCCGCAAGATCCACGTTGACCATGAGCATATCAAAGAGCTCGGGGTTTACAAGGCAAAGGTCACCCTTCACAAGGACCTTCATGTTGAGATCAAATTCGAGGTGTTTGCGGAATAGTGACTAGTGACTTGGTAACTGGGTTACTGGGTTACTGGGTATCTGTTCTGCTGAAAAATTTACTAATTTTATCCCGGGATCACCACCCGGGATTTTTTTATGCTTTCAAATAGCCAGGTTAAACACATCAATGCCCTGAAGATCAAGAAGTACAGGGATGAGTATAAGGAGTTTATTGCCGAGGGCAATACCCTGGTAGCCGATTTGATCGAAAGCCCTTACGAAATTGCCGGGGTATACGCCGAGAGCCAGTGGATCGTCGGGAACCTGGAGATGATCAGGCGACATAATGTTCCGGTATTTGAGGCTGAGCCACAAGACATGGACAGGATCACGTCACTAACGAGTCCGAGCCCTGTACTTGCTGTTGTTAAAATCCCTACGGGATATGGCGATGTCATTGAATTTCCCGATACAGATTCGGTTGAGAAAGCAATCCCGGGTTTGAAAAATGTCCTCTCATTTATGCTTGAAAGCATCAGCGATCCCGGGAATTTCGGGACCATGTTGAGGATTGCCGACTGGTTCGGGATCAGGAACGTCATTTGTTCTGAACATGGAGTGGAATTATACAACCCCAAAGTGGTGCAGGCCAGCATGGGGTCTGTGGCAAGAGTTAATGTAGTTTATACTGATCTTCAGGGGATTCTTGAAACATTGAAAGGCAGTATCCCGATTTATGGTACTTTTCTGCAGGGTGATCCCGTTTATTCAGTTCCATTGAGTGAGAATGGGATAATCATTATTGGAAGCGAGGCCCATGGAATCTCTGAAAAACTCACTCAGTTTGTAACAAAGCGTCTGTTTATTCCTTCATTCGGATCATCCGCCGATGGTAAAGCCGAATCCCTCAACGCTGCCGTTGCCGCGGCAGTTGTCATCTCAGAATTCAGGCGCAGGATCACCTGATCCAGCTATCCCGTTATCCAGTCATCCAGTCATCCAGCTATCCAGTTATCCAGCCATCCAGCCATCCAGCTACCCAGCCATCCAGTCAGCCAGCTATCCAGCCATCCAGCCATCCAGCTATCCAGTCATCCAGCTATCCAGCTATCCCGCTATCCAGCTATCCAGTTATCCAGTTATCCAGTTATCCAGTTTCCCCGATTTTCATCTACACTTACTAATAATTCCCAAACACTTACCTTTTTGAGCTTGCAATCACTTTGCTGCAGGGATAAATTAGCAGAAAATTCATAATCTGGATTTTACAGAGAAAGGCAAACATTCAATCTCATAAAAAAGGAATAATGAGCACTCCAAATAATGGCCCATGGCTGATCACCCCGGTTATAAGAGATAAGGACTTTCTTGACATGAAAGAGCTTTCCATAGAATTTGCCACCGCTATGGACTTTGAGCTGGATTACCAGCAATTGCTGCGTGAATCGGCTTCGATCAAGGAGATCTATAAAATGCCGAAGGGTGTGGGATTTTTACTTAAATCCAATAATCAGAGTATAGGTTTCATAGCCTTGAAAAAAGCGAACTACAATACTGTTGAGATCAGGAAATTCTATGTAAGGCCATCAACGGCCTTCCTGAAATGGAGCCATAATTTACTCGAAGTTGCCGTAGACTGGGCTATGCAGTCCAATTTCAAAAAGATCAGGGTTGAGCCTCCGTCAACCCATCCTTCCCTGAAAAAATTGTATCCGGAAACTGATTTCAGGGAGAAGTTCATCAGGGATGAAACCTCCTCGCAGTTAGTGAAGGTATTGGAAAAAGCTTTAGTAAGCGTCCCCGAGTATTTTCAATTATAGAAATTGTACATTTGCCGGTTAGTAAGCTTGAACATTTCTTACCGGCTCATGAGAAATATAGTTTCCTTTTTCATCCTGACGTTTCTGGTCATTTTAGGTAATACATGCCTTGCAGCCGATTTCCCCAATGAGAATATAACCTATGATCCGGGAATAAAAACGGTTCAGTTGTATAAACAGGGATTTGAACTGTCCTCCCCCATATTCCAGCTGAATTCAACTGAAAGACTGGCTCTTGATTTTGATGATCTCGACATGCAGTCAAAGGCCTATAAATATACGATAAGGCATTGTGAATCCGATTGGTCTACTTCTTCAGACCTCAGACCCTCAGAGTATATCAGCGGGTATACTGAAGAGAATATCAATGATTTTCAATATTCAATCAATACTACGGTAAGGTATGTTCATTACTCCTCAAACTTCCCTTCGAAGGACATGGCCCCGAAGATATCCGGAAATTATTTGCTGATAGTATATGACGATGATCCGGCTTACCCTGTTTTTACCAGGAGGTTCATGGTTGTTGAAGTATCCACCGTCTCCATTGAAGGATCGGTTCAGCAGGGGTCTAAAACCGATGAACATCTGACAAAGCAGCAGCTTGATTTTATCGTCAGGCTCAATGGCTTCAGGATTTCGGATCTAAAGCGCGAATTAAAAGTGGTCGTCCAGCAGGATGACCGCTGGGATAATTCCTTGTTTGGCATCTTTCCGAGGTTTGTAAGGGGGGAAGAACTGGATTACCGTTACGACGAGAACAATGTGTTTAACGGGGGAAGTCCGTACCGTAACTTTGATATAAAAAGCCTGATGTACCAGACCGAGCGTATTGATAAAATTTATTATGACACTGTGAACCAGGTGCTTTTACTGGAAGACAAGCCCAGGACCTATAAGAATTATGTTTACAATAAGGATATTGGCGGAAGGTATCTTATTAAAAATGAAGTCAATGCGACGAATTTTAATATTGAATCCGACTATGCCCTTGTTCATTTTTTCCTTCCTTTTCCCATGAAGTTCACCGATGGTGATTTTTATCTCATGGGGGCTCTTACAAACTGGAGGATGGATGCTCAAAGCAGGCTGCTGTTTAATGATGCCACCAAACGGTATGAGATCAGCCTCTTTTTGAAACAGGGGTATTATAATTATATATATGTCCTTTTGAAAAAAGGTAAAACCGCGGGGGACGAATCCCTGGTTGAAGGGAATCATTGGGAGACTCCGCATATGTATACCGTTTACGTTTATTACCGGCCGGGAGCTGCTCAATGCGATCAACTGATCGCAGTGCAAAATATTAACTCCATTCAACAGAATTAATCCTTCTTTCTTCTTTAATCTTAAAATGTACTATATTTACTAAGTAAGTAGTTACACTTACGTATTACAGCTTTCATTTAGCCCTGTTAACAGTTTATCTTTGCATAAAACAAATTCATATGTCAACATCACGACTTGCAATAACAAACATACTGCTGATGACTTCGGCAGTATTTGTCTTTTTATTTATTCTCCCGTCCTGCAATAAAAATAAGGGTGATTCCCCTTCGCAGGCTGCGACTTTCGACCAGCTTGTTGTTCCTTCAAATTTCACATGGGCTACCACAACTGATGTGGGAATAAATCTTGCTGCCCAGGACAACGGGGGCAATCCGCTTCAGAATGTTAAATTCAGCGTTTATACTTCTCATCCTGATTCTGGCGGCGTTCTGATGTACAGCGGTTCGACTGATATTAACGGGAAATGGGTTGTAACACAGCCATTCCCCACTTCCCTGAAGCAGGTTACCGTTACAACCAGGTATCTTGGCTTGCAAAGAGAAATGAATCTGCCTATAACTTCAGGCCGCATTGAAGCAATATTCGGAGGAAAAGCCCCGGCCCCGGTAAACCTTAAATCGGGCTTTGGAGGTTGTAATGTGAAAAGCGCCGCTGCGACTAAAGTTGTTTACATGGGCACATATGACAGCCAGGGTGTTCCCAATTATCTTGTAACACCAAACGATGTAGTCGACCAGGCCTTATTGACGGATCTGAATTCAACCTTGCCTGAGTACCGGCCGGTTCCCACATATCATCCCGAATATCTTGCTTCAAACGCTCCATGCAACCTTGAACTGATCGAGCAGTGCGACGTATGGATCACTTATATTACCGAAGGCGCCGGATGGCAGAATGCAATGGGCTTCTTTACCTTCAATACAAATAATCCGCCGACAACTGCGGCACAGATCGATACCATTAAGATTATATATCCCAATCTCTCCAATAACGGGAGCGGAGGCGGGCTTTACCCTGGAAATAAAGTGTTCCTTGGACGCTTCCCCGCCGGAAAATCCTTGGGTTGGGTGGTTATCGCTGCCGGTTGGAATGGCACTTCAAAAACCGTGACCAGTGGTTCTTATTCCCTTTACTCAATCCCAGGGCTGAATCCTGAAACAGATCCTGCCCTGAGGAAGCATACATTATTATTAAAAGACATTTCACGTTTGAAATTCATGTTTTCGTTTGAAGACTGGAGGCGCGACCAGGGATCGGACCAGGATTTTAATGACGGGATCCTATACGTAACAGCCAATCCGGTTGAAGCTGTAAATACCGTGAATATGCCCAATATAGCTACCACGCTTCCCGATGCAGACCATGATGGCATCCCCGATAACCAGGATGATTATCCAAATGATCCAACAATGGCTCACGACAATTTTTATCCCAATAAAACTTCTTATGGCTCGCTTGCTTTTGAAGATCTCTGGCCAACCAAGGGGGATTACGATTTTAACGACCTGGTGGTAAGCTACCGTTTCGACCAGATCACGAATGCCGACAACAATGTGGTGAAAGTGCAGGCAACCCTTATTACTGAAGCCATGGGAGCGACCCTGCATAATGCCTTCGGATTCCAGATGGGCTGTTTGGCAGCAAAGGTTGCTGGTGTAACAGGCATCGATCTGAAGCATTCCTATATCAGTCTTTCAGCCAATAACTGCGAGGCGGGTCAAACCAAAGCCGTGGTTATTCCTTACGATGATGCTTTTGACAGGCTCCCTTATCCCGGAACCGGTATCGGAACCAATACCACGATGGGTGCGCCTTATGTTACCCCCGATACGATCAGGCTTACTATAACCCTGGCTCAGCCTGTGCCTGTTTCCACAATGGGGACACCGCCGTATAATCCATTCTTAATTGTGAACCAGGATCGCGGGCATGAAGTACATCTTGTTGACAACCAGCCAACCGACAAGGCCGATCTTTCCCTGTTTGGTACGGGTGACGATAACAGCAGTGTTGCTGCAGGCAGATATTACAAGACCTCTTCGAATCATCCCTGGGCTATCAATATTGCCGAAAAATTCAATTATATGATTGAAAAACAGCAGATACTCACGGGTTATCTCAAGTTCTCGACCTGGGCTGAAAGCGGCGGTTCTAGCTACCCTGACTGGTATAAGTCCACCTCCGGTTACAGGGACAACTCGAAAATATATTCTCATTAAGTTCTCATAGGTTGGTTTTTGGTTAATGCAAGAGGGCGGCTCAAAAGGCTGCCCTTCTTTTTTTATTTGTTGGCTGAGGAGTCTCTGTCACTGCATCGCGTCTGCGTCCGGCGCTAAAATACCTGACCGATCCCAAGAAATTAGCTATAGGACCGCGCCGGCCAAGGCCGCTTATGCAGTGCCAGGGACTCCGCCATGACAAAAGAACTAGATCAGGGGTCTAGCTGGACCACTTTGACAGATTGTGGGCTATGCTCAGCAGTCCGGCTTCGATTTCGACCTTTTCACACCCTACGAGCATAAACCGTTTGAAGCCCTTGTTGTATTTGATATTACCAAACACAGGCTCGACATCCCAGGGACGTTTCTTTCGATGCTTGATACCTTCTTCGCTCAGAAGTAATTCACGGGCTTTGGCCTTGAGCTTCCGTAACCGGTGATTGACTTCGATGATGCGGTTACCTGAGGCTTTATGGCACATCCCCCGCAGTGGACACCCCTGGCAGTTTTGCGCCTGGTAAGAGGTATACCTACGGACAATGCCATCTTTTTCTGTTCGTGTACTCTCTGCTTTACGTGTCATGGGCTGACCCATCGGACAATAGTAACAATCCTGCTCTTCATTGTAAAAGAGCTTGTCTGCAACAAAGGGATGCCTGGGGTCAGAACCATGCTGATCCTTGTCAAAATAATTATCTTTTACAAATCCACGAATAAAATGCTCTTCTAAATACAGGTAATTGCTCTCGGATCCATATCCTGCATCGGCTGTCACGGTATCAGGCATGTGTCCATAGAGAGAGTGAAACCCCTGAAGATGAGAAGGCAAGGTTAACGTGTCCGTTGCATGTTGATGAATGCTATAATTCAGAATGAACTGATCGTTGGTTGATATCTGAAAGTTGTAGCCCGGTTTTAACTGTCCGTTCAGCATGTGATCCTCTTTCATGCGCATGAAGGTCGCATCCGGGTCTGTTTTGGAGTAACTGTTGCGCCCGTTGAGGATTTTTTCCTGCTGGTCGTATTTCTCTATATTTTTAGGCCAGTTCTTTTCGGCGTACTTGAGCTTCTGACTCACCTTTTTGCTTACCGGCTTATCTTTCAGAGCCTCATTAATCTTATTGACCGTATCGGCGACCTTTTGCGCATCGATCGGTTCAAAGGTCATGGGACTGGGATCTTTGAGTTCCTCCTGAACGATCTTCTGCGTATATTGCCAAAGCTCTTCTAATCTCTTTAGGGGTTAGTTCCCCGCCGCTTGCGGCGTAAAAAATATATCTTTGTATGTATGAGCGAAAGCGCTTACATACATAAATCGCATAATGTTTCTGTTCTGTTGTATCACTTTGTTTGTCCTGCCAAATATCGCAGAGTGGTATTCAGCAAAGCAGTTGATCAAACCTTGAAAGAAGTTTGTTTGGAGATAGAGAAGCGCTACGAGGTTCATTTTTTGGAGATTGGGACAGACAAAGACCATGTTCACTTTTTGATTCAAAGCGTTCCAAAGATGAGTCCAACGGCGATTATTACGATATTGAAAAGCCTCACTGCAAAAGAGATTTTTAAGAAGCATCCTGAGGTGAAGAGCAAGCTTTGGGGCGGAGAATTCTGGACTGATGGATTTTTCGTCAACACGGTCAGCAAATTTGGTGATGAGACGAGTATTACGAAGTACGTTCGTGATCAGGGTCTTGAAAAAGAATACACAGTGTTGCATACAAGTAAACAGTTGGCTCTGTTTTAGATACCTCGCTGCTCTGCGGCGAGGTCGTTCATCTGCTTTTTGATCCGTTCCTTGCTCGTTTTGATGGATCGGCCCCATACAAACGTATACTTGTTCGCTTTCGATTCGATTTTCGTCCCATCCAGGTATGCTTCTTTAAGACTGACCAGCCCTTCGGCAACCAGTAACTCCACGACCTGACGGAATACCTGCTTGAGGATACCCTTCAAACGCTCACCGCGGAAGCGATTGATCGTATTGTGATCCGGCTGGTTCATCCCCGATATCCACATAAAATGGATATTCTCCTTTAACGCAGCTTCCATCCGCCGTCCCGAATAAATATTGCTCAGATAGCTATACACCAATACCTTCAAGAGCATCCTCGGATGGTAGCTCGAGGTACCTCCTCCTTTGAACCTGGCAAATAACGGATCTAAGTCGATCCGGTCTATCACTTGATTAACTATGCGCACGGGATGATTTGACTCTATCATCTCATCCAGAGACAGGGGAATCAACATCAGTTGATTTTGCGCATACTCTTTGAACCTGACGTTCGTTCGCTTGATCTGTTTCATGCTGCAATATAAGCTTATCTTGCAGAATATCAGACAATTACATCTAAAACTTATGAACTAATTTATTAACAATCAGAGAGTTATAAATAACAAAAGGGTGTCTCGACTTTTGAGACACCCTCTTTTTTTTATCAGGAAATAGCGATTTTCACACTTACCTTAAAAAAAGCTACACTTACCAAATTTCTATACACATATACTTGCATAGTTTAAAATCTTGTTTTATATTTGTATAATCGAAAAAGTGTATAGACTTTTATTCATAATTAATTATGAAATTTTAAAACCATCAATCATATGAAAAAACAATTACAAAAATTCAAATTATTAGCAGTGTTTCTGGCGATAGCCGGTATGCTGTTAAGCAGCTACTCCTATTCGGCGGTGAGTATTTCGGGGACGTTAACCATCTCCTCGAATTCCACTAATTACCCTATTGGTCCTTCGGGAATTCAGATTGTAGCTCAAAAAATTAAGGCTGGAAATGTGATCGGAACATATTCTGCCTATACAAATACAAGTCTGCAGTATGCCTTTGGCGGTTTGCCAGATTTAGCAACAGGGGAAACTTATAGTGTAAGAGCATCTGTAAACCTATTTTACGGTCTTCCTGAAGTAATATCAACTCTTGGGTCTGGTTCTTACACCAAAAACCTCTTTATTATTTTTAATAAAGCTGGTTTTGAAGGTGGCAACGGAGGTTTTCCGCTTTGGGAGCAGTTTCTGTCAAGCGCTTCTTATAGTGGTACTCAACTTGGAGATGGTGATCAGATTGCTATTTACAATGACTTAGCATGCACTCAATGTGTTGGAGTTATTATTTTTACATCTGGTTTAGTTACAAGTAATGTTTTTGATCCTGCAAACAAACTGATCGCTTATTCCACTTTAGCTGCTATTCCGGGTGGCAATCAATTCCCTGCTGGTTATTCATCAGGTAATGTTTCTTACTATAAATTGTGGAAACTGGTTGGGGCAGTATATACTGCATATACTGATGTCACTCCTGCACGTTTTAATATTGACGGTGTTTGTTATTTAGAAAATACATTTCCGGGTGCAGGTTTATATGTTCATAGTGTAACAAGCCTGGATTTCGGGGTTTCAGCCTATAACGCACAATTTACAATTAATGATTCCTGGTCAGGCGCGACTTCGTATATAAACGGAGCAAATGTTCAACTTCTTAAAAACGGCACTGTCCTTTTTTCAGGTTTGACCAACGCAAGCGGACAAGTCACCTTATCCAATGTTGCAGATGGAAATTATACTCTGGTTATAAGTAAAGCGGGGTATACAACATTAACAAAGGCATCATATGGAATTCATAATGCCGGACCTTATCCAGAAGCTTTATCACCAACCGGAGCAATAAGTGGTAATATTACTGAAGCAGGTACAGGCACGGGTATTGTTCAAGCATTAGTTACTGTTATTGATGCTAGTGGAAAATCCCAAACAGCACTTACAGGTATGTATGGGAGTTATACTATAGGAAGTTTGTCAAACGGCGCTTATTATGTTACGGCACAAAAAACAGGATCATACAACCTTTCAAGTACTAATACCTTAGTTTCAAGCGGCCTTACAACAAATGGTGTTAACCTTGCATTGACACCAGCCGACTCGCACTTTGATGCCGTTTCCGGTGATCCTTTGCAAACCTGGACTATATATCTTGCCCAGGCAAGAATCGGGAGTAATGATCTGGTGGCTGGAGATGAAATTGCAATTTTTGATGTCAATGGAGGAACCCAAACAATTGCAGGTAAATATAAACTGGTTGAAGTTTTAACTCCAGGTACAGCTCTGAATCATGATATGGTTGCATTCAAATTGGTTACTCCTCCAAATTCAACTGGTTTTGTTCCTGGTCGTGCTTATACTTTTCAATGTTATCAGAAAAGTACTACTAATTACTATGGATTAGGCAGCTTTTCAATCGATGCTACCAGTTCCTGGATCGACAAAGATCACTCACCGGATGCCTCTTCTACATTGACTAAATATTCAATTGTGACCCTGAATTTTCTTGATTATAACCCTTCGAATGTACAGCAAAATATTTATTTGAGGCAGGGTGTTAACTGGATATCATCCTATATTACTCCTGCAGCTTCATTGTTTCAGGAAATCATTCCCCCCACACATTATTTATGGGCTGGAAACGGACCCGGAACCTGGTCTGCCAATACAGGTAGTCCTTTACAATATGTTCAGGATGATTGGGGAACCCAATTCGGTGTAACAACAAATTATGTTGCTGGACCTCCGGTTGTTCCTACTGCTTTGACCAATAATATTACATATTATGCTGGTGGAAAATGGAATAACAAAGCCGGATATATGTTCTATATGAATTCTGCAAATTCACTGATCATTACCGGAACAAGATATGATGCTTCCACAAACATTCATGTTGCCCCTGGTTTCTGGTTCGTTGGCAATTTACTTGGCAATTCTGTAAACGCCGCGACTGCATTCAAACAACTGATAACTGCAGGAACATTGTCATCAAGTGTTAATTACATCAAAAATTCTGATGGTCGTATGTTCTGGATGATTGGAGGCACATTGGTTAATAACATTGGCAATGTAATTCCAGGTCAGGCCTACCAGTTCTTTGTTGCTCCGGGAGCAGGTGTTGATTTTGTTTACCAGACAACAAAATCGGGAGATTTAGTTGATGAAGATTATAGTACATCTCATTTTATTGTCAATGGAAATGCTGGTGATAAAGTGTTTACGATTTATGTAAAAACTTCTGATTTTACAGCCGGTGATGAGATCGCTGCTTTTGACGGTGATAAATTGGTTGGCTCAACTAAACTTATTTCAACAACAGGCACTTTCAGCAATCCCATTCCTGCCTTTATGACTCTTACAACCGGGGAAGGATTTGTACCCGGCCACGCATATACCTTGAAGGCATGGAACGCTTCGGAAAACAAAGAGTACGATGTTACTTTTACACTTGAAAATACTGATGGGGCTTATTACAATACTGTGTATCCAAACAGTGACGGTAAATTCTGCATCGCAACTGTAAAGAAGAGCACCCTCGGCATCAACGATGCCTCAGGTATCGTAGCTAATATATATCCGAACCCCGCACATGATTACCTGAAGGTGGTTGCCGATCGCACGATCGATAAACTTGCCCTCATGAACATCATGGGCCAGAAGGTTGCTGAGAAATCAGTAGACGCTTCCACCGCACAGCTTAATACCAGCAGTATTAAAGCAGGTGTTTATTTCTTAAGGATTGAATGCAACGGACAGGTTTCGACCCAGAAAGTTGTAATCCAATAAGCAGAAAATTGATTGATGGTAAAAAGACCGCTCGCAAGGGCGGTCTTTTTTTTGACTATAAGGAAACAAATTATGATAATGTTGTGTTTTTAGAAAAATCAAATTTTCTTTCCTTCGGTTATCCTTCGCTTAGGCTTCGCTAAGCTACTTGTGTCCTGTTCAGATCTTCCGGTAAGCGACATTGAATTTGTCAACGGGAAGGCATTCGTACTCACAGGTAAGTGCAAGAAGTTCATTTAACCTGGAAATCGTCTGGTGCTTCTTTTCCATAACGAGGAGGATGTTCCTGTGGGTTTTCAGAAATTCTATGGCTCCGAGCAGGATCATATGTTCCATGCCTTCGGCATCCATCTTGATCAGGATTTTCTCGTCGGGTGAAATTGCAAGCCGGTCAGCAATTGCATCCAGCCTGAAGATATTTAAATTCAGGATCTCCTTACTGTTCTCAGGCCCTTCGTAATCGGAAGGATTTGAAGCAAGCCTTGAAGCCCCGGTATTGATCTTCTCGTAAATAAATTCGCTGGTGCAATCCTCGCATCCTAATGCATAATTATGACTGCGGATGTTATTCTCCAGGTTATTAAGACCAATGTTTGTAAGCATAGCCTTGTAATTGTCGGGCATCGGTTCAAATGCATGACAAAGCAATCCCTTCTGAGCCATCAGGATACTGTAAATGCCGATATTTGCACCTATGTCGAGGAATACTGAATACTCCTTGTAATGCTTAAGGAAAAATTGCTTGACATCCCATTCGTAGGCATAGTTGGCGAATTGAAAATCAATAGTCCCTTTTCTTACATAAAACTTGCCCAGGCTGCTTGTGTATTCTCCCGATTTCTTTACGGGACGTTTGAAAAGCTGGTAGCCAATTGCAGTAAAAAAATAGCCGTATTCCTTATGTTTATAGTAATCCTGAAAATACCGTATATAAGTTGATATCTTGTTTGACATCCTGAATTGTTAATTCTTTGCTAAAGTAATACTTATTATTAAAACGGATAGCCAATCCCGAAATTCCAGACAATATCCTGTAATTGCATTTTGTTAAAATACCAGCGCTGTCCCTGGGGATACCAGGGAACACGGATCGGGATTGCGGGGTCAAGCCTGATCATAAAGAAATTAAAGTCGAGCCTGAGTCCGATGCCAGCATTGATGGCTATATCGGGCAGGAAGTTTGAAAGGGTTATTACGCCCCCGGGGAGGTCAGATGAGGGTTTAATCAGCCATACATTACCCATGTCAAGGAACAAGGCACCTTTAACAACTTTATATATGGGGAAGCGGTATTCCACATTTCCTTCGATCTGCATGTCGCCAAACTGGTTGTAATTCCCGGCAGTAGTGTCGTTATGATAACTACCGGGTCCGAGGTACCCCATTTTCCACCCCCTCAGATCGTTTGCACCACCCGCGAAAAATGCTTTTTCAAAAGGCAGGGCAATTGAATTTCCATAAGCAATCCCAATGCCTGCATAGAAGCGGTAAACAACGGTATGCTGTTTGTTTATTTTTTGATAATAGCGGATGTCGAAATCGGGGCGCACATACTGGGCGTATTGAATATTGAGCAGGGTATAATAACCCGAACTGTTTTTCGGAGCCTTAAAAAGGTTATCAATGCCATATAAAAGATTCCCGCCTGTTTCAAAGTTCGTCCTTAAATAGATATAATCATTGAGCCGGTTCAATTTCTGGCTGGTGTACTGAAGGGTATACCTCAACCCGGCCACAAGATGGTCGGTATACTGGTATTTTAACCTCTGGTCGGTGAGCGTGGCAAGATAATCGTCGAAATATTCATCTCCGAAGACTTTCACAAGGGCGATTTCAACCGGGTTGATCGTCTGGCTGAGCTGGCTGTTCTGGACCCAGGTATATCCAAACGTCATGTTGGTGATATGACGGTCGTAGTCCTGTTGCCTCTGGAAGTTATAGCCGATGCTGATGGTCGTCTTCGGTTTCATTTTCTTTGGCAGATGTTCAGGTTTTATCGGGAAGAGAAACTGGGGGAAGGTAAGACTGGCGCTGAGCCCGATCTCGAGAACATTAAATAACCTTTTAGGCTGGTCAGCATACAGCGGAGGCTGGGTTTGGGCCGAAAGGCTGAGGCCTAACCTGAGAAGCTGAGCTCCCCTGAATATATTCCTGTTCGAGTAAGTGAGCCCTCCCTGCATGCCAAAAGCGCCTGCCGAATTTGTGCCGTCGGCAGAAACGGAGAAGGAATGGCCCGGTGATCTTGAAAGCTGCACCCTGCAATCGATGGGATCGGCATACTTTTTGGAAGTATCCCTTTTTGATTCCGATGAGGCAAAACGAAGATTGATGTATTTGAACACCTGCAGGCCGGCGAGGCGGCTGTATGTTTCGTTGACCAGATCAAGGCTGTAATAACTTCCCGGCTCCACAAAAATCGATTGGGTTATGGTCCGGGGCTTGATCGACATTTTAGTGTCGTACAGGAAATAATAACTATACTTCGATTTTTCTTTCTTCGGTCCTTCAAACTCAGTAAGAAGTGTGTCGTATTTAATGGAATCACCGGCCAGATGGTCAAACTCAGGATAGATATACATCCGGTTGATGTAATAGCGTTTATGGGGAACTGCAACCATCATGGCCGGGTCGTCGACTGAAGGAACAACCGGGTCGGTGATTTCAATAGTAACATCCATTTTACGCTGGCCAAGTGCACTGTCGACCCGGTATGCTATATAATTTGTCGTGAACCTGTAAAACCCTTTATTATTAAGGTTGGTGGCAATCCGCGTGCGCTCATCGTCAAGTTTATAAGCATCGAAATTCATACCCGGCTTTACCAGGGATTTGGAAGTATCCTTATATATAAACCGGGCTACCATGGTGTCAGGTATGGCATATTCGATTTTTATGATTTTATAGGGGGTAGTGGTTTTTACGTGGTAATGGACACTCGCTTTTTTCTTGTTAATTACCACGGTATCCCTGACTGTTGAATTGAAATACCCTTTATTGGCCAGGTATATCGTCATTTGTTTGCAAGCCATTACGGCAAGGCTCGTGTCAAGCAATACAGGGGCTGCCCCAGCCGTATTCCTGAGCCACTTTTTGAATTTGCTGTCTTTTCCTTTGCAGCCCCAGTTGTATAAGGCAATATTAGTCCTGAAAAGGCCGAACAGTTTTTTATTCGGCTGCTGCTGGAGGTACCCGCTAAGGTCATCCGCAGACACCTTCATCGTATTGATCTTGAATTTGTTCTGTATGAGAAGGTATTCCTTTGGCCCCAGGTTTTTAGTGACATTACAAGCAGTAAGGATCATCAGTATGCAGGTAAAACAGATCCACGGCCGAATTTGTAATGGCTTCAAGTCAAAGGAAATTAAGAATGGCAAACAAATGTAGCGAGAATTATTTAGATCGAAAATTATAGCCAGGCCTATTGGGATATGAAAAAAATTCGTACTTTTGCACCCTCGAATTAAGGGAGCATAGCTCAGCCGGTTCAGAGCATCTGCCTTACAAGCAGAGGGTCACAGGTTCGAATCCTGTTGCTCCCACTTCAAAAAAACCACTTATGAAAATTTCGTAAGTGGTTTTTTGTTGGTGAATTGTTGCATGTAAATTCCATGACGGCTATAAAAAAAATTCTATATTAAAAACGAGTAAATTGAAAAAAGTTGAACTTTGTCATCAATGAAGGAGTCAACTCTGTTAAACTCCGTAAAACAATTTTGAAATGATTAACAAGAGTATTAGATCATTGGAGGGTTCTTCCGTTATAAAAGTCGCTGCACTGATAATTATAATTGCAGGATTGATTTATGCAAAAGCCATCATCACTCCGTTTTTACTCGCGCTATTTATAAGTATCATTTGTGCGCAACCCATTTCCTGGCTTGAGAAAAAGAGAATGCCAAGATGGCTCGCGCTTATCGTCGTAATATCAGGATTAGTGATACTTTTCTCCGGATTTGCTTTCCTGATCGGAGGAACAGTATCCTCCTTTACTGGCAATGTTTCAAAATATGAATCTACTCTCACGACAATCAGCAACTCATTTATTCAATTTTTAAATGAGAAAGGGTTGAAAATCCAGCCTGATGAGGTATCAAAGTTTATTCAACCGGCAAGGATACTGGAATTTACCGCAAGCGCTGTAAATGGACTGTTAAATATGATGGGGAATACCTTCCTGATCTTCCTTATCACTTTATTTATTCTTATGGAATTCGGTAGTTTTGCTGTTAAAGCAAAAGCAATTCTGAGTGGATCGGATGAATCCATTGCTTATTTTTCGATCATTACACAAAATATCCGTCACTATCTTGGGATTAAGACCTTGGTGTGTTTATCAATTGGGATTTTTATCTACATAGCATTATTGATCATCGGGGTTGATTATCCTTTGCTTTGGGCACTGATTGCAGCTCTTATGAATTATATTCCGAATATTGGGTCCATCCTAGCTGCGATTCCGGCAGTTCTTTTTGCCTTGGTACAATTCGGATTAGGTGGTGCACTCTGGACTCTGGGCTCGTTTCTGCTTATCAACAATGTTCTTGGAAATTTTGTTGAACCCAGGATCATGGGA
>Ga0194052_1000682_pt1 | contig 20867 bp, 21 predicted proteins | sample SepL226m_MetaG_FD_160117 | JGI IMG/M metagenome (GOLD analysis project Ga0194052, IMG submission 160117) | Anoxic zone freshwater microbial communities from boreal shield lake in IISD Experimental Lakes Area, Ontario, Canada - Sep2016-L227-6m | ecosystem: Environmental > Aquatic > Freshwater >...
GGGCGAGGAGAGCACCGGAGGGGAAGTGGTCCAGGGCCATGGGGTGGTCCTGGAAGGCCGCGTGGCGGTCCGCCATGGCGGGATGCCGGGTGTAGCGCGCCTCGGTGAAGAGGCAGAGGTCCGTGAGCCCGAGCTTCTTCACCAGCTCGGCGCTGGGCTGGCGCCGCAGGACTGCCGTGCGCTCCTGGTCCCGGGCGTGCACAAGCATGACCAGGAACAGCGCCGAGAGGGCGCCGGTGACGGCCAGGCAGAGGGTGGACTTGCGCATCGGGTGGACCTCGGGAGGGTGTCCCAGCACCAGGATACCTGTCACTCCAGGTCCTTCAGGGTGCCGAGGTTGATTTCCGAGAAGGTCAGCACCTTCTTGCCGTGGTGATCCTTGAGGAAGTCCCGGGCGCCAGCTTCCGTGCCGAAGGGCACAAGCTCTTTGCCCATCGGGCCCAGGATGTCGCTGCCAATGACGAAGGAGGCTTTTCGCGCGTCGGTGGGCTTCAGGGCGTAGTAGTCCCGCACCTGGATGCTGGAGATGTCGGCGGCGCCCCGCTTCGGGGCGTAGCGCTTCAGGTCCAGCAGGTAGGTGAAGAGGTCCTTGGGACCATCGAACCAGGCCTGGCTGCCGTCCCGGAAGGTGACCACCGCAGCCCAGTCGGGGAAGTTCGCTACGACCATCCCGCACACGGCGCAGTTGCCCTTGGGCACCGGACCCTTGGCACTGGCAGCTGGCTTCGAAGGGATGGCTGCGAGGCCAGAGGCCAGCAGGAGAGAAAGGAACAGGCGTGTGCTGGGCATCAGATCTTCCTTCCATCGGAAGCCTGATTCTAGCCGGGGGGTTGGTGGGAAACCTCCCGGGAAGCTCAGGTGGGGGGCCCCGTCCCGTCGCCGATCCTCTTGTTGGGACATTTGTTTTATCCAAGTCGCAGACCCGCTACATTGGATTTGGACAGGAGTAACCCTGGGCAAACAGGCCCAAAGGTGGCTACCCTCGCTGAAAACGCTCCCCTGGATTGAGACGGAACATGACCTCGGAACAGAAACACAGGCTGGTGATCGCGGAGGACCATACCATCCTCCGCGAGGGGCTGAAGGCGCTGCTGAGTTCTCGGCCGGATCTGGATGTGGTGGGTGAGGCTACGGACGGTCGGGAGGCGGTGCGGGCTGTCCAGGAACTCAATCCGGACCTGATCCTGCTGGACCTCTCCATGCCCCGGTCCAATGGCCTGGAAGCCCTCAAGGAGATCAAGCGGCTGAGCCCCCACACCAAGGTGCTGGTGCTGACCGTCCATAAGACGGAGGACTACGTCTTCACGGCCCTCCAGGCTGGGGCCGACGGCTACGTGCTGAAGGACTCCACGGCCTCCGAGCTGACCCTCGCGGTCCGGAGCGTCTTGAGTGGCGAGCGCTACCTGGGTCCCGCCATCGCGGGCACCGTAGTCTCGGGCTACCTGGGCTCCCGGAGCGGGAAGCCGTCCCGGCCCAGCTTCGACGACCTCTCCACCCGGGAGCGCGAGGTGCTGAAGCTCATCGCCGAGGGCTACCGGACCAAGGACATCGCAGAATACCTCTGCATCAGCCCCAAGACCGTGGAGAAGCACCGGGCCAATCTCATGGACCGCCTGAACCTCCACACGGTCTCCGCCCTGACCACCTACGCCATCGAGAAGGGCCTGGTCACGAGCTAGTCTCCTCGGAGAGCGGCCAGCGGGCGAGGACCACGGTGCCCTGGCCCGGGGTCGAAGTGAGGATCAGAGAGCCTCCGAAGAGCTCTGCCCGCTCCCGCATGGAGACCAATCCGAAACCACCTGTCAGGTCGGGCTTGCGGGGCTCGTCGGTCCTGAAGCCGACGCCGTCATCCTCGACCGTCAGCTGAAGGTCGCCGAGGACCTGCCTCAGCACTACGGTGACCGTCTCGCCCTGGCTGTATTTCGCCGCGTTGTTCATGGCCTCCTGGAGGATGCGGAAGATGCTTGTCTTGAGGGCCTCCGGCACCTCGAACTCCTCCACCTCGATGTGGCGGACCACCTCCAGGTGCGGGTAAGTGACCTGAAACTCCCGCGTGAACCAGGCGATGGTGGCGAGCAGCCCCAGGTCGTCCAGGGTCGTGGGACGCAGGGCCATGGAGATGCGGCGCACTTCCTCCACGGCGGCCTGGATCACGGGTACCACTGCCTGGAGGGACCGGCCCCGTTCGAGGTCCGGCAGGACCTCGTCCTGCTCATCCAGAGCCCGCTCCACCATGAACTTCACGGCGCTCAGAGACTGCCCGATGCTGTCGTGGAGCTCCTGCGCCACCCGGCGGCGCTCAACTTCCTGGGCGGACATGAGCCGGGCGGAGAGCCGATGGAGGGCCTCCTGGGAGTTCCGCAGGGCCTCCTCGGCCTTGTGGCGTTCGGTGATGTCTTGGATGTTGCCGAGCAGAGCCGGCTCACCGCCGTATCGGATCAGGGCGCTCCGGCCGGCGATCCAGCGCACCTCGCCGAGGGGGTTCACGATTCGGCATTCGTAGTCCTGGGTCGCCCCATGGCCCGCCAGGCGCTGCCGCCAGAGCTCGCGGACCCCAGGCCAGTCCTCCGGATGGACAATCTCCGCCACATCCATGGCCGACAATTCTGCCTGGGAGCGCGCCACCATCTGGAAAAACCGCTGATTGCCGAACACGAGCTTTCCGTTCCGGTAGATGAAGACGCCCGTGGGGGAGTTCTCCACCACGGTGCTGTACTTCGCCTCGGAGTCCTGGAGGGCCGTCTCGGCGCCCTTCCGTTCAGTGATGTCGATGAAGGTGTAGACGAACCCTGCGATGGAGCCATCTTCGCGCCAGATGGGCGAGCAGGTCAGGTAGGCCGGGAAGGTGGAGCCGTCCCGGCGGCAGGCCTTGACTTCTCCAGCCCAGCCCTTGACGGCGCCGAAGCCGGACAGCCCCGTCCGCGCGGCCTCCGAGGTGAAGCCGGTGACCTTGGCCAGGGTCTGGCCCCGGATCTCGCTTTCGGACCACCCGAACAGCCACTCGGCAAACCGGTTCCAGTAGAGGATCACTCCGCCCTTGCCTGTGGCCACTACTGCCTGCTGCACCACCGCGAGGATCCGGGCCTGGAACTGGATGCGGGCATCGGCCTTCGTCCGCTCTCGCACCTCGGTCTGCAGACGCCGCTCTGAATCCTGGTGAAGCGCCTTGTTTCTCTCCACCAGCTCCTGGACGGCCCGCTCGGCTTCGGCTTTCTCGTAGAGGCCCCGAGCCATGGGCTTGGCCAGCAGGTAGTAGATGACCGGTCCCGCGACCAGGATAAGGGTGCCCGAGTCCACGAAGGCCATGGACAGGTGGTCGCTGGCGAAGAGCGGTTCCAGGAGCACCATGATCGTGAACTCGATGACGACGATGACCCCCGCCACCGCCAGATAGGACCGCAGGAGGGGACGGTTCTGCCCCAGGCGGGCTGCCAGCGGCGCCGGGGGCTGCCGCTTCGAATCAGGGGGTGGAGGAGCGAACGGGGCCACGGGAACCAGAGGGGCGGTTTGGAACTAGCGGATGTCGACGAGTTCAACTTCAAAGAGCAGGGTGGCGTCGAGAGGGATGTCCTCCCTGGCCTCGCGAGGAGAGTAGCCCAGCGCGGGCGGGATCCTCAGGAGCCGCCTGCCACCCTTCTTCATGGTGGCGACGCCCTCGTCCCAGCCCTTGATCACGCGGTCCACGCCCAGCGGGAACTTGGCCGGAAAGCCCCGCTTGCGGGTATCCAGGATAAGCCGTCCCTTTTCACCCTTCTCCTCGACCCAGCCCAGCACTTCCACCGTGCAGCTCTGACCCAGCGTGGGCGAAGGGCCGACTCCGGGAACGAGGTCCAGGATGCCGAGCCCGCTGGGAGTGGTCATCCAGGCGGGTCCCTGTGCCTTCACGGGTGCCGAGGCCTGCGGGGCACGGCACCCAAGGGTGGCCAGGGACAGCAGGAGGCAGGGCAGGGCAAGGTGGGTGCGCACGACGATCCTCCTGGGCGGGATTGATCGTCAAGGCTACCAGAACGGCTGTCGGGACAGAGGGCTGATCAGGACTTCGCGTCGCTGTACAGGCTCTCGATCTGGCTCGCATACAGCTGGTTGACGACCCGGCGCTTCACCTTGAGAGACGGAGTCAGCTGGCCGCCCTCCAGGGTCATTTCGTCCGCCAGGAGCGTGAACTTCTTCACGCGCTCAAAGTTGGACAGGTGCTGGTTGATGCGCTCCAGCCGGCTGGCCATCTTCGCGAGCACCAGCGGGTTCAGGATGAGCTCGCTGTGGGTGGTGAACGGGATCTTCTTGTAGCCGGCCCAGCGGGCCAGGCCATCGAAGTTGGGCACGATCAAAGCACTGATGAAGTTCCGCTGGTCGCCGATCAGGACAGCCTGCGAGATGTACTTGTCTTCCTTCAGCATGTTCTCGATGGGCTGGGGGGCCACCTTCTTGCCGGCGCTGGTGATGATGAGTTCCTTCTTGCGGTCCGTGATGTAGAGGCGCCCCTGATCGTCCATGTGGCCGATGTCGCCGGTGTGGAAGTAGCCGTCGGCATCGATGGCTTCCTGGGTGGCCTTCTCGTTGTTCCAGTAGCCCACCATGACGTTCGGTCCCTGGCAGAGGATCTCGCCGTCCTCGGCAATCTTCACGAAGGGTCGACCCTCGCAGTCCTTGTAGAGGGGGCGCCCCACGCAGCCCGGAACGACCTCGCCGAAGCGGTTGATGGTGATGACCGGGCTGGTCTCCGTGAGGCCGTAGCCTTCGAGGATGGGCAGGCCGACAATCCAGAAGAACTCCATGATCCGGGCACCCAAGGGCGCGCCACCACTGACGGCCAGCTCGAAGCGGCCCCCGAGGCGGGCCGCGATCTTGTCGAAGACCAGCTTCCGGGCAATGCCATAGCGGAAGCCGTTCCAGCCGCTGGGCTTCCGGCCCACGTAGAGGTCCCCTACGACGCTGCGGCCGGCCTCCATGGACCAATGGAAGATCAGACGCTTCACGGCGCTGGCCGAGGCCACGCCCTCATAGATGCGGCCGAAGATCTTCTCGTAGATGCGTGGCACGGACGCGATGACCGTGGGCTGCACCTCCATGAGGTCCGCAGCGACCGTGAGCACGCTCTCGGCGTAGTAGATGGAGGCGCCGATCTGAACCATGAGGAACTGGCCTGCCATGCGCTCGAAGATGTGGGTGAGGGGCAGGAAGCTGAGGGCGCGGTGGCCCTCCTTCATGTGGACGGCCTCGAGGGACGTGAGCACGTTGGAGACCAGGTTGCCGTGGGTGAGCATGGCGCCCTTGGGATCGCCGGTGGTGCCCGAGGTGTAAATCAGGGTGAGGAGGTCCGAGGCTTTCCGCTGCTCGCCCCAGGCGCGCACCTCGGGCCGCCGGGCTTCCATGGCGAGGCCCTCCGCCATGAGCGTGGCCCAGGTGACCAGATTCCGGCCAGTGCCTTCCGGCAGTTCACCGTCAAACAGCACCGCCGCCTCCAGGCCTGGCAGCGTGTCCCAGTGGGCCAGGACCTTGTCCAGCTGGCTCCGGTCGGAGCAGAGCACCCAGCGGGACTGGCTGTCCCTCAGGATGAAGGCCGCCTGTGCGGGGTTGAGCGTGGCGTAGATGGTGACGTCCGGCAGGCCCAGGATCGCGCAGGTAAAATCGGAGATGAACCACTCGGGGCGGTTCTCTGAGAGGATCGCCACCCGGTCTCCGGGCACGAGGCCCCGGGCCGTCATGGCCAGCGCGAGCCGCTCGACCCGGGCCACAACTTCGACGTGGGAGATGGGCACGTAGACCCCGTCGCGCTTGACTGCCAGGGCATCGGGGAGGTTGTGCTGTACGGCCTGATAGAAAAGTTGAGCAATCGTTTCGATTGGCTGCGCCACAATGACTCCAGGGATTGGGGAATTGACCGCATGGTAACAGGGATGGATAGGCCGATGCTGGGGGAAGGAATCCAGGCCTTTCACTTCGAACAGCGGGCCCGAGGCGTATCTCCCCACACGGCAAGGGCTCAGAAGGGAGATCTGGACAAACTGCAGGAGCATGCCCTCCGCGCCCAATGGGAGAGCTGGGAGGTCAGCCCCCGGACCCTGCGGGGCTTTGCCTTGGAGATGGGGGACCGGGGCCTGGATCCCGCCAGCCAGGCCCGCATCCTCTCGACGGTGCGCAGCTTCTTCAAGTGGCTCTGGGAGACGGGACGTGTCCCGAGGAATCCGGCCACGGGCCTGCGGAATCCCCGCCTGCCCAAGCGGCTCCCGGCCTTCCTGACCGAAGGCGAGAGCACGGCCCTGCTGGACCTGCCGCCGGCCACGGACTTCCCCAGCGCCCGCCTAGCCTGCCTGCTGGAGCTGCTCTACGCCTCGGGTCTGCGGGTCTCGGAGCTGGTCGGACTGGACCTCCAGGACCTCCTCCTGGAGGAGCGCACCCTGCGGGTCCTGGGCAAGGGCCGCAAGGAGCGGCTGGTCCCCTACCATGTGCACGCGGCGGCGGTCCTGGAGGCCTACCTCAGCCACCGATCGGCCTTCCTGGCGGCCAGGGTGCTCCCGCCCAGCCCGGCGGTCTTCCTGAACCAGCGGGGGGGGCGACTCACCCCCACCAGCGTGCGGGCCCTCCTGCGCTCGGCCCTGGACTCGGCGGCCCTGCGGTCCCGCATCAGCCCCCATGCCCTGCGGCACAGCTTTGCCACGCACCTGCTCAACCGCGGCATGGACCTGCGCGCGATCCAGGAGCTGCTCGGCCACGCCAGCCTCAGCACCACCCAGCGCTACACTCACCTCGGCCTGGAAGAGCTGGCCCGGTCCTACGAGAAGGCCCACCCCCGGGCCCGGACCGACAAACCCTGAAACTCCCCACCGGAGGCTGACCATGGAAACCGTGATCCCCGTTCCCCCCTCGCCAGCCATTCCGGTCCATGGCACGACAGCCCTCTTTCCCGTGCGGCGCATCTACTGCATCGGCAGAAACTACGCTGACCACGCCCGGGAGATGGGCAGCGATCCCACCCGCGAGACCCCCTTCTTCTTCGGCAAGCCGCAGGATGCGGTGGTGCCGGGCGGTGGCGCGGTGGCCTACCCGCCCGCCACCGCGAACCTCCACCACGAGGTGGAGCTGGTGGTGGCTCTGGCCCAGGGCGGCCGCGACATCCCGGCCGCTGAGGCCAAGCGCTGCATCTTTGGCTACGCCGTGGGCCTCGACCTGACCCGCCGGGACCTGCAGGCCCAGGCCAAGGACAAGGGCCAGCCCTGGGACACGGCCAAGGGCTTCGACCAGTCTGCACCCATCTCTCCGATCACCCCTGCGGCGGACGGCAGGCATCCCTCAGCGGGGGCCATCTGGCTGTCCGTGAACGGCACCGAGCGGCAGCGTGGGAACCTGGACCAGCTCATCTGGAGCGTGCCCGAGGTCATCGCCCACATCTCGCGCTTCGTGGCCCTGGCCCCGGGCGACCTCATCTACACCGGCACCCCAGCCGGCGTCGGCCCCCTCGTCGCCGGCGACCGCATCCGTTGCGGCATCGACGGCCTCGGGGAACTCGAAGTCGTCATCGTCTGAAGGCCTAGTTCCCGCCGGCTTTCTTGAACTGGGCGATGATGTCGTCGACGCTGTCTTTGCGGCTGTCGGCTTCGAGGCTGGTGTCGAAAATGTGGTCCTGGGTGGCGACTTTGCGGTCCGTGAAGACGTCTTCGCAGGACTCACCGGCGTTGATGTTGAAGATGACCAGCAGGCGGTTCAGGCCGCCTTGGAACTGCTTCAGGAGAGTGACGACCTTCTCGATCTTCTGCCGGGTGATGTCCTGGAACTGGAGGATGTTCAGGATCTCGAAGGACTCGTCGCTGACCGTCTGCAAGAGGCGCTTGGCGGGGGCCAGGTCCTCCTCGGCGCTGGGCGTTGCCAGCTGGTGGGCGAAGAGATACTCCAGGATCTCCTGGGCCAGGGCGTTGGGATCCTCGCCCGCGGCGGCGCGCTCCAGGAAGCCTGAGACCGAAGCGTGCAGGTTCGCCTGGTGTTCCTCCCGCTGCCGGCCCGCTTCCTGGCAGGCCTGCAGGGCCCGGGTGGCCTCATCCGAGGCGGCCATGAGGGCGTCCAGGCGGTTCATGACGCTCTGGGTAGCCTCCTCGGTGTCCGTGGTGATGGCATCCAGTTGGGAGGCAAGCTCCGGCACCTGGGTACTCTGGTGCTTCACCGAGGCGTCCAGTTGCTGCAGGTTCAGCAAGGTCTGGTTGATGCTGCCGACCAGCGCGCCCAGCTCCCCCTTGGCCTCGATGTCGATCTTCTGGTAGACCCGGCCGTTGGCCATGTCCTGGGCGGCTTCCGCCAGCCGGTGCAGGCTGGCCTGGGAGTCACCCTGGAGCTCGCTGCGGAGGTCCCCGATAAGCTGCTCGAGGCTCAGCAGTCGCTGGTCAAGGCGCTCCCGGCGGGCCTGGAAGTCAGCCACCAGGTTCTCGGGTGGGTCGGTCTCGGCTTGGTCGGTCTCGGGCAGGTCGATCGGGGGCTGATCTTCAAGGGGCTCAGTCATGGCGACTCCGGTTTGACCTCAGGGTGCGGGCCTCACATTAACAAGAGACCCTTCGGTCAGTCCCCAGGCCTCCATGAGTTCTCGTGGGACCGCCAACTCAAAGTTCGGGAACCCCAGCTGAAAGGTCACCCGCTCCACTGCGGGGCCCTTGGGCCAGATCACGCGCAGGTGCTGGATCCCCCGCTGGTAGGGCCCCATAGCCGCCCAGGTCGTCTCCAGGGCTTTCGGCAGCTCCAGGTGGCGGGCTTTCCGGAAGAGCCCCACTTTCAGGGGGACCACCCGGACGCTGACGTTCGGGTCAAGGACTTCGAGCCTACCGGCGTCCCGGAGGACCGAGGCGGCCTGTCGGACGGCCACGTCATGGTGGCCGGAGGTGCTCATGATGTCGTGGAAGTCCCTATAGCCGTCAAACAGGGGGATGATCTTCCGGTCCTCGGCAAACAGCTTCAGCCCTTCGAAGAGCTGCGGGGCCGGCAGGGTGGGCCAGGGCACTACCTTCAGGTCCGGGAAGATGGTGTTCAGGCGGCGCCGGCTGTCCTGCAGGCGGACCGAGTCCATGAGCAGGTCGGGCACCGTGCGCCGGATGGAGACGGGCGCCTGAACCTGGGTGGTCAGGAACTCGAACTGCCCCGAGGCCCACTCCAGGATCTCAAAGGCTGCCAGCTCGCCCTGGGCCGAGAGGGTCTCGGCATGGATGACGTTTCCGGAAGAGAAGTAGAGCACCCCGCTGGCCCGGCCGCAGCTCACCTGGAGCATGCCGGTCTTGCGGTTGGCATTCAGCAGCTGGGCCACATCCAGGAGGGAGATGCTGTCCAGGGTGCCCCGGAGGTTGCTCATGCCCGGAACTCTCCCATGGCCTGGAGCATCTCCTGGATGGCCCGCTCCAGCCCCACCAGCACGGCCCTCCCGATGAGGCTGTGGCCGATGTTCAGCTCCTCGATCTCCGGGATGGCACCCACGGGACCCACATTCTGCGGGCTGAGGCCGTGTCCGGCCAGGACCTGCAGACCCAGGCGGCTGGCCAGCCGCGCGGCATCGCGGAGGCGGCCGATCTCCAGCGAGGCGTCGGCGTCCATGGGCAGCTCACTGTAGGTGCCGGTGTTCAGCTCCACCGCGTCCGCCTCGAGCTTGGCCGCCATCTTGACCTGGTCGAGGACTGGGTCCACGAAGAGGCTGACCCGGATCCCCGCGCTGCGCAGCTCGCGGACGACCGGCTTCAGCATGCCCTGCAGGAAGATGGCGTCGAGCCCGCCCTGGGTGGTGAGCTCTTCGCGGCTCTCCGGGACCAGCGTGACCCAGGTGGGCTTCACGGGAACCACCGCCTCCAGGGCTTCGGGCGTCGCCGCGCACTCCACGTTCAGGGGCACGGCCAGGACCTCTTTCAGGAGGCGCAGGTCCCGCTCCTGGATGTGGCGGCGGTCACCCCGGAGGTGCACCGTGATGCCATGGGCACCAGCGCCCTGGGCCAGCAGGGCCGCCGTTACCGGCTCGGGCTCATGCCCGCCCCGGGCCTGACGGAGGGTTGCCACATGGTCAACGTTGACACCAAGCCTGAGGTTCAAGACACGCTCCGAAGGAATCTCTGACCTAGCTTAACCCTTGGCGGGGGCTCCTGCCGGGCTAAGACATAAAAAGAGTTGCAACACCTAATTATTCATCGGATCATTACGCATGAGCGAATCAGCGGTTCTTCCCTCCCTCTTTCTCGCGCACGGCTCTCCCATGCTCGCCCTGGAGGGGGGCGCCTGGGCGGAGCTGCTGGGCTCCCTGGGTCGGGGCCTGCCCGAGGCGCGCGCCATCCTGGTCTGTTCCGCCCACTGGGAGGCGGAGGGTCCCTTCCGCCTCTCCTCGGCGGAGGTGCCGGGCGTCATCCACGACTTCGGCGGCTTCCCGGCAGAGCTCTACTCGCTGGACTACCCGGCACCGGGGGCTCCGGCCCTGGCTGCGGAGGCGGCGGCCCTGCTGCGCGGGGCCGGCCTCGAGGCGGTGCTGGATCCCGAGCGCCCTCTGGATCACGGCGCCTGGGTGCCGCTGCGCGCCCTCTACCCCGACGCGAAGGTGCCGGTAGTCCAGCTTTCCCTGCCAAGGCCCCGGACCCCGGAGCAGCTGCTGGCCGCGGGCCGCGCCCTGGCCCCCCTGCGGGAGCGCGGGGTCCTGATCCTCGGCAGCGGCGGCGTGGTACACAACCTCCGCCTCCTGGACTGGGCCGAGGCCACCGGCCCCAGGACCTGGGCCACGGCCTTCGAGGGCTGGCTCCGGGAGCGCCTGGCCGCGGGCGGGTCCATCGCAGACTGGAAGCAGGCTCCCGGGGCCACGGAATCCGTCCCGACCTCTGAGCACCTGGATCCGCTGTTCGTGGCAATGGGCGCGGGGGGCAGCACCCCCGCCGAGGTGATCTTTGACCAGTGGCAGCTGGGGAGCCTCAGCTTGGCGAGTTTTCGGTTCGATTAGCCACGGCCCTCCGGGTTTTTTGCCCAGCCAAAGGTTAGGCACAAGATTTACGAGCTCGGTGGCATCAGCCGACCAGTAGGTGGTAGGACTTGGCCGGTTGAAGGCGTCCTGGAGCGTTGCATGGGTTGGGGGCCTGCGGGCCCGCACCCTCCCCTTCGCCTAAATCCTGTGCAAGCCACTGAAAGGACCTCATGGCAGCCCTCACCCTCAAACGCCAACTCATCTTATCCACCGCCATCACCCTGGGCTGCCTGTTCATCAATGGGGCCCTGGCCATGGGCTTCATGTGGGATCTGGGGCAGCTCCAGGATGAGGGCGCCACCAAGTCCATCCAGGCCCAGATGGCTGAGGAGGGCGCGGGCATGGGCCCCAAGCTCTACCAGGTCATCGCCGACGCGGTGATCAACCGCGATTTCGCCGACACCGAGAAGAAGTGGAAGGTCGTCAAGGAGGAGAGCCTGCAGGATTTCGCCGCCCTCACCAAGGCCGCCAGCGACCCGAAGCAGGCTGCCCATGGCGCGGCGGCCCAGAAGGCCTGCGAGGCGCTGATCCTCCACTTCGAGGGCAAGGTGCTGCCCAGCCTGAAGAGCAAGCGGACCGATGACCTGGGCGCCGATATCCGCGCCCTGGACGATGAATCCGACAAGCTTGTGCAGGGCATCACGGGACCCATGGCGCTCCTGGCCGAGGCCAAGCGGGAGGAGGCCAAAGCCGCCGACACCCGCTTTGACGAGGTGCGCTTCAGGGCGGTTCTCTGGTTGGTCCTGGTGGGTGCGCTGGCCATCCTCGGCGGCACGGCCTCGGCCCTGTACCTTTACCGAGGCTTGCGCCGGCAGATCGGCGGCGAGCCCGCCTACGCGGCCCACATTGTGGGCCAGGTGGCCCAGGGCGACTTCACCGTAGCCGTGGATGTCCATACAGGGGCTGAGGAGAGCGTCCTCGCCGCCATCCGCAACATGGAAGGCCAGCTGCGCACCACCGTGCATCGGATCAATGGCGAGGCGACCCAGGTGGCCAGCGGTTCCACCGAGCTCTCGGCTTCAGCAGCAGAGCTCTCCGCCACCACCTCCTCCATCGCGCGCACCACCGAGGAGCAGCGGGCCGGGGCGGAACGCATCGCCGCCGCCATCACTCAGTTCTCAGCCTCCATCGAGCAGGTCTCCCAGAGCGTCCGCAGCGCCGAGGCCCAGGCCCAGGACGCTGTGCGGGCTACCGAGGATGGCAACGAGGCCGGCCAGGCCACGGTGGCCTCCATGCAGTCCATCACCGATGCCACTGGCCGGATCATCCAGGGCGTCCAGGTCATCCAGGACATCGCCCGCCAGACCAACCTACTCTCGCTGAACGCGGCCATCGAGGCGGCCAAGGCGGGCACCATGGGCAAGGGTTTCGCCGTGGTCGCGGAGGAGATCCGCAAGCTGGCCGAGCGCTCTGCCGCCTCCGCCAAGGAGATCTCAGCCATCGTTGAGGGCACCCAAGAGGCCGTGAGTAACGGCCAGACCACCGTCGAGCGGGCCGTGCGCGCCCTGAGCCAGATCCAGGGGTTCATTGGCTCCCTCTCCAGCATGATGCGGGAGATCCAGGCGGCCACGGACGAGCAGACGCGCACCAGCCAGGAAGTGGCTCAGCAGATCGACCAGAGTGCCCAACATTCGGCCCAGACTGCCGGTGGCATCAGGGAGGTCTCCCTCACCGTGGACGAGATCGCCCGCACCGCCTCGGACCTGGCCCGCATCGCCGAGCAGCTCTCGGGGCTCATGCGGCAGTTCAAGGTCTAGGCCATGGTCTTCCGGAAGCGCCCTGCCGCAAGCACCAGCATGGTGCCGCCCAGGGCCGCCAGGGCCAGCAGCTGGGGCCAGAGCACCTGGGGCCCCAGGCCCTTGAGGAACACGCCCCGGATGATCACCAGGTAGTAGCGCAGGGGATTCAGGTAGGTGAGCCACTGCACGCCTTCGGGCATGTTGGCGATGGGATACACGAAGCCGGAGAGCATGAAGGCCGGCAGCATGAAGAAGAAGGCCGTCATCATGGCCTGCTGCTGGGTGGCGCTCACGGTGGAGATGAACAGGCCCACGCCCAGGGTGCTGAGCAGGTAGAGCCCCGTGCCCAGCAGCAGCATCAGGGGGTTGCCGAGCAGGGGCACCTGGAACCAGAAGACGGCGACGAGGGTGATGAGGGCGACATCCACGAAGCCGATGAGGGCGAAGGGGATGGTCTTGCCGAGGATGAACTCCAGCCGCCCGATGGGCGTCACCATGATCTGCTCCATGGTGCCGATCTCCCGCTCACGGACGATGGCCATGCTGGAGAGGATGATGGAGATCACCGCCACGAGCATGGCGAGCACGCCCGGCACGAAGAAGTTGCGGCTGTCGAGGTTGGGGTTGAACCAGGCCCGGGCGACCAGCGTGACGGGTTCCGCCTCCAGGCGCAGACCCGCGCTCCGGGCGAAGCGCTGCTCCATGCGGGCGCGGTTGAAGTCGGCGGCAATGCGGGAGGCGTAGCTCAGGATGACACTGGCGGTGTTGGAGTCCGAGCCGTCCAACAGCAGCTGGGCCTGGGCCGTGCGGTTCCCATCGAGGTCCTCGGCGAAGCCCCGGTTCAAGCGGAGTACGGCCTTGGCGGCACCCGAGTCCAGCACCGCCTGGATCTCTTGCTCCGAGCTGATCCGGCGCACCACGTCGAAGCACCCCGAGCCCTCGAAGCGGGCCAGGAGGTCGCGGCTGGCGGGGGTCCGGTCCAGGTCGTAAACGGCCAGGGGCACGTGGCGCACGTCCGTGTTCACGGCGTAGCCGATGACGAGCACCTGCACCACGGGCACGATGAAGATGACCGCCCGCATCCGGGGGTTCCGGAGGACCTGGATGAACTCCTTGATGAGCATACGGACGAGGCGTTCGAGCATGGGCGGGTCCCTCCTCAGTCCAGGCGTTTCTTGAAGGTGCGGAAGGCGAGCAGGAGCATGAGGGTCGCGAAGGCCACCATGAGCAGGCACTCGGGCCAGAGCTCGGGGATGCCTGCGCCCTTGAGGTACAGACCCCGGAGGATGGTCACGAAATAGCGGGCGGGGATGAAGTAGGTCACCACCTGCATGGGCTTGGGCATGTTCCCGATGTCGAACATGAAGCCGGACAGCAGGAAGGCCGGCAGGAAGGTGGCGACGAAGGCCGCCTGGCTGGCCAGGAGCTGGGTCTTCGCCAGGGTGCTGATGAAGATACCCAGGGCGAGCGCGCCCACCAGGAATACGGCGGACACGCCGAAGAGCAGCAGGAGGCTGCCCCGGAGCGGCACCTCGAAGAGGAAGCGGCCTGCGAGCACGGACAGCAGCATGTCCACCATGCCGATCACGAAGTAGGGCGCGAGCTTGCCGAGGATCAGCTCATGGCCGCGTACCGGCGTGGAGATGAGCTGCTCCATGGTGCCCGTCTCCCACTCGCGGGCGATGGTGAGGGACGTCAGCAGGGCCGTGATGAGCATCATGATCACGGCGATGAGGCCGGGCACGATGAAGACCTTCGACTCCATGTCCGTGTTGAACCAGGCCCGGACCCGCAGCTCCAGGGGCAGGGCGGGGCTGCCGCCGGTGAGGCGCCGGACCTTCTCCACCAGGATCCCCTGGGAGTAGCTCCGCACGATGCTCTCGGCGTAGGCCAGGGCGAGGGTGGTCGTGTTGGCGTCGCTGCCGTCCGCCAGCACCTGCACCTGGGTGGTCCGCTCGGCGGCCACGCGGCGGCCGAAGTCCACGGGGATCACCAGGGCCAGCATGGCCTGGCCTCGGCTGAGAGCGGTCTCGACCTCTCGAGAGTCCGCGGCCCGGGCCACGACCGAAAAGTAGCGGGAGCCCTCGAACCGGGCCACCAGCTCCCGGCTCTGGGGTGTGCGGCTCTGGTCCAGCACTGCCAGCGGCACGCGGTCCAGGTCCAGGGTGAGGGCATACCCGAAGATCATGAGCATGATCATGGGCAGCACGATGGCGATGCCCAGGGCGCGCCGGTCGCGCAGGACGTGGATGAGCTCCTTCCGGGCGACGGCGGCCAGACGACGGAGGGAGAGCAGCCGCGGCGCGCTCATGAGGTGAACTCCTGCTGGGCGCCGTCGGCCCGGTCACGGGCCTCGATGAGGGACACGAAGACGTCCTCCAGAGAAGGCTCGATGCGCTCGGTGCGGTCCACGCGGAACCCCGCCTGCTCCAGCGCCTGTCGCAGCGCCGGCGCCAGGGCCTCCGCGTCCTCGGTCATGAGGTGGAGGTCCCGGCCGAAGAGGGCCGCGTCCCGGACCCTGGCCACCGTGGCCGCGATCCCCAGGGCCTCGTGGGCGCGCTCGCAGGTGACGGACAGCACCTGGTCCGCCATGAGGTGACCCTTCATCTCGGCGGGCGTCCCCAGGGCCACGAGCTCCCCTCGGTAGATGAGGGCCAGGCGGTCGCAGTACTCGGCTTCTTCCATGTAGTGGGTGGTGACGAAGACGGTCACGCCCTGGTGCGCCAGCTGGTGGATGAGGTCCCAGAAGCTGCGTCGGCTCAGGGGATCCACGCCGGAGGTAGGCTCGTCCAGGAAGAGTACCTCGGGCTCATGGAGCAGGGCGCAGCCCAGGGAGAGGCGCTGCTTCCAGCCTCCCGGCAGCTGCCCCGTGCGGTGGCGACGGTGCTCCAGCAGGCCCGCCATCTCCAGCACCCAGGCCTTCCGCTCGGCCTTCCTGGCCCGGGGGATCCCGTAGATGCCGTTGTAGAAGTCAATGTTCTCCTCGACGGTGAGGTCGTCGTAGAGGCTGAACTTCTGGCTCATGTAGCCGATGCTGCGCTTGATCTGCTCCCGCTCGGTGCGGATGTCGAAGCCCGCTACGGTGCCGCTGCCCCCTGAGGGCTCCAGCAGCCCGCAGAGCATCCGGATGGTGGTGGACTTCCCCGCGCCGTTGGGCCCCAGGAAACCGAAGATCTCGCCCCGGCTGACATCGAGGCTGATGCGGTTCACGGCCACAAAGTCCCCGAAGCGCCGCTCCAGGTCCCGCAGGGTGACGGCGAAAGCGCTCATGCGCCACCGGCTGGTATCGCTGAGGTGAACACGTCTTCCAGGGTGGGCTCGATCACCCGCAGCTCTTGGCAGGCGATACCCTCGGCGCGGAGGACGGCCTCGATCCGCGGCTGCGCCTCCGCCACGGAATCCACGAGGATGTGGAGACGGTCCCCGAAGAGGGCCACGGTACCTAGGGCCGCCTCGCGCAGGTGGGCGGCGGCCTGCCAGGGCGCGTCGCAGCGCAGCTCCAGGAGGGTCCCCCGCAGCAGCTGCTTCACGCCGTCCACGGTGTCGCAGGCTAAGAGCCGGCCCTGGTGCAGCAGGCCGACGCGGTTGCAGCGTTCGGCCTCGTCCAGGTAGGCCGTGGAGACGAAGATGGTCACCTTCTCCTGCTGGAGCTGGTAGAGGATGCGCCAGAAGTCGCGGCGGGAGACGGGATCCACGCCGTTGGTGGGCTCGTCCAGGAAGAGCACCCGGGGCGTGTGGATGAGGGCACAGGCAAGGCCCAGTTTCTGCTTCATGCCGCCGGAGAGGTTGCCCGCCTGGCGGCGCTTGAAAGGGGTGAGGTTGCTGAAGGCCAGGAGCCGCTCGACCCGCCCACTCCGGCCAGCCCGGGGCACCTCGTAGAGGTCCGCGTAGAAGTCGAGGTTCTCTAGCACGGTGAGGTCCGGATAGAGCCCGAAGCGCTGGGCCATGTAGCCGATGCGCTCTTTGATGGCCTCGGCCTGGCCCCGGACCGGGAGCCCGTCCACCCAGGCCTCGCCGGAGCTGGGCTCCAGGATGCCCGTGAGCAGGCGCATGGTGGTGGTCTTGCCGGCCCCGTCAGGACCCACGAGGCCGAAAATCTCGCCTTCCGCCACGGCCAGGCTGAGGGTGTCCAGGGCCACGAGGTCCCCGAAGCGGCGCGTCAGCGCCTGGGCCCGAACCGTCTCCATCAGCGGCCGTCCAGCACGATCTCGGCATCCACAGGCATGCCCGGCTTCAGCTCCATGGCCGGGTTGGGAAGGTCGATCTTGATGCGGTAGACGAGCTTCGCACGCTCCTTGCGGGTCTGGACGCTCTTGGGGGTGAACTCCGCCTCGGAGGAGATGAAGGAGACGCGGCCTTCATAGCGCTTCCCGGGATAGGTATCCGAGGTGACGTTGGCCTTCTGGCCCACCTTCACGCGGCCCAGGTCGGCCTCCTCGACGTAGGCGCGCAGCCAGACCTGGCCCAGGTTCGCCAGGGTCACCACCGCAGTGCCGGGGGCGACGTATTCCATGGGCTCGACGTTCTTGGAGAGGATGACGCCGGCCGTGGGGGCCACGAGGGTCGCGTAGCCCAGCTGGGTCTGGGCCAGGGCCAGACCCTGGCTGGCCGACTCGAAGCGGGCCCGGGCCTGGTCGATGTCTTCTTTCCTCGGCCCCTTCTTCACCAGGGCGTACTGCTGCTCGGCCTGGCGGACCTTGCCGCGGGCGGCCTCGAAGGCTCCCCGGGAGGCCTCGAAGTCCCGCACTGAGAGGATCCCCTTCTGGTAGAGGTCCCGGACCCGGGCCTCGTCGGGCTCCAGGCGGCGGAGGTCAGCGCTGGCCTGCTCCAGGGCGGCCTTGGAGGCCTCGATCTCCTCAGGGCGGGAGCCCGCGAGCAGGGCGCTCAGGGCAGCCTTGGTCGTGGCCACATCCGCGAGGCGCCCAGCGGCCTGCTGCTCCAGGTCCCTGGCATCGAGCCGAGCCAGCAGCTGCCCGGCCTGCACCACCTGCCCCTCATCCACGGGGCGCTCCAACACCTTGCCAGCCACCCGGAAGCTGGCGCTGACCTGGATCACTTCGATGTTGCCGGAGAGCTGGAGCCGGGCCTCCGGGCGGTTGCGGCAGGCGGTCGCCAGCAGCACCGTGCCAGCGAGGAGGGTGATCCGGGCGAGGGCGGGGAAGCGCATGGGAGTCCTTTCAAACCAGAGGGGAAGGCAGCGTGGGCAGGGGGGCCGAGGCATTCAGGGCAACGCCCCGCCAGAGGAGCTCCAGCCAGGCGCGCATGCCGCTGAGGATTGGGTCCTCCGGCGGCTGCTCCATGAGCAGCGGCAGCACCGCCGGGAGCACGTCCAGGATCTCGAGCTGCATCTTGGCGAGGAAGAAGGTGGCGAGGAGCGGCTGGACCTCAGGGCGCACCTCGCCTCGGGCGATGCCCTGCTCGAAGATCTGCTGGATGGAGCCAACCATGGGCCGGATCTGGTCCTCGATGAGGTGGCCGAGCCCCTCGGCGCCCCGGACGATCTCGCCGCGGATGAGGGCGCGGATGCCTGGATCGTCCTTGAGGTGCCGGTGATAGATGAGCAGCACGTCCCAGAGCCGCAGGGGCATGGGCCGGAGGTCCGAAGGCTCTGCCAGCTGCGCCATGTCCCGCAGCAGCGCCGGGAAGCGCCGATTCAGCAGGGCGAGGAAGAGGGCCTCCTTGCTGGCGAAGTGGTAGTAGATCAGGGCGGGGTCACAGCCCGCCCGCCGGGCGATGGCCCGAAGGCTTGCCGCCCGCAGCCCCTCCTCGGCGAAGACCGCCTGGGCGGCGTCCAGCAGGTGGTCCGGATCCACCTTGGTGGGCTTGGGACCGCGGGTTCGGGAGGGCAGGGGGTTCGGCATGAAGGTCCAATTCAACAGGTGTTGAATATTCGTGCCTTCAAGGCTTGAGTGCAAGGGCTATTTCATTGTCTGTGGAAATCATTCTGCAAAACCAAAGGCCCCCAGCGAAGGGGGCCCGTTGGTTTTGCAGGGTGGGACTACTCGCTGGAGATGGGAACGACCACGGTGTCGTCGAGGGGGATGACTTCCGCTTCTTCGAAGGCGATGCGGTTCTCTTCGACCTCGGCCACGGCCACCTGGCCCCAGAAGGAGGCCAGCTTCGGCGCATCCTGGGCCTGCCCGTGTTTGTTCACGGGGACCACCACCTCGACCTTGGGGAAGGCGCCGCGCTGCAGCTGTTCGCAGCGCTTGCCCGCCACGACGACGAAGCGATACTTGTTGGCGATCTCATCCGGGACACGAACAATGGTGCGCTGGGTCATGGGCTCTCCGAACCAGGAAGCATAACACCAGATTGGGGTTCAATCAATGTGTCTGGAGTAGGATGGAGGGTCCCGGGAGCCCGACCCATGCAGATTATCCTCGGCATTACCGGCGGCGTTGCCGCGTACAAGTCCGCTGAGCTGGCCCGCTTGCTGGTCAACCAGGGGCACCGGGTGCGCTGCATCCTCACCGAGGCCGGCGCGCGGTTCCTTACCCCGCTGACCCTCAGCAGTCTGACGGGTGAGCCTTGCTATGGCGCCAACCCCGACCAGGGGGAGTGGCGTGCGAACCCTAGCGTCGAGCACATCGAGCTGGCCCGCTGGGCGGACCTGGTGGCCGTGGTGCCGGCCACGGCGAACAGCCTCGGGAAGGCCGCCAATGGCCTGGCTTCGGACCTGCTGAGCACCGTGTTGCTGGCCACCCGCGCGCCGGTGCTCTGGGCCCCTGCCATGAACACTGGCATGTGGGAGCATCCCGCCGTGCAGGCCAACCTGGCTCGCCTGCGGTCCTTCGGCCATGCGGTGGTGGAGCCGGGCTCGGGGCTCCTGGCCTGCGGTGAGGAAGGGGCCGGGAAGCTGGCGGAGGTCGCGGTCATCGCCGAGGCCATCCAGGTCCACGCGGCCCCGAAGCTGCGCGGCCTGGCGGGTCGGCGGGTGCTTCTTACCTCAGGGCCGACCCGGGAGGACCTGGACCCGGTCCGCCTGCTAACCAACCGGAGTACCGGGTCCATGGGCGTCGAGCTGGCCCGGGCCTTCCGGGACGCGGGGGCCAAGGTGCAGCTGGTGCTGGGTGGCGACCTGCCCGCCCCCTGGGGTGTCGAGACCATCCGGGTGCGCAGCGCCGAGCAGATGCTGGCGGCGTGCCAGGCCCGCTGGGCGGATGCTGACGGGTTCGTGGCCGCCGCCGCTGTGGCCGACCAGCGGCCCGAGCACATCGCCCCCGAGAAGGCCAAGAAGGGCGAAGGTCCCGAGACGGTCCTCCTGGTCCGGACGCCGGACATCCTGGCGACCCTCGCTGCCGGTCGCCGCGCGGACCAGTGGGTCATCGGCTTTGCTGCCGAGAGCGAGCACCACCTGGAGCACGCGGCCGCCAAGCTCCAGAAGAAGGGCCTCGACGCGGTGCTGGTGAACGATGTGCAGGCCGGCCGGGCCTTCGGACCCCAGGCCAACACCCTGACCCCGATCACGCCCCAGGGAGCACACCATCCCCTGGGTCCACTGCCCAAGGATCAGCTTGCGCGGGCCGTGGTGCAGTGGTGGAGCCAGCGCCTGGAGGGCATGGACAGCGGCCGCTGATCACAGCCCTGGGTCAAGCCAGGGCAGGACTTCGCTGGGCCGACCGGCGACGTTGCCCAGCCGCACGGCCACCAGGACAATCCAGCCCTGGGGTCGCCGGAGGGAGCCGAGGTCCAGCAGGAAAGTCTCGCCTGGCCCGGGCAGATCCGGTCGGCGCCGCTCCAGCACCACCTCGCCCCGGGAGAAGACATCCTCGGGAGTGGGCTTGGTCAGTCCGAGTGGCAGGTAGATCACCCGCACCAGCTCTACGCCAACCAGGGTGTCGCCGGCCGTATCCTTGGCGGGCACCACCACGCGGGCCTTGCGCAGGCCCTCCAGGCGGGCCTGCACGGGCAGCGCCGCCGCCCGGGGCCGGGGCAGCGGGTCACCCCGCCGCCCGCAGGCCAGGCCAAGAAGGCAAATGGTGAAGATGACGAGGGGGTTTGCTAGGCTGGAGGGACGCATTGCCATCCATCATGCCTGAATCCGAGGTCCACCTATGCCTGTGACCAAGATCCTGATTGCCAACCGGTGTGAGATCGCCTGCCGGGTCATCCGCACCTGTCGGGAAATGGGCATTCCCACGGTGGCGGTGTTCTCAGAGGTTGAT
>Ga0194052_1000684_pt1 | contig 20864 bp, 24 predicted proteins | sample SepL226m_MetaG_FD_160117 | JGI IMG/M metagenome (GOLD analysis project Ga0194052, IMG submission 160117) | Anoxic zone freshwater microbial communities from boreal shield lake in IISD Experimental Lakes Area, Ontario, Canada - Sep2016-L227-6m | ecosystem: Environmental > Aquatic > Freshwater >...
ATGAATTCGACTCTTGCATGGTGTCCACTTAACCGGGCTGAGTGCACACCACCAATGGAGTGCAGGTCACCCGATATTGCACACCCCTTCAGGCTGGGGCAATAACGGTGCTGGGCGGACGCTTACGGCCAAAGCGCTGGCGGGGATCACAAACCGGGCTGTGGCCCGCATAAAGTAAAGGTTTTCTAAAGAATTTATTTTGAAATACCGTCAAAAATACCGCAAATTGTTGTCAAAGGCGGTTGGCAGGCCTATTAAAGCGCCTTTGAGCCCACCCACAAGTCCGCCCATAAAAAATTGTTTTCAATTTGCACACGCAAAAATCTGTGCAGGCGCACGCATCTTTGAACATGGGTCGTAGAGATTCCTACCCCCACCCATTAAAGTGTTCTTTAAGTTGACTTGCAAGAATAAGAGTAAGTTTTCATATCACTGACCGCTGACAAGTCAGGAGTCACTTGAGTCATCCGAGCCCAGCCGATACCCCATTGCCCGATAACCACGCTGCCGCTTATCCCACATACGCAGCAGCGCTGGGTGGCCGGTATCGACAAAGTCGATGATCCGCACATCGGTCTTGGTCGCGTGCTCGCGGTGCAATCGGCCCGCGTATTGCTGCAGGGTCCCCTTCCAAGACACCGGCATGGCCAGCACCAAGGTATCCAGCGGAGGATGGTCGAAGCCTTCACCGACCAACTTGCCAGTCGACAGCAGGACACGCGGCGCATCAGGTGGCAACGCGCCCAGTTCCGCGATGAGTGCGGCGCGCTGCTTTTTGGCTATCCGCCCGTGCAAGACAAACAAGGATGGCACCTTACCGTGCAAGGCGGTTTGGATGGCATCGAGATGTTCAGTGCGCTCAGTCAGCACCAGCACCTTGCGGCCCTGGCCGTAAGCGTTGATGACCTCGGCAGCAATTGCGTCCGTTCGGGCTTGATCAATGGCAAGGTGCCGGAATACATCCTGAATCCCCGCCTCCTGCGGCAAATCAATCCGCGAGTGCAGCATGCACGGAGTGACCGCCAGATCGTGCGGCGCACCTGTGGGTTTGGCTGCGGTGTGCCGAGTTGGCCCGCATTGCATGAAAATAATCGGCTGCTGACCATCACGGCGGATCGGTGTGGCCGTCAGCCCGAGCACGTATTTGGCTTTGGCCTGCTTCAAAATCGCATCGAACGATGCCGCGCCGACGTGATGGCATTCATCCACGATCACGTGGCCGTAATTTTCGACTAGCGGATTCACTTCGCCCTGGCGCGACAGCGATTGCATCACCGCAATGTCGATTTTTCCGGTTGGTTTCGCCTTGCCGCCGCCGATGGTGCCGACCACGCCCTTGCCAACGCCCAGGAATGATTGCAGGCGCTCCTGCCATTGTTTGAGCAGTTCGGTTCGATGCACTAGCACCAGCGTGTTGACGTCACGGCGAGCAATCATCGCAGCGGCCGTCACCGTTTTGCCAAAGGCCGTCGGCGCGCACAGGACGCCCGCATCGTGATGCAGCATGGCGGCCACGGCGAACTCTTGACCTGGCCGCAAAGTACCCGCAAACGCAACGTCCAGTGGCAAGCCCACGTATCGCTCGTCGACCATCTCGCAGCCAATCGAATTGTCACGTAGTAGCGCCAGCGCGGCATCCAGGCAACCGCGCGGCAACGCAATATGGTTGGGGTGGTTTTCGGCGCAGCCAATCACACGCGGTTCATCCCACACCGAAAAGCGCATCGCCTGCTTTTTGTAAAACTCGGGATTCTGGAAGGCTGCCAAACGAATCAGCCGGTTGGCCAGTGACTGTGGGAGCTGTGCCTTCTCGAAATAGATCAGGTTGGCCAGCGTCACCGTGAGCGACTTCGGCATCGGTCCGAGCAGCTTCTTGCTAGCGGATGTGGATTTTTTCCACGGCTCTTTTTGGTCTTCCTCGTCAATAAAGGTCACATCGAGTGGGTGCGCGTTACCCGTTGCGCGCAGGATGGTGGGCTCGATGTCGTGCGCAGGCATTGGCACAATGGCTGCGAGGAAGGCCCACTGATCTTGGTAAGGCCGGAAGTCAGCATCCACAAATACACTGCATCCGTTTTCACGCGGATGCTTCTGCAGTGGCAGTGCGATCAGATTGCCAAAACCGCCTTTGGGCATCGCATCCTGATTGGGAAACAGCCGGTCGTAGGATTCGAGCTTGAGTTGCCGCGTGCGGGCGCAAGTGTGGCTGATGATGGCCGTACCAAGTCGGCGTGCGTCCCGAGCCGACACGCTGCCGGTGAAGAAAATCCAGGCATGCGCACCATTGCCGGAACGTGATATTTCAAGGGCGACTGGCACCCCCAGTTCGTTACAGGACTGGTAAAACGCTTTGGCATCCTCGCGCCATTGCGCCTCATCGAAATCAGCGGCGAGAAAATGGCAGGTGTCGTCGGTCAGCAGCGGGTAGACCCCAACGGTGCGTTTTCCGGCAAGGTGCTCATAGATCACCTGATCCGACAAGGGAATCAGCAGGCGGTTATTGCACTCGCCACACTTGATACGCGGCTTTTCGCAAACACCGGACAGCCACTCATTGCCACAGGCAGGTGCATATCCTGCGTTGCCGGTGGTTTTGCTTTCCCAGCGGATCGGGTAGACATCGGTGCGGCCACGAAACAGCCGACGAAACAGCGCTACCTTTTCAGCGGTGGAAAGACGCGATGGCGCTGGTTCTGGCTCCTGGACAGGCGGCGAATGTTCAGGTGGGGGCGGTTGTTGCGGCAATCGCCATTCGACTCCGTGACTGTCCAGCAGCGCAATTAGGCGTGCGTTCTCACTTTGCAGAGAGGCCAACTGATCGCGATCAATCATCGGCCCCGTACTCGGCAAGCAAATCGTCCATATCGTCACCGACGCCATAGCCGAAGTTGTGACCGGTGCAGCGCACGGCATCCAACCTGTCCCATAACGGCTGGCGTTGCGCATCGGCCAAACTGGCGATGGTTTTTAAGGCATGCTCGAACATCCGCACCAGCGCGTCGAAGTAGCCCTCATCCTGCAGCCCAACTTCATTACTGAACCCTGCTGCCCGTTCGCAGTAAAACACCATCAGTTCGGCCAGACCTTCCGCTTGGCCAATGGCTTTTTTGTAATCGGCGATAGGCTTTTTAGCTTTGGCAACAGAGGTGTCTTGATTCTTGAACATGTCGGGCCAAAGCCAGCGGTCGATGGTGCAACAGTTCGACCGACTGCGTGGACAACGGCACCAGGTGATCAACTTTCATCTTCATTTTGCTGGCGGGGATGCGCCACTCTGCCGCGTCAAGGTCGATCTCTGCCCATTCCGCCATGCGAAGTTCGCCGGGCCTCACAAACACCAATGGGGACAGTTTGAGCGCAGCCACAGTGCAGGGGTGCCCGGTGTAGTCAAAAATTGAGCGCATCAGTTCACCCGCCTGCTTCGGTTCCGTGATCGCGGCAAAGTGCGACTCAGGTATTGCCGAGAGTGCGCCGCGAAGGTCGGTCGTCACGTCTCGCTCGGCCAGACCAATTGCAACCGCATACCGAAAAATCTGTCCGCATATCTGCTTTGCCCGGTGCGCCGTGTCAATTGAGCCTCGCGTTTCAATTTTGCGCACTGCCCTGTCCAGAACATCCCTCGGCTTGATGGTGGATATGGGCATGTGTCCGATAAAGGGGAACACATCCTTTTCCAGCAAGGTGGTGATTCTGGATTGAGTCACCTCGGCGCGCTTGGCCGCAGTTTTGGTCAACCAGATCCGCGCCACGGCCTCAAAGGTATTGGCTGCTGCATCTGCTTGTTCCTGTTTCTCTTCGCGTTTGGCCACGGCCGGATCAATGCCGTCTGCCAATTGCTCACGCGCTTTGTCCCGCCGCAGACGGGCTTTGGCCAGCCCGACATCGGGATAGACACCGAGCGCCAGCGTCTTGCGCTTGTCGACAAACCGGTAATCCATTCGCCAATATTTACCCACTGCGTTGACCAGCAGATACAAGGCGCGTCCATCCGTGTACTTATCCCCAGACGTTGCCCCAGTGTGTTTAACGTTCTTGATAAAGATGTTGGTCAGCGCCATTGGGTCTACTTTGACGGTATGTGGGTTTTCGGCTCTTCAGATACCGTCAAATCTACTGCTTTTTTGACGGTATGTCATGTTACCGCCTGAAATCCGATGAGACAAATAAAAACCCGCAATGCCAATGAACATGCGGGTTTTGAGGTGTTCTGACACGTTAAAAAACGGTCGGTTGGTGCGGCTGGCGGGGATCGAACCCACTTTTGTGGTTTAGATCCCCGCAACCCGCGCCAACATTGGACTTCGCAAAAACCAGCAGGTTAAAAAAATCGAAAAGTGGATGACCCAAGTGGATGACATCCGGTGTCAAGTCTAGCATCGAGTCGAGGGTCAGACCGGCCCTGAACCGATGAAGTGCGGGGACGTAGGGAAGACGATGTTTGACAGGTAGGTCTTGGCGTCCCGCAGGATGTCCGCATCCGACTCACTTCGCTCCTTGCACTTCAATGCCCATGACCTTCCGGGATGCACTGCATCCCAGCGGGGCCGAAGTCCTTGATACCGCCCGCTGCCGGGATCGTGGTTGCCGAAGCCCTCTACGATGGAGTTCCAAAGTGGCGCGAACTTGGCGATCATCAGGGACTCGCCCAGCGGAATCCAAATCTCGTCGACGATCAGGTAGCGGCAAGAGAAGTCGGCGATATCGAGGTTGCCCGCCGCCCGGATACTCTCTGCGTGCTCGCCCATCCGGTTGAATAGGGATCGCGATTGCAACGGATCGGCCAACGCGTTTCCCTTCCGGGCTCCCGCAGGGACCGCCTTGCCCACGTAGATCGGGACGCGGGGGTTTTGAGCGTCCTTGTTCTGATCCGATATCAGCTTGTAGGCCTCGAAGCCGCCCCGGTAGTAAATCGCGTAGATGCCCACGCCATTGAAGGGTCGGAATGTCGCCCAGAGGATGGGCCGTGGATGACACCAAGGCCTCGGCCACGCTCGAACCCAGGTTCTTCTTGTCCAGCGGATTGAACGGCAGTATTTGCCCTTGGAGGTCCGGCTTTTCCGCAGCCTTCGCCTTGCTCACGCCGCCCGCTCCATGCGCTTGGCTTGGGTGAGCGTGTCACGTAATTTGGCTTCGATCAACGCTTGGGCGACTGACGACGCCACCACGCGGGCCAATGCAACGGGAACCGCATTTCCAAGCTGCCGCATCGTCTCCGACCACGAGCCGTGGAAGACATAGCCATCGGGAAAGGTTTGTATGCGGGCCGTCTCCCGCGCAGTGAAATAGCGGACGGTGCCGTCCGTGTTGACCAGCATGTTCTCGCCTCCGGGAACCCCATGGTCTCCCGCCTTGATCGTCTTGGCCGGCTGGTCCAGCGGGCTTCCGGTATGTCCGGGATAGGCCCGCGCCCCGGGCTGATATCGGTGATCCGCGATGACCTTCGCCGCCCTCGATTCGGGGTCGGGCAGGTCGTGGATCGCGTCGCGAACTGTGCGCCAAGGCAGGAGGCTCCCCGGCCCCGCGAGGGCCAGCCTGCGGATGCGGGCAGCCTGCCGCTCGGGGAAATCCGGGCGCTTGCGGGCCGGGACACCATGCCGCTCCCAATAGGCTCCGCTCACCCATTGGCTGTAAATCAATGCCTCCTCGCTGTGCGTGGCTGCGGGGAATCGCCAGTCGATGCCCAAGTCAGATCGGAACCCCACGATGAACACGCGCTCCCGCTTCTGCGGGATGCCGTAGTCGGCCGCGTTCACCAGCGTGGGGACGACGTTGTAGGTCAACGCCTGCCCCTGCGCGCCGCGCGCGCTCTTGATTTGTTGCAGCCGCATCAGGTGGTCGAACCAATCCTCCCGCTTGCGCCTTGGAGACTCGGGGAACTCCAATTGAAGCAGGATGTATTGGTAGTAGTTGGCGAAGCTCGCCCGCGTCAAGCCCTTCACGTTCTCGACGATGAAGGCTTGGGGCCGGAGCCTGCGGACGATATCGACGGTGGCCGGGAACATGTCGCGGCTGTCGTCGTGAGCCATGTGCTTGCCTCCCATGGAAAACGGTTGGCAGGGAGGCCCTCCGGCCAAAAGTTCTATGCCTTGTGGGACTGCGTCCCAATCAGTTTCGCGAACATCGCCCTCGGTCAAGGGCCAGTCGCCCACTAAGGGAAAGCCCCGAAGTTGGTTCTGCCTGACACTATCGCAGGCCCACTTGTCCCATTCGACGACGGCCAGTGACTTGAATCCGGCAAGGCTCACGCCCATGGCAAGCCCTCCCGCGCCAGCGAAAAGCTCGACAGCTTTGAGTGTCATGTATTTGATGCTCCTGTGAACTGGGCGTAGCTGCCCGAAGCCTTACAGCATTATCCACATGGAAAGCACTCCGACAGTTCCTATCAATCGCCTTAACTGAACTCATCGAAGCGACCTGATGGCTGTCGGGCCGGTAGGTGCGACTTTGGCCGCAACCAGTGCCGACCGGGCGCGTGGCTACTACAACGCCCAGAAACGAAAAGAGGCCCATGAGGGCCTCCTTCTGTCGGAGCATGCTTCGGTCAAATGCGTATAGGTTGGGAGGCATCGACCTTTGGACTTTCACACGCCTCGGCAATAGCTCTCGCCTCGATTATGCGTTCAAGCTCTGGCACGCTGAGAGATGCCATGCGGCACGCCAGCAGTTCGTCTTTCTGTTCTCCGTCACCCATGAACACCACCACCCAGTTTGTCTTGTTGTGATTGATCGGCTTGCATGCGGCCATCGCGTATGCGTCTGGCCTAGATATTTCTTGCTCCAGTTGTTTGATTTGCGTCGCCCAAACCCTTGCTTCGCCTTCAACCTTTACGTTGCGGTCAGCTTGACGCATTGCCTCTTTGAAAATCTCGCTATCAACCGTGTGCCACATTTCCTTTCTCCAATCAAGTTTTGAAGCTTTGATTGTCTGAAATAGTTGAGGCGTCGTGTTGAGAATCGGTTTACCGGATTGGTTTACGAATCTGTTGCCTTCATAGGAATTGAGTGGCAAGCGTCAAGTAAGCATGGGGCCGCATCAAGCAAACCGACCCTTCGGGTAGCGGGGCGCAGGAGATATCCCTAACGAGGCCCGCTATTTGCTCTTGGGTTTGCTATGGCTGAATATTTCGAAGGCGGCGCCACCGAGACCGGTCCCTTCCGCTGTCGAGTTGTCAATGGCGCCATTGCCGCTCGTGTCCTCATGTTCTCCCACGCTTTGTCATCCTGCTTCCGTAACTCCCGGCAAGTTTCCCGCCATTCCTTCATGGCAACAGCGTGGGTCTGCATGGCCCGCTGTTGCGAAGTTTCGATGCCGAATGCGGCACCCAAAGCGTTGGATGCTTCCGCAGCCACGCCGTTGGGTGGTGGCGGTGGCTTTGGTGCTGGCGGCAGCTTGACCCGCTCAGGCAAGTCTTTGCTGGCATTGACGATCCCGTAAAACTGGCGGGCTTCGGTATGGGTGGCGAGGCTGCCTGGCTCACCCCGGCGAATCCCAAGCGGTGCCATGGCGTCGCCGTAACTGGTTTGCAGTTCGCGCAACCGCTCACGGTCGAACAAGGCTTTGCTGTTGAGTTTCCAGCCCCCCGCCGCTGTCCTAACGCGGGGTATGCACAGAATGTGCAGGTGCGGCGTCAGTTCATCGACGTGGAGCACCACTGATGCCAGTTGGTCCGCCCATTGCCGCTTGGCCCACGCAAGCGAGGCCGTAGCCCACGCCTTCACCCTGTCCGGCTCGAACACGCCGCCCATGCTCTCCCGCCCCGGCCGAAAATAGCTTGGGCTGGCGGAGAGCACGATTTCGCGGCATAGCACTGTGTCCCGGTTGCGCCGCTCTGCACCTTCGAGAAGATGGCGGGCCGCTTGGTATGGCGTCTTGCCATCGGCGAGGTGCATGACAACCGGCGCCGGCCCATCGGGTGCTGCATTGGGCGTGGGCTTCTCCCGCATGGTATGTGCGGAAGATGCCGCAATCGCCGCCATCGCTTTGGCTTTTCGGCGATCCACTCGCAGCACAGCGTAGGGGGCAGCGGCAGGGTGCGAGGTGCTCATGCTCTATGCATATCGCGCCCCGCCCGAGATAGCACGCCCGCCCATCAGAATGGTCGGTCTACTCACTACACCGAGCGAAGCTCGGTTCTGTTCGACCCACCCCCGGCCCCGCCCTGCAAGGGCGGGGAGCAAGTCAGAGCGTGCCATGCCCAGACCATCCCCCGGCCTATGGCTCGTGTGTTCGTCAGGGCATTGGGGCACGCTGGTGCGCCGGGCCACAGCATCGAAATCGATCCTGTCCAGCCCCGGCTATACTTCGGCCCTCGCGCGGGCACGCGTGCGTTCGCACCTGCGCGCGCGACCCCCGATTTCAGGGGCCAAAGACCTTGGCACCCTGCGCCAGATTCGCGGAGCCTGCCGCTTGTGCGGCACCCACCAGCGCCACCGCCGCTTGGTAGGCGTTGATCAAATCCCGGACGTGTGCCATGTGCAGACGCAGCTTGTTCGCCAGTCTCAGCACATTCAGCTTCGCGTTGGCAGACTTGGGCGCCGGACTGTTGATGCATTCATTCAAGGCGCCAATCGTGTCGAGCACGTCCATGGCGTGAACTTGCAGCTCTTCAAGGGTCATTGCGTCAACATTGACGCGGGTGAGGTCAATGGCTTGGAGCATGGGGCTTGTGGTCATGGCGTGCCTCGCGGTTTCGTGCATTCACCATGGCGCTAGTGGCCCAACCGAGCAAGAGCCATTTGGCGGGGGCTTGCTATTCGCATGGGATTTGGTAAGAAAGGTGCCGGGCTGGGCACGCGTCAACCGAAAGGTTCTCGATCCACCAGCCTGCCGGGGGTCAGGGGGCCGGGCACAAGCAGCGAGGATGGGAACTCGGGGAAGCTGCACCGAAGCCGAAGGAGACCGGCCCGAGGGAGCGCCAATGCTCTGAACTCCAAAGCGATGCCAGTTGGCAAATGCATCGCCCCGCAGATGGTGTAGAGCGGGCATGGCGCCAAGGACTTCCAATAGTCCTTAGGGCGAGCCGTGCCCGCTCCGGTGCAGGAGCGGAACCCGGCCCCAGTAGGGCCGGGAAGAAGGCCCCCACGGGGGCCTTCTTCTATTGGGGGGCCGAGGGTTGAGTTTGCAAATAAGTGGTGATGCCATCAGTATCACCAAGGAATCCTATGCAGCCCGCTGAGCAGAGCATGCAACACCACCAGAGCAGAGCGTTTGCATAAATAAAAATAAATGGGCGGCGCGATTTTCAGATTTTTGTCGCGGGCTTTGCCTCAGCTTTGGCCTTCGCTTCTGCCGCCAATTTTGCTTTTTCCGCTGCCTTCTCAGCCTTCTTTTTCTTTTGCTCGGCCTGCTGGATGATGCGCTTGGCGATGATAGGTAGGAACGAATCCTGCTGGACTTTCAGCCTCTCAAAATCAATACCTTCATAGTCCAGTCGACTGATTGCATCGTGCAGATTTGGAACCGTCAGAGCGGACGGATGAATGTAGTCATCATGCGAAGACAGCCGGGTGTCTATATCGTGCCCCACCATCGCCCGCTTCAATCCGTCATTGACGCCCTTGCCCGTCAACGCGGTTACTACCGTGTGCCGGAATGAGTGAAAGACTTTGAGAGGGTCAACGATGTTGACCTCTGGCAAGTCGAGATAAGTGCCAAACATGCGGGTCATGTTTTTACGGTAGCCATTGGTGCCGGGTTGAATGTGAGGGAAGAGCTTTTTATACCCCGCTCTGGCTAGACTCATGCGATAGTCAACCAACCCCAAATCGATCAGCACTTGATGAAGCGGGACTCGCCGCTTTGCGTTGGCATTCTTGCCCTTCAATATGTCAATAATCCATAGTCCCTTGACCGGGTATATCTGCTCCACATCAAGGCTTGCGATTTCTTCGGCTCGGGCGCCAGTAAACAAGGCAATCAGCGGGCACCAATAGAAGTCCGGCAATTTCAACTTTTTCCGGTAGAAGTCCGGCTGAAAGATGCGTTGCAGTTCCTCAGGAGTGAACGGCTCATATTTTTCGGCATTGTTGTCCTCGTCCGCGATCAGGAGGTTCTTTGCCGGGTTGACCATGTTTACAGAATAGTGGCTGATGATGTATTCGAAGAATCCTTCGAGGACGGTCAAGTGAGCATTGACCGTGCGCGCACCCCGACCTTGGTCGATCAATCCTGATTTGTAGCCTGTCACTGCTTTGGCGCCAACCATGGCGGCATCCATATTGCCTATGGTCTTTATGAAGCCCTCCACAATTCCTCGGTGCTTTCGCCAAGTCGAGTCTTTCAGAGTTAGCTTTCTTTGTTTCAGGAAGTCGGTTTTTGCTATTTCCAGATTCGTGCCGCATTTCGCCATGGGCAACACCGCAGTGATACCCGCCGCAATTTCAGCTTGTCTGGCTGCTGCCATGCTCGCCGCCATATCTGCTTGCCTGGCTGCTGCCAGGCCCGCCAATATTGCGGGCACCTGAGCGGCTTCCTCGGGCGTTTCGGTTTGAATGATGCCGTTGGGCAAGTCAATAGTGATTTTTTCGCGGATGCGCTGTTTGGCATCGGGCTTGAACAGATGCGAAAAATTGCCAATGTCGTCATTCATGCGGGTCTCCACTGCGACGGACAGCGCCAAAGCACGCTGCCGGGCGATTGCTGAGTCTTTGGTTCTTAGGCTGCGCCTGAACTCTGTTTTTCCAACGGTCGCCCGCAATGCTAACGGAACAATCAACCGAAAGTAGTAAACGCCGCAGCGGTCGCGGATCAGGCGGGGGGTTTTGATGCTCACAGGCAACTCCATGAAGGAGCTGGATGAGCGAAGTGGATGATAGCCAGCACCGAACGGGCCGGGAGGCCGCGCAGGGCGTGGGTTTCAAAAAGTGGTGCGGCTGGCGGGGATCGAACCCACGACCCTTGGCTTCGGAGGCCAATCTTCTAGTGGCAAACTCCCTCTATGCCAGACCCAACTCATTGATAACACTAGGAAAAGTTCAGAAACCTTCGGAAAACAAAGGAAATTGAACCCCGAATTCTTGGACCAAATTTGGACCAAAAACCCTCATTGGTGCGGCCGGCGGGGATCGAACCCACGACCCTCGGCTTCGGAGGCCGATACTCTATCCACTGAGCTACGGCCGCACGGACTGTCATTGTAACGTCGAGGAATAACTTCCCAGTATCAGTTAGCGGGCCATCCGAGGCAACTTCACTGACCCGAACATGGCATGCCGAAGATGAAACACCTCGTTGCGCCAAGCTTTGACTAATTCAATTTATGCAATTTGTCTGGGCGATGCATCACGCCAAGTATTTCATCGCCGTTCGTTTGCTAAGTTCGACTTGGCCTTGACTAAAGCTGCTCCACTTCCAAGCTGAGATGAGCAAATTGTTGAAGTGGCACTGCAAGAAGTCGTTTCAATTTCCTAATTTTTGGTCGAATACGCGACCCGATTCGCTACGCCAGCCTGAGTTTTCCTTTGGGGCCAAGAATAATGTGCCCAGTCTCCAGTAGTTTGTAAACCGACGCGTTAATCGACCCTTTGGGTATCCCGATTTTTCCGGCAAGTGCGGACCGATTGACTTCAATAAAGTCCTTGTTGTTGAGCTTTTGCATGAGGTGCGTTAGCAGCTTTGCAGTGTTGCCTTTCAGGGGTCGAATCTTCCTGGGTTTGTTATATGCCTTGTTCTTGTTCTTACCGGAAACGATTGACACAGACTTCTTGACTTGAATATCGGTGGCGTTAATGGTGCTCACCATTTCCAGTGGCTGGCTTTGCGAAAGCTGGGGAGCTTTGATGGCCGGCAATGCGGGAATCGATGCATCCGTGCTAGGCGATAGTGCTACCGCAACGGAATAGACCTTGCGCAATTCAGCCTCGATTTGTGCGACAGCTTGTGTCAGGCGCGCCTACGTCTTCCACTCCTCAAACAGGACGTCATTGCCCATATCGAAGGCGTTGTTCAAGACGGCGGCTTTGACTTGATTTGAGAATTCTGCAGTAGAAGTTTGAAGTTCTGCGTGGGCTGCGAAGGCTGCAGAGCCCGCAGCTTGAATCGAATCGAGTGCCTTTGTCGAAAGTGCCATGGAAGTCCTGAATGTTATTTGCCGGTGCGATCAGCACGAATGCCGACTACCAGCGGTTCCAACGGGGAAAAGGCATGAGTATAGGAAAGAAATCAATCACTCCACTTATCGGGCTGCTCCCATAACGCCAGGACGCGGCAGTTCGTGTAGAGGAGCAGCTTGCCCTGAAGTTCCAACTGTGAACAGGTCTGCGGGTCTAAGTCAACGACCGGCAACCGGAAGCCAAATTGGCCGTGATTACCAGTCGTTTGGCAGTCAAGTTTCTGTTTGTTCGGAAAGCTCCAAAGCGTCCTCTACCTCTATGCCAAGGTATCGCACCGTGCTTTCCAGCTTTGTGTGTCCCAAAAGCAATTGCACAGCCCTAATGTTTTTCGTGCGCCGGTAGATCAGTGATGCCTTTGTACGGCGCATTGTGTGGGTCCCGTAGGCAGTTGGATCGAGCCCTATCTCCTCAATCCAAGAATCTAAAATGCGCGCGTACTGCCGTGTTCCCAGGTGCGGCGAGTCGTGAATCCGACTTGGAAACAGGTAGTCCTCACTGGACAACTCCGCTTGCTTGATCCATTCTGCGACAGCCTCCCTTGTGGGAGGCGTGATTTCAAATTGAACTGGTTGAGAGGTCTTTTGCTGCATGACGATTGCGCGTGTGGCGACCTGATCGCCATGGCAGATATCCCGAACACGTAAACGCACGAGATCGCATGCCCTGAGCTTGCTGTCCAAACCTAGATCGAAGAGCGCGAGCTCACGAGTGCGGTGACCAAGTTGCAGTCGTATGCGGATAGCCCAGATATCTTTGAGCTTAAGCGGAGCCTTTTGGCCGACAATCTTTCCTTTATTCCATGGCGTCTTGACAGGTGTATCGGTAGCAGTGTTCACAATGATCTCCTTGAAGTTGAAGGGAGAACAACTGTGGACCGATTGTGCAAATGTTCAATTCCTTGTAGATTTGGGCAATGCCCTGTCGACATTGATCGACGGCATGTCGGTATCCTTGGCCCATCAGATTGCAGCGCGAATTGTCGGCGCGATCAACGCGGAGTCGTTGCCGCGGGTGAATTGAACGCTGCCCGCGCATCCAACGCCTTCGCACGAGCTGTGCAGCCTTCGATATGGTCATTGACCAGTCCCATCGCCTGCATGAAGGCGTACATCGTGGTCGGACCCACGAAGCTCCAGCCTCGCTTTCTCAGGTCTTTGGACAATGCGATGGACTCAGGCGAAGTGGTAACGCCGCCCATTGACTGGCGGGTGATTTGGTGGGGACGGGAGTTTGTTGCGGGCTCGAACTGCCAAAAGTACGCTGCCAAGGAGCCAAAATCCTGACGGAGTTCTTGTGCCCTTACCTTGGACTTGTAAGGTTCCTCGCGAGGTGAGGCAAAAGTGCCCTTCCAGCAAAGTCGCAGTGGCCTCGCTGCACTGAATCTGATTTGGCAACCCGTGAGACTCCATGCGGCTTGCGGTGTTGACCGTATCTCCCCACATGTCATAGATAAACTTCTTGCGTCCAATGACTCCAGCGACGACGGGGCCTGAGTGAAGCCCTATCCTCAAAGATAGCGGCTCTCCTGTTTCCGCCGCAATCCGCTTTACTGCGCCCAGCATGCCCAGCGCCATACGTGCCGCAGATGGCGCGTGTTCAACACTTTGTTCGGGGACACCGGCGGCGGCCATATACGCATCCCCTATGGTTTTGATCTTTTCCAATCCGTGCAAATCGGCCAGGGCATCAAACTCAGTAAACACACTATCAAGCAGGCGAACTAGGTCTTGAGGTGATTTGCTCGTCGACAAGGGCGTAAAACCTACGATGTCGGCAAACAGCACTGTGACAGCTGCAAAGTGGTCCGCAATTGAGTCTTCCGACACCTTGAGGCGTTCGGCGATGGTTTGCGGCAATACGTTCAGTAGCAGACGCTCCGAACGTTCGCGCTCTTGCCCGAGCAACCTTAAGGCGATGAACTCTCGCCGTATTGATTGATCGTGCTGGTAGCAAGCAATCATTCCAAACAAATTGGCAATGGCGAGAATGCTGAGACTGCGCAGCAAGTCAATATCTAGTACTGCGTTAGTTCCAATCATGTAGGCGGCAAATATGAGCGCTGTTCCCCATCCGCCCACGCTTGCGTAAGGAAATCTAAGACGAATGATGGTGTAGGTGTTGAGAATGTGAACGGTGACCAGGAACAGCAGTGCTTGAGCCATATTTGACCCAATCGGCAACAAGGAGAACATGCTGACCAAGATTGCCCCAACCATCCAAACGCCAGCAAGGTTGATCAGTTGCTGGTATTTATAAAACGACGAATGAAAACTCCATGCGTAACCAACCACGACCACTGCCACAACTGACAAGATGGGAACTGTGAACTGACCCTGAATGTTCGAAATTTGGGGCAAAACGTACCCCAAAGACCCCCAGATAAGTAAGCTGATTGCCGCCGAAAACACCATAGCCGCGCGAAACGGTCTGAGAACCTTTTGCGATTGTTCGCTGACGAAGGCCTGTTCCAAACCGATATCTGCAAAGCGCAATGTCACGCCGTGCATCCGGTCAGCAACCGAATTGCTAGTCATCTTGTTTCATTCGTTTATCAGTCGGCTGGGTCAAAAGGTGGTGCACACTATTGTCGCTTGGACCTGCGTTGCCCATTGCACTGGGAATCGTAGTCTAGGGTAGTGTGCTAGTTTGGATTCAGCGAGTTCAGCGGGATTCATTTATTGGAAGGCGGCCCGTCATGACAGTCCAGTTCAAAGGTGCATCGGCCATCGTTACGGGCGGGGCATCCGGTATCGGAAGATCCATTGTGCGTGCTCTGGTTGCACGCGGCGCACGCGTTTTGATTGCTGACATTGATGCCCATGGTGCCGAAACTGAAGCGTCCGCATTACGGTCCCAGGGCCATGAAGTCACATGTGAAGCTGTCAATGTTTCCGACTTCGACGCTGTAAATCGTTTAGTGGGCGATGTGGAAAGCCGATGGGGCCAGCTAGACTTTCTGTTCAATAACGCGGGCGTTGTCTACATCGGTGATTTGCTGGATATGCCGGATGGCGCCTGGAGGCGCACCATGGATGTCAATCTGTGGGGTGTCATCAATGGTGTTAGAGCTGCATACCCGCGCATGGCTAGACGCGGTTCAGGGTGCATAGTGAATACGGCCAGCATAGCTGGATTGGCACCGTCTCCAGGTTTCACCATATATTCAACAAGCAAGCATGCTGTAGTTGGTTTGTCGCGGTCTTTGCGCGGGGAAGCAAAGAAATATGGCGTACAAGTCAACGTGCTGTGCCCGGGTGTCGTCAGTACGCCTACGCCAAACTGGGCCCCAGAGGACGAGCGCCGCGAATTGCCCGGTGTTGGATTGGCAAAGCGGCTGAGATGGGGCGTCGCCTGAAACCTCGAAGTGTGTCGTTGCACACCCCAAAAGCAACGCAAAGAAACAGAGGGCTGTGGCGATGCCGGAGAGTTTCATCAGTTCGGTAGTGTCTAGAGATTGGGACCAACCCATAGCTGCGGGCTAGGGCTCATTTTGGAACATTGAGAAGTCAAACAGCGCCAACTCGGGCGCAGCGGACTTTGTGATGCGCGACTCGCGTTTGACAACCTTGCCACTCCGATATTCCACGACGTTAACCCGGTGCACGAGGAGGTTTGCAGCGTACTCGCGCGACCGAAGGTTCACATCGCAAGTTCGAGCGTCAGGTTCGGACTTATCGTAACCAGCGACTCGCCAGGCTCCGCTGGCATGAGCCAACCGAAAGGTTTCAACTTGGACGCCACAGCCAAAGTGGGAATTGACTTGAATGCTGAAACGACGCGTTCCGGAAGCTTGCACGATTTCAATGTAGTAACGAGGACCAAAGTTGTTGTCAAACACCGAACTCGTCGCTTCAACTGCGTATCCACCTGAAGCTTGTTTTCGCAGAATCAGGAGTTTTCCTCGCTGCGCGTTGAGCACAACTCCCAAAACAAGTTCATTTGAAGAGGGCGCCGAAGAATATGCCACTGCGCCCTGACCCAAGTCGGCCGCAAGAACTAGTGCCGCGGCAATCTTGGCCTCTTCCTCGCCAGAATAGGCTTGGACCGAAGACCACAATACGAAAGCGAGTGTCAGGAGGCGACGCACATGAACCCTAAACTGTGAATTCACCGGCCTGCGCGGCTTTTCGCGCGGGTCCGGTGGAATGATTGGTTAGCCAGTTCCATTCACATATTGCAGAAGACGCTGGCGGCGGGCCTCGGTTGCCGACTCGCTGTAACTACCATCGAAGAAGCCCGTGAACAACGAGACCGTTTTCCCCGTCTTCAATCTCAAAACGATGTGGTAGGAAATGCTTCCGCCTTCCTTGTCGCCGACTTCATCGACGTAAGCATCGACTATTTCGTCGAAGCGCAATTGCTTTGAGCTTGCTCCGAAACGGTGTTTGTTTTCGATGGTGATGCGCCGCGTCTTGCTGTTGACCGTTACCGTCTGTTTAGGGCTAAAAAATAGAAATCCCAATCCCGCAACCAATAACCCCAGCCCGAGCACGAATGCGGCTATGGTTTCGGTTTCCCATTGTCCCTTGCTCCTTGAGCCAATGATGAGCAGCAAGCCGACCACGGTCCCTGCAGCTGCTACAAGCGTCTGCGTCTTTCTATTGCTTTCTGTTACCCACAGATGGGCAGCTGGGTTCATGGGGTTTCCAAAAGGCTAACGAATGTATGCCGCAAAATCTGCGGGATAAACTGGACGTAAATTCCTTTGAGTACGGCCTGCAGAGTGCTCACGGCAGTTTTTCTGATTTATATACAAGTGTAAAAATTTCGACAAACCCCGCAAACTGTCTTCAAGCAATTCTAGTCACGGACAGGCAGGTTTTGCAATTGAGAACATTGGGCGCAAGACCATTCACGCCGCAAACCGGCGGCAGTGACTGGCTGGAAGCTGGCTCTCAAAATACTCTAGACACGAGCCTATGAAGGCGCTTCGACCAACCCAAGAGCGGCAGGGGTTTGTTTGGATACGCACGAACCTCAAACGATTCAACCAAACAACTGGCTCAGGTCGGCTTCCAACAATTCGCGGTCGCCTTGTTTCCCAATTTTTGAAGCGAGTTCCACAGCCAGACTGAGGTGACGCTGTGCTTCAACTTCACGGCCCGCCAACTTGTGAGCGCGTGCAAGGGCTTCATGTGCATAGCCCAGGTAGAAGGGTGGCAATTCACCGCTGTAGGTTAGACAAACTTCAGCAAAGCGGGTCGCTTCAGTTGCATTGCCCAGCAGCGTTTGAATTCTGGAAGCCTGCCAGTAGCCGACCGAAAGATGTTCATTCGTGCAGTCGTCGCGTTGAAGCCAGTGGTAGATACTCGCCTGATTGAGCGTCACCATCAAACGGTCTTCTTCCGGCGTTCGGTTCTTCTTCTCAATCAAATCCCACGCCTTGTTAAAGCAACTTGCTGAGAAGTGCTTGTGGGCGGCAACAACATCAAAATCTGGTACCTTTGCCATTGACAGCTCCCCTCCATAAAAATGTTTGGCAAGACCGACTATCCGTCCAGTCCAAGGCAATTACATCAGAATTGGGTATGAGGTGATTGCCCTTCAACACTTCAGCCTTTTCTGCTAACGAGATGACCGCAATCGCTACGAAGGCGCAATTACGAATTGGGCGGGCCGGTCCTGTTGTCGGGACTGCGCTTAAGCGAGAGTTTGTGCCGCCCGCACGTTCTGACTGCTAAAACCAATAATCTGAAACACACCTGCCGTCCCGTGGAAGGTCCTCAAATGTGTTTAGCCCATCAAAATGGTCAATGGGAATGTTTGCGACTGTCTCAGGCTCCGAAAGTCGAACATTGACGGCAAGTCTTCGCCGACCATCTTCTCCAGGTCGCTGAGCACGCCAGTGTGAAACGCATCCGCAGGAGGGACAAAAGTGAAACTCAATGGCTTTGCCTCTGACGTACGAGGTTGTTGTCCCTTCAACGTGGACCTTTTCGCCTTCGTAGTCATAAATCCAAAGTACTCCGTACCGGCGACAAACGGTGCAATTGCAAGCGGTCGCGCCTTCCGGCATGACATCGAACCTCCACTTCACCGCACCACAGTGACATGAGCCGTTAAGCATTTCAATCTCCTTTGCAAGTTTGCCGCAGCGACGCTCTTGAGCGCAGGGCTACCTCTTTCGAATTCTAGATTGCCACCGACAACTTCTTGATGTGGATTGGCTCATTGAGTGACGTCCTTCGCTGAAAATCCGGCGAAGGTACCTTCCGTTTTCTACAGCGACCCCGGCATTCACTGAATTGTCTTTTAGCTTCCGTATATTGGTCTGGCACATCCACACACTACCTAAGGAAATACCATGAGCATTTCGGACACCGTAAAGAAAATGGCATCAACTGTTGCGGACAAGGCGGTCGCGGCTGGCAATGCTGTTGTAGACGTGGCCCAAACAGCAGCCAGCAGCGCCGTCAATGTCGTCGAAAAAGTAACTGGCAGGGACCTCAATGGGGACGGCAGCATTGGCGAAAAAGCGGCTGACGTGGCTGCTGCTGAGGTGGAAGTCTCCAAAGACGCAAAGACCGACTAATTACACGGATTACTGTCGCAGCTAGGCTGGGAGCACGTTTATCTGACGGGAGCCTGCCCCAAGCCTTGAATTGGTGCGTCAGACGTCACTAATGGGTTGATGTTTGTCTGGAATACGTAGTTCTTGCGTGCTAAATCGGACGCAACAACCCAAATTTGAATTTTCAAGAAGCGGTGATTGGTGGCTAATCGGTTTACGCTGCAATTCCGAAGTCCCGTAACGGGCTGAGTGCAGCCCGACGACCTTCCAATCTGGCCGCTCCGACCCGGTCGTCCGAACGACCCCAACGTTCGCTGTAGACCCGGATAAGTACATGAGTGCTTCTTCCATTGCAATTCCCATTCGTCAACTGCACGCTATTGCTGCGGTCTTTGAAGATGCGGCTGACGGAACAAAGCCGAAGCAAGGTCAGTCAATTAGAACTCCCCCCTCACGAAATCTATAAGGCCCTGCGTACTTTCCAATTGCGCAAGTGTGGCTGACCAATCTGCCAGCGCGCCATAGGTGCAATTGATATCCGGGAGGCTCCATTACGAAGCAGTCTGGCCCGTCCGCACGTAAGTCGAGCGCAACTTGATGGGCTGGGCTGGGACAAGTTGACGCAACAGTGTTCCCAAAACGGCACTGAATCGTTCGGTGTAGATGTCCACAAAGAATTCGTTCGACGTGGTTATGCCTTGAAATAATCTTCTCTAGCTCCGCAGAGCCCTCTAGTCCGATGGAGTCCATGTGTGCAATCCCTGTCAAAAACGGGGGGTGATGCATTGCGAGGACGGTTGGCGTGCGCTCTTCACTTAGACGCTCGTCCAGCCACGCCATTCGTCTTGAACACAACTTACCGCGCCCTTCCATGGGGACCGCCGTGTCCAACGTGATGAGGCGCAAGCCTCCAAGGTTAACGGCATACTGCACAAACTCGTCGGACTGTTCAAGGTACTCAAACCCTGGTCCCGCAAACGATTCACGCAGGCCTCGGCGCTCGTCGTGGTTGCCCACAACAACGTACATGGGCATGGTCAGGGGCGCGAGCAACTCTTTAAGCAAGTCGTACTCATTCTTGCGGCCATAGTCCACCATGTCACCAGTGACCAGAACCACGTTGGGGAGGGGGTCCAGCCGCAGTATGCTGGCAACACATTCACGCAGCATCTCGGCGGTGTCGACGATACCGTATGCCAGTTTGCCATCGGCCTTTATATGGAGGTCGGATATTTGTGCAATCAGCATGTAAAACTACCTGTCTGCAGTTCCAGTCCAATCGAGTCGCCCACTGTAAAGTTCTGTTTGGGTGGAAGCTTCAGGACAACTTCCTCGGCACTGTCGAGTCGCACCTGGACCCGGTTATGGTCGCCCAGAAAAAAGCTGGAAACGACCCAACCGCGCATCGGGGCCTGGTCGAACGCAACGACGCGAACCTCTTCTGGTCGAAAACTGTTCTTGCCAACGGTGTTCATTATCCCAATGAAGTCGGCCACAAAGCTGTTGGCTGGTCGAAAGTAGATGTCTTGGGGGGTACCTACCTGCGAAATCCGCCCCTTTTCCATGACGGCAATGCGGTCCCCCAGAGCCATTGCCTCAGCCTGGTCGTGGGTGACATAAACGGCCGTGATTCCAAGGCCACGCAACAAGGCATTGATGTCGACCCGCAGCGTCTCACGTAATCTGGCGTCCAGCGCGGTTAGTGGCTCATCAAGCAGGAGCGCACGTGGGCGCGGTGCGATGGCGCGCGCCAAGGCCACGCGCTGCTTCTGACCCCCTGAGAGTTGCGTGATTTGTCTATCTGCCAGCGACTCAATGTGCATCATCTCCAGCATTTCACCTACACGCTTGCGACGCTCAGCCTCAGGCATTTTGCGCACCACTAAACCGTATGCAATGTTTTCCGCAACAGTCATGTTGGGAAACAGCGCATAGCTCTGAAAGACCATGCCGATGTTGCGTTGCTCAATCGGAAGCAGCGTGACATCTTCTTCGTTGAAAAGCACCCGACCGGAGTCTGGTACGTCCAAACCAGCAATCAGGCGCAAGGTCGTAGTCTTGCCGCATCCGGACGGACCCAGCAGAACCAACGTCTCGCCAGACTCGATACGCAAGTCTGTCGGCTCCAGCACTCTTTGATGTTTGTAGCTCTTGGTGCATGCCTGGACTTGGATTTGCACTCCGTGGTTCGAGTTCATTTGGAAACCTTTCGTCCACCAGCAACCTGCAGCGCAATCAATAG
>Ga0194052_1000685_pt1 | contig 20853 bp, 20 predicted proteins | sample SepL226m_MetaG_FD_160117 | JGI IMG/M metagenome (GOLD analysis project Ga0194052, IMG submission 160117) | Anoxic zone freshwater microbial communities from boreal shield lake in IISD Experimental Lakes Area, Ontario, Canada - Sep2016-L227-6m | ecosystem: Environmental > Aquatic > Freshwater >...
GGATAACTCTGCACCTTTGGCAACCCGCCGGAGTCCACTTAAAACTCGGGGAAATGTTGTTCAGACAACCGGGGCCACTTCTTTCACGCCTCTGACGTTCTCGAAGATGGCATCGGTCTCGTCCGTTTTTTTTCGACCTTCGCTTTGGCCACTGTGCGCAGTCGGTAATCCTGGCGGTTCAAGAGATTGGAGATGGTGCGCACACTGGGCAGTGATTGTTCAGACCAGCCCTTCTGCACCAGTGCCGCGTGCACTGTTTTGGCTGTCATGTTGGTGTACAGCAGGGTGGTACGCAGACTTGACTCGGACTCGCTGTGAGGCTCCATGATGGTCTGTATTTCAGCCAACAGTTTGGGGTGTTTGTCTTCTGTTTTTGGCTTGCCTCGGGCGGTGATGTCATTGACGCAGACGATGCCTGTTTGATATTCATGAATGCCCAATTCAACGGCTCTTCGATTCCAGCCGAACACATCCTCCGCCACTCGTCGCTTGCCATCGAGCAACGCCATCGTTACGTCACCCATCGCGCGGCGCCGCGCTGGCCAGGCTATCAAATCAATCAGTCGTCCAATCAATTCAACCATCTCCGTAGAGACACCGTTGCGGGCCAAGGTGGTTGGCTTCATAAATAGCAACTCCATTTGTGCAGAATGGAGTCATTATAAACGGTACTTTAGTAATTACTATCTCCCTTAGCTGTCGAACCCCGGGAAGCCGGATGCAGTATTTCTGCGTGGCCAGATCTGTGCGGGGGGGGCGAGGGTAACCTCAATCCCTAATGCAATCGTTCATTCAGGTGGAGTCCTGGGCAGCAGGGGCTTACTGCGCGCTGCCAATTCAAGTAACGCTTCGTCGGCGCCCAAGTCTCGCAGCAACGCAGTTACGCCAACGAGCGCTCTTGGTCGTGAGACGATCCCAACAAGTGTTAACCAGATCAGATTGATATCGATCCACAAAGAGCGATTTTGAATATAAAACAGTCCCAGTAAACTCTTGCCGGGTCGTATGAGTTGGTCATATGCAATATCGGGGTCAGCTTGACCAGCGAGGATTGAGCCTTCATCTGAAAAAACAATGGATGCGAAATCAGTTATGCCTGGGCGAATGTTCAACAGGGTACGCTCTCGCGCCGTATAAACGGCAACCCCGGCCTCCACTTGAGGGCGTGGCCCAACCAAACTCATGTCTCCCGTGAATACGTTCCATAACTGAGTAAGTTCATCGAGTTTGTACCGGCGGATGAAATGCCCAACAGGCGTGATGCGCCGATCAGAGTTCGATGTTGAGTGAGCTCCCAAGCGATCAGCATTTATCACCATGGATCGCAATTTCACCATTTCAAATGGCTTGCCATTTAGGCCCACCCGCGCTGCAATGTAAAAAGGTGACTGTTTGTCCTCGATCCAAACGAAAAATATTACCGGCAGCAGAAGCGGACTTGCAATCAGAAGGCCAGCGGTGGAGGCAACTAAGTCAATCAGGCGTTTGATCATGAAGTGTGTGAACTGATTAGAGCGCGTATCCGCATAGCAATCCCCGTCGCGTCGATTTGGTGTCGCATGCGCAGGTACTCCTGGCTGCCGACAATCGATGAGTAAGAGTCCGGTAGACTAATACGCGCGAATCGATGAGGTAGCAGGCCAGCTTCCACAAACACATCTGCAGCCAAACTACCGAGACCTCCAGTCGGAAGGTGTTCCTCTACTGTTACGACGACATCAGTAGTCCGTGCCAAGTCTAATAGCGTCAGACTGTCAAATGGTTTCAGGGTGTGAGCGCTGTAGACCGAGCAATTGACGCCCTCGACCGCCAACTGCTCTGCGGCCTTTAGTGCCTCGTCAACAATACCACCGTATCCTAGAATGGCTACATCATTGCCAGATCTCAACTGACGCAACCGATTGGTCTCAAAAGGTTTGTCACCGCTTGTTGTGACCTTCGACTTGTCAATTCGGAAGTAAGTGGGTGCGGGTCGCGCAATCATTTGCGCCACAAGTGCGCGGGTTTCAACTTCATCACAAGGCGCGTAAACCTGTAAACCAGGCAACGCGCGCATGACAGCAATGTCCTCTGTTGCATGGTGCGACATGCCAAGAGAGCCGTAACTAAATCCACCACCAACTGCTACAACATTCACGCTAGCGTTGTGATAAACCACATCGTTACGAATTTGCTCCAAACAACGCAGGGTGGGGAAGTTAGCAATTGAATAGGTAAAAACGTTCTTGCCTTCGAGTGCCAATCCTGCCGCCATTCCGGTCATGTTTTGCTCAGCTACACCAGCATTAATAAACTGAGCCGGCAGGTCACGAATGAAATCGTTCAACACACCAAAACCAAGATCACCAGTAATCAGTAAAATGTTGCGATCGGTGCGCGCGTGATTCAGTAGTGCATTTACGAAAGTATCACGCATGATGGTCACCCGTCAGTGCAAGTTGCCTGCAAGCCGAGTCGTACTCCTCCCCTTGGGGTGTACGGTAATGCCAGAGCACCGAATCTTCCATAAACGAAACGCCTTTCCCTTTTGTTGTGTGAGCGATAACACACAGCGGCTGGTGTTGATCGTCGCAGCGCGCTATCAGCGCCTGAAACAACGAGTTGTGATCATGACCATCAGCCTCGCGCACTTGCCAACCAAAGCTTAACCACTTGCTGGTAAAAGGCTCGAGGGCAAGCGTCTTAGAAATCAGGGCCAAGCTTTGAATCTTGTTATAGTCGACGATGACCGTAAGGTTTTTGAGCTTATGGTGGGATGCAAACAAAATTGCTTCCCAATTGGAGCCTTCATCGCATTCGCCGTCGCTAAGTACGCAAAAAATTCGATGATTTTTGCCATCCAGTTGTGCAGCCTTAGCCATACCCACAGCAACTGGGAGGCCGTGACCGAGTGATCCCGTCGACAGTTCTACACCAGGTATCCCTTTGTGCGATACGTGGCCACTAAGATCCGAACCATCCTGATAATGGGTTAAGAGTTTTTCGACGGGGAAAAATCCGCGCTCAGCAAGCGCAGCATAAATACCTGCACCTGCGTGACCTTTGCTCAAAATAAATCGGTCACGCCCCTCCCACTTGGGTCTTGTGGGATCTACATTCATGATCCCGCCATACAGTACCCCTATTATATCAGCCATTGAAAGTATGGAACCTATGTGCGAGCTCTTGCCAAGATGACACATGTCAACCGCGTGACGCCTGATTCGTCTCGATAATTCAATAGTGTCTATCATGTCAATCTCCAATAACGGCAAAGCCGATGTAGGGGTCAAATTCTAACCGTTGAATTCGAAGCTTTCCAGCGCCGCACATTTCCAACATCGCCAAGGTTTCACCAGGCCAGAGTGGATTGTCGAGTTCATCAAAAGCCAGCACTGCACCGCGCGGCATACGTGGCACCAAGTGTTGAAGTGCAACTTTAGTGGGCTCGTACAAATCAAAGTCAAGAAATAGCAAACTTACGAGTAAGTGTGGCGTCTCCTCGACAAACTTTGGTATGGTCAGAGTGGCGTCACCCTTGATCAATCGGACCTTTGGTACATGCCCCAAAAATCGCGTTGAATCGTTGATGGCGGCAAGCTCCAGTATCTCCTGTTGTGAATCCGAAAATAAATCACCTTCTCGTACGTCCGATGCAATTCCGACGCGGTCAACGGAATTCAAAGAAGGAAATCCAGCAAAAGAATCAAAACCGTAAATTCGACGCGTGAGGTTCACAGGCTCTAGGATGGCGCTAAGTTTTGCCCATGTCATCGTTCCAAATCCACGAAAGACACCGCATTCGACAATAGACCCCTTAACGGGCAATATACGCTTATAGATCTCGTACAGAGCGAGAAAGCGAGTCAGATTTTGTCTTCTCACATATTTCGGGAAATTTTCAAGCTTCTTCTCCCAGACGTCCGGGTTACGATCAAAACAGGCCTTAATCGCCGCAGCCTCATTTTGTTCTGCTTTTGTGCGAAAGCCCGCCTCGACTGCCGTCTTTGTTACATCACCAGTAGTTGTGGACATTATGCCTCCAGGTTAATAATTTTTGTCTATAAGCTTGCAGCAAAAAAATCTTGTGGCAAGATATCTCTATTTGAAGAAGCGGAGCACCTGCTCGCACACGTAGTTAACATCCTCATCCGTTAGCGACGTGTTCATAGGCAAAAGCAAGTAGCGATGCGATAGCGCTTCTGACGCAGGAACGTCAGTGTTCAATCCCAGTTCGCCAAACTGGTGAAGCATTTTCCCACCCCACTGAATGATTGTCTTAACTCCACAGGCATCAAGATGCGCTCGGAGCGCATCACGCTGCCGGCACTCAATTTCGTAGTTCTGATAAATGTCAAAGTGCAAAATATCCGAGTCAGGGCTCGGCGGCAAAACCAAATCAGAGATTCCACTGAGTTTCTCGTTGTAAAAAGCAGCGATCTCCCTTCGCCGCGCCACTTCGTTATCGTAGCGCGCAAGCTTAAAATCGAGTATCGCTGCCTGTAGGTTATCTAACCGCGAGTTGTATCCCCATGCCACGATGTCACCATTCGCAGCGCGTCCATGGTCTCGAAGCAGTCGCATGTACTCGGCGGCTGCGTCGTCGTTGGTGAACACAGCACCGCCATCTCCAAAACACCCCAGTGTCTTGGAGGGGTAAAAACTACAGGTTCCTGCCACGCCGAAAGTACCCGCGAAGCGATCGCGAAACTTTGACCCCAGTGCCTGCGCTGAATCCTCAACAATTTTCAGCCCATGTGTCCGTGCAAGCTTCTCCATGCCATCCATATTCGCCGTACGGCCATTCAACTGAACCGGCAGTATGACCTTAGTACGTGAAGTAACTTTTCGCTCCACATCAACTGCATCAATCAAATGATCGTAGCCACAATCTGCAAGTATGGGTTTCGCACCCACGTGATGAATGGCAGCCGCTGAAGCGACAAACGTGTGAGATGGAACGATCACCTCATCGCCGAGACTAACGCCAGCCGCGCGCAGACCCATCATGATTGCGACTGTCCCATCGGCCACACCAATCGCATGCTTTACACCCAAATAGCAAGCCAAATGCTCTTCAAATTGCAGGAGGTCCTTCTGCATAATATACGCACCGCGGCGCAGTACATCGTGAATAACTGGCATCAGTTCCCTCTCATCACGTGCGAAGAGAGCTTGATAATTAAAGAATGGAATGGTTGTCTTCATGGTCGATCTTGGTTGGTTTAAAATGCCTGAAAAACGATACTCCAAGGCACCGAGTAATTTTGTATAAACCGACGCCATAGAACCCGCACCGTTCAATGAATTTAATAGATGATTCATTGTCGAATCGAACGCACCAGTGAAACTGGCATTCTGGCGCAGCACTTAGAATTGCGCTCAGTACATCACGGGCGATTCCTTGGCGCCTGTGCTCGAAATGCGTCCAAACCTGGGTTAATTCAAATCCACCTGGCAGATGAGGTTTGCGTATGTCAAGCCCTATAACAGTTGTACGATGAATTGTGTTTCCCAAGCTATCGAAGACTAAAATGCAAAAAAAGTCACCACTGAACAAATGCAAAATGCTGTAGTAGTCCAGTAGAAAACCACCTTTCCCGACGAGGTTCAATTTTCTTTGAAACAATCTTGGCCGAAGTTGCACAGCATGACGCGGGGATAGTATTTTCGATGCAAGTGATTGCGCCAATACTTCTTTGTCCATTTTACATGTGGATCCCACATTGTTATGTGGAAATCGTGCGTAATGAATTATGTGTGCAGCCGACACAGGTTGTGATATTGTTACAGATGGATCCATCTTCATGTCTGAATAAAGTTTCTGCCCGAAAGGCTGTCAAGAAAACCCCTTGCCAACGAACACGAACTTAAATGCTGAGCGTTTGGCGCCAACCAGATGGTCAATCTGGTTGCTTGCTGCCGCTGCAACATTGGCTCCAGCTAATGTCGCTAGAATCGGCATGGCAAAGGTTGCCGCACCAAAATATCGTATATTCACATCTCGAAACCTCAAACCTAGCGCATTAATGCGATCTAGGGTCGGCATATATTTCAGTGTACTCGTCGTGCGTTGACCACGGATATACTGCATCCATCTGTTCATGCGGTATACTGGATTATGATTAAGCGAATCGACTGAAATCATCAGACCTTCTGGCCGTAATACTCTGAAAATCTCAGCAACAACCAAGTGTGGATCGCCATAACTTAAACATCCTGCGCTCACGACAACATCAAATGACGACGATTTAAAAGGTAGATCTTCGATGTCGGCAACCTCAGTCCTGAGGTTGCCAATAGAACCCTGGAATCGTTTTCTGAGTAAAGCCAAAGCGTTCACCGAAATATCGCTTGCAATCACTTGTGCGCCGGTTGCTATTAGAGTGCCAGCATGAAAACCAGTCCCGGCGCCTAATTCCAGCACGCAATGACTCGGTCTAACTAGTTCTCGGATCTTTTCTTCATAGAAACTATAGGGAGCTCTCAAATAGGAAATTACGAATTGTGAATCCAGTGGACCTAATGCCTCAGACGTAATTCCTGCCATTTGCAACCGCGCATGCTCATCGTACCTTGCCCTCTCGATCTCTTTGTCAGAATTCGTCACTTCGTCTCTCTCCTTCGCCCGAGTTCCACCAGATGCTTAACCAAACCGCCATACACCGTTTCATAGGAAAATCGTTCACGATAAAGTCGTAAGGCGTTTGCAGAAAGTTCTCTGCGCAAACTGGAGGTGACGGTTAAATCTTTGATGCACTGTTCGAGGGATATACCCGACACGGTGCCGTATGAGATTCCAACGCCTGAATCGGAAATTAAACGCCTAACCTCACCATGCAACGGGCTCAACACAGGCAACCCAAAGGCCAATGAGTCAATTACTTTGTTCGGAATACTCAGCACAAAGTCCTCACTGTTGTGGTAGGGTGCGAGTGCCGCGCTTGAACGAAGTGCCAACGCTTCAACTTTTGCACGATCAACCCAACCAGGGAAATATACAGTGGAAAGTCCAGCCATCTTTTCTCGCCACTTGATCGAGTCTGCACCATCACCACAAAAAACGAATTGGCAAGGGTTTCCTGCGCTCGCCATTGAGAAGGCTGCTTGGCATACTGGATCGATATCAAATGCTGGCGAGTGGCTACCTATAAAGCAAATACGGTGGGTGCCATCAGCCTCAACGCCCTGTTGATCCCACCAGCGACCAGCGTCCGCGAGTGCGATTTGTGATACCTGTCCCGTTGGCATCGTCAGGGGAAAGACTCGATCGAGACTGTTGACAGAGCGCCCCGCAAAATCTGCCGCCCATTGCAAGAAGCCGTCCGCCATCGCCGACAAGGCAGTGGCCTCTCGCATCGCACGGCGACCATAGTAGAAATAGGGTGCAAAAACTATGTGCCCTAAGCTCCTAAGACTGGCAGGCAGCGCATTAAGAAAAATGGCAGGCCACTGGTCTTTGACGTCCAGCATGCATGGCACGTCGTGTGTCGCGCACCATCGCGTCATAACAGTGGCCGTCTCTATAGGCGGGTAACCGATAAAGGCGACATCTGGAGGATTGGTCTCGGACTCAAGTTCTTTAACCAAATTGCGTGCCATTACCGCGTGATCCCACATACGGCTCGGACCTATATTGCGATCGTAACCTGGACTAGCAATAAGTCGTATCTGCAACGTAGGTGTCACATTCATGCGCTCGCTACCCTGCACTCGGTGACGCTTGTCCTGATGATTGAAAGAAGAACTAAAAATCACCACCTTGTGCCCTGCGGCAATAAGTGCATTTGCCAAGTTCATGGCTCGCATCGGCCGAGGATTTCCTGGATCTATATGCAGGGGCTCGCCAGTCTGCAATATCCAAACCAATAGCTGCTTCATTCAAGAACCGACCTGTAAGTCTGCAACAGACGCTTACATACCACATCAATACCCATCTCCTCAGCCTCCCAGCGCAACGAGTTGTCCCGCGGTGCTTCGAGTGCCTGAACCAGATGGTCTGCCAATGCCTCGGGGGTAGCTACACTAACGTGGCAGCATGGATGTCGGCTGGCAACCTCCCGAAGGTCACTGACGTCAGTTGAAACAAACGGGATGCCGCAGGCGATGGCCTCTTTGATTGAATTAGGCCATCCCTCGTGCACGGAAGTACATAAGGCAACGTCGCAAGCGGAAACAAACATGGGCATACTCGCATGCGGGATACCCGTAGCCACGCGGATCTCCAGCCCGGGTAACCGTTGTCGCGCAAGGTGCACCGCGTCCATCGCTAAGTCAATGCGTTTTATAGGATTGCTCCTTGATAGCGTCGTAAACAATACCCAAGGATCATCTGTGGTCGAATTGAAGATTTTTATTCGGGCTTGTCCACGGTCATGGGGGCGGAACAAACTTGTGTTTATCGGATCCGCAATAGTAGTAACTCGCGAATTAGGAAATGCTGCTTTCACTTCATTCGTCATTCGCGAGGACATTGTTATCACAGAGTCAAAGCTGGCCAGACTACTATGGGTAAATAGCATCGCCAACAGCCCATGAAGAGCCTCCGCATAATCTGAGCCCTGATATCGATGCCAGTCTGATCCTCTTAGCGACACAATCTTAGGACCCAATGCGGCACTAGTAGCAAAAGCGCACGCAGAGCCAAATTGAGCATGAACTATATCGTAGTTCAGTGACCTCTCTCGAACACTCTTTCTCGCATGATATATTGCGAGTGGATTTCTAAGGTTACCCAAATACATCAAATCGATCTCTACCCCAAAGTCCCGCATACCCGAGGTAAAGGTATACATGAACGATCCAGCCCCTACGCGCTTTGGGTCAAAGTTGTGAGTCCAGAGTATTTTCATGAACAGCAGTTGTCGCGCCCTAAATCTTTGCTTGACACCGACTCTTGCTTTTTCTTTGCCAACCAGAGAATTACCAGGAGTGGCAAAGCTGCCATTAACATCGCCTTAAACGATCCAACAAATCCAGAGCGTACCACCGACAACACAAGTACACCGTAAAGCGTAGTGTAGAGCAACACAGTGAAAGATTCAAAATGCTTTACCATTAAGTTTCTATAGATCATGCAAGTCACCCAACTAATAGTCGCTGCATTTATCAAAACCCCAATTAATCCAAAATCCCAATACCCTTCTTGATGAAAAAATAATCCATACCCACCACCAGCTTCCAAAACACCAGGAAAGAAAGTCTTAACGAATAACTCACTTGCCATTAATGGTCGATCTGGCCAAAAACTTCGAGGAATATATGCACCAAACTGCGAAACAATTAGACCACCCAAACTGAAATCTGCTCGCCCATCTTCTATTCCCATTATGAGTGTCAGCAAGTTCGAACTTGTTGCAAGCTCGCCAGAGTTGCTCAGTTTAAGGAAGAAAAGCCCGTTTTCGGAAACATCTTCGAAAAGCAGGGACAACATAACACCCAAATCAGAAGATGAACGCATAATCGTTAATGCGTTAACCAGCAGATAAAGTAAGCCACCGCCTGAAAGGACCGTGGCCATTGGTAGCCTGCGAACGCGGTAATGGAAAAACATCAGAGGAAACAAGAGACCCAGCACCACCTGCGCACGCCAACCTGCCATTAGACTTGTAACAACATAGGCACCAAGCACAAATGCCGCGCCAAATCGCATCAATGGCAACCGCTTCTGATCAAACAGGATCAATGTGCTTGCGCACAATACGAACAAAGTTGGTGTATCGCGTAAGAAAACACTTTTTAGGCCAGCTGCGGAATCATCCATTTGCAAAAGGCGACTCTCGAGTGCTGAGTCTGCGTAGCTAACTACATTCGAAAAATTAAAGCGATCAAAGTAAAACGGAAGTAGCACTAACGCAACAAAAAGAGCAGGCCCCAGTAATATGCGAATTCGATTATCAGCATCGCATGATGGGTTCAAATCCAAATCGGGTTGACGCACTCTCGGTGACAAGAGAAACCCAAGCACTAACCCAAATTGCCCGATCAAACAAACATAAACATATTTTAGCAATGCAGTCGAAGTTACAACCTCCATGTTGTAGGAGATTTGGTTTTCTGCGACGAATAGTAGGGTGGAAACGCTATACAAATAGAATAGAATAGTCAGACCAAAGTAAGGCTCGAACGGATCAAAGGCAGAAGGATACCGACGCAAAACCCACGGTATTGATGCCAGCGCAGCGTTTGCCAGCGTGAATGCAATTGTCAAACTGTCAAGGAATACTCCAATGATCAGTGATGCCAAAGCTAGTGTCAATGCTAATACAAGTCGCATCCGGATGTTCTAAAGCTGCGTTGCGTATACCTGCGAAAACCGCCTAAACAATAGCGCCGGACCGCATTCTTGATTTGCTCTCAAAATGTCAAACCTCCAAATATGTCAATAATTAGAAACATGACCCTGCAATTTTTGCAAAAAGGTTCTGATAAGATGACCCATAGCCAGTAGATGAACCCAACTATACCAACGAGGCCGACCGTTAGCAATAATTGCATCAATATCGTCTGCGGTTAACAGCAAATTTCGCTTGTACCAATTGGGCTTCATTCTTTGAGGCAGAGCAACACCGAGATGGCACTCCTCCTGAACAAGAAAATACTTTGAAATCAAATTCAAGACATCGGTTAGAGTTGAAAAATTATCTCCTGAAATTTCATAATAGGGATCAATTTCGCAATAATCATAATTATACTTACGCAAAAACCTAAAGAAAAGTGCTTGTTCAGGTGTGAATGTTTTTCTACGATCAATTCGGGAGTAGAAATCTTCTTCCCGCAAGTACTCACCTTCCCAATAAGTATATATATCATCTTTGCATCCGAATTGAACCTGGTCAGATAAATGACCAGGACATACCTCGATTTTTCCTCTATGAACAAAGAATGCTCTAGTGTACGTCTTTGTGGTTAATATCTTGCGCCGCAAAACACCAAGTTCGTTCAACTCGCTGATTCGTAGGTAGTTATCAACGTCAATTCTGCTCGTAAATAATATGTCGGACCGAGACTTCAGGCAACCCGTCATATGTAACCAAATGATCAAATCGACTAATTTCCGCTCCAAACAGTCTTAATGCTCTATTCAGGGCATCATAGTGCCAATCTTTGGCCTCTATCAAAACACCATCCATGTCAAAAAGAATGGCTCTAATTGTTTTTGTTGAAGAATTCATTTGCTGACTCCGGATAGTCGGTACATAAACTCATACCATTGGGAAAGATTTGATTGACTTCTTGATATATTTTCCATTTTTCGATGTGACCTCGCCCATGGAGTTCAGGCGAGACAAGGCAGATCTTCTTCCCAAGGGTGCGATACCGAGCTATGGCACTGGCATCTATCCACTCGTGCTGCAACTCATCCATCCAAATCCCTTGACTCTCTTCGTATAGCAGCGGTTCCTTCTCAATGTCGCTGTGTCGAGAAAGGAAGTTCATATGGAGCTTTGCATACCCGAGTGTGTCTGGTATCGACATATCAAAAACAAAATAGTTGTCAACATCAAATTCCAGCAAGATATTGCGCAGTTGATCTTGAATTCCATCAGATTTAATGTTTAAGGCGAGTGTGGTTCGATTGCGATATGACGTATATAAACTTAGGAATTCTGACAGTGTGAAGCGGCCTTCGCGTCGAGGCATATCATGTGATATAACCAGTTCCCCATCAAGATCTCTGATATCTGTTTCAACCCCAAATCCATGCTGAAACGCTCTAGCAAATGCTGCATTCGAATTCTTCTCTTTCTCGTGGTGCCAAAAGCCTCGATGGGCAAGTATTTCCATTTTGAGATATTTGTAAGGATTGAGCTAGTTAATAGTCAGAATATCTCTGCTATTCCATCGATACTGTTTGGTTACTCCATATGTAAGTAGGACGAAACTTACAGCATCCCCTGCCACAATAATAAGCGCAGCGGCTGTGATGGTGATCTCTGCACATAACATCATTCCAAGTGTAGCGATCAATCGGACAGCGCTGGCCAATGCGTAATACTTCGCTTTACCATTTGCCAGAAGCAAATTCACCAACAACTGCGACCAATATCCTATAGGAACCATTACAAGCAGTATTTTCGCCGGAATGAGCGCTTCAGTGAAGTCACCCCCTGGTATTAAATCAATTCCGGTTGTCAAGAATGTCAGTAGTACGACAACGATTGCCGTAGATGAGATAATTGATGTTCGAAAAAGCCTCTTATAGCTTCGCTTCAATTGATCTACATCATCGGATGCGCTCCACGAATTGTACAGCATCGGGCCAATTATATTCATTGGTGTCAAAGCAAATCCTTGTATCAGCATAGCGATGCTAAAACAACCAATTGAAGATTGCGATACATTCTTTGCATTCAGTAATTGAAAGATCATCATCGGGACGGCATTTCTAAATACCGTTACTCCAAAATTCCAACCGCTGAGTGAGGCGAGCTCCGCGTAATTTAGCGACGTTTCTATTTTGCCCGGGGTGGGTCTTCGTGTGAGAGTCCATATGGTCACGGTGGTGGCCAATGTGATGACTGCCGATACCGCTGCTGCCAACATTAATGAATTGGCTGTTGCCATTGACCAAAGGGAAATCACCATTAGGAGTGTAATCGGTGGTGCGGTCCGAATCATGTTAAAGAAGGATGTTCTTGTTGTTGATAATGATATCGCTGTGATCATTTCATTTAGTACTAGGATTAGTGCTGTTACACAGATCATAGTTAATTCCAGGTGTGGCACCGTGGAGGCTAGTGTTACGATCCGACTCTGACCGAGAAAGTACAAAGCCAGTGAAATAACCGGCATTAGGGTGATTGCATATAATACCGAAAACTTTAATATTTTTATTTCCGATATCTTTCTGACATTAATTAGGAACGGGAATGCCATTGGCAACCCACATAATGCTATTGTTATTGTGAAGTCTAACAAGGCTTTATAGCTTGCCCAAAAACCTTGTCCTGCAGGTCCAAGTTTGTGCACAATCATGAACGTCACTGCGATGGATGCAATAGATCCTAAGCCTTGCGTTGCAATCGTTGTGACTATGGGTGGATTTCTTGACATTCGACCTGCATCTTCGTATCTGACACAGTAAGACTAAGAGGGTGACAGGCTTCAGGCCTGTTGACGTGCGGCGCAAGTGACGGGGGTTGGGTTCGCGGCAAGTGTTTTCACGACGAGGTCTATCTGTGCGTTCGTCAGGTCCGCGCTCATGGGCAGACTCATCACCTGTCCCGCGACGTCATCGCCTGTGGGCAATCGCGCAGCCGCGTCAGCCACTGCCGGTTGCTTGTTCAATGGAATCGGGTAGTGCACAGCATTGGGAATGCCGGCTTGCTTGAGTCTTTCCTGCACTGCATCCCGGTTCTCTACGCGAATGGTGTACTGCGCCCAGGCGCTGGTGTTGTGTGGTTCGACAAACGGTGCGGTATGAATGCCCGCTTCATTCAGCAACTTGGCATACCGTTGGGCCGCTTGCTCACGCAACGCCAACTCTTCATCCAGCGCGGCCAGTTTAGGCAGCAGGATGGCCGCTTGCAGGGTGTCAAGACGGCTGTTCACGCCGACTCGAATGTGGTGGTAGCGCCGGTCTTGGCCGTGACGGGCTATTTGGCGCATAACCTTGGCCAATTCATCATCGTTGGTGAAGACGGCACCTCCGTCACCATAGCAGCCGAGCGGCTTGCTGGGGAAAAAACTGGCACACGCGATTGTTGAGAGATTGCAGCTGTTGCGGCCTTTATAGGTGGCGCCAAAACTTTGTGCCGCGTCTTCGATAACCGGTATGCCATGTTTGGCCGCAATGACGTTGATGGCGTCCATGTCCGCGCACTGGCCGTACAGACTCACTGGGACGATGGCGCGCGTAGCCGGGGTTATTGCAGTCTCAAGCAAGGTGGGGTCGAGGTTGTAGGTGCGCGGGTCAATGTCTACGTAGACTGGCTTGGCGCCGAGCAGGGCCACGGTTTCGGCGGTGGCGATGTAGGTAAAACCAGGAGTGATTACCTCGTCGCCGGGGCCTATGCCCAGGGCCATCTGGGCTATTTGCAGAGCGTCGGTGCCGTTAGCTACGCTAATGCAGTATTTGGCACCAGTGTAGGTGGCAAGTCTTTCTTCTAGCTCGGCTACCTCGGGGCCGAGGATGTATTGACCGTGATCCAGTACACGCTGGATGCCAGCGTCAATGTCGGCTTTCAGTCGCTGATATTGGCTCTTGAGGTCGCAGAATTCCATCGCTTTTCCTGTTATTTATTCTTGAACGCTGCAAAAGCCGTCGCGCAATACATATTTCAGCCCGGTATGCGGGCAAAGCGTCTCGGCATTGCCAACCAAGGGCAAGTCCAGTCGTTCGCCAAACCGACTCATCCAGCCGATTTGTTTTGCCGGCACGCCTGCCATCAGGGCGTAGGGCGTGACGTCGCGGTTGATGACGGCGCCAGCGGCCACAAAGGCGCATTCACCCAACGTCGTGCCACAAACCACCGTGGAATTGGCACCCAGGGTTACGCCGCGTTTGACCAGGGTATTACGGTATTCGTCTTTGCGGCTCACTGCGCTGCGGGGGTTATACACATTGGTGAAGACCATGCTGGGACCGCAGAACACGTCGTCTTCCAAAGTGACGTTGTCATAGACCGAGACATTGTTCTGGATCTTGCAGTTGTTGCCGATCACGACGCGGTTGCCAACAAATACGTTTTGACCGAACGAACAATCGCGACCAATTCTGGCGCCGCCGCAGATATGTACCCAGTGCCAGACACGGCTGCCGTCGCCAATCTGGGCACCGTCGTCAACGATGGCCGTGGGGTGAATGGTGATGCTCATCGATGTAACTTAATAGTCAAGCGGCAAGGCAACCCGCTTGCCATCGCGGGATGATAAGTACATAGCAATGAGCAGCTCCAGTGTCTTAAGGCCTTCGCGGCCATCGGTTTCAGGTTCGGCTTCGCCACGCAGGGTTTTGATGACGTTACCGTAATAGAGCGGATGGCCAAAGCCGTAGACCGAGGTGGTTTGGTAGCTCGTGCTGGCAATTTCTGCGTCTTCCGCTCGCGTGTCGGCAAACTGCCAGGTCTGGATTTCGTTGACGGCGACGCCGCCAATGCGCACCGTGCCTTTTTCGCCCAGTATAGTGATGCTGCCTTCCATGTTCTTGGGGTAGGTGAGCATGGTAACGTTGACCGTGCCCATAGCGCCGTTGCGCCAGCGCACAGCCGCTACACCGCTGTCTTCCACCTCAATATCGCGGGCCAAAGTAGCCGTATATGACATAACGCTTTCCACCGGGCCGATCATCCAGTCGAGCAAGTCAATGTAATGGCTGGCCTGGTTCATGAAGGCACCACCGTCAAACTCCCAGGTGCCACGCCATTTGGCGCTGTCGTAATATTCTTGTGGGCGTGTCCAGAACACATTCATAGCTACAGAATAGATTTTTCCAAAACGACCTTGCTCAACGGCGTGTTTGAGTAGTTGCAGCGTGGCATTGCGCCGATTTTGTTTGACCACAAAGAGGCGCACATTGGCCTCGTCGCAAGCTTTTACCATTCGCACGCCGTCGTGCCACCGGGTGGCCATGGGCTTTTCGGTCATCACGTGGCGACCGGTCTGGGCCACCTGGATAGCTTGTGCAGGGTGCAGACCGCTTGGGGTTGTCAAAATCACTATATCGGCGGTTGTGCAATTCAGCAGCTCGGTCAGGCTGTGGTGGCCAATGGCTTTGGTGCGAGCAACAGATTGCGCCAAAGCGGTGGCGTCTACATCACAGATGTCAACCAGTTCGACGCTCTCAGCGTGTTGTTCTATGGCAGCAAAGTGGTTAGCTGCGATGCGGCCACAGCCCACCAAAGCGAGACGAATCTTGCGGCCAGTTATGGGGGGGTAGCTGTACATGAAACAAATTTCTACAAACGGAAGACGGTAAAGCCTGCCTTGGCAAGCGCATGGCGGTCGAACAGGCTCTTAAGGTCGGCTATCACTGGCTTGCCGGGTTTGCAGAGGGACACTAGCTGGGCGGGCGTGAGGCTGCGGTATGCGTTGTGCCCTACGGCCACCACCAGCGAATCCACCGGCTTTTCTGCGTTGACCTCGCCAAGGGTCAAGCCATACTCGTGCAGCACTTCATCTCTGTCTGCCACAGGGTCAATAACTTGCACGGTGACGCCCCAGCTTTCAAGTTCATGCACCAAGTCAATGATTTTGCTGTTGCGGATGTCAGGGCAGTTTTCTTTAAAAGTGACTCCCAGCACACCCACCGTACTGCGGGCCACGTCGATGCCGTTGACCAGCATACGTTTGATGAGGCTACGCGCCGCGTAGCGAGCCATGTTGTCGTTGATGCGGCGGCCCGCCAGAATAACCTGCGGGTTGTAGCCTACCTCTTCTGCCTTGTGGGTAAGGTAATAGGGGTCCACGCCAATGCAATGCCCGCCCACCATGCCGGGCCTGAAGTGCAGGAAGTTCCACTTGCTACCGGCGGCCTCGAGAACCTCAAGTGTGTCGATGCCAAGACGATCAAAGATAACTGAAAGCTCGTTGACCAGGGCAATATTTAGGTCACGCTGCGTGTTCTCAATGACTTTTGCCGCCTCTGCCACCTTGATGCTGGCGGCCTTGTGGGTGCCAGCCGTGATGATACTGCTGTAAAGAGCATTGACGGCCTCCGCCACCTCCCGCGTGCTGCCACTGGTGATCTTCTTGATCGTAGTCAGCGTGTTGACTTTATCGGCCGGAACAATCCGTTCGGGGGAGTAGCCGCAGAAGAATTCAGTGTTGAATCTCTTGCCGCTGAACTTTTCCAGAACTGGAACACAGACCTCTTCGGTGGCGCCCGGGTAGACCGTGGATTCGTAAATGACGACGGCATTGGTCGGCATGGTGCGGCCCACGGTTTCGCTGGCTTTGATCAGAGGCGTTAGGTCCGGCCGATTGGCCTTGTCCACCGGGGTAGGTACGGTAACGATGAACACCTGGCAAGCTTTGAGTTCATCAGGATTGTTGCTAAAGGTCAATTGGCTGGCAGATTTCAGCTGGTCTGGAGTGACTTCCAACGTGTGGTCTTGGCCCGAGTGAAGTTCAGCAATGCGAGTTGCGTTGATGTCAAAGCCCAGTACTGGACGCTTTTTACCGAATTCCACAGCGAGCGGAAGGCCGACGTAGCCCAAGCCAATGATGGCGATTTTTGCGGTTTCTAGTTGCATGGTGGGATGAGTTTTGTGGATCCCGGCCTTCGTCGGGATGACAGGCCAATTATTTGCCTATGGCTTTAACCCAGGCTTGACGCAGGCGTGAGATTTTCTCAGCTGTCGCGGGAGTCTTGACAGCGACTCGCAATGCCTGGCGCACAAAGATAAAGAGCAGCAATGCCAATCCGCTGGCCAGTGTGGTCAGCATAGATATTTGTATTTTGTTGGGCTTGCTCTTTCGCTCCGGGGGTTGCGCTGCGTCTACCACTTGGTTTACAGCGCCTTCGCGTGATTCATCAAGTTTTGCCACTTCAAATTGGCGGGCGTAGAGTTCAAATAAAGACTCTTGGTACCTCACTTCGCGGTAGCGGCCTAAGTAGTCGGCCTCGTCGGCGCTGGGGCTTCCTGAGGTTCCCTCTGCTTTTGCAAGTTGCGCCCTAAAAGCTGTGAGCTCGTTCAGGGCCTGTTTGAATTCGGGCGCCGAGTCAGCCAGATAGCCGCGCATGCTGGCCAGTTTGACTTCTTGCGCGGTAATTTGGGCCTGCAACTGTGCTACGGCAGATACTGCTGCACCGTTCAATTTAAGAATTGAGTTATTGACACCACTCGCCTTCAAGACTTTCTCAGCCTCGGTCAACTTATCTTTGGTCAAGCTGACTTGTCTTTCAAAAAAAGCTCGACGTTGCTGGGCCTCGGTAATGGTCATGCGCCGGAGCAGGTATCCTAATTCTTCAACGTAGGCATTGGCAAGTTGAGCGGCGACGACAGGGTCTTTATCGTCTACCTCTATCGCAATCAGTCCGTCTTTGCCGTTGGTGATTTTGGTGAGATCTTCGAGCCGTTTGCGGGTATCTTGTTTGAATTTTTGATCATAGCGTTCAGACAGCTTAAAGCGGACTATTAGTGCGTCAGCCAACGAGCGGCTCTTTAAAAAACCGACGAACTGGTCATTGGGATTTTTGACGCCCACTGCCGAGCCAGCAAAGCCGCTCAGAGCGCCCAAGCTCTTGACCAGTGCAGCCTCGCTGGTACTTTGCTGCTGGGGCGGCATGAATTTGGTGATGGCGGTGTAGGTGGGGGGTATGGCAAAGGTGATGGCTAGGGCTATTAGGCCGGCGGCTAGGGGGCCCAATACCAGGAGGCGGAGGTTGTCGGCTACTACTTGTAGGAGGTCTAGCAGGCTGATTTCGTCAGGGTCCGACGCAGGGGGACTGGATTGCGGGTCGGAGCCCGCAATGACAGCCTCCGCCGCGGTGACATCAATTGGAGGTGTCGTCATTGTCTTAGGGTCTTGATGCCTACTGCGCCTAGGCCTAGTTGATAGAGGATAGCGGTCCAGTCTTTGGCGCCTTGGATGAAGGTGCTGTAAGCGGTGCGCCGGTCTATGATGCTTGGCACAAAGATGGAGTCGCCGGGGTTGAGTGTTTTGCCGGACTGGCCTGAGCCCCACAAGAAGCGGCTGCTGGTGTTGCCTTCAACCGTGCCGTCCGCACGGATGACAAGCAGGTTGTCGGTATCGGCGTCGCGCGTCAGGCCGGCTTTGTTGAGGTAGTCACTAACCGTGTAGCCGGGTTTGTGCAAGAGCGAACTCTCGGCATACACCTCGCCAAAAATGCCTACAAAACTGGGCCGCTGCGGCACGCTGATGGTGTCGCCGTCTGCCAAAATGATGGGTGGCGGGGCCGGGTTTTCTGGGTCAAGCTCCAGTGCGATGCGGCCATTTGCCCTGAGGCTTTGCAGGCGGCTTAGCAATAGTCTTTGTCCGGCAATCTGGGCTTGCAGCGCGGATCCTTTTTCTGTATCCACAGCATTTTGCAAGGCGGTGGCGGTTTGCGAGTTGATTTCCGCTTCAAGCCGGCGTATGGATTTGTTAAGGTTTTCTTGCTGCTGCGCGCGGGTGGACTCGCGGCTGAACACCATGCCGTAAACAAAGGCGTTGTGGCTCAGGCCGCCGGCACGGCGGATGAGCTCTGGCAGCGTTTCGCCCGGTGCCAACTGGTATTGACCTGGCACCATGACCTCGCCGCTAATGCTGACGAGCTGGTTGCGTTTTTCTACAGGCACGGCCAGTTGCGCAGTGGTAAACAGGGTGATCTGGTCACCCGGCTCGAGCTTGATGTTGTCTGCCGGGGTGCCGTTAAGCACGGCCTGGCCCAGGTTGAAGGTAATGGCTTTGCTGCTAAGCGTGGCTGGCACACGGCGAATCACTTGGGCGTAGTCCCAATTGATGTCATTGGCAAGGCTGCGCCCCACACCGCGCTGCCAGTAGCTGTAGTAGTCAACCAGCCATTGGGTCGAGGGGATGATGTCTTTGATGGTAAAGCCCTCGCGCCAGACAAAGCGCTTGGTGCCGCCTACCACCTCGCCGCTGATGGTGATGCTGTTTTCGGTCTCGGGGCCGGCCTCGCCGGGGCGGTAGACGGTGACGATGTCACCACTGAGCAGTTCCAGGTTTTCTGCGCTGTCTAGCGCAATGGCTTTGACCAGGTTAAAGGCGATGGTTTTGGTGCGCAGGGCAACCGGGTCTAGGCGCTGGATGGTGGCGTAGTCAAGGTTGACCTCGGGGCGCGAGTAGTTGCCGGTGTTGCTGCCCTGGTTGATTTGCAGCCAGTAGCTGCCGGGGATGAGCAGGCGCTTGTCGCCCAGCAGGTCAGCCACACGCATGCCGGGGCGGTAGGTGTAGCGCAAGGGCGCTGCCACGTTGCCTTGCAGGGTGACCACGTTGGCGATTTGCGGGCTGATCTGGAACACCGTCAAGATGTCACCGGCCTTGAGCACCAGGCCCAGGCCTTTGGCGTCTAGCGCAAAGTCTTCTACGTAGCGGGCAATGTCGCGCTTGGCGTCAACGCGCTCAAGCTGGGCTTTTTGCGGTGCGGCCAGCGTGGGCAGGCCGCCCGACATGTTGAGGATCTGGTTGATGGTTTCGTTGTTGCGCAACTCGTATATGGCAGGTGCGTTGATGGTGCCCAGCAGGGCGGCGCGGGCACCAGCGGGTGGGATGTAAATGATGTCTCCGGCCAGCAATTGCACGTCGGCGCTGTTGTCGCCCTGGGCCAAAAAGGCATACATGTCGACGCTGGCGATGGTTTTGCCGGCGCGGCGCAGCTCTATGGCGCGCAAGCTGCCGTTGCTGCTGGGGCCACCGGTTTCAAACAGGGCGTTGATCAGGCTTGAGAGGCTGCTAACCAGGTGTTTGCCGGGCCTGCGCGCCTGGCCCACCACAAATACTTCGATGGAGCGCAGGCGCCCCATGGTGACGCTGACGGTAAAGTTGCGATAGACCTTGCCGATGTGGCTGGCAAACACTTTTTCGGCATTGTTGAGCGCAACGCCAGCCAGGTTGAGGGGGCCGATCTTGGGCACCATAACGCGGCCGTCGCGGTCAATAACCAGGCGTTCATTGACTTCAAACAGGCCATTGACTTGGACGACCAGTTCGTCACCCGGGCCGAGGATGTAGCCGGCTGGGACGGGGGCGGCTTGGATGGGGGCGAAGCTGCCACGGCCAAATAGGTCGTAGCCGTACAACCTTAGGTTCTGGCCGGTGGCGCTGTAGACGAAGCGCTGGAACTCAATTTCGTCAGCGGTGGGGTCTTTGATGGCTTCGGCGGCCGGGGGGTCTTTGGCGTCTAGCTTGTCATTTGCTTTTGCTTCTGATTTTGCGTCGGCTTTGAGGTCGGGTTTGGCGCCGGGC
>Ga0194052_1000686_pt1 | contig 20806 bp, 18 predicted proteins | sample SepL226m_MetaG_FD_160117 | JGI IMG/M metagenome (GOLD analysis project Ga0194052, IMG submission 160117) | Anoxic zone freshwater microbial communities from boreal shield lake in IISD Experimental Lakes Area, Ontario, Canada - Sep2016-L227-6m | ecosystem: Environmental > Aquatic > Freshwater >...
GGACCGGGGGATCGCAGGGCACGATCTGGATGCCCCGGAGGTTCAGGCGCAGGGCGCGTTGGATGCGGTCCCGCATCTGGGGCCAGACGGCGAGGGAGGCCTCACGCAAGGCGGCGATGCGGGTGAGTTCCCAGCAGCCGATGACGAGGACCTCCCGCTCCACCCGCAGCAGGCGCGTGCGGTCGGCCAGGGCCGGGCCCATGACGAAGCGCCAGGCTTGCCGGAGGCGGGCCTCGGCCAGCTGGTTCGGCTTCCGGGCCCCCATGGGGACCAGGCGCGGGGCGGCCCTCACGGCTTCCACCGGGGCGGAGGCAGGGGTGCGCAGGCCCGCTCACCATTCAGGAGGATCGGCGAGGCCAGGGTGGGGATCATGGTGTGGGTGTCGGCGTCGAAGAGGGGCTGCAGCAGGTTGTGCAGCTCGCCGCCCTTGCGGAACAGCACCTCGTCCACGCTGCGGACCGGGCTGGCGGGGATGGCGTTGGCCCCGCACATTTCCAGCACTTCGGCCACGGTGCTGCCCTGGGTGCGGGCCTCGATGAGGGCCACGAGCTCTTCCCGGTCCCGCACCCGGCCGCGGTTCTTGCGCCAGTCCGGGCGGGTATCCAGGTCGAGGCCCAGCCACATGGCCAGCACCTCGAACTGCCGGTCGCTGCCGATGCCGATGGCCACGTCGCCGTCGCTGCAGCGGAAGGACTGGTAGGGCACGATCTGGGGATGGGCGTTGCCCCAGCGCTGCGGGGCTTCGCCGGTCATCAGCGACCCGGCGGCGACATTGACCAACCCCGCCAGGGCCGCCTCCATGAGCGGCACTTCGATGTGGATGGCCTCGCCCGTGCGCTCGCGGTGGAGCAGGGCCGCCTGGATGCCGTTGGCGCAGTACAGGCCGGCCAGCACATCCACCAGGGCCACACCCACCTTCATGGGCCGGCCCTCGGGCTCGCCGGTGATGTCCATCCAGCCGCTCTCGGCCTGGATGATGAAGTCGTAGCCGGCCCGGCGGGAGGCGGTGACGTCCGAGGCGAAACCGCGCACCGAGGCCAGGATCAGCTTGGGAAACTTCGCATGGAGCCGCTTCCAGCCCAGGCCCAGGCGGTCCGCGGAGTCTGAGCGGAAGTTTTCCACCAGAACGTCCGCGTCCTTCAGGAGCCCGAAGAGGGCCTCGCGGCCTTCGTCGGTGTGGAGGTCGATGCTGCGGCTGAGCTTGCCCCGGTTGGCGCAGCGGAAGTAGGCGCTCTCGCCCTCTTCTCCGCCTTCGAAGGGCGGTCCCCAGCCCCGGGTGGGATCGCCGCCCGGGGGCTCCAGCTTCTGTACCTCGGCGCCGAAGTCCGCCAGCAGCTGCGTGGCGAAGGGACCCGCCAGCACGCAGGACAGGTCCACGACCCGGAAGTGGGAAAGGGGTTTGAGCATCGGGTTCTCCGGCTCCAGCCTACTTCATGTCCACCTGGAGCTCGCCCTCCAGGGTGGCCTGGGACTTGAAAGCGTCGGGACCCGTGGTCAGCGCCGCGACCCTGAAGGCCTTCAGGCTGCCGCTGAGCATGAGGTTCGGCCCCAGGGGCCGGTTGAGGCCCGCCTGGACGGCCTCCCGCAGGCCCTGGAACTGCTGGTCCATAAGGAAGTGGGCCTTCTCCACCAGCAGCTTCTGCAGGCCCGAGTGGTTGAGCCAGACACCCATGCGGGTCAGCCAGCTCTGGCTGTCCAGGGTGAAGTCCAGCTCCGCCAGGCGCAGGGAGTTGGTGGCCGGATCAGAGACGGGTCGGCCCGACAGCGTCACCTTGCCCGTGACGCGCCCCTTGACGCCGATCTCCAGCAGGGCCCGGCCCTGCTCCCCCCAGACGCGGGCCGAGGTGATCTCGAAGCGGCCCTTGTCCGTGTCGAAGGTCTTGCCCACCACCTCCGCGATCAACTGCTGGGTGGCGTGGAGGTAGGAGAGCTCGGCGTCGACCCGGAGCCGGAACCCGGGCCTTGGGTTGGCGTTCGGTTCGAGGTCGGGGAGGGGCGTGGCCACCACCACGGGCTTCGCCCCCAGCACCAGCCGAGGCTGGGCCTCGATCTCCGGGGTGATGATCAAGGTCCGGCCCTGCGTGACCAGCGGGGCGACCCGGACGCGTCGGGGCTGAAACAGCAGGTAGAGGTCCTTCCGCAGCTCGATGGGCTGGCTGAACAGGGTCCAGGCCTCCTGGGCCTTCTGGCGGGCGAGGGCGTTCTCGCGGACCAGCTGGGCCAGGGCCTCCGTGCCCGCCGCGAGGTTGTCCTTCATGCCGGCGGTCACCTGGTTCGTGATGTCGAAGCCGAGGAAGGTGATCTCGCAGCTGTTCAGGGGGGTCACCTCGAAGGCCGTCTGGCGCAGGGCCACACCCCAGCCCGGGAGGATCCCGATCTCGGTCTTGAGGTCCAGCAGCACCCGGCGGGGCGGCTCCGGGCTGCGGCCGCAGGACCCCATCACGGTGTAGTGGTTGCCCAGGGTTCGCAGGCCCACATCCATCCCGAAGTTCGCCACCATCCGGAGCGAGATCTGGGCGTCCTTCATCTGGACCTGCAGCGGCTCTCGGATCAGGTTGAAGCGGAAGTAGGCCCGGGGCTTCCCTTTGATCTCCGCCCAGGTCTCGATGTTGGGCGGTGAGAGCGGCACCTGGGCCTCGACCTGCTTCATCAGCGCGGACAGATCCACGCGGATGGGCAGGGCCAGGCTCGAAGTCTCCAGCTCCTCCACCAGCGCCGGGACAGGCGGCGCCTGGGCCGCCAGGGGCAGCGCGAGCAGCAGGAGGAACGAGAGGTGCCGGGGGGAGCTCATGGGCTCCCCCAAGTTATCAGGCCAGGGCCCGTTCGTAGGCCTTGCCCAGGGTGAGGGCGATCTCCTCGGGGCTGTGGCCCAGGAAATCCGAGCGCTGCATGAGGTGCAGCAGCTGGCCGTCCTTCAGGATGGCGGCCTGGGGGCTGGTGGGCAGGGCGCCCTCGAAGTAGTCCCGGGCCTGGGCCGTGGCCTCTTTCTCCATGCCCGCGAAGACCGTGACCAGCTGATCGAAGCGCAGGCCCATGGTGCGCAGGGCCGCCACCACGCCGGGCCGGGCTCCGGCCGCGGCGCAACCACAGACACTGTTCACCAGCAGCAGCGTGGTGCCGGGCTGCTGCAGCGCCTCATCCACCTGAGACGCGCTCATCAACTGGCGGAAGCCAACCTGGGTGAGTTCCTGGCGCATGGGGGCGACCATTTCTTCGGGATAGTTCGACAACGCATCCTCCGTAGGGAGTTTAAAGTTTACCAATCAAGTCAAGATTATGGCCAGCCCCCGGGCCATGCGATCCTAGGGCGTGTTTTTCGGAGCCGTCATGAAGGACTTCTTCAAGAGTTTCTTTGCCAGCCTGCTGGCCCTCATCCTGGTGGGGGGAATGGGGCTGGTGCTGCTGTTCGGCGTGCTGGCCGCGGTCGGTTCCTCGGGCAAGCCCACGGTGCCAGCCAAGGCCCTGCTGGTCTTCGACCTGGACACGAGTCTGACCGATGGCGAGCGGGAGCCGGAGCCCGGGGAGGCCATCAGCGAGGCCATGGGCGGCGGCGGCAGCCACAGCCAGTCCCTGCCGGTGGTCATCGAGGCCCTGGACCGGGCGGCGGCCGACGCGCGCATCACGGGCCTCTTCCTCACGGGCAACCTCCAGAGCGCCGGACCCGCCCAGCTGAAGGAGCTGCGGGAGGCCCTCCAGCGCTTCAAGGCCAAGAAGCCGGTCCTCGCCTACAACCTAAACTGGAGCAAGCGGGACTTCTACCTGGCGGCGGGGGCCACGACGGTCTTCATCAACCCCTTCGGCGAGATGGAGGTCAACGGCCTGGGCAGCGAGCCCATGTTCTTCGGCGAGGCCTTCAAGAAGTACGGTGTGGAGGTGCAGGTCACCCGGGTCGGCAAGTACAAGAGCGCGGTGGAACCCTTCATCACGGACCGCATGAGCGAGCCGAACCGGGAACAGATGCAGAAGCTCCTCGATGACCTCTGGGGTGACTGGAAGGACTCCGTCGCCAAGGACCGCAAGAAGACGCCGGCGGACCTGCAGGCCGTGGCGGATGAGCGGGGGATGGTGGAAGCCGAGGAGGCCAAGAAGCTGGGCCTCGTGGACCGCATCGCGCCCTATGACGAGGTGCTCGACGAGCTCAAGAAGCTGGCCGGGAAGCAGCCCAAGGACAAGGACTTCCCCCAGATTTCGCTGGCCACCTACGCCGGCATCCCCGGCGAGGCGAAGACGGGCAAGACCCGCATCGCCGTGGTGGTCGCGGAAGGCGAGATCGTGGACGGCGAAGGCAAGCCCAGCCAGGTGGGCGGAGAGCGCCTCAGCCGCGAGCTGCGCCGCCTGCGCCTGGACGACCGGGTCAAGGCCATCGTCATGCGCGTGAACAGCCCCGGCGGCAGCGCTTCGGCCTCGGAGCTCATTCAGCGCGAGGTGGTGGTCACCCGCAAGCTCAAGCCCGTGGTGATCTCTATGGGCCACCTGGCGGCCTCCGGCGGCTACTGGATCAGCACCTACGGCGACCGCATCTTCGCGGAACCCACCACCATCACAGGCTCCATCGGCGTCTTTGGGATGCTGCCCAACGTGAAGAAGCTCGCCAACGAGCACGGCATCACCTGGGACAGCGTGCAGACCGCGAAGATGGCCAGCCTCGGGACCCTGACTCGGCCCAAGACTGAGCTGGAGTTGGCGCGCATCCAGGGCATCGTGGACCACATCTATGAGCAGTTCATCGCCAAGGTGGCCGACAGCCGGAAGCTGAAGCGGGAGGCCGTCCACGAGATCGCCCAGGGCCGCGTCTGGTCCGGCCAGGAGGCCCTGAAGCTGGGCCTGGTGGACGAGCTGGGCGGGCTGGGCGACGCGGTGAAGCACGCCGCCAAGCTGGCCAAGGCCGAGGGCGACTTCTACCTCATCGGCCCCGAGCGCGAGCCCGACACCCTCCGCGAGATCCTCAAGAGCCTGGGCCAGAGCAAGCCCCGCAAGCTGACCCGCTCCGGCCCCGTGGAGCTGCTCACGGAGCGCTTCAAGGTCCAGTTCGAGCGGCTGTCGGCCCTGAACGATCCGCGCGGCGTCTACGCCCGGCTGCCCTTCGAGATCGATATCAACTAGTCCGCTTGAGGCTGAGTTCCAGCGTGAACTCGGCTACGGGCTCGAAGCCGCCGTCCGGGGTCCGGACGGCGGCTTGCATGTGCATGGGCTCCGTGATGCGCTCCGGGGACTCCAGCGCCCTTCGGACCTGATCCCGGATGGCAGCCCCTTCCTCGCAGATGAAGTAGACGTCCGATTCCGGGCGCTTGAGGAAGCTGGCCTGGAAGGCCTTGAAGACCAGCGAGACCCCGCCGCCGGCGCGCCGGATGGCGTCCATGGCCAGCAGGCCCCCGGCGCAGTCGGCGCCGATGGCCAGGGCGCCGAAATACATGGAGCCCAGGTGGTTCCGGGTCCAGCGCCGGAGTGGGATCCGCACCACGCAGCGGGTCTCGGACAGCTCCACCACGCTGGGCCGCACCGAGGCCAGCAGGGGGATCTTCAGCCAGCCGAAGAGCCGCATGCCGAAGGTCTGCTTGAAGCGCTCGAGGCGGGAGCCCATGGCCTCAGTCCTTGATCAGGTTCACATCCAGCAGGCCCGGCGGGGGGTCCAGGTCCAGCCGACGGTTCGGGAGGTCCAGGGTCCACCAGGCCTTGATGTAGGGGATGTCCCGCTGGCCGGTGCGGCCGGGCCGCAGGTCCCGCATGATCACCATGTCGTAGCCCGTGGGAGCCGGGTCCAGGCGGAGCACCTCGCCCACCTTCCGGTCGGCAACGAAGACTTCGCAGCCGACCCACTGGTGGCGGAAGCTCTCGCCTTCATTCAGGGTGGCTTCGGCCTCGGGCATCCACAGCGCCCAGCCCTTGAGGGCCTCCGCCGCGGTGCGATCGGCTACGTCCGCGAAGGCCAGGCAGGGGCGCTCCTGGTGCCAGCGGAACAGGCGCAGGCTGACGCCACGCGCGGGGGGCAGCGCTTCGGAACGCTCCAGGTCCTGGTGCGGGGGCGCCAGGATCAATCCGGCCATGCCCTCCAGGCGCTCGGGGTTGTCCATGACCGCGTGGAAGAGGAACTCACCCTTGAGTCCCTGGATCTTGGCGAGCTGGCCGGCTAGAAGCATCTAGGCCTCCCGCTCGTCCTCGTCGTAGAGCTCCAGCTCCACCACCACGCCGGCCTTCTCACCCGCTGCCTTGCAGAGGGTGCGCAGCGCCGAGATCATGCGGCCGTGCTTGCCGATGATGCGGCCGCGGTCCCGGGGATCGGCGTAAACCAGCGCATCGCGCTTGCGGCCCTCGCCCGCGACCTCGACACGGAAGGCGTCCGGGTGGTCCAGCAGGGGAGTCAGCACGTCACGCAGGAAGGCTTCGAGGTCCATGGTCGCTCCCGGGGAGGCGCGGAGAACAAAGAAAGCCGGACCTGCGCCCGGCTTTCGCGATGCGGAATCGGGCTACAGGACCTGGTTCTTCTTGAACAGGTCGAGCACGGTCTTGGAAGGCTGGGCGCCCTTCTGGAGCCAGGACTTGGCCTTCTCCACGTCGATCCGCACCGCCTCGCCGGTACCGGCGATGGGGTTCACGAAGCCCAGCACCTCGAGGGCCTGGCCCGTCGGGATGCGGTCGTTCTCGGAGACGACGATGTGGTAGAACGGGCGCTTCTTGGCACCATTGCGAGCAAGTCGGATCGAAAGCATGGGTACTCCCTGAGCAGGAAAGTGTAGCGCGGAAGGGCCCAAGTCCCAAGCCCTAATTGGGGTTCCCACGGGAACCGCCCACCGCCAAAGGGGTTGTCAGGGGTCGAAGCTGGCGGGGGGGAAGCTGCCCGCCAGCTCGGCCTGGCGTTCCCGGACATTCCGGCGGAGCGTGGGCCAGCGGGGATGGGTCCGGACCCGCGCCAGGAAGGGGGAGGCCTCGTACCAGTCGGCGCAGCTGAAGCCCTGCACGAAGGCCCGGGTGGCGCAGTCGATGCCGTGATCCGCATCGCCCAGCAGGGCGTAGGCCTCCGCTTCCTTGAAGGTCCACTCGCCATCGGGGATCCGCAACTTGCCGCGGACCTCGTCCACCTCGTGCAGTATCTGCAGGCCCTCGCTGACCCGGCCCTCGAGGTAGGCCCGATAGACGCGGCACAGGTCGCGGAAGGGGGTGGGGTCCATGGCCGGATCGCTGCCCGCCGTCATGAAGCCCAGGGCTACTTCGCGCTGCCCCTGGAGCAGCGCGAAGTAGCCCTGATAGAAGTGGGTGCTCGCATCCTTGCGGAGGCTCCGGACCCGGAGGAGTTCCTGACCGAAGGCCGCCTGGTCCCCGAGGTAGAGGTAGGTGGTTTCGGCGAACCAGGCCGAGGGTGAGGCCAGGTGGCCCAGCAGGTCATTCCGGCGGACCAGGGCCCGGCGGGCGCCCTCCAGCAGCCCTGAGGTCCGGCTGGCATAGGCCACACCCAGGTAGAGGTCCGCACTACCCGGCCGCATGCGGATCGCCTCCTTGAGCAGGCGGAGGGCCGGGCTCTGGTTGCCGGTGTCCGTCAGCATCAGGGACCAGAGGAAGGTGGCTCGGGGGTAGCCGGGTACGAGGTCCACGGCCTTTCGGAACGCATGGTGCGTCCGGGAGTTCAGTCCGACGCCCGCCTCCTCCGGATTCACCCAGAGGCTGCGGTAGAGGTGGTCACCCAGGGCCGCCCAGGCCGTGGCGCAGCTGGGCTCTTCTTCGACCAGGTGCCAGGACCGGGGCAGGTGGCTTGACGCCGCGAGGTCGTCCTGGATGGCGAGCCCTTCCAGCAGCAGCCAGAAGTTGCCGGGGGTGCGCGGCAGCAGCTCATTCAGCCGCCGGACCTGGGTGATCAGGGGCCAGTGCTGGACCACGTGGTCCATGGTCTTGGCGGGCTCCCGGGCGGGGGCCACGTCCGAGACCCAGGGCTGGGCCGCCAACAGCCGGGCGACGGTGTTCCATTCCAGGGTCAGGGCGAGGAGGTCCTTGTCACGGCCGCCCTGGAATCGGAGCAGCCTCATGCCGGGGGGCAGCTGCTGAAGCTCGGGGGTCGAAGGCAGGTCCTTCGCATGGGTGACGGTGGCTCCGGAGAGGATCTCCATGTGGTCCGCGAGCAAGGTCTCCAGGCCGGGTCCCAGGTCCTTCCCCTCGCTGTCCAGGGAGGACCGCAGGATCAGCACTCGCTCGGCGGTGGGGGGCCGCAGCAGGGCAAAACCCAGGCTGCCAAGGCCCAGCACCAGCAGGCCCAGGAGGCCCAGGAGCCCAGCTCGAATCAGGGTGGCGCGGGGAGCCTTCATGGCCGTGACGTCAGAAGGGCAGGTTGGGGGCGCCGCCCAGCTTGCCCATGCGCTGCATGCGGGCCATGAACTTGGGGTCGTTCATCTGACCCATGAGCTTCTTGGTCTCCACGAACTGCTTGAGCAGCTGGTTGATCTCACTCACGGGGCGGCCGCAGCCTGAGGCGATGCGGCGCTTGCGCTTGCCGTCCAGCAGGTTGTGGTTGGCTCGCTCGGCGGGGGTCATGGAGTTGATGATGGCCTCCAGATGCTTGATGCGCTTGTCCGTGGCCACCTGGGCGAGCTGGTCCTTCATCTGGCCCAGGCCCGGCAGCATGCCAAGGATCTTGTTCATGGAGCCCAGCTTCTGCACCTGCTGAAACTGCTTGCGCATGTCCTCCAGGGTGAACTGGTTCTTGGCCATGCGCTTGGCCATGACCTCGGCTTCCTTTTCGTCGATACGGTCCTTGGCGTGCTCGATGAGGCTCAGCACGTCGCCCATGCCGAGGATGCGCTGGGCCATGCGATCCGGGTGGAAGCGCTGGAAATCCTCGAGCTTCTCCCCCTCGCCCACGAACTTGAGCGGCCGGCCCGTGGCCTGCTTGATGCTGAAGGCCGCACCGCCGCGGGTGTCGCCGTCGGTCTTGGTGAGCACCACGCCGGTGATGCCGAGCTTCTCGTGGAAGGCCGTGGCGCTGCGCACCGCATCCTGGCCCGTCATCGCGTCGGCCACGAAGAGGATCTCATCGGGGCTGGTGGCGCCCTTGATGCGAGCCAGCTCCTCCATGAGCCCTTCATCCAGGTGGAGGCGGCCCGCGGTGTCCAGCACCACCACGTCCCAGCCCTTGAGCCGGGCCTCGGCCACGGCCGCGGCACAGATGGCCACGGGATCCGTCTCGGTCGTGCGGAAGGAGGGCACCCCCGCGTCCTTGGCCACCACATGGAGCTGCTCGATGGCCGCGGGCCGATAGACGTCCGCGGGGACCAGCAGGGGCGAGCGTCCCAGCTTCTTGAGGAACAGCGCCAGCTTGCCGCAGGTGGTGGTCTTGCCCGCGCCCTGAAGGCCCACCATCATCACCACCGTCGGCGGGTGGGTGGCGAAGGTGATGGGGTGCTCGGGGGCCTGGCCGCCCATGATCTCCACCAGCTCGCGGTGGACGATGTCGATGAAGGCCTGGGTGGGATTCAGACCCTGCAGCACCTCGGCGCCCAGCGCCTTCTCCTTGACTCGCTGCAGAAAGGTGCGGGCCACGCTCACGTGGACGTCCGCCTCCAGCAGGGCCATGCGCACTTCGCGGAGCACGCCTTCCAGGTTGGCTTCCGTCAGCTTCGACTGGCCCCGGAGGGCCTTCATGGCCTGGCTGAGCTTCTGGGTAAGGCTGTCGAACATGGGACCTCGGCGGGGTGCAGCCTTCCATCTTAACGGGCTCCGGGGAAATCCCGCCCCCTGGCTCCCCTGGCAGTGTCTAGCCCGAATGCGGTCTCTCCAGACAAGAGAGGCTGTTGCAACACGAAACTTAGCGCATAATCTTGACTAACGGAGTCAAGTTCATGCCCAATGGTCTGGCCGACAGCCTCAGTCCCTACCTCCTGCAGCACGCCCACAATCCCGTGGACTGGCAGCCCTGGGGGGAAGCGGCCCTGGCGCGGGCCCGGGCGGAGCAGAAGCCCATCTTCCTGAGCATCGGCTACAGCGCCTGCCACTGGTGCCACGTCATGGAGCGGGAGAGCTTCGAGAATCAGGCCGTGGCTGACGTGCTCAATGCCCACTTCGTGAGCATCAAGGTGGACCGCGAAGAGCGGCCGGACCTGGATGACCTCTACATGGACGCGGTGCAGGCGCTCACGGGCCGGGGCGGCTGGCCCATGAGCGTCTGGCTGACCCCGGACCTGGAGCCCTTCCACGCAGGGACCTACTTCCCGCCCCAGTCGAGGGGGGGCATGCCCGGCTTTCTCCCTCTGCTCACGCGCATTGCGGAGGCCTGGCAGGACGACCGGACGGGCCTGGTCACCCAGGCGGCGAACCTGGCCGCGGAGCTGCGCCGGCAGGCGGAGGTGGAGGCGGGCGCGGAGCTGCCAGGCTGGCCGGTGGTGGAGACGGCCCTGGCCCAGCTGCGGCGGGCCTTCGATGGCCGCTGGGGCGGCTTCGGCCCCGCCCCCAAGTTTCCAGCGCACCTGGCCGTGGAGCTGCTCCTGGCCCGGGGCACGGCAGGGGACCGGGCCCTGGCGGTCCGCACCCTCGATGCCATGTACGAGGGCGGGATGTTCGACCACCTGGGCGGCGGCTTCGCCCGCTACAGCGTGGACGGCCAGTGGCTGGTGCCCCACTTCGAGAAGATGCTCTACGACAACGCCCAGCTCGCCAGCTGCTACCTGACCGCCTTTCAGGCCACGGGCGAGGCACGCTACGGGCAGGTGGCGCGGGAGACGCTGGACTACCTGCTGCGGGACCTCCGGGACCCCAGCGGGGGCTTCCATGCCAGCGAAGACGCGGACAGCGAAGGCGAAGAGGGGAAGTTCTACGTCTTCACGCCTGAGGAGGTCCGCGCGGCCCTGGGCCCCGCCGACGGTGATCGGTTCTGCGCGGCCTTCGGCATCACCGAGGGCGGTAACTTCGAGCATGGCCGCAGCGTCGTTCATCGCTTCTCGGCCCCCGCGAAGGCCGTCCTGCCCGAGGCCGAGGACCGGCGGCTGCGGGAGCAGCTGCGCCTCTGGCGCGATCAGCGGGTACGGCCCGCCAAGGATGACAAGGTGCTGGCCGCCTGGAATGGGCTGGCCCTGTCCGCCCTGGCCCGGGGCTTCCAGGTGCTGGGGGATGGGCGCTACCTCGAGGCGGCTCAGGCCTGTGCTGATTTCCTGCGCCGGGAGCTCTGGCGCGATGGGCGCCTGCTGCGGGTCTGGCGCCGGGGCGAAGCCCACACCCCCGCTTTCCTCGAGGACCTAGCGGCGGTGGCCGACGGGCTGGTGGACCTCTACGAGGCGGACTTCAATCCCGCCTGGCTGCGCTGGGCCGAGGCCCTCGCTGAAGCCCTCCTGGCCCAGTTCCAGGACCCTCTCGGCGGAGGCTTCCACAGCACTGGGGCGGGGGCGGTGGACCTCCTGTTCCGCCAGAAGCCGGGCTATGACCAGGCCCTGCCCAGCGGGAACACACTGGCCGCGCAGGCGCTGCTCCGGCTCTCCCGGCACCTCCAGCGGGAGGACTTCCGCAGCGCCGCGGAAGGCACCCTCCGGTGCTTCGGCCCCATGATGACCCGGTCGCCCAGGGCCTTCCTGGGCCTGCTGGGGGTCCTTGACACGGTCCTGCGGGACCCCCTGGAAGTGACCATCGCGGGCGCACCCTCTGATCCGCAGACCGCGGAGCTGCTCCGGGAAGTGCACCGCCGCCACCTGCCGGGGCGAGTCCTCTCGGCGGCGGCGGGGCCGGGCCTGCCCCTGCACCAAGGCCGGGGGTCGCAGCCGGGTCGGGTCCTGGCCTACGTCTGCCGGGGCCGGGTCTGCGCGGCCCCGGTCACCGGAGCCGCAGCATTGGCGGCCCTCCTGGAGTCCCCGCCTGGGTCGGTCTGACCCGCCAGCGGCCGGGCGGGTAGACTGGCACGGGGTACGAGGCCTCGTGGGGAGGGACGCTGGATCATCCTGAGCCGCTGGGGCCTCCCCGGAGGAGACAGCCATGAAGACCTTCAACTTCAAGATCGATCCCCTGACCGGTGAGGATTACTACGAGGTCTACATTCGTGGCAGGCAGCTGCTGAACGATTCGCACCTGAACAAGGGCTCGGCCTTCACCAAGGAGGAGCGTCTGAGCCTGGGCCTGGACGGCATGCTGCGCACGGGCATCGGCTCCCTCAACACCCAGGTGGACCGGGTCTACGAGGCCTACCAGCGCAAGCCGGACGATCTGGAGCGCTACATCTACCTCGCGGGCCTGCAGGACCGCAGCGAGCCGCTGTTCTACCGGCTGCTGCTGGACCACCTCGAGGAGATGGTGCCCATCGTCTACACGCCCACCGTGGGTCAGGCCTGCATGCAGCTGAGCCACATCCAGCGGCGCTACCGCGGCATCTACATCACCCCGAAAAACATCGGCAACATCGACCAGATCTTCCAGGGGCTGTCCCAGCCGCAGGTGAACCTCATCGTGGTCACCGATGGCGAGCGCATCCTGGGCCTGGGTGACCTGGGTTCCGATGGCATGGGCATCTCGGTCGGCAAGGTCAGCCTCTATGTGGCCGCCGGTGGCGTCCATCCCGCCGTGTGCCTCCCCATCTGCCTAGATGTCGGCACCAACAACACCCGCCTGCTGGAGGATCCGCTCTACCTGGGTGTTCGCAGGCCCCGCCTGCGCGGCGCCGAGTACGAGGATGTGGTCGAGAAGTTCATCCTCGGCGTGAAGCGGAACTTCCCGAGCGCCCTGCTGCAGTGGGAGGACTTCGCCAAGCAGACCGCCTTCAAGAACCTGGACCGCTACCGGGAGCGCATCCTCTCCTTCAATGACGACATCCAGGGCACGGGCTCCACGGCCCTGGCGGCGTTGATGACGGGTATGCGCATCAAGAAGAGTCGCTTCCAGGATGAGCGCTACGTCATCGTGGGCATGGGCCAGGCCGGCACGGGCATCGCGATGAACATCCGCGCCGCGCTGAAGCAGGAGGGCCTCTCCGACGAGGCGGCGCGCAGGCTCATCTACGCCGTGGACATGCAGGGCCTGCTGCTGGAGGGCGATCCCCTGCTGGAGGGCCCCCAGGAGCCCGTGGCCCAGCGCCGTGCCGCGGTGGACGGCTGGCAGCTGGACGATCCTTCACGCATTGGGCTGGAGGATGTGGTCCGCAACGCGCATCCCACGGTCCTCATCGGGGTCACGGCCCAGCCGGGCCTCTTCAGCGAGGCCATCCTGGCCGAGACGGCGAAGCACTCCGAGCGGCCCATCGTTCTGGCCCTGTCCAACCCCACGCACAAGTGCGAGTGCACGCCCGAGGCCGTCTGGAAGGCCACGGATGGCAAGGGCCTGGTGGCCACGGGCAGCCCCTTCGATCCCGTGGACTGGAAGGGCCACAAGCTCCTCTCCTCCCAGTGCAACAACATGTACATCTTCCCCGGCGTGGGTCTGGGCGCCCTGGTGTGCAAGGCGTCTCGCGTGACGGACGGCATGTTCCTGGCCGGCAGCAAGGCCATCAGCGAGTTCGTGACCCCCGCCCAGGAGGAGATGGGGCTGCTGCTGCCGGAGATGAAGGACATCCGGGCGGTCTCCGCCGCCGTGGCCAAGGCCGTGGGCATCGAGGCCCGCGACTCGGGGTTGGGTCGCCTCATCGACGACGAGCAGCTGGAGGGCATCGTCACCCGGGCCCAGTGGGTGCCGAAGTACGCCTCCTACCGCCCGGGAACCGCGCCCCAGGACTAGTCACCAAGCGATTCCCACACCCCCCTTGAGGAAGCCCCCCAGGAGCCTATGCTTGGGTTGGGAAGAGACACTCCTTCCTCCCGCGGGGCGGCCGTTCACGCCAGTCCCTTCCGGCCCGAGCACTGCGAGGCCGAGACATTCGGGCACCCTTCGGGGTGCCCTTGTTCTGTTCGACCGGCGGGTGGCTCGGGAGCACCCGGCTTGTTCGCCTGGTGACACTATCGCTGGAGGGGCAACCGCGAGAACTTGATGTGCTGCTCCCAGGCGACCCTGTCGATCGGGTATTGCGAGGGGTGGGCCTGGATCCACACGGCATCGCCCTGGATCCCGTGGACACCGTAGGCGATCCAGCCGTAGCCGCGCTCGGTGCCGAAGCCACAGGGATCGCCCCAGGTGGTGCCCCAGGAGTTCTTGACCAACCAGGCGCCCTTGGCATCATCCCACCCGATGATCAGGACGAAGTGGCCCCGGACCTCGTGGTTCGTGCTGGTGTCGTCGTAGATGCCGCCGGAATAGGTCCCGAAGGTGCCCCCCGCGTCGATCCAGGTGCCCACGGGGCCATGGGCACAGAGGGCCTGCTTGACCTCTGCGACGGTGGCCGCCCCGGTGGTCCCGTGGCAGAAGCCCCAGGCCATGCCGCCATAGGGTTTCTTGATGGTCGGGTTCGGGGTACCGGCCGTACCGTTGTCAGGGTCCGTGGTCTCCGCCACCGTTCCGGTGTTGACGAGGAAATTGACCGCCTTGAAGCACCAGCCTCCGCCGTTGAAGTTGCCCGGGACATACCAGTCCGCAGAGTCATTGGTGATGACGTAGTGCTCGGAGGCGTCGATGGGCTCGTTGTTGAGCAGACGCGAGGAGGACTCCAGCGCGCCGACGGCGGCATAGGCCCAGCAGGTGCCGCCCAGCTGCCGCCGCACGGGGCTCACCATCCCCTGCTTGCGCCAGTCCAGGGACGAGTTCGTTGGGCTGGGGGCGATCCTCAGCAAGGGGATCTTGGACCTCAGGCCGGGATTGGCCTTGAGGGCCGCAGCCAGGGCCTTGTCGTGCAGGTCCATCAACTTCGCGCTGAGCTCGGCCTGGCGGGTGACCACGCCCGGGTCCTTGTTCAGCACGCCGCCGGTGATGTCCTGGAGCTTGTGCTCCAGGGCATAGGTGTATCCGACGGTGAATCTGAGCTTCCGGTCGCTGATCGCTTTGCGCTGGGTGGCCAGGACCTGCTTGATGTCAGCCGGGGCGGTCTTCTCCCGGTCGAGGTAGATCTGGGCATGCTGCAGGGCAACCCCTTGGGCGCCCAGAGTGGCTGCCGCCAGGACGGGCAGCAGTGCCAGAGACTTGAACCACGATGATGGCCGCATGCGAAACCTCCCTTGGGTCAGTGCGCGACGGGGACTGCTTTATTGAGCTCATGGATTGAAAGTTGGGCCCATTGTTGCGACAAGCGAATTGACCCGTCAAGGAATAAATCGGCAGGGCTGACCCCGCCTGGAACCCCATGGCAAGGCCCCTGCCGGGGATGACTCCCATTGATATCTGGACAAAAATAGATGGGTTATTTCAGTTGACGGGCTGGCAATCAGGGGGTTTATGCTGGCACCAACATCCCACCCAATTCCCATAAGGAGAAGTGCCATGCCTAGGCATCAGGGCCGCTGTTCCCGTCTGTCTGTGTTCACGCTCCTCCTTGCTGCGGCGGCACTGCCTGCCCTGGGGCAGGGCCTGGTTCCGCCTCCGCCCCCACCGAATCAGCCCAAGGGTGCCATGTCTCCCCTTGCGAACGCCCGGGCGATCCGGCTGGCCCCTGGCGTTGCGACCATCGCCCGGGCCATGCCGGCGGTCCCGCCCCTGCACGCCAACACGGTGCTGGAAGACATCAAGCGCACCCCGATCCCCCACCAGCCCTTCCAGCTGATGGACCCCAAGACCCGGAGGATCGTCGGTCCCAGCGACAACATCACGCTGCCGGATGGCCGCGTGGTGCCCGCCGGTGCCTACTACAAGGACCTGAATGCCCTGGAAGCCTGGCTGAACGGCGCCGGACACACCCTCAAGAACAAGGAAGCCCTGCCGGTGCTGCGGCGGACCGCGATCAATGCCACGCTGCTGAGCTCCCAGGCCAAGCACATCGGCAGCTTCCACAAGGTGCTGCCCAAGATCGATCTGCAGCGCATCAAGCCGACCGCCGGGGCTGCCCCCATGGGTAGCCAGATCCAGAGCATGGTCTCCCAGGGCGATGCCCAGAAGCTGGGCCTGAGCCCCCAGCAGTACCAGGACGGCCTCAAGAGCCTCTCCGGCGCGAACCTCACCAGCGCCGCACCGGCCCACCTGGCCAAGGCCGCCGTCGCGCCCCTCTTCAAGCCGGCCGGTGCCAAGCCCAATGCGGCGATCACGGCCATCAAGGTCCGCAAGCCGATCCATCAGACCTACCCGTTCGACTTCGAAGTGGGCAGCGCGGGCACCTTCCAGGCCTATCTGCGCGGGAAGGGCACCATCGATGGCGAGGTCTTTGCCGTCTCCACGCCGCCTACCAAGGATGACCTCGAGAACAGCGAGAGCCACTTCGCCTTTCACGGCGACGCCACCGCGGGCGGGGCGGTCTTCAACCAGAGCTTCACCCTGGCGACGGCCACAGCGGACTTCACCTCCTCGGCCAAATCCAACTCCGCCAAGATGGACGTCTCCGTCCTTGGACAGAGCATCTTCCACCTGAGTGAGTCCGCCCCCGCCAAGTGGGAGAAGACCAGCAAGTATTCCAAGGGCTGCGACGTCCACACGACCATCCCCGTGCCCATCGGGCCCCTCACCCTCACCGTCAAGCTGGGGGTCCAGGGCGAAGCCGGTCTCGAGTATGGCGTGGGCCTCTACGGGGGCCTCCCCATGGTGCGCGCCTGGGTGGATCCCTATGTCCACAGCAGCGTCTACGCCCAGGCAGGCATCGGCTTTGGCGGGGATTACCTGGGCCTCTCCGCCGGGGTGGGCGCCAACATGACCCTCCTCAACAACGACATGGAGATCTCGGGAGAGGTGGGCGTCTACTGGTTCTTCGCCTTCGGCATCAAGGAGAAACTCGTCGTCCACAACAAGCTGGAGATGCTCAGCGGTCAGGTCTATGCCTTCGTCACCTTCGGCCATCCCTGCCTGCCGGATGTCTGGAATGCCTGCCCCAGCACCCTCAGGGTGGACCTCTGGAGCTGGCCTGGCCTGAAGCTCGAGGGTGACCTCTTCGCCCTGGACCTGTCCCGACCCCTGTAGTCGCTTCCGGGATCCCCTCTGCTCACTTGCCGAGGAAGGAGTCTGCCTGTTTCCGGACGTCTTCGTCCGGGTCCTTGCGGGCTGCTTCCACGGCGGTGAGCACTGCGGGAAATTGGCCCCGCAGGTCCCAGAGGCTGCCCAGCGCGGCCAGCCGGACCCGGGGGGAAGCATCCTGGAGGGTGGTGTGCCCCAGGGCTTCCACCAGGGTTGCGCTGGGAGGGCGGTACCTGAAGGCCTCGATGACCTTGGCGCGCACCCGGGCCTCGGGGTCGGAGGCCAGGGCCTTCAGCAGGAGGGGCTCCACCGGGGCCGCCTCGATCCAGCGCAGGGCGTAGAGGGCGAGGGACCGCAGCTCCGGTTCCGGCGTGGCAGCCCAGCTCTGGAGCGCCGGGAGGGACCGGAGTGACCCCGCATTGCCCAGGCAGAGGAGGAAGCGGGCCGCCAGGATGGGGTCCCTGGCCGCTTCCAGCCGGGCCAAGGCGGAGGCGACGATGCCCTCGGCCTTCTCGGGTGCGCCCTGGCGAGCGAGGTTGAAGGCCATGGAGCCCAGCATCAGCTGCGCGGTGGACGCGATGGCTACCACCGGCGAGCCATAGGCGAGCTCCTCCAGCAGGGCGATGGCGGCCAGCGAGGGGTTCTGGCACTGCCCCAGGGCTGGGATCAGGACGGCCAGGGCGGGCCAGTCCTCCCGGCGGCCGCGGATGGCCTTGGCCAGGGCCTCTTGGCAGGGGAGGGAGCCCGTGGTGCTCAGGGCTGAAGCCAGGAGGCGCATGGAGAGGCTCTCGGGCGAGGCGATGGCCAGCTGTTCGCCCATCCGCGCGCAGGCCTCGGGGTGCACGTAGGCCAGGGCCTTGAGCTTGAGGTAGTGGGCTCCGCCATCCTTCTCCCCCTGATTTTCGGCGGCCTTCAGGGCCTCGAAAATCTGGTCGGCCGTGGCCTCGCCCAGGGCCTTCTTCTGGACCGCGGTTTCCTGCTCCTCGGCGCTGGACTCCACATACAGGGGGGTTCCAGCGGAAGCCTGCTCGCGCTGCTTCGCCCAGGCTTGTTGGGCCCGGAGGGCCTCCGCCTTGAGGCGGCCCGAGCCCGTGAGGCGCAGGGCCAGCCGGACATCGGAGCCCGCCACGGTCTTACCGGCGATGATCGTGCGCTGGATCTCGTGCCCGTCCAGGAAGACGAGGTGGCCCCGCTGGGCATCGAAGCCCATTCCTCGGGAGCCCTGCACCTGGAGGCTGCGCTCCACTTTGAGCTCGCCCGGGCGGCTGCCCGAGGCATCGGGCAGGAGGCGCGCCAGCCACTTGCGGAAGCGGGTGGTGCCGTCCTTTTCGCCCCGGCGCTCAAGCTGGTAGATGGTCTCAAAGCGCCCGGCCGGATCCTCCTCCACCGCCTCCCAGGCGCCGCTGGGTGTGGGGGGCAGGATGCACTGCAACGGGGCGAGGAGGGTCCGGGTGATCGCGGTGACAGTCGGATCGAGGGCCGGATCCAGATGGAGGGAGCCGAAGCGCCCGTCCCGGTCCAGGTGGAGGACGAGCGGCAGCGCCAGACCCTTCTGCAGAGCGCTGAGCAGCTGTGCCTGGGGCTGGCCGTTCGCCGTGACGGTGCCTGTGAGGCGTTCCCACCGGACGGAGACCAGCCACCCCTGCTCCTGCTGCTCCAGCACCTCGACCTGCATCCGGGCCCGCAGGTGGATGCGCAGCGCATTGACCAGGGAGGCATCGGCCGCGGCCTCTCCGCCCTGCTCGAACAGGCTGCGGGCATCCGAGCGGGAGTCCGTCTGATAGTCCTGGGCGTAGGTCAGGCGCTGGCCCACCTTGAGCGCGTAGCGCAGGGGCGCCGGGCTCCCCGCCAGGCCAGGGCTGGTGAGCAGCAGGGCGAGGGACAAGAAGAGCGCAGGCAGGACAGCGGGTAAGCGCACGGTTGGATCTCACAGAAAGGCAGGGCGAGAGCAGGCAGGATGGCGCAGTGTCGCCTTCCTGGTGCTTGGGTTCAAGCCTTCCCTGGAATCCACCCCTCCGGGGGGTTGCATAGAATTTATTTTTGCTATCAAAGTAAGTGCTGGACTCAGCAGGCCCCGTGCGGGGAGAATCCCAGCATTCATCCAGACCCAGGAAAGTTGCGAAGTCCCTTGTCCAAGTGGATGGCCAGGTCTATGGCCATCCTGGCTGTTTCCTTGAGGAGGTCCCTGGTGGCAACCAAGCCTTTCACCCGTTTATTCGCTGGGGCGACCCTGCTGGGTGGCCTCGCCCTCTCCGCTGTTGCCGGGCTGGCTCAGGGCTTCCCCAAGCCGCCAGCCCCGCCACCCCCCTCGAGTGTGGTGAGTGCTGTCCAGGGGGCCGCCAACCAGGCCGTCGGAGCTGTCACGGAGCTCACCGCTGATCAGAAGCAGAAGGTCGAGGAGGCGAAGCGGCAGCTCGAAGCCAAGGTAAAGGCCGCAGGTGAAGCCTTGAAAATCCGGGCGGCCCAGCGGGTCAGCCAGCTGAACACGTTTTATAGCGACCAGCGAAAAGCCCGCCAGGCCAGCCAGAAGACCTTGCTAAGCCGAAAGCTGATCGTCAAGGCCAAGGGACCTGCGCTGGCGACGTCCGAGCGGGCGCCGGTGGCGAAGACCACAGGTGAGCCAGGGCTCTCCGTTCCGCTTCACGCCACGCACCGCGATCATCGGCTACTTCATAGAATACAGCTCGGTGATCGCCGACGCGGAATTGCATGACGACGGTGAGGCCGCCAGATACATCCAGGGTTATGACAGCATCCGCGGGTCAGGCTTCTTCGTTCGTCATTCAAGTGTGAGCCCTTTCGGATTCAAGGTGGACGACACCCTGTTCCCGAATACCCGCCTGAAAAACGGTTGGGTCGTTGAGGACGTCATATTCAATGGGAGTATCGGCGGTTCGGGGAAGGCGGACTTGCTAGAGTTCGGCAAGGGTACTAATGCGCTAAAAATGAAGGTCCACGGTTGGACCATTGCACCGGTCTTTGGCATTTTTGAAGACGTCTCCTACGGCGGTAATATCCTGATCCGTGGCCCCGAAGGGGTGAGCTACAAGTAGTGCTGGCGTGAGGCTATTGAAGGGCTTTTCTTCTCCTACGCAGAAAGGCCCGGCATCGCCGGGCCTTTCTACGTAGGAGAAAGCTTCAGGCGGCGACGCACCGGCTGCGGTGCATCACTTCGGCCTCGAACTCGGCCTCGAGGGCCTGGACCTGGCGCAGCACGGCGAGGCCGCGGGGCGAGATGCTCATCTGGCGCTCCAGCTGGTTGAACACTTCGTGCAGGCGCTCGGCGGTGGTCCAGAAGGCTGGGTTGTGCGATCGAACGGCGGTGTCCATGTGCATGGCTGCTCCGTGTGCTACTCGACCATCATCACCAGGTGTCATGACCCAGGCTAGTGATAGGCATCACAAGAAATGTCACGAGTTACGAACATTTTTGTCACGCGGTCCGTGACAATTCGGAAAGCCCTTGAAAAACAAGACCTTCAGGTCTTCGATGGCCTGGCCTGGGGCCTCGGAGGGGCCGCCACAAAGCTGCGAGTGGCCAGCAGGTGGCCGATGGCCACGGCCGCCGCATCGGCCGCGTCGGTGGCCAGGGGCTCCTTCAGGTTGAGGAGGGTCATCACCATCTTCCCCACCTGGGTCTTGTCGGCCCAGCCGTAGCCGCTGACGGCCTTCTTCACTTGCATGGGGTTGTAGTCCCCCACGGGCAGGCCGTGCAGGGCCGCCGTCAGCAGGATGCCGCCGCGGATCTGGCCCAGCTTCAGGGCCGTGGCGGCGTTCTTCTCCACGAAGGGCGACTCCACGGCCATGAAGCCCGGGGCGTGGGCCGCGATGGCCTCGGCGAGGCGCAGGTGGATGCCGTGGATCCGCTGGTCGAAGTCCGCGCCCCGGGCTTCATGGC
>Ga0194052_1000687_pt1 | contig 20794 bp, 15 predicted proteins | sample SepL226m_MetaG_FD_160117 | JGI IMG/M metagenome (GOLD analysis project Ga0194052, IMG submission 160117) | Anoxic zone freshwater microbial communities from boreal shield lake in IISD Experimental Lakes Area, Ontario, Canada - Sep2016-L227-6m | ecosystem: Environmental > Aquatic > Freshwater >...
CCCTCTCCAACCGGGGAGGGGATTGAGGGGAGGGGCTTTTAAGGCGAAAATCTATAATTCAGAAAATAGGTTTTGCAAGAGCCTGTTTAATTTTTAATTAATTTCCAGCATCTTCCTTGCCTCATCCCGCTCAATCACCCCGGCCTTTACCGCTTCTATTGTTCGTGTCCACAGTTTTTCACGGTCTTCCTGAAGGGCTTCTATTTTATCGGGGTGGTATGTGAAGATATATTTTTCTGTACCGAAGGTGCTGCCCAGCCAGCGGGTTAATTCGTCAGATAGCCAGTCGAGAAGCGGCAGTACCGTTTCCAGGTAGAATGACCGGCGCGCCTCGCGGTAATTGGAATATGTCTTTGCGCCATTGTCTCCCAGCATTTCCGGCGGCACCCCGAAGGCGATGCAGATTTCCCGTGCGGACATCGTCATTCCTTCCTGCCATGCCATGTCGTCGGGGGTCAGGCTCACCTTTTCCCATTTCAACCCGCCTTGCAATACCAGTGGCGTGCCGGCATTCGTCGCACCGCTGTAACTTTCGCGAAGAGTGCGGCGCATGTCGTCTATCTGGCGGTCGGTAAGGTATTCGTTGGTGGATAATATTCCGCTGGGACGCGCGCTTTGCTGCAGCAGTGCCACATTCCAGGCGCGTCCAGCGTTGTTCTGGTCTACACTGCGGGAAGCGGCGGATAATGCCGGCAAGCCGATCCAGCTATCCAGCGGATTCACCGTCTTCAAATGCAATATTTCGTGTGGGGCAAACTCAAAAGTTTCATCGCCGTTGCGGTAGCGATAACCGGCGACCGAGAAAAAGGTATCCCCGGCGATAATCTCTACCTGGTTTGGCTGCAGGCTGTAAATCTCGCGGCCTGGCTTAACATCATGCAGGTAGGCATTGCCGCTGATCAGCAGCATCGTCACCGTTTCCTCGATAAGCCGCGTCCACGACTCGCCGGGTTGCGGATGGCTGATTATCCGGGCAGCACGGCAATTGGCGTCTTCCACCGGGCCATCGGTTGTCACCCGCATCACCCGCCACGGTATGCCGGCACAGGCACCGGCAATCTTTTTTATGCAGGCATAAACATACACGTTCTGCGCGTATCCCTCGCGGGCATAACTGTCATACCGCGCCGGCATCCACGCAGCCCGCCCGCTGCCCAGCACCACTCCACCGCCGCGCGACCGGGTAAACAAATCTGCAAACTTCTTAAACATCATCAAACCCCCAATAGCAAAAACCCCGCGCCAACCGGATGCAAACACCAGGTAAACGCGAGGCTCGTGGCCATATCAATATTTCGTTATGCGCCTATTATATGCAAACATCTGTTTGCTGTCAAGGGGGTAATAACAATTAAAAATTAAAAGTTGAAAATTAAAAATTATCTGAACCGCAGATTAAAATGATTTTGCATGATTGAAATGATTTTACGGGGTGGTTTTTTTATACATGGTGCAAATTTAAACTATTTTAACATCGATTTACAGTATGAGTTGGATAAAAAAATCACAAACAGGCGGATAATTAAAAAGTTCATTAATCATTATAATCATTTCCAATCATTCTAATCTGTGGTTCAGACAAGAAAGACTCATCTCTCTATTTTTTTCATTGACGCCATAAGGCACATGGAATAAAATATGATTGATGAGGAAAATTAATAGTCATTTGCGGTTTGCGGGTACTGAACCGGCGGTGAAAACTGACCGGCAGGCTTACAATATCTATGTTCAGGGGGCGCGGGCATTTGAGACGAAGGATTTTACCGCGGCTGTTGAATATCTTGGCACGGCTACCGAATTAAACCCTAAAAATGAAAAAGGGTGGATGTTTCTGGCGTTCAGCCAGTTTATGCTGGAGAATTACGAGGAATGCGAGAAGGCGGTGGATAACTGCCTGAAGATTGCCGATAACCCGTTCATGGTGCATTTGAAGGGTAAATTGATGCTGATTTTCCAGAAATATTCCGCTGCTGAGCAATATTTTCGCCGGGCATACGAACTGGCGCCGGGAGAATTGGAGTTCACCCACGACCTGGGCGAGTACCTATACGCAATCGGCAAATATGAAGACGCTGCTGAATATTACGCAGCAGTACTGAGGACGAATTACTCCGATATTTTCATGCAGTTGAACTATATTCATTGCCTGCTGCGCAAAAACGAATATCCGCCGGCTGTTGAGATGATGTCGAAAATAGTTGTAGAACACGCGACATCGATGCCGGTGCGGGATGAACTGGTTAAATTTATCATGAATATCCCCGAAAGTTTTGCCACTAAAGATAAGCTTATGAAGGGGATGATGAGCATCGCCGCGGAAAAATATGACAATAACCCGATAATCTACCTGACCTGCGGGATTTTATACACAAAAATGCAGAATTACGATAATGCCGCCAGCGCGCTGGACGAATATGCTGAACACGGCACCGACCAGTTGCCAGAAATATTGAATATGCTGGCAAACGCCCACATACAACTGGGGCATCGGGAACGCGCAAAGGAAGTACTCACCAGCGCAGCAGAAAAATGGGACGATTTCGTACCGATTCTGCTGCAATTGGGAATAATGCTGGCAGAAGACGGCAACTATGCCGGCAGCGACGAAGTCATGCAGCGCGCCCGCGACATATCGCCGAACTCCAAAGCCGTTAAAAATGCCGAAAGTATTATTACGAAGAGCAAGAAGGGGAGTTAGGATTAAAGGTATTAGGGGTTAGGTTTTCAGTTTATATTGATTTTAACAGGCTCTTGCAAAACCATACTAACTATATAATCAACCCAACCACCCCCTACCCCCTCCTTGCCAAGGAGGGGTGGCCGAAGGTCGGGGTGGTTTTCGCCTACCATAAACCTTCAACGTCAACATTTGAAAGATAGGTTTTGAAAGTGCCTGTTAATACAGAAATATAAAGAAGTTCCCTTTGCGGTAAAACAAATATCCGTCATTCATAAAGACGCAAGATTTTGCGTTTCTACAATTCCAGCGTCAGCGTTTCCAGTCCAACCAGTTTGTGCATTTGTTTCAGGCTTTTTTGCAACCTGTTTTCTTCAAATTCCAGGATTACCTTGTCAGAGTTTTTTGTTTCGAAGGGGAATTTTATTTTGTCTTCTTCGGCAGTTATTTTGCCGTTGCGCAGCGCAGCCACCAATGCCTTGGCGGTAATGCGCGGATAATCATCAAGGAACTTATCCTGCAGCAGCGGCACATCTATTCGTTCCGCGTCGGTTAAAATGAATTGCGGGATTTTTTTATTGATATCTTTGGTAACTTCCAATATCTCCGGCAACTTCACTACACCGGTTCCTAACGGACAATTAACCAGTTTTATCCCGCTGCGGCTGCGATACACCTCAAAATCCTTTACATGAATTGCCCGAATATACGAGAGCAGAGTCGATGCGCTTTCCAATGGTTCTTCCGGCACGCTTAATGGATTGCCGGTATCAAAACATACCCCGACATATTCGCAATTCAGTGCCTTGACGAATGCCAGTAGATCAACAGCGGCAATGTGCGGGCCATTTTTAATCAGCAGCATTATTTTCCATTTTTCCGCCGCTTTTAACGCAGGTTCCAGATCATGAATTATCGCTTGCAGCCGCGCTGTTCGTTCCTTTACATGGCCTTTTAAATCAGATATTTCGACTGTTACAGATTTTGCCCCGGCGGTACTCGCCGCATGAATCATTTTCGCCAGATGAACACCAGTCAGCTTATCCGCAGAAAAATGCAGAATCAACCCGAATCGTTTCGCGTCATTGCCCAATCGTGCCAATGCCATCATATCCAACAATTCTCCCGGCAATTCAGCCGGCAAGTTTTTTTCAACTAATTGCAGATTGGTAATGCCCATAGATTTAGCTTTTTCAAACAATTCTTCAATTTGCATTATCCCCTGACCAATAGGTTTATAAGTGTGTAAACCCATGTGCAGCGATAACGAATAGGCGTGCAGCGAAAATTTCATAACTCTCCCCAGGACGTATCTTTAACAATGTTATTTTACTATATTTTTACCCATTCCTGTAAGGGGTGAAAACTAATGTTTGATTATTTCTTTTGAAAAATATTTTTGATTATGAGCAAAGGTTATTCACCACTAAAGAGTGCAAAGACCACGAAAGAAGATTATAAAATTCTTTTGTGTTCTATGTGTTGCTTTGTGATGAATATGATAGCCATTTCTGTTCAATAAATATTTTTAATGAGATTTTAACGTAGAATTAACATTTCATTGGTTAAATTCGTTATAATAACCAACGGCTTGTAATAAAAAGCAAGGTGAGGAGATTTTTCTATGGCTGAAAGCGATAAAGTTTATACACTTATTTTAGGTGGTGGTGCCGGGCGTCGTTTGTTCCCGCTAACGCAAGACCGGGCAAAACCGGCGGTTCCATTAGCTGGTAAATTCCGATTAATTGATGTTCCTATCAGCAACTGTATCAACTCAAAATTAGGCAAGATATTTGTTGTTACCCAATTCAACAGTCAATCCATGCATCGGCATATCCATAACGCGTATAAATTTGATATCTTCAGCGATAGTTTTGTTGAAATATTGGCGGCAGAACAGACACAGCAGCGCTCGGAATGGTTCCAGGGAACCGCTGACGCAGTGCGCCGCAACCTGTGGCATTTAACCGACCCCGAAGTCGACCGCGTATTGATCCTCAGCGGCGACCAGTTATACCGCATGGATTTCCGCGATATTATCAAAACCCACGCTGAAAACCGCGCTGAAGTTACCGTTGCCGCTACCTTGCGCCGACCTGACCGCGTTGAAGGATTGGGCATTTTAAAGATTGACCGCCATTTCCGCGTCATCGATTTTGTCGAAAAACCTGACCGCGCCACCCTGAAAAACCTGATTATCCAGGGCGAAGACCTGGCTCCATTAGGCATTAAGGCGGAAGGCCCGGTTGTACTGGCATCGATGGGCATTTATATGTTCAACCGCAACCGGCTGGAACTGGCGCTGGATAACGAAATGGACGATTTTGGCCGCAATGTTATCCCCTGGTGTATTCAGCACATGCGGGTATTCGTACATCCATTCATGGGTTATTGGGAAGACGTCGGAACCATTCGCAACTTCTTTGATGTAAATATTGACTTGACAAATCAGGTGCCAAAATTCGACTTTTACGAACAAGGACGCCCTATTTACACCCATCCGCGCTTCCTGCCAAACGCGAAGGTTTGCGGAGACAGCACGGTAAACAGTTGTATCCTCAGCGATGGCGCCGTGGTAAACAACTCCATATTAAACCGCTGCGTTATCGGCATCCGTTCAATAGTAAATTCCGGGTGCAACCTGAACGAAGTAATCATGATGGGCCAGGACCGTTACGAAACCGTTGAAGAATGTGAGGAATGTGCCGGATTGCCGCAGCGCGGATTAGGCAAAGGCTGCAACATATCCCACGCGATTATCGATAAAAACGCCCGCATCGGCGACGGCGTAGTAATAACCAACCACGTCGGCAAACCGAACGAAGACGGCGATTGCTACTGCGTTCGCGACGGCATCGTGATCATCCCCAAAAACGCCATCGTACCAGATGGACGAAAAATATAGTTTGTTATTAATCAGCCTCTCTGTTTTTAATGGAGAGGCTTTTTTTGTACCAATAAATTGTGAACTATTACGATTTTTAAATTGACCTTGAGATATGATTTTGGATATAATTCGAGAAGATTTGAATATAAGGAATGATTGATGACTAAGAAAGAACTTGAAGATTACCTATGGGGGGCGGCTAATATCCTGCGCGGAATGATTGATGCTGCTGACTTTAAACAATATATTTTCCCACTGCTGTTTTTCAAACGCATCAGCGATGTGTGGAATGAAGAATATAAAACTGCGTTAGACGAGAGCGATGGCGACCTTGATTATGCATCATTTGCGGAAAATCACCGTTTTCAGATACCGGAAGGATGCCATTGGGAAGATGTGCGGAAAAAGACTGTAGATGTCGGCGCGGCGCTGCAATCAGCTATAACCGGCATTGAAAAGGCTAACTTTGAATTGCTTCATGATGTGTTTGGCGATGCCCAGTGGACCAATAAACGCCGGATGAGCGATGAGAAGATGCTGGACCTGATAGAGCATTTCAGCCGAATGGATTTGACCGTCAGCAATGTACCCCATGATATTATGGGCGAAGGGTATGAATACCTGATTAAAAAGTTCGCCGATGACAGCGGCCATACCGCGGCGGAGTTCTACACTAACCGCACTGTTGTTAAATTGATGACCCAAATATCTGACCCGCAAAGCGGTGAGAGTATTTACGACCCCACCTGCGGTAGTGGCGGCATATTGCTGTCCAGTACCCTGCATGTTAAGGCGCAAGGCAAGGAATACCGGACGTTGAAACTGTATGGACAGGAACTGAACCTGATTACCTCGGCCATTGCCCGCATAAATATGTTCATGCACAACGTTGACGAGTTTTTAATTGTTCAGGGTGATACTCTGGATAGCCCGCAAATATTGGAAGATGACGAGTTGAAAAGGTTTGACGTCATCATGGCCAACCCGCCATACAGCGTAAAACGGTGGAGCCAGCAAAAATGGATGAATGACCCATTTGGACGCAATATATGGGGAACCCCGCCTCAGGGGTGCGCCGACTACGCCTTTCAACAGCATATCATGAAAAGCCTGAACCCAGAAAGCGGTCGGTGCGTGGTGTTATGGCCCCATGGCGTATTGTTTCGCGACGCCGAGAGCGATATTCGCAAACGAATGATAGAAGAAGATTATGTTGACGCGGTAATAGGCCTGGGCAAAAACCTGTTTTACAACAGCAGCATGGAAAGTTGTTTGCTGGTTTGCCGCATGAAAAAGCCGGCGGAGAGAAAAGGCAAAATCATCTTTATCGATGCCAAAGAAGAGCTGCGGACAGAAAGAACCAATGCCTGGCTGGAACCGAAGCATATTAATAAAATCGCCGATGCTTATTGGAAATTTATGGATGCCGACGGTTTCGCAAAGGTAATGAGTAATGAAGAAGTGCTGGCTAATAACGGCAATTTGAGTTTACAGTTATTTGTGAAACAGGCGGCGATAGATAATGAACACAATACTGAAGATTTAATTGATGAAATCAGAGATGGTCAGGAGAAAATAAATTCGTCATTCGAAAACTTATATTCACAATTAAAAAATATTGGAATAGAAGTATGAAGTTAAATAAAGATAAATGGATAAAGGTTGATTTTAAAAATATAGTAATTTGTGTAGATCATCATTCTAAAAATCCTATTGCTGAAGGTTATAATAAATATGTAGGGTTAGAAAATATTAATGGTGAAACATTGAAAATTGAAGGTTACGGAAATGTTACTGATGGTACAACTTTTTCAAAAGTTTTTACAGAAGGTGATGTCTTATTTGGTAAGCGAAGAGCATATTTAAAAAAGGTTGCTATAGCAGATTTTAATGGGATTTGCTCAAGTGATATATTAGTTTTTAGACCTAAAGTAGAATTTTTAAACGCTAAATTATTACCTTTTTATGTTTTATCAAATGACTTTATAAATTATGCAGTTAAAACTTCATCAGGTTCATTATCACCTCGGACTAGATGGAAGGATTTAGCAAACTACGAAATACTTCTTCCCCCACTCGAAGAGCAAAAACAGATAGTCGCGCTTTTCCAATCTATTGAAACGGCGATTGAGGCGGTTGAGGGGCAGGAGAGGAAAGTAAAAGATTTATCGAAAAAATTAATAGATGGTTTAGTAAATGATAAACCAACATTTGGTAAGATGTTTGAAAGAAAAAATATAAATTTAGTCAATTATGGTGAAGTAACTGAAAAAATAATGAGAAAAATTGATCCTGTTAAATATGGTATTGAAAGAATAGTTGCCGGTGAACATATGGAAACAGACGATTTAAAAATTAGAAATTGGGGTATTTTAGGTAAATATTGTTTAGGTCCTGCTTTTCATGTCCTTTTCACGCCGGGTGATATTCTATATGGATCACGCAGAACATATCTTAGAAAAGTTGCGTTAGCTGATTTTGAAGGCGTATGTGCAAATACAACATATGTTATAAGGGCAAAAGAAGAAATATTACTTCAAAATTATCTAAAGCATATTATGCTCTCGGATCGATTTACGCAATATTCTATTAGTGTATCAAAAGGTTCAACAAATCCATACATTAATTGGAAAGATCTTGATAACTTTTCTCTTTATTTACCTGATATATCAACTCAAAAAGAAATAGTTGATGTTTTAGATAGAATATTGGATATTATCGAACAGTTAAAACAACAAAAGACCACCCTTAAAAACTTGAAGCAAAAGTTGTTAAGTGATATATTAGGGTAGCAAGGTTATTTAATAGAATCATGAATAACCGGAGAAGAATATGAAAGTAACACTAAAAAATATCGGCGTTTTCAAACAAGCAGAATATGAGCTTGGTGATTTAACCATTATCTGTGGTGAGAATAATACAGGAAAAACCTACGCAACCTATTCGTTGTATGGTTTTTATGATTATTGGAAAAAAGGATATATAATAAAAATATCAGAATCATATATTTCAAACTTAATGGAAACTGGTTCGTTAATTATTTCTTTAGATAATATTAATATCAATGATGAGATTAAAAATGCATGTGTGAAATATTCTAAAATACTTCCCAAAATTTTAGCTGCACAAGAGAAATATTTTGATAATTCATCTTTTGTTATATCATTAGATGATAATGATGTTTCTATTCTTGATAATTACGAAGAAAAATGGGGAACAACAAAAAATGAAATAATTCAAATTACTAAAGAAAGCGGAAAGAACGAGATTACTGTTAGTTTACTGATGAATTCTATCGATGCTAATAATGAATCTGTTAGAAGAAACTTAAGTAATGTTATTGGAAAAGCACTAAAAAAAATAATTTTCAGCAATACTTTCAGTGATATATTTATTGCAAGTGCGGAAAGAACCGGAGCTGTCATATTTAGAAATGAATTGAATATTGAAAAAAATATCCTGTTAAAAGAAGCCGCTGGTAGTGATGAAATTGATTTTAACGAAATCCTTAGAAAAGTATATAATTCAGCTTATGCATTACCCGTAAAAGATAATATTAACTTTATTAGAATTTTAGAAGATATTGGAAAATCAACAAGTGAAATAACAAAATTGCACCCAGAGATATTAAGTGACTTTGCTGATATAATTGGCGGTGAATATAAAGTAGGAAAAGAAGGTTTATATTTTATACCAAAATCAAATAAATCGGTAAAATTAACCATGGGAGAAAGTTCAAGTTCTGTTCGTTCATTATTAGATATAAGTTTTTACTTAAAATATGCTGCTGAAAAAGGCGACATGTTAATAATAGATGAACCAGAATTAAATCTTCATCCAAGTAATCAAAGAAAACTTGCAAAATTAATAGCTCGTTTAGTAAATATGGGAATTAAAGTCTTTATCACAACTCACAGCGACTATATTATAAAAGAATTAAATACATTAATTATGTTTAATAAAAAGAAAGATGAAGATAATTCTATGCACCTGATGAATAAGTTCGGTTATAAAGAGACAGAATTAATCAATCATGAACAGGTAAAAGTATATATATCATGTAAAGAAAAAGTTCAATTAGACGGGAAGTTAAAGAAAACTACAGTGCAAACATTAATCCCTGCGGAAATTGATGATTTTTATGGAATAGAAGCGCAGAGTTTCGATAAAACTATAGATGAAATGAATACAATACAGAAATCAATTATTTTTGGGAGAAAATAAATATGCCGCATACAGTGCTGAGAGCTGTTCTTAATAATGGTAGATTTGGTGATATAAGAAATCATTTAGCTATTTTAAAAGAATCTGGTCGAGATGCTGAATTAAAATTAATTAAAATTGATAATGTGCCGCATAATGCTGTGTTATTATCATTAGATGGTGTAGATACACAGACATTATTTAAAGGTGGAAATGGTCAAAATAAGAGATGCGATTATCTTTTAATTACTGGTGATATATTATATTTTATTGAGATGAAAACAAGTTCAAGAGCACCAGAGAAATATTATGATGAATGCATACAAAAATTTAATGCAATTGAATGCATAACTGATTATATTGATAGTGTGCTTGTTAAATTTTATGGCAAAGTTAAAATATTTAATCCATTACTAAAATGTTATACCTTGTTATATAAAGCAACACCTATCGATAAACAATTAACAAGTCAAAAACCAAAAGCTGAACCAATGAATAACACACCAGAAATGATGCTGACATTGCCTGTAGAAAATAATTCAACAATAGATATAAATGAATTAAGCAATTAACAGTGAGGATAAAATGGTATTTACCGAACTTAACAGCGTGGAATATTTCGTCGTTCGACAGTTAACCGGTGTTAACCTGAACCAGGTTAAGGCTGGGATGATGAATGAGGAAGCAGTACCTTACGGCGATAGCGCGCAATGGAGATATGTGCAGCCGGAATTGCTGGTAAGGTCAATAACCGATGTATTGCTGGAAAATGAATTGAAAGCGGCATTAATACGTCTGAACCCGGCAATAGCAGCAAATCCAGAATATGCCGAAAATGTGATAAACAAACTTCGCGCTATCCTTATCACTGTCAACAATGTCGGCCTGGTGCGCGCCAATGAAGAGTTTGCACGCTGGTTATGTGGAGAGATATCATTACCAATCGGCAAGGACAACGAGCATGTTAATATTCGTCTGATAGATTTTGATGAGATAAAGAATAATTCATTCATATTGACCCGCCAGTTTAATATAAGAGCGATGGAGACAAAAATCCCTGATATTGTGATGTTTGTAAATGGGATTCCGTTAGTGGTGGGTGAGGTGAAAACCCCGGTACGCCCGGCGATAACATGGTTTGACGCCGCCCATGATATCCATGCCGTGTATGAAAATAGTGTGCCGCAGTTGTTTGTGCCCAATGTATTATCCTTCGCCACCGAAGGAAAAGATTTATATATCGGTGGTGTCCGCACCCCATTAGAGTTCTGGTCGCCATGGCGGTTGGAAGATGAAAAAGATACACTGCACCATTTTGCCGGTTTACAGGATGTCGCCGGTCAATTAACCCACCTGTTAAAGCCATCTACCTTGCTGGATATATTGCAATATTTTACGATATACGCCACCAGTGGCAAGAAGAAAAAGATTAAGGTAGTTTGCCGATACCAGCAGTATGAAGGCGCAAATGCCATTGTCGAACGAGTGAAAGAAGGTAAAATAAAAAAAGGCTTGATTTGGCATTTCCAGGGTTCCGGCAAATCGTTGTTGATGCTGTTCGCCGCGCAAAAAATGCGCAAACAACAGGAACTGGGTAACCCTACAGTCATGATAGTAGTTGACCGGGTTGACCTGGACACCCAGATAGCGGCTACCTTTAATACTGCCGAAGTGCCGAATATGGTAACCACCGACAGCATAAAAGTTCTTCACGACCTGCTGGAAAAAGATACCAGAAAAATCATCATCACCATGATTCACAAGTTTAAAGAAGCATACCCGGACATGAATACCCGGGATAACATAATTGTAATGGTGGATGAAGCCCACAGAACACAGGAAGGTGACCTGGGTAGAAAAATGCGATCTGCACTGCCCAACGCATTTTTGTTTGGATTAACCGGAACACCAATAAATAAAGCCGATAAAAATACCTTCTGGGCATTCGGTGCCGAGGAAGACAGCAGCGGATATATGAGTCGTTATACCTTTCAGGAAAGTATTCGTGATAATGCCACACTGCCATTGCATTTTGAACCGCGTCTGCCAGATTATCATATCGACAAAGAAGGGATGGACATTGCATTCAAAGAGATGGCGAATGACCTTAACGAAACAGACCGTAATAAACTGAGCAAAAAAGCGGCAAAAATGTCGATATTCCTGAAATCGCCGGAACGGGTGCAAAATATCACCATGGATATAGTGGAACATTTCCAAAAGCATGTAGCACCAGAAGGTTTCAAAGCGATGATAGTCACCCCTGACCGTGACGCCTGTGTGTTATATAAAAAAGAGTTAGACGAATGGATGCCAACAGAAGCAAGTGCCGTTGTCATAAGCACCACAGCGAATGATGAATTGGATTTTAAGATAAAATACGCGATGGACAAAGACCAGCAGGAAAAGGTGATAGAAAAGTTTAACGACGTTGATTCTCCGTTAAAGTTTTTGATTGTCACCGCAAAGTTGCTTACTGGTTTTGACTCGCCGATTTTGCAAACCATGTACCTGGATAAATCGTTGAAAGACCATACTTTGCTGCAGGCGATTTGTCGTACCAACCGGCTATTCCCAAACAAGACATTTGGACGTATAGTGGATTATTTCGGTGTGTTTGATGATACAGCAAAAGCACTGGCATTTGACGAAGAATCAGTGAAAGCGGTTATCAGCAATCTGCAGGACTTGCGCGATAAACTGCCACAACAGATGGCGAAATGCCTGTCGCATTTTGAAGGATGCGATAGAACCGCAGAAGGTTTTGAAGGTTTGCAGATGGCGCAGGACTGTATAAATACCAATGATAAGCGTGACGCCTTCGCGAAAGACTTCATTTTATTGGCAAAGATATGGGAATCACTGTCGCCGGATGATGTGTTGAAAGATTATAAAAAAGATTATAAATGGCTGTCGCAGGTTTATATCTCAGTAAAACCTGGCAGTGATGACAATGGCAGATTATTATGGCATGCGTTAGGCGCGCAAACCACCGCGATAATTCATGAGCATATTCATGTGACCGGCATTAACCAGGACATGGAAGAATTGATTCTGGATGCGGAGATAATTGACAATCTGATGAATACGAAGAATCCAAAAGATGCTGATAAGGTTATAAAGATATTGATTAGCCGATTTGGCAAGCATGGTAACGACCCAATATTTAAAAATCTGAGTGAAAGACTGGAAGAATTAAGAGATAAAGCAGAACAGGGATTGATGAACAGTATAGATTTTATCAAGCATCTTTGTGAAATAGCAAAAGAAACATTGCAGGCAGAAAAACAGAATGAAAGCGAAGAACAGCAGAAATCGGCAAAGACGGCATTAACAGAGCTATTTCTGGCAATTAAGACAGATAAAACACCGGCTATTGTTGAACGGATAGTAAATGATATTGATGAAATTGTTCGGTTGGTGCGCTTTGACGGCTGGCAAGAAACCATCACTGGTGTCAGAGAAGTTCAACAATCTTTGCGCAAAACGTTGTTAAAATACAAATTACACAAAGATGTCGAACTATTCACCAAGTCATATGAATATATCAAAGAATATTATTGAACTTGATGTAAAGGTACAAACCAATGAACCCAACCCTGAGTATTTTCCCAAAATTTTTCAATAACCTTTCGCTATTGGAATTGGCCGGCTTGATTCGCGATGTCGGTCTTGACACCACGAACCTGGTAGTGCGGGGTGGTTTTTGGGTGTCACCAGAGAATATCGCTACCGAGTTGCCAGTATTTATGCGCAGCATGGCTGCCGAAGGGTTGCAGGTAAAATTTGCCACCACCGGCTATTCGGCGCGGGAACTGGTGCTAAACAGCGACCCTTTGAAGATTATGGCGGATAACGGCATCGAATATTTCCGCATGGGTTATTTTAGTTATGACCGCGATGTGCATGGTGCCATTACTGGCGCACGCGCCGACTTATCGGAATTGGCTGCGAAATGCGCGGCGGCAGGTATCCGCGGAGTATACCAGGTGCATCACGGTACACTTATCTCAAATGCATCTGCAGCATATATGGTATTCAATGGATTATCATCAAAATCTTTAGGTGTTGAACTTGACCCGGGAAACCAATGTTACGAAGGTTGGGAGAATATAAACCGTTCAATTAACCTGCTGGGTGACTATTTCTGCGCCATGGGGATTAAAGATACAATAATGAAGCGAGATACCACAAAAATAAACACATCCTCAAAAGGCTGGTATCGCGAATTCGTGCCATTGAATGAAGGTGTGATTGACTGGTATGAAATAGTTCGGGCATTGAAAGCTGCAGGTTTCGGCAGCCACCTGGTATTTATGCCATTTTATGATGAAAATAACCTGCCGGAAATGCGAAGAAAACTGAAAATAGAAGTAGCATACCTGCGCCAAGTAATTGCTGATGTGATGGGAGAATAATGATGGAAGAAAAACGATACATGGTAAGCCAGTTGGACGATATCGACCCGGTGCCATGCCCATGCGGCATGTCGCGCCGTGCTTTCGTATCACCGGATAACCCAGTCGCCACTCTGCACATGGTGGATATCTCGATAAATGCCAAAAAGCATTACCACAAAAAGCTGACCGAGATTTACCTGATTTTAGAGGGTGAAGGCGAGATGGAACTGGACGATGAAATAATCCCGGTGAAACCGCTAACCGCCATATTCATAAAGCCAGGCTGCCGCCACCGCGCGTTGGGCAACCTGAAAATAGTGAATATTCCGGTGCCAGCATTTGATCCGAATGACGAATGGTTTGATTAAAATGCTGCTTAAAAATTAATTAACAACAAAAAGTTTTTCGGGTTATAACCCGTAAAACTATTGCAGAATTGTAAACAATCTTCAAAAATGAAGTGCCTTCTTATTGCACACTATCACGCATCTGCTGCATTTTATGCAATCTCCATTGCATACCATGCCGGATTCTTTGGCTGCTGCTGATGCCGGGTTGATTTCCATTGGACATGCTTTGGCACACAGACCGCAATCTACACAATGGGTTGAATTTATTTGCAGCGGCATCTCTTTTTTCCCTATCCAATTTGCCATGCTGCCCATTGGGCAAAATGCACACCATGATCGCGGACGATATACGAAAGCAAGAACTATACCGACAATAGTGGTGAACGCCAGTAGATTAACGAATACCAGACCCATTGCCGGATAATTGCCCCAATGCTGCCATAAACCAAATGCCATCGACCCCATCATAAATGCCAGCACTGCAATGCGAAAAATATTTATTCGAAAGAACTTCGGCAGCGATTTCCCTGGACTTAATTTTTGCATGACAATATCAAAAAATGACCCGCGCGGACAAACATCGCACCATGCCCGACCAAACTTAAACGCAACAATAATCGACGCAAACATGCAAATTAGCACCGCAAAACCCAAAATCGGGTAAAAATACCCGCCAATTATCGCAACAGGCAAAGCAAGCCAAATTATCGTCTTCGTACCGTATCTCTGCCAGTAATTATCCCGCGGGGTCTTGTTTTTCATAACTTTACCACCTTATAACTATATCGTTATATAATCATACAGCACTAAATGATATCTGTCAAGAGGGAAAGAAATATTTTTCAACAATTATCTAAATTTCTCTCATTAAAAAAATTTCAATCGTAAACCTCCTTGCTGTTTGCATTAATTTGCATTAAATGCAAACAGACGTTTTCTCATTCATAACCTAATTATTTTCTTATATGATTTCGTATACGAAAAATTAGTATTTTTTAATATTTTTTTAATATTTTTTTAAATACCTATTGACTGCTTGGGTATTCTGTGGTTATATTTAGTAGTTCCAACCCAGAATTATCTGGTAAAATGTCATTTTTTAATGTTTTATGGGTATTTTTACCCATAAAACAGCTTGAGGAAAGAATGGATTTATTCGGCGAGTCCGAGGGTCATGTCGTTGACGACCGCAATCGAATCTGTGTTCCAAACCGCTTCAAATCATTTTTTGAAATGGGTGGCTACCTCATGCGCGACTTTAGCGGGAATTGTTTAGTATATAATCCGGCTTCACGAATGGAAGCTGTCAAGGCACAGATAACTGATGTAAAGCAGCAGTTATCATCAAGCGACCCGACAAGTTTTATCCAGGTGCAGCAAGCCAACGAGTTATTATCTCGCTATATCGGCGTTATGCAGCCAGTGATAATGGATGCTCAAGGCAGAATAGCACTGCCAACCGGTTTAAAACGTCGCGCCGGAATAAACAACACCGTTGTATTTTTGGCGTTGGGTGATCATTTGGAAATATGGGATCAGGAAAAATGGCAGCAGTATGAAGAAAACAGCCTGAACCCGGAATTTATGACCCAGGCGTTATCGGCAGTCGCTCCAGTAAAACGGAGTGAAATTGAGTAACAGCCATTAAGTTGGCAGATTTATTTCTCCGGTCTGTATATAAAATGTAAATCAGGCCGCGGAGTCCAGGTGGTCACCTTGGACTTCATCGCTCAGTCAAAGTAATTTTATTGTCGACGGATTACACCGTCTCGCAGCAACATCAAAGCAACGTTTTTTACGTTAGAGGTGACCACATGGCAAATACAGCAACAGCATTCAAACTTGATGCAGACATTCAAGAGCAAGTACAGGAACAATTAATTTTAACTCCAACGCACAATCAGCAGGTGCGTCCATCTGCGTTCGTCCAATTTTTAGAAAAAAAATGGCCGGTATCAATTCTTGTCTTGCTGTTATGTGTTGGCTTGCAGTCATTTTGCCATGTCATTATTGCCAACCAGGACTATCAGCGCCAGCGCACCAGCAGACAGCTTGCACAGTTGGAAGCTGACAAGCGCCACAACATGCTGATATTAGATAAGTTGGCCACCAAGCCGCGCATGATTAAAATGGCGCAGGTTATCGGACTGGCACAGCCAAGCACTGATCGGCTGCACATCATCAAATCCGCCAGCACCGGGCCGGCACGCCAGATAGCAAAAGAAAAAAGCACGAAGAGCGCATGGGCAAAATCCGGGTCAATGTGGGCCGCGGTATTTAAAAGAATCGGCCACGGACCTGGTGTAGCGACGCTCAACGATTAAATATTAATTATTAAATTATCGAGCCTTCCTCACCCAAGCAGGAAGGCTTTTTTATTCATCTTCTGGTGACGTTATGACTGAATCCAGCCCGCGAAAGCCTTTATTTAAGAAAAATATAGTATTTGCCAGCCGATGGTTTGGCATGATTTTCATTGTCATATTTTTATGGTTGGCAGCATTGCAGATATTTCAGGTCGGCCATTTCGCAACAATGGGCAGCGGCCGAGAAACCAAAACCATCACCAAACACCAGCGCGGCAGAATTCTCGACCGCAATGGCAAAACTCTGGCAATTGACGATGTTTCAGTATCTGTTTATTGCGATCCGGTCATGATTACCTTCCCCGGCGATACTAAAGCGGAATCCATGTATGACCCGAATGGTGCATACAATACTAAAAATGGACCTATTGACTTTGTCGTTAAGAATCTCGCGCCTATTTTTGATTGGAAAGAAGACGCGCTGTTTACCGAAATCACCCGGGTGCCGGATTTTGTATGGATAAAACGCAAAGACATTTCACCCGAAGCAGTCGCAACTATAAAAAGCTATAGCTTGCCCGGTGTTAAGATCGGACCGGATGGCAGAAAATTTTTCATTGAATTTGACGCAGTAGACTTTAAATATACTGATGGCATTTCTGACAGCATCGGCGAAGTTATCGGCATGGCACCATCAACAATAGAAAAAGAACTGGGTATTCTTTCTGACAAAAAGAGTGAGTATCTAAAGTTTGTAAAAATACACCCGGATGAAAACTCGCAGAAAATAGCTAAAAAGAACCGGGTTTACCGCCTTAGTGAAACTGCAACTACTACAGAGAAAAAACAGATCGAAGACCTGCGGCTGAATGGCATTACATTTATCGATGCCGGGCAAAATATCTCCGTGGGCTGTTATACCAAGGCTTTTCGCGGGATTACGCCAATGGCAAGCATTGACGATACCGCCGCCATGCTGGCACCGATATTGAATATGGATTTGGTGAAGTTGAAGCGAACCATGCAGGGAAAACTGCGGTATGTATCTATAAAGAAAAACCTTACCGATGCCCAATACAAAAAGTTCAGCGAATTACAGGCATCAATATTTGTGGTAAAACCCGGCAAAGTGTTGGAATCAAACGATGATGCCAAAGGCGACCCGCAGACAAGATTGATAAAAGCGGCAGAAAGGCTTTACCGGCTGATTCACAACCTGAAAAAAGATGACCCACTGGAGCCGCGGCCTGGCAAGAAAGAATTGATATCGCTGCAAGATATTGAAACAAAGCTAATGCCCGGCGCACCCATCGGGAAAATGGTGACAGTTGGCGATAAAGCTAAAAACAGTTCGATTATCCTGCCGATTAAGCGCTTGATATTATCACTGGAAAACAAGCCGATTCCCGGCGTAGTATATGGTTTACCCGGGGTGAAAACCGAAGAAAAAATGGTGCGCGAATACCCGTACAGTTCGGTATTATCGCAAACCCTGGGATACATGGAACAAACCAGCGAAGATAAATTTGAAGGTGTATTCGGGTTGGAAAAATGGCTGGAACCGCAATTAGCAGGTACAGATGGCGAAGAAGTGCAGATACGCGACGGACGCGGCAATGCAGTACCTGATACCTATAGAAAAACAGACCCGATAGATGGCAAAGATGTAACCACCACCATTGATATCAACATTCAGGAAGTTGCCGAAGAAGAGATAGCGAAATCAGTAGCAGCCCATAAGGCAAAAGGCGGCATTTGCGTAGTTATGAACCCGAAGAACGGGGAAATACTGGCAATGGCCAGCACCCCAACCTGGGACGCCAACAGGCGCGGTGAATACAAAGGATCATGGATTAACCCGATAATCAGCAACGTCTACGAGCCTGGTTCCACTTTCAAACTGGTAATCACTACCGCGGCATTGGATACCGGAAAAATTAAACCCGGCCAGCAGTTTATCAATTGTACCGGCGCACTATCAATCGCTGGCGGACGACCCATTCATGAGGCGCACCATGCTCATGGTCCCACTGATGCTAAAAGGTTGATGGAACAGTCCTGCAACCTGGGTGCGGCATTGCTGGCATACCGCATGGGATATGACAAAACAGTGGAATGGGTGAAAAAATTCGGCTTTACTCAGCGTACCGGATTAGAAAAATCAATCAACAGCAATATAAAATATTCCACCGAAGCGGCGGGAAGAATGCCGTTGAAAGAAATGCACGAGCGCGGGTCAACGCTGGCACAGGTAGGTTTTGGACAATCTATCACCATCACCCCGCTGCAGTTGGCGGCCGCGTATGCATCTGTCGCTAATAAAGGCGTCTATATTGCCCCGCATCTATTGTCGGACGACCAGCTTGCCGACCCGCCGGAAACGCACCGGGTATGCAAAGAATCAACCGCTAAGTTGATGATGTATTATATGGAAAATTGCGTATTAAACGGCACCGGAACCGCCGCCGCTATTGCCGGTTATCGCGTTGGCGGTAAAACAGGAACCGCACAAAAAGCTGTAAGTGGTTTTGGCTATTCAAAAGGTCTGCATGTCGGTTCGTTCTGCGGTATTATGCCTATGGATGACCCGCAATTAGTAGTGGTTGCCGTTATCGACGAACCGACCTTCGGTTATTACGGTGGTGTAGTCGCCGCCCCGGTGGTCCAGGTAGTAGGCGAAAAATCTCTGAAATTTATGAATATATTGCCAAAACAAGGGGTAGGAATTCCGCCAAAACTGAGAAATAAAATGGGCGGTATGAAAAAACCGGGAGATTAGAAGATATAGCCCTCCCTCGAAAGGAGAGGGGCTTTTTGCAAAACCCCGATGTGACAGACACCTTCCTGGCTTCGCCACTCGGTGTCAGTCACTGAAAGTTGTTCTTCCCCTCTCCACCCGGGGAGGGGATTTAAGATATCAATCTATAATTTAAAATAGGTTTTCCAATAGCCTGCTCAATTCTCAAATTGCCAACTTCCCCCAAAATCAGGTATACTTCACTACCTCTGGTATGTTTCAGAGCTAAAAAATTATGATTGAACAATCCAAAATACGAAATTTTTGCATTATTGCGCATATCGACCATGGCAAGTCGACGCTCGCTGACCGTCTGCTGGAGTTCACCGGAATGATGAATGACCGCAACAAGGCGGAGCAGATTCTTGACTCGATGGACCTGGAGCGCGAACGCGGCATCACCATCAAGGCGAGTGCTGTGGCTATCACCTACAAGGCACAAGACGGCAATGAATACGAATTCAACCTTATTGACACCCCGGGACACGTTGACTTTCATTACGAGGTTTCCCGTTCGCTGGCCGCCTGTGAAGGTGCCATTCTGGTGGTTGACGCCGTTCAAGGTGTCGAGGCACAGACAGTTGCAAATACCATTTTAGCTAACGAACAAGGGTTAACGCTGATACCGGTGATTAACAAGATCGACCTGCCGGCAGCAGACCCCGACCGGGTGCGCGAAGAAATCGAAGATGCCCTGGCTATTCCCGGTGAAGATGCCATCGAATGCAGTGCAAAAGAAGGCGTGGGCATCACCGAAATTTTGGAATCCATCGTTAAAAATCTCCCGGCACCGCAAGGCGACTATACCGCGCCATTGCAGGCGATGATTTTCGACTCGCATTTTGACCCCTACCGCGGCATTATCTGCTACGTTCGCGTGCGCAATGGCGTGTTGCGGCCGGGGATGAAAATACAGATTATGTCCATCGGCAAGGTTTGCGAGGTGCAGGAAGTCGGGCGTTTCACCCTGGGGATGAACCCGACTAACGAATTAGTTGCCGGGGAAGTTGGCTATATTCACGCCGGTATCAAATCGCTCAGCGACGCTCCGGTTGGCGATACCATTACCGATGCGGTGAACCCGGCAGACAAACCGCTGCCTGGTTTCCGCGAGGCAAAACCGATGGTATTCTGCGGGTTGTACCCCACCGACAGCGGCGATTACCCCGAATTG
>Ga0194052_1000690_pt1 | contig 20777 bp, 21 predicted proteins | sample SepL226m_MetaG_FD_160117 | JGI IMG/M metagenome (GOLD analysis project Ga0194052, IMG submission 160117) | Anoxic zone freshwater microbial communities from boreal shield lake in IISD Experimental Lakes Area, Ontario, Canada - Sep2016-L227-6m | ecosystem: Environmental > Aquatic > Freshwater >...
CCCTACTCCCCTCGAGCAGACGCAAACTCGCACGTTTGGCGCCCTAAAAGTGCGAGTTTGCGTCTGCTCGGCGTCAGGAGGCCAGCGGAGCGCGGTTCAGATGACCAAAGATCCGTTCGCATAGTCGCGCCGGAGTGCGTCGCACGTCGCCAACAACGATCGGGATGACGATCCACCCGAGTTCCTGGACGCCGGCGAAACGCACCTTGTCCCGCAGCATTTCCGAACGGCCCGCGTGCCATTCCACGCTGTCGTACTCCGCCGCCACCCGCGCCTCTGGCCAGGCGAAGTCCACGCGCCAGATTTCGCCGTCACGGCCCCGGATCAGGTATTGCAGTTCCGGGCGGGGCAGACCGTGATCAAGCATCACCAGCCTGGCCTCGCTCTCCATCGCGGACTCGGCGCGGCCGTCGACCATGGGCAGCAGGTTCCGCACGCTGACGATCCCCCGCCTTCCCCGCTGCCGGTCAATCGCCTCGGCGAGGTCGGCCGGCGAAACCCAACCGGAACGCAGCGCGGCGTCGAGGGTGGCTAACGCCCGCGGGCGTCGCACCTGGCGGGCTACCTCGACGGCCGTCCAGGCCGGGGACGTCGCGCGGCGACCGGAGACCAGTTGCAGCGGCGCACCTTCGCGTTGATGGACAACAAGACCGCTGCTAGGACGCAACCGCGACCCAGGGTCCAGGACGTGCACCGAACCGCTGTCCTCGACGCCAAATCCGTAGAGTGCGGCCGCGGTGTCCAGACAGGCGACAGCATGGCCGTCGATCACAAGGTCCAGCGCCCGCAGTCGCATCAGGAGGTCGGGCTGTGCCACCGAGTAGACGCCGCGCCACACCCGGATCAATCCACCCTTGCGAACCTGAACGTCCAACTGTTGGCGGGTCATAACCGTGAGCAGGTCTGCGGTGGTGGCCAGACCATCGAGGCGACGGATCATCTCCGCGACATCTCTATTCACCTAGGCGAGCGTGCCCGGGACCGTGCGGCGGCGATAGCCATCCCATCGCGTGCCTGTGGACACCTCCATCTACCGCGAGCTGCCCGCGCGAGCAGACACAAACTCGTATGTTTGGCGCCCCAAATGTGCGAGTTTGTGTCTGCTCGCGGGGAGAAGTTAAGGGGTGGGTCGCAGGAGGGCGGCGGCGCCGATGAGGCCGGCCTCGCCGCCGAGGGCAGCCGGGACCACCCGCAGCCCGGAGATGAAGTCCAGACCGGTGTAGCTGCGCAGCGCCGCGTGCAGCGGATCGAACAGCACTGCGCCGGCGTTGGCCACGCCGCCGCCGACGACCACCAGATCCAGGTCACACACCGCCACGACGGAGGCGATCATGGCCGCGAGGGCATCGGCCCCGCGCCGGAAAGCCCGCAGCGCGATTCCGTCACCGCTCGCAGCAGCATCGGCGAGTTCCTTGGCACCGGCATCGACGTCGGCCACCCACCCCTGCTCACGGGCCCAGCTGACCAGGTGAGGTCCGCTGGCGATGGCCTCCACGCAGCCGCGCCCGCCGCAGTTGCAGGGCGGGCCGTGCTGGTCGACGACGACGTGGCCGACATGCCCGGCATTGCCGGTGCGTCCGTCATAGGGCGCGCCGTCGAGCACAAGACCACCGCCGACACCGGTGGACACCACCATGCCGAGCATGAACGTCGCACCCTGCCCCGCGCCGCACCAGTGCTCGCCCAGTGCCATGCACAATCCGTCGCCGGCCAGTCGTACCGGAACACCGGGTACTGCGGCCGCCACCCGATCGCGAATCGGGAAACCGCGCCAGCCGACGATGTTCAGCGGGCTGATGGTGCCGTCGGGCAGATGGATCGGCCCGGCCGAGGAGATTCCCACTCCGCTTACCTCTCCCCCGGCCGCGGCCAGCGCGTCGACGACGGTGCGCTCAGCGGCGGCCCAGACCTGTTCGGGGTCGGTGCTGTGCGGGGTGGGCTGCCGATTCTGGTGCAGCAGTTGACCTTTGGCGTCGACGAGACCGGCGGCAATCTTGGTGCCGCCGATATCGAGGACCAACGTGGGCGCGGCCATCAGTGTCGGTGGACATTATCGGGCTGACGGGGATCGCCGGGATGTTCGTAGCCGGGCGCCAGCCACACCATGGCCGCAGTGCGCTGGCCGAGCCAGAGCCGGAACGCGCGCCGGCAGGCCGCACCCCGCAACATCTCCGCGATCTTCCGCTTCGCGTCAGCCTCGGAGTCCGACGCGAAGCGGTGCGGGTTGCGGCGGTGATAGTCCGCGACGGTTTCGTCATCGACGTCGACGCGCGCGGTGACATGGGCGTACACCGCCCGCGCGAGCGGATCGGCCAGCACGCCGACAGCGACACTGCCGATCTCAAGCCGCGCGGTCAGGTCCGGCAGCACGGCGTCGGTGTCGGGGGTGGAGTCGGTGACGGTGACACCGAGTGCGTCGGCCTCGCGCGCCACCACCCGTTCGGTCACCAGCAGTTGGGTCAGCCACCGCCGGAGTTGACGGCCCTCACTGGTACCCGGCCGTGGTAGCGCGGCGGTCTGCGGCGAGGTCCGCAGCACAGCCTCGCGAGCGTCAACCTCTCCGATCTCCACCGGATCCCCGGCCACGGTTGCCGCGACATTCATCGGACCGTCACCGTCACCGCGGGTGTATAGAGCAACCGCCCGGCGCAGCCGACGCGGATCAGTGCCCACCACGTTCCCGGCGTGACCCACGGCGGCGGGCTGATATCAAAGCCCACCTCGACGTCTCCTCCGGCAGGCAGGTCCGCACCGCAGGCTGCCGGGCCCATCCACTCCCAGGTGCCCCACGGGCTGATCAGGTGGGCCTCCACCGCCAAATCCGCCCGTGCGTCGGTGCCGACCGTGACGGCGATCCGGGCCCGCCCGCCGCGGCTGACAATGACGTCGGTGGGTTCGGTGATCAGTCGCACCAGTTCGTCGGGCGGGGTTTCCAGAGCGAGTTCAGCGGCGACGGTGATGACGCAGACGTCCTCGACGGTCTGTCGCCAGGCGGGCGGGACGTCGCCGCCCAGCGTCAACTGGGCGCGCAACGGGTAATGGCCGGGCACGGCGTCATGCGGCACGGTGACGGCGATCTCGTACTCGCGGTGCCCGCGGGCGGGCAGGTCAAAGGCCAAGTCGCCAGTCGGTTCCCAGCCACGGGGGTAGCGCAGCCGCACCGTGCCGGTCAGGGTGGCGTCACTGCAGTCGCTGGCCACGCTCACCCGCAGATGCACCGTCTCGCCGGGGGCGGCCGTAATCGCCTCGGGATGCAGATGGGCAACGGCGGGCAGTCCACCCAGCGGAGCCGGGCCACGGTTGTGCAGCCAGTAGCGGGCATACAGCGGCTGGGCAGTCTCGGCGTCGGGGGCAAGCGGCACTTGGCCGGCCGCAATCAGCGGCCTCGCTTTGAGCCGGGCCGCCACGGTGGCGATCTGGTAGCCGTGCAGATGCAGCGGCGGGTCATCGGTCAGCCGGGCGTCCTCCAGCAGATCCGCCGATGTCAATTCCGACAGTGTGCCCACCGGGCTGGAGAGGGCGATATCGGTTGGCGCACCCGTGGTTTCGACCAACCGAATGGTGACGGCGGTCGGATCGACCTCGGCTGCACTTCCGCTGGCGGTCGGATTCCCGCGAACCTTCAACGCGCCCAACTGAACCGTTCGCTCGGGCTCAACACTGAGCAGCGAACCGTCGGCAGGCAGTTCCCCGCTTCCCTCATCCACCGGCACGGCGATCAGCGGGTGATTGAATTCCGCACTGCGGGCGGGCATTTCGACCGCACGCCAGTCCCCCGACCCGGTGACCAGAGCAAAATCGAAGGTGTGGCTCCAGTGCTGAAGCTGGAAGTTGGAGCCGTCGGGTGCGGTGCGTTTGGGTGGGTCGATCCACACCCCCGAGGGCCAGCCGGTGCAGGAACGCATCAACGAGGTGTGCAGGGTGCCGTCACGCTCGACGGCGAAACCGGGCACACCCCGGTTGATCACCGCGATGGTGCGCGACTCGAACTCCCCGCAGTCGGCGGCAACATCTTGTTCGACGACGATCTCGGCGTCGTCAAGATCGGCGACGAGCGCGTCAATGCTGCCGGTGACAATCAGCACCGGTAATGCCAGCACTCCGCGAAGGTCAGCGTCGGGAATCCATACCGCGGCAAGGGAACTCGCGGCCGGCACGAAAATCCGTGCCGTACCAGTGGCGACGAGTTGGCGATTCAGTTCGGCTGCATACGCCGGATCCGCGGCTGCGAGCACCGCGGCGGTAAAGGCGTTGACATCAGGGCCACCCAGGGAGATACGGGCGTCCGGCAGGTTCGAGTCAACCTCGAGGTGTCCGTACCGGGTGTGCTCGGCGGCACTGCAGGTGGCAGTCACGCCGGTGCGTACCAGCGCCACCATGAGATCGCGGGCCACGTCGCCGGCCCCGGTCGGCGCAATGACCTCGGCAACCGATACCGCCCGGGTCGCCGACCCCACCCGAATCCGGGCAGCAGATGACAGTCCGAACCAGCCGTGTGCGGGGTTGTCGAGAGTCCACGGGTGCGCTGCGGTGTCGACCGCGCGATCCTCCCCGGATTCGTGATCGTGCATCAGCCCGAAGCCGCGGCCCACCACGGCGTCGCCGACCTCGCTGACCGGCAGTGCGCCGGGCACCGGGCAGGGCCAGCGCAGTCGGACCAGGCGGTCAGCGCCGGTGAACTCGTCGATAACGGTGCGGCAGTCCACCCGGTCGATGCCGTGCCACAACGTCAGCGTCTGGGTGTAGCGCAGCACCTCGCCGATGGCCCCACGGACCACGATTCGCTCGCCCAGTGGGCTGCGGTAGGCCTCGACCGATTCCGCGCGCGCGGCCGACGAGCATTGCACCGGTCCGGTCGGCAGTAGATGCCACGGACCCTCGCCGGCCTCGGGGTGGGCCGGGTATTCCTCGTAGACGGCGAGTTCGTTGCCCGCCCCGCCATCAGCGATCAGTTCCCGTCCGGACTCGATCTCGATCACCGAGACGACGGTGCCACCGCGGGCCGGGTTGACCCGCAACCGGTGATACTCGTTGGCGATCGAAACCCCCTCGACGGGTTGCCACGCGGAGTGCCCGCCGCCATCGAGTAGCCGGTAGGTGCGCCATCCCAGCGAGCCCACACTGTCGCCCCGCCAACTCACCGAGTGGCCGTCGTTCTCCACCAGTGCCGCCACCTCGTTTCCGTCGGCGTCGAGCACCCGCACCGCCGGACCCACCGGCTCATCCAGGCGGATGGTCACGATATCGGTTCGGTTGTGCGCCAATGGATTCCACACCACCACCGAACGCGACGAGGAGCGCACCGCCCGCGACAGCAACTCCAAAGCACCCGTGCGCGCCGCAGTTCCCAGTTCCCAGGCGTCCCGCCACCCGGTGAGCAGATCGAGATACACCTGGTCGGATTCGCTCCCGGTGATCGCGTCGTGGTGGGCGCCCCAGGCCAGTTGTACCCAGGCCTTGGCCAGCGCCGCTTCCGGATAGCGCGCACCGGCCAGCAGGGATGCGAACACCGCGAACCGCTCCGCCCCGAGCACCGCATCCTCGGCGGCCCGGTTGGCCTGTTTGGTGTCGATATAGGAGACGTCCTTGCCGGTGTAGATTGGATTCATATCGCGGGTCTGCGGTGACGCGGTGGCATCGCGTTCGGAAAGCTCGGCGCGGACAGCGGCGAAGAAGTCCGACGGGATCGCGCAGACGAATCGCGGCCAGGTGTAGCGGGAGTTCCAGTCGTGGTGGATATCGGTGACCCAGGCGTTCGGCGGGGTGTAGTCGGTGCCAACCGGCAGCAGCACGTTGCGGGTCAGCGCCACCGACTTCAATTCCGAGAACAGCGTGTAGGTGGCGTCTTCGGCCTCGGTCAGCGATGTCGAGGAGTCCATCCACCAGCCGGCCGCGTAGTGCGCCGGCATGTAGTGCGTCAGCAGACCCACACCCGACGGTGCAATCCACTCGAACTCGCTGCGGAACTGCATCCGCCGCGGATCACCGTTAGCGGCCATCGGCCCCCACTGGTGATACGGCCCACGTGCCCACGACGATGACGTCAGTCCGGCGTCAGCAGCCATACCCGGAAACTGTGGGTCGTGACCAAACACGTCGAGCTGCCAGGCCGTGGCCGGATGCGCCCCGAGTACATCGCGCTGAAAGCCCATGCCATGTACGAAGTTCCGGATCGACGTCTCGGGCCCGGTGAGGTTGGTGTTCGGCTCGTTGTAGGTGCCGCCCATCACCTCGACGCGGCCCTCGGCGATGAAACGCAACAGATCGGCGCGGTCTTCGGGGTGGGCGTCGAAATAGGGCTTGAGATAGTCGACCTCGGCCAGCACGAACTTGTAGACCGGTTCGCGTCGCGCCATCTCCAGGTGCGCGGCCACCAACGCGAATGCGTTGTTCTGCTTGCACCGTCCAGGCGGGTCCTCGGTCCACAGGCTGGTATAGGCACCCTGGGTGTTCCACCAGACCGGGTCGTAGTGGAAGTGACTGATCATGTACATCGTCCAGCCGGGTTCGGCGACGGTGAAGTCGAAGGCGAATTCCTCAGAACCGGCCAGCACCCGCGCTGCGCGCCGCTGTCCAGGCACCGCATTCTCCACGCGCACCGGCACCTCGACGGTCCCATCCCCGGATGCGACGGTCACCGGATCAACCGTGCTCAGCCCGTCACCGGTCACCCGCACAACGACCGATCCAACGGCACCCGCATACCCGATCCGGACCACCTGCAGTGGCTCTGCGGGATCGCCGACAAACAATTCGGTGGCTTCTGCCGCGGTCACCTGCACGACCGCAAATCTACGCGCGTCACAACGCGGGCCGGGCTGTGATGGGCGTCCCAGGCACACCGCGAAATTAGTGGTCCACCAGCCCCCACTGGCACAATAAGTCCAATGAGTTCCACAGATCGCCAGGTCGCCAAGCTCGATCGGGTGCCGTTGCCGATCGAGGCGGCCCGCATCGGCGCGACCGGCTGGCAGCTCACCCGAACCGGCGCTCGGGTGCTGACCAAGCTGGCAGGCAAGGGCTCCTTCGGTGACAAGGTCATCCGCGAGATCCCGCAGACCTTCGCCGATCTCGGCCCCACCTACGTCAAACTCGGCCAGATCATCGCCTCCAGCCCAGGTGCGTTCGGCGAGCAGATGTCACGGGAGTTCCGCAGCCTGCTCGACTCGGTGCCGCCAGCCGACACCGACGAGGTGCACAAGCTGCTCGCGGCCGAACTCGGCGCTGACCCCTCGGAGTTGTTCGCCTCCTTCGACGAGGAGCCGTTCGCGTCGGCGTCGATCGCCCAGGTGCACTTCGCCACCCTGCACACCGGCGAGGACGTCGTCGTCAAGATCCAGCGACCGGGAATACGGCGCCGGGTGGCCGCCGACCTTCAGATCCTCAAACGCTTCGCCCGGGTGGCCGAGCTGGCCAAGACGGGCCGGCGGCTGTCCGCCAAGGACGTGGTGGCCGACTTCGCCGACAACCTCGCCGAGGAACTGGACTTCCGCATCGAGGCGCAGTCGATGGAGGCCTGGGTGTCGGGCCTGCACAGCTCGCCGCTGGGCCGCAATATCAAGGTTCCGGACGTGCACTGGGAATTCACCAGCGAGCGGGTACTGACCATGGAACGCGTACACGGCGTGCGCATCGATGACATCGCCGCGATCCGCAAACAGGGTTTCGACGGCACCGAACTGGTGAAGGCGTTGTTGTTCAGCACGTTCGAGGGTGGTCTGCGGCACGGTCTGTTCCACGGGGACCTGCACGCGGGCAACCTGCTCGTGGACGCCAAGGGCCGGATCGTGTTCCTGGACTTCGGCATCATGGGCCGTATCGACCCGCGCGAGCGTTGGCTGCTGCGCGAACTCGTCCACGCACTGCTGGTCAAAAAAGATCACGCCGCCGCCGGCAAGATCCTCGTTCTGATGGGTGCGGTCGGCAACACCAAGCCCGAACCGGAGGCAGCCAAGGATCTCGAGGCGTTCGCCGCCCCGCTCACTCTGACAAGCCTCGGCGATATGTCGTATGCCGATATCGGCCGCCAGCTTTCCACCCTGGCTGATGCCTACGACGTCAAGCTGCCGCGCGAACTGGTGCTGATCGGCAAGCAGTTCCTCTACGTCGAGCGCTATATGAAACTGCTGGCGCCGAAATGGCAGATGATGAGCGACCCGGAGCTCACCGGGTACTTCGCGAACTTCATGGTCGAAGTCACCCGCGAGCACCAGAGTGATGTCGAGGTCTGAGAATGGAAATCCACACTGGAACGGCAGCGATCGCGACCGAGGACGATCTCGAAATCCACTACCAGGACATGGGCAACCCCGGCGACCCGCCGGTGCTGCTCATCATGGGCTTGGGCGCGCAATTACTGTTGTGGCGCAAGGGTTTCTGCGAGCGTCTGGTGAACCAGGGCTACCGGGTGATCCGTTATGACAACCGCGACGTGGGGCTGTCGGGCAAGCTGCACGGCCGTCGCGCCGAGGGCTCGCTGATCGCAGCACTGGCGCGGTCCTTCATCGGTCGGCCCAGCCCTTCGGTGTACACCCTGGAACACATGGCCGACGACGCCGCCGCACTTCTCGACCACCTCGGCATCGACCGCGCGCATATCGTGGGGGCGTCCATGGGTGGGATGATCGCCCAGATCTTCGCGGCCCGCTATCCGGACCGCACCGCGGGCCTGGGCATCATCTTCTCGTCCAACAACTCCGCGCTGCTGCCACCGCCGGCGCCCAAGGCACTGCTGGCGCTCATCAAGGGACCCTCGGCGGATTCGCCGCGCGAGGTGATCGTCGAGAACTCGGTGCGGGTGTCCAAGATCATCGGCAGCCCGGGCTATCCGGCGTCGGAGGAGCAGTTGCGGGCCGAGGCGATCGAGGGCTACGAGCGGTCCCACTACCCGCAGGGCATCGCCCGGCACTTCGGAGCAGTGCTGGGCAGTGGCAGCCTGAAACGCTACGACCGCCAGATCACCGCGCCGACGGTGGTCATCCACGGCCGCGCCGACATCCTGATGCGCCCGGCAGGAGGCCGGGCGATCGCCGCGGCGATCCCGAATGCCCGCCTGGTGCTGTTCGACGGCATGGCGCATGACCTGCCCGAGGCGCTGTGGGACGACATCATCGGTGAACTGACGATCACGTTCGCGGAATTTTCCGCAGCACGTTAACCGGACTGCATCCGGTCGAACCGAGCGGTCGAGCAGACCGCCACCGGTCAGCCCTCTTCGGTGAAGTTGCGTGTCACCGCAGGGTCGACCGGGATGCCCGGACCGGTGGTCGTGGAGACGGTGACCTTTTTGAGGTAACGGCCCTTCGACGATGACGGCTTGGCCCGCAGCACCTCATCGAGTGCGGCACCGTAGTTCTCGGCGAGCTGCTTCTCACCGAAGGACGCCTTGCCGATGATGAAGTGCAGATTGGACTGCTTATCGACGCGGAAGTTGATTTTGCCGCCCTTGATATCGGCCACGGCCTTGGCCACATCCGGGGTGACGGTACCGGTCTTGGGGTTGGGCATCAGCCCGCGCGGGCCCAGCACGCGGGCGATCCGGCCCACCTTGGCCATCTGATCGGGCGTGGCGATCGCGGCGTCGAAGTCCAGGAAGCCGCCCTGGATCTTCTCGATCAGATCGTCACTGCCGACCACGTCGGCGCCGGCGGCGATGGCCTGCTCCGCCTTCTCCCCTACCGCGAACACCGCGACGCGGGCGGTCTTGCCGGTGCCATGCGGCAGGCTGACGGTGCCGCGCACCATCTGATCGGCCTTGCGGGGATCGACGCCCAGGCAGATCGCAACCTCAACGGTGGCGTCCTGCTTCTTCGAGGAGGTCTCCTTGGCCAGCTTGGCTGCCTCCAGCGGGGAGTACAGCTTGTCTCGGTCGACCTTCGCGGCGGCCTCTTTATAGGCTTTGCTGTTCTTGCTCATTGATATTCCAATCTGTTGTGTTGGAGTTGTGGTGCTCGATCATCGCTCTTCGCGCAAGCGCTCATCGACGGGCCGAAGCGGGCCCTCCCACGAATTACCTTGAGGTGGAAAACTATTCGACCGTGATCCCCATCGAGCGGGCGGTGCCGGCGATGATCTTGGCGGCCTGGTCGATATCGTTGGCGTTGAGGTCTTCCTTCTTGGTCTCGGCGATCTCGCGCACCTGAGCCCAGGTCACCTTGGCGACCTTGGTCTTGTGCGGTTCGGCTGAACCCTTGGCCACGCCGGCTGCCTTGAGCAGCATCCGGGCCGCGGGCGGGGTCTTGAGCACGAAGCTGAAACTGCGGTCCTCGTAGACACTGATCTCCACGGGGATGACGTTGCCGCGCTGGTTCTCCGTCGCGGCGTTGTACGACTTGCAGAACTCCATGATGTTGACGCCGTGCTGACCGAGCGCGGGACCAACCGGCGGGGCGGGGTTGGCCTGCCCAGCCTGGATCTGCAGCTTGATCAGGCCGACGACCTTTTTCTTCTTCGGGGCCATGACTGTGGTGTTCCTTTCTGAAACTGACGAATTCGAGGGGCGTGTGCCCGGGGGGTTAGATCTTGGCGACCTGGGCGAAGGTCAGCTCGACGGGCGTCTCGCGGCCGAAGATGCTCACCAACACCTTGAGCTTCTGCTGTTCGGCGTTGACCTCGCTGATCGAGGCCGGCAGCGTCGCAAACGGCCCGTCCATGACGGTGACCGATTCGCCAACCTCGAAGTCGACCAGGATCTCCGGACGTTCCAGGGTGGCCTCGGATCCGCCACCGGCAGGCGTCCTGCCGGTCTTCTTCACAGCCGGCGGCAGCAGGAACTTCACCACATCGTCGAGGGAAAGCGATGTCGGCCGAGAAGTCGCACCGACGAAACCGGTCACGCCGGGAGTGTTGCGCACCGTCGACCATGACTCGTCGGTGAGCTCCATGCGCACCAGGATGTAGCCCGGCAGCACCTTGCGGTTGACCTGCTTGCGCTGGCCGTTCTTGATCTCGGTGACCTCTTCGGTGGGCACCTCGACCTGGAAGATGTAGTCACCCACATCGAGGTTCTGCACGCGGGTCTCCAGATTGGCCTTCACCTTGTTCTCGTAACCGGCATAGGAGTGAATGACGAACCAGTCACCCGGCTGCATGCGAAGTTCGTTCTTCAACGCGGTCGCGGGGTCGAGCTCTTCCTCGGGAGCCTCCTCGACAGGAGCCTCCTCGACTGCGTCCACAGCCTCGGCATCCGCGGGTGCGCCGTCGATCACGTCGACGAAGCCGTCGCCGGCGAGCGTTTCGCCTTCGGGGGTTGTCACGGTAGTCATTCCTCTCTAAAAAATCTTGCTCGCCGTTGCGCTATCCGAACACCAGCAACACGAGCTTGGCCAGACCCAGGTCGACCCCGCCGATCAGCGACACCATGAAGACCAGGAACACCAGCACAACGGCGGTGTAGTTGATCATCTGCTTGCGGTTGGGCCAGATGACCTTGCGCAGTTCGGCGACGACCTGCTTGAGGTAGTTCCAGACGAACACAAACGGATTGCGGGTCGATCCGGAGTCGGCGGCCTTGGCTTTCTTGACACCCTCGCCGTCGTCATCGTCCTCACCGAGGCCGAGTTCCAACGCCGTCGTCTCAAGGTCCTCGACCTCGGCCAGAGCGGTGCCGCCCGTGCGCTGGCGCGTCCGCTTGCCGGTCGGGCGCAGCGGCTGGGTCAGCGCGACCGTATCGTCGCTGCCGTTGCCTGCGGCAGTGTCAAGCTCATCGCTCACCGCATGCTCCTTCGTGTCGTATCGAGTCGGTGTAGGCCAGTCTATTCAGTTGAGCAGGGGCGACAGGACTTGAACCTGCAACCTGCGGTTTTGGAGACCGCTGCTCTGCCAGTTGAGCTACGCCCCTCTGCTTGTCTCCCACATAAGGCGCGCGCTCCCCGTTCGGTCAACCCGAACCGACGGACAGCGCGCTTAACGTGGGAAAACTCGAATTCTGAGTGTACCTCGCAGCGGCTGACAGGTGGTAATCGCTATTCACCGGCCGCCTTGCGGACCACCTGGCCGGTTTCGGGGTCCCATTTCACCGCAACCGAGTTGTCACCCTCGTGGCCCATCAGGGTGGTGTAGGCCTCCAGCACCAGCTCACCGTGCTGGTTGGTGCAGACGTTGCGGGTAACGACGATATCGGCGCCGAAGCGCTCGTTGACGCTCTCGATGTGCATGGCGCCGTGCAGGACGTCACCGGCCACGATCGGCTTGTGATAGACGAATTTCTGGTCCACCTGGATGATCTGCATGGTCTCCATGCCCACGTCAACGTGGGTGAAGAAGTGCTTCTGGATGATCAGCCCGAGAATCGAGACGAAGGTCAGCGGCGCGATGATCGCGTCGTAGCCCAGATCTGCGGCGGCCTCCTCATCGTGGCTGGCGGGATGCCTGTCCTGCACCGAGTGGGCGTACTGGCGGATCTGCTCCCGGCCGACGACAAAAGTATCCGGGTACTCCCAGACCATTCCCTCGATACCGGACTTGAGACCCACCGCTAGGCCAGTTTCGCCGTGGCTACAGCCCGGCCGAAGATCTTCTTGCCACCGGTGGTGGCGGTCAGCGCCAGGGTGACGGTCTTGGTCTCCGGGTCGGTCGCCTTGACCCGGCCGGAGAATAGGATCTCGGCGCCGATGCCGTCATTGGGAACAGGCACGATCGCGGTGAAGCGCACGTTGTACTCGGTGACCGCACCCGGGTCGCCCACCCAGGACGTGATGAAGCCGCCGCCGAGGCCCATGGTGAGCATGCCGTGGGCGATCGCGGTGTCCAGGCCCACCTGCTTGGCGATCTCGTCATCCCAGTGGATCGGGTTGAGGTCACCGGAAACGCCCGCATAGTTCACCAGATCGCCACGGGTCAGCTTGATGACCTGTTCCGGCAACTCATCGCCGACCTTGACCGAACTGAACTCACGCAGTGCCATCGCTGAAGCCACTCTCTCCGTCTTCTTCCCCACTTCGCCCCGCCAGCGTCGTGTAGGTCTCCTGAACCACGTCACCGTCGTCGTTGGTGATCAAGACTTTGTTGACGACGATGTCGGTGCCGTGCGCCTGCCTGATCTCGTGCACATACACATCGCAATAGAGCTTGTCCCCGGACTTGATCGGGCGCTGGAATTTCAGGACCTGATCGACGTGGACGATCTTGTGGTCGGCCAACTTGATGCCGTGATGGGTGAAGGACGCCACCTGCGCCACGTAGCCGAACACCGAGATGAACGTCAGCGGTGCCGGCAATCCGGTGTAGCCGAGCTCCGCGGCGGCGTCATCGCTGAAGAACACCTCGTCGGTGTTCTTGACCGCGTTGGCGTACTCGCGCGTCTTCTCTCGTTCAACCATGTAGTAGTCGGGGTAGCGAAAGTGCGCCCCGAGCAATCTTTCGGAGAGAGCCACGGGCGAAGCGCTCAGCGAGACTCTTTGTGCGGCTGGTGCGATCCGCAATTCGGGCAGAACTTCTTGAGCTCCAACCGATCGGGGTCGTTGCGGCGGTTCTTCTTGGTGATGTAGTTACGGTGTTTGCACACCTCGCACGCCAAGGTGATCTTCGGCCGTACATCAGTACTTGAGGCCACGTCAGACTCTCTTTCACACTTAGTCGTTATTCAAAGTCGTTATTCAAAAATTTCGTCGTCGTCAATCAAAAACTTCGTCGTTCACTGCGGGTACAACCTGTAGCGGTGGGGGGACTCGATCCCCCGACCTCACGATTATGAGTCGTGCGCTCTAACCAGCTGAGCTACACCGCCGCGACGGAGCCGCCAGTGGGTCCGGCGTCCACCGAGCCCCCTAACGGAATCGAACCGTTGACCTTTTCCTTACCATGGAAACGCTCTACCGACTGAGCTAAGGGGGCCTACCCGAACCGTCGTGTCAACCGCGCCACGGGCCTCACAGAGGGTACAGCCTGCGGCTAGGCCCAGCCAAACCGCACGCCAGAGACGTTATCGACGGGTTAGCCGGTTGCGACCTTGGCCGCGGCGCGAGTGTGGCCGGCGACCCTGGCTGCCGCTGACCGGCCGCGCGGCGCAGCGTCTGCTTTAGCGGCCGCTGCTCCTGGCCCGGCGGCGGCCCTCGCCGGACGGCGAAGATCGCCTCGGCCGACGACCGGAACCCCGGCAGCCCCAGCGGCCGCAACACGCGGACCCGCGGCGGCGCGAACGGCGGCCTGGGGTGTCGACGATCCACGAACCGCCGCCAACGGCGGCAGCGGGGGCAATGGGGCGAGCCCTAACCACTGCAACTCAGCAGAGACCCAGTTGTAGCCGATGTCATACAGGGTGCTGCCGTAGGCGGAGAGCGTCCCGATGATGTTCAACGGGTTCTGCACCACGCCCGCCAGGGCGTTGACCGTCGCCTCGACGACCGGCTGGATGCCCTGGAAGTAGTTGATGTTGATCTGCGCCGCGATCACGCCACCGACGAGTGGAACAAAGTTGATCAGGTAGGAGCCCCCACCCACCACGTATTGAACGGTTGGGGTGATGGCGTAGTAGATGTCCTGGCCGATACCCGCGAGACGAATGTCCTCGATGTGGACGGCCATCAACGCCGGACGGGGGGGCATCGTCGCGGGCGCGGTGACCATGACGGGGCCCAGGGCCACCGCTCCGGCAAGCGACACGGCTGCCGCCGGAACACGCCAGCCGCTCATTGAAACGATCACGATCTACCCGGCCGCGGACGTCGCCGCGGGGCGAACGTTCTTGGCTGCCTTAACAACTGCGCCGCGGGTTGCCCGGGCCGTATTTCGCACCTCGCTGCCGGTCTGCTGCGCCATCGCGTTCGCCTCACTCGTCGCAGCGTCGGCCACCTGAAGGGCACCGCTGATAGCGCTTCTCGTCGCGCGACCAAGTCCACCGCGACTCGCCCTGGCTGGGGTGGGAACCGCGACGGCCACGTCCGCAGCCACCTCGTCCGCTACTGGCACCACTGCCGAAGCGGCCGAACGCCGGACGTCCGCGGTGCGCGCCGCGGCGGCGAGCGGAGCAGACGACCCGCTTACCGAAGCCAGCGGCGGAAGCGGGGGTAACGGGGGTAGTGGGAATCCGAGCCACGCGGCTTCGGCTGCGACGAAGTTGTAGCCGATGACGCCCAGGGTGGCACCGTAGGCGGACAGTGTCCCGATGATGTTGAACGGGTTCTGGACGATTCCCGCCAACGCATTCACGGTCGCCTCCACGACCGGCTGGATACCAGCGAAGTAGAGGATGCCGATCTGTGAGGAGACCGGAGGAATCCACGCCGTCGCCCACTGGGCCAATTCGACCCCGTAGGCCACCCATGGCTGGATTGCGTAGTAGATGTCCTGTCCGATCCCGGCCAGCTGGATGTCATCGATGTGTACGGTCGGCGCCGCGATCGTTGGCTGAGCCAGCGTCACCGCAGGTGGGGCGACCAGCGTCGGACCCAGAGCAACTGCACTCGCGGCCACCATGGCCACACCTGGAACCAGCAAAGAACGAGCCGAAACGCTCACGATTTCCCCTCAGTAGCTTGACCGTTATCTCCGAGAGTCTAACCGAACGTTTTCCGACGCTAACTCGCAGCGTTGGCAACAGCCTTGTCGGCGGCGGCCTGTGGCTTGGCGGCCACCGCACGAGCGGACCTCACGGCAGCGACACGAGCCCTCTTGACGGTGCCAACGACAGCAGTCCGCGCAGCAACCCGGAGCTCAACTCGACCAACCCTGGCCGGGAGAGCAACCGCCGCCGTCACGTCCGCTGGCGCCGCGGCGGATGCCCGCGATGCCGCAGGGGCACGCGGCCCCGCAATGCGATCGGCGGCGGTCGGGGCCGAGGAACTTCCAACAGCGGCGAGCGGCTGTGGAGTCGGGATCGGGCCAAGAATCGGCGGCAACCCGAAGAACCTCACCTGGCTGGCCACCCAGGTGTAGCCGACGTAGACCTGATTGCTGATGTACAAGCTGGCCGTGGTCAGGATCCCCAGCGGGTTGGCGATGATGTCCGATAGCGCGTAGACGGTATTGGCGATCAGCGGCTGGATCAATCCGGCGTAGTTGATGTTGATCTGGCCGGCGATCCCAGATCCGAGAAACGGGATGAACCCGACAGCCCACTCCGCCCACTGCGCCACGCCCTGCGCCACTGCGCTCACCGAGTTGTAGAAGTCGCGGCCGATACCGGCGAGCTGGATGTCCTCAATGTGGACGACCGGCAATTGGACCTCCACCCGGGCCGATATCGCCGTGGGCGGCGCGACCAAGACCGGGCTGAGAACAAGTGCGGCGACGGTCGCAGCGGCAATGCCCGGAAGCAGCATCGAACGATTCGAAACGCTCACCATCGGCTCCTCAACCTGTATTCGGGCGGTGCTATTCCACGCACCCGTCAAGGGTTAACTCGCTGCGTCGGCGTTCGCCGTTACAGCGCCGGGGGCATGGCTCGCGGTTCTGGCCGCCACACCACGTCCGGCCCTGGCGGTGCTGCGAACCTCGCGCGCGATGCTCGCAACCGCCTGCTGCGCCGCGGCGGGCACCTCAGCAGCGGCGGAGCGGGCCGCGCGTCCAAGCTGGCCGCGGTTGGCCCTGGCCGGTGTCGGCTGCTCCACGGCGGTGACCTCGGTGGTCACCTCAGTGGAAGCCGGCGGTTCGGCCACGACTGGGGCGGCGCGACGACTGGAAGCGGTACGCGGGGTGAGCAGCGCGGCGGACGATTCACCGACCGCGGCAGCCGACAGTGCTGGCACCCCGATGCCGAAAGCGGGGAGCAGGGTGCTGATGATGCTGGTCAGCGCCGTGATGATATCGGTCGGGCCCTGGAACAACGTGTCAATGACGGTCACCACCGCGGTGATGATCGGCTGCAGGGTCGTGTAGAGGGTCCCGATTCCGGCGGCGATCGCCGGATTCCAGAAGAAGAAGTCCTGTGCCACCTGCACCAAGAACCCGGCCCACCCGTTGAGGGCGTTGTACAGGTCCAGACCGACGCTGGCCAGTTGAATGTTTTCGATATGCACGGCCGGTATATGGGCGGCCGGCTGCGCCAGAGTCACCGCGGGCGGTGCGACCAACGTCGGACCGAAGGCAACCGCGCCGACGGTCGCCAACGCCACTCCCGGCACCAGCAGCGGACGAATTGAAACGCTGACCATTTTTCCTCCTGAAGACGTTCAGTGATGGAGCCATGATGGCATCAGATCCTTGCGTTTGCAAAGACTATAAAGGTTCGATCACGCCTTCGTTGCAGCTTGAGCGCGGCTCTTGCTTTTTGCACCAATGACAGGCTTTAGGGTCTAGGCCATGGTTTCGACTGACCGCCTCTACTTCCGGCAGCTGCTCTCCGGCCGCGACTTCGCCGCCGACGATCCCATCGCGCAGCAGATGCGCAATTTCGCCTACCTCATCGGTGACCGGCAGACCGGCGAGGCGGTGATGGTCGACCCGGCCTACGCTGCCGGCGACCTGCTCGACACCCTCGAGGCCGACGATATGACGCTATCCGGGGTCCTGGTCACTCACCATCACCCCGACCATGTCGGCGGCTCGATGATGGGCTTCGAACTCAAAGGCCTGGCTGAACTCCTGGAGCGGGTGAGTGTGCCGGTTCACGTCAATACCCATGAAGCGCAATGGGTTTCACGGGTGACCGGTATCCCGATGAGCGACCTGACCGCGCATGAACACGGCGACAGAGTCAGCATCGGCGCGATCGACGTCGAGTTGCTACACACCCCGGGCCATACCCCGGGTAGCCAGTGCTTCCTCCTCGATGGCCGCCTGGTCGCCGGCGACACTCTGTTCCTCGACGGGTGCGGCCGCACCGACTTCCCGGGCGGCGATGTCGACGAGATGTTCCGCAGCCTGCAGAAGCTGGCCACGTTGTCAGGAGACCCGACGGTGTTCCCAGGCCACTGGTACTCCACCGAGCCCAGCGCCAACCTCTCGGACGTCAGGAACAACAACTACGTCTACAAGGTGTCCAACCTGGAGCAGTGGCGCTCGTTGATGAGCGGCTAAGGCTCGGTAACGTCATCGACCACCAGGAACCGTAAGGAGAATTCATGAGCGTCAGCTATCGGCGGGACGAGTCGATCGCGGTGATCACGATGGACGACGGCAAGGTCAACGCACTCGGACCTGACATGCTGGCTGAGATCAACAAGGCACTCGACCAGGCTGAGGCTGATGATGCCGGCGCGGTGGTAGTCGCCGGTAACAACCGGGTGTTCAGTGCCGGGTTCCAATTGAAGATATTCCAGTCCGGCGACCTGGAGGCTTGCATCGGCATGCTCAAGAGCGGCTTCGAACTGTCGCATCGGCTGCTGTCGTTCCGCAAACCGGTCGTGGCGGCCATTACCGGGCACGCGATTGCCATGGGATCGTTTCTGGCCTGCAGTACCGATCATCGAATTGCCGCTCCGGGCTGCAACTTTCAGGCCAACGAAGTCGCGATCGGGATGGTGCTGCCGAATGCCGCACTGGAGGTGATGAAGCTTCGGCTCACCCGCTCGGCCTACCAGCAGTCCGCCGGACTGGCCCGTACGTATTCCGGGGAGACCGCGCTGGCGGCCGGCTGGATCGACGAGATCGTGATGCCGGAGGTGGTACTTGAACGAGCCGAGCAGGCTGCCCGCGAGTTCGCTACCACCCTCAACGCCGGCGCCCATCACGCCTGCAAGCTGCGGGCTCGGAAGGAGTCGTTGGACGCCATCCAGGCCGGCTTCGACACTATACGCGACGAGTTCAAACTCTGATCGCCGAACCGGCACCAGCGAGGCGATTCACCGACCGGGTCGCGATCGTGACCGGGGCCGGGGCGTCCGACGGGATCGGCGCCGCGGTGGCCCGTCAACTCGTCGGCGAAGGCGCGCGCGTGGTGTTGGGCGCGACATCGGATCGGATCCATGATCGGGTGGCCGAATTCGGCGAGGCCGCCATCGGCGTGGTTGGCGATCTGACCGTCGAAGGTTCCGCCGACGCGTTGGTCCGGGCGGCGGTGGACCGTTGGGGCCGGCTGGATGTTCTGGTCAACAACGCCGGAATGACGTCGGTGGCTTCCGGTTGGGACACCGACGCCGATGTCGTATCACTGTCGCTTTCGGACTGGGATTCGGCGATCGCCCGCAACATGACCACCGCATTCCTGATGTGCCGGGCGGCGGTCCCGGTGATGACTACGGCCGGGTACGGCCGCATCGTCTCGGTCGGATCCACCACGGGCACCGTGAACGCGATGCCCGGGCAGTCGACCTACACCGCCGCCAAGGCCGGCCTGGTGGGGCTCAGTCGTGCGCTGGCACTGGAAGTGATCGGCAGTGGTATCACGGTCAATGTGGTCGCCCCGGGTTATGTGGCAACCGGCTCACAACTTGAGTTCGAGGCGGCAGCGGCTGCTGCCGGGCCGATCGGCCGCAGTGGAACTCCGGCTGAGATCGCTTCGTGCGTAACGTTTTTGGCTCATGAATCTGCGTCGTTCGTCACCGGTACGGTACTGGTGGCCGATGGCGGGCACGGTCTGCCGGAGACCTGGCCGCGGCCCTAGGTTCAGGAGCCCGCGAGGATCCAGGTTCGAGCCTGCTCGGACTCACCGGCCGGGAAGTGCTTGACCTCCGCGGAGATGAAGTGCGACGTAATGTGCTGCGCGACGTCCCCGAGTGGAGAGTCGGTGACCATCGCGATCTTCTTCACGTGCCGGTGGTGATCGCGGATGAACCGCAGGTGGTTGACCAACGCCCCGAAGCTGTCCCAGCCCGGGAAGTGCGGTGCGGAGATGATGAGCCCCGCCAGGTCGCCATGCTGCTCAATCTGGGGGTCCAGCGCTTGGGCAACCTCGATGAAATCGTTTTTCTCCAAGGTGGATTCCGGCCGCAGTGTGAGGATGGATGTCGCGGTGTCGAGGTGGTAATCAATCATGGGTCCATCCTGGGTGCATCGCCACGCCGCGGCCAGAGGCCAAGGTCACTCAGCGGCCGCCAAGCCCGGGAACTAGGGACCCGGCGCGGGAATCGTTACGGCGGTGGTCGGCACCGGCGGGGGCGGTGTCGCGTCCTTGGGCGTCAAAGCGCTGCCTTCGATCCAGTCTCCCCATGGGATCGTCCAGTCGCCGTTCTGATTGAGCGCAAGCGGCGGGCCGCCGGTGAATCGGATCTCGACGACATCGCCGGGCTGGACGAAGTCGAAGAACCACTTGGCGTTCTCACCACTGAGGTTCAGGCAGCCGTGCGAAAGGTTGGTATTGCCCTGGGCCCAGACCGTGTCATCGAGCTGATGCAGATAGATGCCGTCCAGGCTGATACGGGTGGCGAAGCCAATCTTGCGCTTGTACCCGAACGCAGAGTTGTTAGGCAGGCCGTAGGTGGCGGAGTCCATGGTGACGACCTCGCCCTTGTCGATCACGGTGTACACACCCGGCGGGGTCCACCATGAGAACGTCTTGCCCGCGACCACCGCGGTACCGCCGCGGCCCATCGAGGTGGGCATGGTGCGCACCAGTCGGCCATTGTCGAACACACTGACCTGCTTGGTGATGTCGTTGGCGATTGCGACGTGCGCGTCGCCGATAGTGAAGGTGTTCTTGGCATCAGCCTGGCCGTAGAGCCCGTCGCCAAGCTTGAGCCCAAACATGTTCAGCGCCACCGATACCGTGGTTCCGGGCGTGTAGTAGTGCTCGGGACGCCAGTGCGCCACATAATCGTCCACCCAGAACCACGAGCCCTTCACCGGCGGACTGGTGGTGACAATCATGTTCTTCTCGGCCAGCACCTTGTCGGTGATGGCCTCATCGAAGTGAGCGGCGATCACGGTGCCGATGCCGTACTTCTGCTCCTCGTGAATGGCGA
>Ga0194052_1000694_pt1 | contig 20744 bp, 1 predicted proteins | sample SepL226m_MetaG_FD_160117 | JGI IMG/M metagenome (GOLD analysis project Ga0194052, IMG submission 160117) | Anoxic zone freshwater microbial communities from boreal shield lake in IISD Experimental Lakes Area, Ontario, Canada - Sep2016-L227-6m | ecosystem: Environmental > Aquatic > Freshwater >...
ATTCACAACAGCTTCAGATACAAGACCACCAGTAATAACTGAATTACAAGTTGAATCATCACAGTCAGATGTAGTGGACACATTAACTAACAAAAAAACAACACAAGTCATTGTAAGTTGGAAAACTGACGAACCATCTACAACTCAAGTTGAATATGGAGATAATACTGGTGATGTATATAATTACAAGACACCAAATGATACAAACCTTAAAACAGATCATGTCGTAATAATTTCGAACCTTGAAGCCAATAAGATCTATCACTTAAGAGCGAAGTCTGAAGATAAAGCAGCTAACGAATCTCTATCACAAGATATGGTAACAATAACTCCAAATCCTACAGATAATGCACTAGATCTTATCTTTAAAAACTTCAGAAATATATTCAATTTCTAAGTTAAATATATTTGTCTTCACCTCCCAATTTATGTATATTATTAGTGTCTAGATTTGTATTTACTAGATGATTAAAACACGTGTAAATGCTTGATAAAAGCGAAAAACTTAAAACTAAGTTAAGAAGGTATATATATACCTTCAAATATAAGTTCTTTACTAAGAAAGTTACTGTTCTTAAGTGGCAACTTAATCTCTTCGCTATATCTCTTCTAACAATTGGTCTTGTTGTTGGATCTTACGCATCTGCAGCTGGAATCATTAAACTTGTGAAAGCACTTAATGAAACAACATACTCTATACAACACTTAGGTGATACTGAACTTACATGGGGAACTGGAACAAATGCTGTTGTGACTGCATCTAATGTGACACTAGATAAAAACACTAATTGGTTTAATCTTAATTGGAATTACAAAAAACAATTAAGAGTAAAGAACAATTCAACTGGAACAGTTCATAGCGGCTCTCCAATTACAATTAACTTAGATTCATCTTCATTAGAAAGTGTCCTAGCAAATTGTAATGACATTAGAGTTACCTACCAAGCAGTTAATGAACTTCCTGTAACAGTTAAAGCTGAGTCAAATAATTGTCAGACTTCTAAGAATACTCAACTTACATTCCCACTCAGAGCAGATATTGCAACAGGTGTAGAAGATATAACTAACTATGCTCTGTTCTATGGTAATTCAGGAGCTAGTGCACCACTATCTCAAGCAGGTTATTCATTCGAAGGAAGTGCAAATGCATCTATGGTATGTAGTCTTAATGGGACTACAACTTGTGAGACAGGACAAACACCATCATCTACAACTGGTCCAATTAGATATACATCAAAAGGAGCTCTTAATTTTGATGGAAAAAACACATACATTAATGCAGGAAATATTGATCCTTTAACATACTCTGCATTTAGTATATCTGTGTGGATGAAATCTCCAGATTTTAGTTATGATAATTCTGCATTTAGAGCAATTGTTCATAGATTTAATGATGCAAATAACAATTTCATGGTATTGAATTGGGGAAACCAAATAGATTTTATGGTTATGAAAAATGGGACTCAATATCTAACTGAATCAACTGCAAATATTGCAAATGGTTCTTGGTATTATCTTACCTTTGTATTTGATGGATCATCATCAAAAGTATATATAAATGGAGTAAATGATTCTCATACTTCAGCTATCTATAGAAACGGTACTGATAATTTCTTATCAATTGGTAGAAGATCTGCTGGTTTTGGACACTATTCTGGACTCTTAGATGACTTTATTCTCTACGATAAAGCTCTTTCTTCTTCTGAGATTACCTCTATATATTCAGGAGGGACTGGAAGAGCTATTACACCTGATTTAAATACTAAGTTACTTTACCATTTCGATGAGAATGGAGATGATCCTAGAAATACAGGAAAGATAATCGATGCATCAGGAAATGGAAACAATGTATCACTTATAGGTGCTCAATATGGAGATGGGATAGTTCCAGCAAGTACATACTCATCTCATCAAGGAGTAACACTTGAAGAAAATACAACTAATCTAGTTCCAAATCCATCTTTTGAATCTGACATTACAACAGGATGGAGTGGGAAAAATGCAGTAAACTTTACAACATCTCAAACTGATGCAGATGGCAATCAGTTAGTAGGGTCTAACAACATAAAGGATGTATTTTACTATGATACAACAAAAGATTCTGATGGAGGAGCATGGAGAAACAATGCAAATGCTCAATCTAAATCTTGGTATACAGAAGCATTCAGTACAACAAGAGGTAAGAAAAAAGAATTTCCTGAGAAGGCGTATATTGTTGCAACAGATGTAGGCGTGGATATTATTGATGCTGTAGAGAATAAGCTATGGATGAGATTCATACCAGATTCAAATAGCTCGAGAAATATGCTTACTTGCTACAATACAACCAATTCTGTATTTGCAATTAATGGACAAATTAATGCAACTTCTAATCAAGGAAATGGTGTCTGTGGAATTCGAACTGCTAACTTTATAAATGATAATGGATATAGGTATAGAGTTTCTGGTACAGGAAGATCTACGTACCAAGGAACAATTAGTCAGAGAAATTCCATACTGGACTGGGGATCTAATGATACTGCAAAGGCCATTCTCTCAGGAGATGTAAATGATTCGTCCTCACTAGTAATATCAGGTAAATCGTATATTGCAGTTTCAACCGATTTAGGAGTTAGTGTAATTAATGAAACGGATGGAACAATAGCTAATTTTACAGCTGCTTCATATACTGCTTCTGGAAGTGTTTGGTTAACATCTTCAAGAATGTATTTTGTAGCAGGATCTACTTCAGCTGGTGGTCAATTGTATTACATCAATATTCCATCTACTGATTGGACTAGTGGAAAATCAAATATGGGATTAGATGATCCTGCATATGTTCTTTTGGATGTTCCAGGCTATGGAGGAAATACAAATGGTCCATTGTTATCTCAACAAATTAAAAAAATTGGAAATGTAACTATTGGTACTTCAACAGTTGATGGAACATCCAACACTTTATATTTATCTAACATAAGTAGTTCTGGGCTAACAGTTCTTAATGAAAAAAGAGGAGATGATACAAGAGGAAGTTTAAAGTATTATGATAAAGATCACATAACAGAAGAGTTAGTGGGAGCAACTAAAGGTCAATGGGGATTCTGGCAAGATACAAATACTGATGCAAATATATTTAAACCTTCTGGATATTTAGATACCGGGAAGATGAGTCAAGCTGTATCAATGTATGGAAATAGCGGAGGTACTTTAGGATCTACTTTATCTTTTGATCGTGGGCTACAAATAAGTGGAAATAACTATGAACGTATTAACTCAAACCAAGGGACAATTTCTCTTTGGTTTAAACCAAATTGGAGTGGTAATCCATCTACAGTTAGGTATTTATATAGGAGTGTAACTGGGAACCCAGTTGATCTATACATAAGCACTGCAGGTACTTTAACATCAGTATATTGGGATGGAACTGGAGGACGCACATCTTCAATAGCAGGTACTTCTTGGAGTTCAAGTAATTGGTATCACATAGTAACTAGATGGAACATTAATAACCCTGTATCTGGAACACAGTACGTAGATGTTTTGCTAAATAACGTTGATTCTTCAAATGGATATACTTCTCCAATAACTATTGGAGCAACTGGAACTGGTAAAGCTAACTATATAGGTTCTCATAGTGATGGATCAAAACAAGCTCAAGGGTTAATTGATGATTTTGTTATATATGACAGACCTCTTTCAAGTTCTGAAGTCGGAAATATATATAACTCTGGAAGTGCAAATGAAGCAGGATATGTAGCAGATTCATCACTTAAGTTTTATGCAAAGATGGATGGAACAGGAACATTAAATCCTGTGACATATAATGGGGGATCAAGTGCAAGTAAACTTACAAGAAAGAGTACAGAACTTACAGGAGGTGTAAATTTACTTGCTAATGCTGGATTTGAAAATGCAACAGGAGGACTAGCAACTAGTTGGAGTTTGTCTTCAAATTCTACTGCAACAGATGCTGAAACAGTAAACATTTTCGCAGATACTAGATCACAGAAGGTGCAATATCCAGCAGACTGTAGTGTTGGTCAAGAACTTCAGCAATACGTGACGTTAACTGGTGGAAGTAATTACACACTGAGTTTCTGGTATATGTCTAACAATGCAGCTCAAGTTTATCCAAGAATATACAATACAACTACTCCAGGAGATTTAATCCCACTTGTTATGAGTAAACTAACTTCTGCAACTTGGGTAAGATATGAACAAGCATTTAAGGTTACAGGATCTGGAAACCAAACAGTTAGTATTGCCTTTAGAAAATCTGTTACAAATGATGGAGTTATTAGCACGGTATATTATGACAATATGTCATTAGTTCAAAATCTTGTAGATAATGGTGGTATGGAAGTAGCTGGAGCTGGGGGAGCGGATATTTGGTCTGGATGGACTGAATCAACATCTGGAAGCTCTACGCTTTCTGATGATACTGGAACAGTTCATTCTGGCAGTCATTCTGCAAAAATTGTTGTTGATGGTTCTAATAGTGCTGTAAGCATTAATCAGAGTTTTTCAACAACTGTTGGAAATTCATATTTACTTTCTTTTTGGGTAAATGGTACAGCAGGCAAATCAATGGCTGTAGATATAGGAGGATATTCAACAAATAATGCAACAACGTTTACTGGAAGTTGGCAAAAGGTTTCATATGTTTTCTTAGGTTCAGGTTCACAAGGAGTAGTAATTAAAAGGTGGGTTGCATCTACAACCTTCTATATTGATGATATTTCTGTCACTCCATTAGACAATGTTTCTCTTTCTTTCAAATCCTGGTCTCCCATTTCAGATTCAACTGCTTACGCAAATTCATTATCAATTCAAGGTACATTAACAGGAGTTCAATCTTTAGCATCAGGTGTTCGAAATAGTGGATTAACATTTGATGGGACAGGTGGATATTTAAGACAACAAACAATAGCTACAAATCTAGGAACATTATCATATTCTGTTGGTAACGATACTACAACAGCAACATTTGAAGATGATGGAATGGATTTTAATACATATGCAACAGCTGCTGGAAATTCTCCATATATGATAGTAGTCACAAATTCAGATAATACTACAAGTTGGGGATACTTAGGTGTAGCAAGTGGAACTGGTAATAAGGATATACAGATATATACTACTAAAGCGAGAGCAACAAGAGGCTGGGGAGCTAATGGAAGTATATTACCAATAAATGGATCAAAGGTTCCAGTTGGGTATGAGATTATGAAAACTGATTATCAATTTAGTGGAAGTTTTTCATATAATTTTTGGATTAAAGATGTCGATTGGGCAAATAGTTGGATTGTTAATAAAGGGAGTAGTGTTAATAGTTCTTCAGATTTTGGAATATATAGAACTTATGGGGATAATCTTTATCACACAAGATTACAAACTTCAGGTGGAAATTATGTACTTAATTTCCCAGGTCCACAAAATACTTGGAGTTGCATTTCAATCGTATATGATTCAGTTAATAATACATTTAGTGTTTACGAAAATGGAACATTACAATCCTCTTTACCAACTTCTGGAACACCAAATAATAATTACTATGGATTAAGAATAGGTGCAGATTACTACACTCCTTGGAACTACGGTGCAATGAAAGGCTCAATAGATGAATTTACAGTTACAGCAGAGGCGCTATCTTCTTCTCAAGTTTTAGACATGTACAACAAAGGATTAGGTGCATTAAATCATGCAACTAAAACAGATCAGAAACTTCAAGGTGGATCTGGTACTGTTCAAACAGTCTATGGAAGTTCAGATGGTACAACAATCTATGCAGGAACAGATACTGCAATGAGTATTATTAAACAAGGAAAAGTAGGTAACTATACAGATTCAGATTCAACTGTTACAACATTAAATACATCTAGTACTCCTGCTTTGTTATCTAATAATTCAGTTGCAATGGATGTTGTAGGAAGTTCTTTAACAACACCTACCATTATTGTAGGATCATCTGCATCAGGAGTTACTGCTCTTAATACAGATAGATTAACTAAAACAAAGAATACTTCTTTACCTGGATTTAAATATGGAAGTGCATCTCTAAAGCTAGATAATTCTCTAAGTTCTTTAGATAGTGTGTATTCAACTCCATTAACCCTTACAGCTTCCTCATATACAATTTCTGCATACGCATATTCAGATGGTACAGCTTTGACATCTTCAGATATTTCTTTGTATGCAAACTCTCAACCACTTTCTACAACATATACTGATAGTGGGGGAGGATGGTATAGACTTACTGGAACATTTACGGCAGTTGCATCTCAATTAAACTTTGGTGTTCAAGTTCGTCCTGGAAAGATAATATATGTAGATGGCGTACAAGTAGAGAATAAGGCAAATGTAACGACATATGCAGATGGAACTTTAGGAACTGGATATGCATGGACAGGAACTGCAAATAACTCTTCATCGACTAGAACATATGGAAGCATAAGCTATCCATGGACTGGAACAAATACAGGATCAGCTAGCTTCTGGTTTAAACCTATTAATTGGGGAGGAACTCTATGTCTTCCAGCTGAAGGAGATATAGTTAAATTTGGATCAAATAAATTAATTTATGTAGATGCAAATAACTGTACTATTATTCATTTATATGAAACTGGTATTGTTCAAAGAGCTAGTTTTACAATTAATAGTTCGAATTTAGTTGCTGGAAGATGGAACAATCTAGTGGTTAATTTCTCTCCTTCATCTACTCAGTTATTCCTAAATGGAGTTGCAGGATCAGCATCAACAGGTTTATCATCATCAGACTCTGGTTCATCTATCCTTCTTGCAATAGGTTCAAATATATACAAACCTAATTCTGTATATTCTGACCTAAGAATGTTTAATCAGCCACTAACAACAAACCAAGTAAGTGACATATATTTATCTGGACTAGTTAATCATAAAATAGATAGTGGTGTTCAAACTAAATATGCAACAACAGGTACATGGGAATCTCCTGTAATGAATTTCAGTTCGAACGCGTCTTGGGGAAGTGTTCCTAATTTTATTCCAAATGAAACATTAAACGGTAATAGTATTAATTATGAAGTTAAAACTTCTCCAGATGGAGTTAGTTGGAATGCATATACCACTAACACAGGAAGTACTCCTAACTATTCTATATCACAAGTTGCCAATAAATATGTTCAAGTTAAAGCTACTTTAAATAGTGTTGACCAAACAACAACACCAACATTAACTGGGATAGGTATAAATTATGTAAAAGATACAACACCACCAACAACAAATGCTTCAAATATTATTATGTCTCGATCACTTTCCGGAAATCAAATCTTACCTAGCACTTGGACTAATAACATTGCTCCATCTTTTACATGGGATCAAGGTGCAGATAATGTTGGAGGATCTAGTCTTAGAGGATATTGTCTGTCATTAAGTCAACAATCTGATGTAGATCCAATTAATTCAAAAGGAAATCTATTAGGTACTTCACCAGTTACTACAGGTGGATCCAATTGTCAGTTTATTATTGGAACTAATTCTATAGATTTTGCTGAACTAGCATATAGGGGATTATCATGGCTTACTACCTCGAATAATCTATATTATCTTCGAATTAGAGCTGTAGATAATACTGGTAATGTATACAATGCAGGAAGTTATGCAGAATTTTCATTCTATTTCGATGACATCGCTCCTACAAATGTAACAAGCATATCTGCTCCAGGTAATTCTTTTGCAAATGTTAACGATATCTACTTTAACTGGCCAACTTCTGGAGCATCTTCTGCAAGTGATGCAAATTCAAATATATTAGGTTACCAGTACTCTATTAATAACGAGAATGCATGGCTTGGAACAGATACAGATTCTTTACTTGGAATACAATACTTACCAAAGACAACCGTAGTACCATATTATCTTACATCTATAAAAGATGGGACATATATTCAAACTGGAAATAATACAATATATTTTAGAGCAGTGGATGTAGCTGGGAATGTATCTATAATAAATAGAACAGCTAATGTATCCTATGGTGGAAATGCTCCTACATTTGCAGATGGATCTAAAGTTACAATAACTCCAGCAACTTCTAGTAGTAATTCATTTGGAATATCCTGGCCAGAAGCTCAGGTAAACTCACCAAGAACAGTAAAGTCATATTATTACATGGTAAATGTAACACCTCCTTCTAACTTAGCTACTATTACAGGTAATTCCCTTATATACATACCTACAACAAATACAACTGTCCCCACCGGAATGATAAACGGTCTTGTAAAAGGGTCTAATACAATATATGTAGTTTCCGTAGATGACTTAGATAACTATTCTCAAAGTAACTTCATATCTGGAACAGTAACATTAAATTCAAATCTTCCAGATCCTGTTGTTAACTTAAGTGTATCTGACTCTTCAATTAAAGCAGCTAAAGTTTGGAGAGCATCTCTTGCTTGGGAAGTTCCAGAGTATAAAGGAACGGGAGATTTAACATACAAAATACAAAGATCTGAAGACAATATTACTTGGGCTGATGTTTCTGAAACAACAGGTTTATCTTATGTCGATACAGTTCCTACTTCTAAGAAATATTACTGGAGAATTGGGACAACAGATTCTACAGATGCATCTAAATCTAATCCAACATATTCCTTAACTGTTTCTATCCTTCCTAAAGGTTCGTACTTAGCTCCAGCTGAATTAACATCTGGCCCAACTCTTGAAAAAGCTACAACAAAAAGAGCTACAATTGGGTGGACAACAGATAGAAAGTCAGATAGTAAGATCGTATTTGGAGTCGAAACTGGAAAATACTTTACTGAAGAAATTTCTAACTCAATACAAGAAAGTGATCACACAATTAACCTAATTAATCTTCTTCCATCTACAACTTACTATTACAAAGCAAAATGGACAGATGAAGATGGAAATACAGGGCAGTCGGATGAGAGAACTTTTGTAACAGATTCTGCTCCGGAAGTTAAGAATGTTTTAGTAAAGTACGTAAGTATAGATAGCGCTCAAATAGATTTCACATCAGTTAAAGCTGAAAAAGTTAAAATATATTATGGAAAATCTACTTCATTTGGTGGAGTAAAAGAGTTAGCAACTTCATTAAGAGAAACTTCGTATACAATAGGCTTGGATAGCTTAGAAGATGGTGTTAAGTACTATTATAGAGTTAATCCAGTAGATAGTGAAGGAATAGAATATGAAGGAACTATTTTGGATTTCAAAACCTTACCAAAACCAAGTGTTTCTAATATTAAGATTCAACAAGTAAAGAATACAGTAGATACAACCATTGTTGTCTCTTGGTTAAGTAATACAGAAATATCTTCTATTATTTCGTATTATCCTGAAAGTAACAGCAATCAGGTGATGGATAAAGTAAATCTAAGTTTAGTTAAAGATGAACACAAACTATCCCTTACAGGTTTAATTCCAGATAAATCTTACATATTAGTAGTGAAAGGAAGAGATAAGATAGGTAATGAAGCTTTAAGTGAAAAGATTAAATTTACTACAGCAACAGATACTAGAGCTCCCGTTATCTCCGATATGATAGTTGAAACAGTTCCAAATGGTAGTAATGACTCTTCAGATAAGAAATCTCAAGTTGTTATTTCTTGGAATACTGATGAGCCTGCTACATCTGAAGTGCAATATGGAGAAGGGTATTCAGAAATATATCCAATGAAATCTATTACGGATTACAACTTAACTTATAACCATATGATATCCATATCTGGTCTTGAACCATCTAAAGTTTATCACTTCAAGGCAGTTTCGAAAGATAAAGCAGAAAATATTGGGAATTCGAATAATGTTGTATCCATAACTCTAAAAGCAAATTCAAATTCAACTGACTTAATACTCGGAAGTTTGAGAAATCTATTTAATTTTTAGCTTTATTATTAAAAATTAAGTAATCTATACATAGAGAAACTAATGTTAAAAAATATTGTCTTAAAAAAACAGATAATTCAATCTCTCTTTTTAACTGTATTTTTCTTTGCTGTCTTACTATTAATCCCTTCTAAAGTTTATGCTGACCAAACATGGGATGGAGGAGCTGGAGCAGATACTAATTGGAACAATTGCGTTAATTGGACAAATAATACATGTCCTACTGTTACAGACATTGCCATATTTAATGGAACAAGTTCTAATAATTCAACAATAAATGTTGCAATTGATGTTAAGGGTATAAGTATAGCTAGTGGATATGGTGGAATAATTACACAAAATACTGGAATAACCGTTGCAGTTGAAGCTAGTGGGTTTAATCAGGCAACGGGGACATTTGTAGGAGGTAATTCAACAATAGATGATAATGGTGACTTCATAATTTCTGGGGGAACTTTTACATCTACAAGTGGGAGTTTAACCATAACAGGAAGTTTTACCAAATCAAATTCTCCAACATTTAATCATAATAATGGAACTGTAACATTTGATGGTACAAACACTGCAAGTACATCAATTACAGCTTCAGGCGTTACTTTTAATCTGGTTACAGTCAATAGATCGGAAAATGGCTCAGCAACTACATTAACTATTGCATCGGGTACGACAATACCACTTGGTAATTCTCCAACTGTTACTTTATATAATTCATTTGGCAATAGTAATTCATATAATCTTACTAATAATGGAACAATCACAGTTGGAACTGGAGTAGCAACATTTAATATAGATGGAAATCTTACTAATTCTGTAACAACAGGAGTGATAACAGGAACAAATACTTCTCTAATAGTCAACGGTAATCTTGTTAATAATGGAAGTATTACAATGAATTCTTGTAATACTTTTAATTTTAATAATTACAAAAATACTGGATATGGAAGTCTAACTAATAATTCAGGAGCAACATTTAATATGTTAGCTAATCCGACTTTCAATATTAATGGAAGTTTCATCGTAAGTTCCGGATCGATTAACTTCCCAACAACTAATGTTACTTTAATTCTTGATGATGGTGGAACCTCTGCAAGCACTTCAATTGATTCACCAAGCATTACATTTGTAAATCCGGTGACAATAACTAGGAATGAGTATGCTACAAATACAACCCTAACTATCGCTTCCGGAACTACTATTCCACTTGGAAATTCTCCAACAGTTTCATTAATTAATACTTGGACTGGTGGTAGTGGTTCCTTTAACTTTATAAATAGTGGAACTATTACTATTGGAACAGGAATAGCAACATTCAATGTCGATGGAACTTTCACAAACTCAATAACAACTGGAGTAATTACAGGAACAAATACTTCTTTAATTGTAAACGGTAATTTTACTAATAATGGAAGTATTACTATGAACTCTTGTAATACATTTGATATTAATGCTTACAGAAATAGTGGAGGAGCAGGAAGTCTAACTAATAGTTCAGGAGCAACGTTTAATATGTTAGCTAATCCTACCTTCAATATTAATGGAAGTTTCATAGTAAGTTCTGGATCAATTAATTTTCCGACAACTAATGTTACCTTAATTCTTGATGATGGTGGGTTTACAGGAAGCACTTCGATAGATTCCCCAAGCATTACATTTGTAACACCAGTCAGAATAACCAGAAATGAATACGCTACAAATACTAATTTAACCATTGCTTCTGGAACAACCATACCACTCGGTAACTCTCCAACAGTTACATTAATTAATACTTGGACTGGGGGCAGTGGTTCATTTAACTTAATAAATAATGGAACTATAACTATAGGGACAGGAATAGCAACATTTAGTGTTGATGGAACATTTACAAACTCAGTAACAACTGGTGTAATTACGGGAACAAATACTTCTTTTGTTATGAATGGTAATTTTACTAATAACGGAAGTATTACAATGAACTCTTGTAATACATTTGATTTTAATACATACAGAAGTAGTGGGGGAGCTGGAAGTCTAACTAATAACTCAGGAGCAACGTTTAATATGTCTGCTAACCCTACCTTCAATATTAATGGAAGTTTCATAGTAAGTTCTGGATCTATTAATTTCCCAACAACTAATGTTACACTAAACCTTGATGATGGTGGATTCAATGGGAGTACTTCAGTTAATGCCCCAAATATTACATTTGTAGCCCCAGTGACAATATATAGGAATGAATATGCTCAAACCACTAACTTAACAATTGCGCTAGGAACAACTATACCACTTGGTAATTCTCCAACAGTTACATTAATAAATACCTACACTGGCAATCTTGGTTCATATAACCTAATAAATAATGGAACTATAACTATAGGCACAGGAGTGGCAACATTCAATGTCGATGGAACATTTACAAACTCAGTAACAACTGGTGTAATTACGGGAACAAATACTTCTTTCGTTGTGAGCGGTAATCTTGTCAATAACGGAAGTATTACAATGAACTCTTGTAATACATTTGATTTAAATACTTATAGGTACAGTGGAGGAGCAGGAAGTCTAACGAATAACTCAGGAGCAACGTTTAATATGTCTGCTAATCCTACCTTTAATATTAATGGAAGTTTCATAGTAAGTTCTGGATCTATTAACTTCCCAACAACTAATGTTACACTAAACCTTGATGATGGTGGATTCAATGGGAGTACTTCAGTTAATGCTCCAAGTATTACATTTGTAACACCAGTGACAATAACAAGGAATGAAAATGCTCAAACTATAAGTTTAACTATTACTTCAGGAACAACAATACCACTTGGTAATTCCCCGACTGTTACGTTAATAAACACGTACACTAGTGGTGCAGGTTCATATAACCTAATAAATAATGGAACTATAACTATAGGCACAGGAGTAGCAACATTCAATGTCGATGGAACTTTTACAAACTCTGTAACAACAGGAGTGATAACAGGAACAAATACTTCTTTAGTTGTTAACGGAAATCTCACTAATAACGGAAGTATTACAATGAACTCTTGTAATACACTCGACATAAATGCATATAGATTTAGTGGAGGAAATGGTAATTTTATTAATAGTAGTGGCGCAACATTTGCTATATCTGCAAATCCAACTATATCTGCTAATGGAAGCTTTACAGTTAACGCAGGTACTATTTCTTTTCCTACATCTGGAATTTCTCTTACATTAGATGGAACTACTGGGACTCAAACATTAACAACACCAACTATAACTTCATATACATCATTTTCTAAGACTGCAGCTTCAACATTATCAATTATAGCGGGAATTACGACTGGAAATTTTACTTTTTCTGGAGGAACATTTCCAAATCCGGGTTCACTATATTTCTTAAAAATATCTGGAAACTTCATTCAATCTAGCGCAAGTTCATTAGGCGGTACAAACTTACCAATAAGTTTTGAGGGAAGTAGTAATCAAACTATATCAAAATCAGCTGGTACTTTTATTTCAACTATTGTTGTAAATAAATCGGGAGGAGTATTATCACTGGTCACTTCATTCGATACTACCGGAACAACTTGTACAGTAACTAGTGGAATTCTTTCTTTAGCTGGAAATGATTTTATTTGTGGAAGTACATTTACAATTCAAGCAAATGGAACACTAAGGATATGGGGACAAGAATTATTTTTAATTAATCCAGTTCTAGATTTGGGATCAACAGTGGAGTATGTTGGAAATGGTGATGGCTTAGCAAATAACTATTTAATTAAAAATTGGAGTTATTCAAATTTTAAAGTTAATTTTACTGATAGTTTAGATACTTTAACTGGAGATATTCCAGCATATGCCATAAACGAATCTTTTGAGAGTTCTTCTTTTCCACCATTAGGTTGGAGCACAGGTGGAAACCAAAATTGGACTAGGACAGGCACACAATATCAAAATGGATCATATTCTGCCATGTCTGGAAATAGTGGTTTCAATATTAATTCATATCTTAAACGAAGTGCTCAAGTATTTTCCAATACTACACTGTCCTTTTATTGGAAGGTAAGTTCAGAAAGTAATTATGACTGGTTACTTTTCTGTCTAGATAATGATAGCTGTACAAAAAGCAGTGGATACAATACTAGGATTTCAGGAGAAGTTGGATGGGTGCAAGTAAATATTCCTCTAACTGCAGGATATCATAGTCTATATTGGAGTTATCAAACAGATGGTTCAGTTGCAAATGGTTTAAATGCAGGATGGATTGATAATATAGTATTAACTAATACGGATACTCCTGTTACTTCGCTTACAGTTAATGGAAACTTTACAATAGCAAATGGTATTTTTAATTCACCAGCTACCCTTAATATAACTGGAGATTTAATATCATCCGGAGGAACATTTACAAATAACTCTGGAATAGTAAATATGAACGCAACAACATCTGGACATGTAATAACAGGAAACTTTACAGGATCTTCCAGTCTATACAAATTAACATTCAATGGTTCAGGGGGTGCTTGGTCAATGGGGTCTAGTACTATATCTGTAGCAAATAATTTTAATTTAACTCTAGGAACATTAACATCTACTTCAGGAATATTATCAATAGGAGGAAACTTTACGAAAGCAGGTGGTACATTTACGCATAATTCTGGAACTATATCTTTTGCAGATAATACGAAAACATCAACATTAACATATGATGTTCCAATAACCTTCTTCAATTTCAGCATAACTACACCAAGTAAACAAATATATTTTGATAATGTTCATCAAACAAATGTAGCAGGAACATTAACCATAAATGGACAAGTTTGTAGCACAATGGTTAAGCTTTACTCATTAAGTTCAGGTAATCAATTTAGTATAAATGCAACAGGAGCAGTAGTAATTAATTTTGCAGAAATAAAAGATTCAAATGCAATAGTAGCCTTATCTGCAAATGATTCGATAGGAATATCAAATAATACAAATTGGACAATAGATGGAGGAACTTGTTATATAAACATATCAGGAACTTGTAAATTCTTTGATGAAACAACAAATTGTGGGGATACAGGAACAGTAAGAGTAGCAGTAGACTCAGTTCTTAAAACTCAAACACAACCAACTGTTGCTGGAACTTGGACTATATATAATGTTGTTAAACCAGCAACAAATGCTGTAATAACGGTATATATAGAAGGAGCAGTAAATTCAGATAAAGCTGCATCTGTTACTAAATATGATGGAACTGGATATATTACTGGAATTAAACTATTTAAAGAACATTTAACACTAGGAAGTGATGATAATGCAACAATTAGTAATAGTGAGATTGGAACGTATGATAATAGTGTTTCAGGAAGTTCAGATGTATTCTTTGATAATAACGGAACAACCCTTACGGTAGATAATACTGGATTCTCAACACAAGCAAGACTTTACATACTCCCTTCAAATATATTCACACCAGCAGGAATAGTAAACACTACAGATTTAGCAAATTATGGGACTATTAATGGAGGATCAAATACTTTTAATGTTTCAGGATCATGGAATAATCAAGCTACATTTAATGCAAATACTTCCACAGTTAATATGACAAGTACGGTATCTGGTAAGACTTTATCAGGTACTATGGTTACTACCTCAGCATTTAATAATCTTACATTTAATGGAGTTGGAGGAACATGGACATTTTCTGGAAACGCTTCTGATATTCTAGGAAATCTATCAATTTCTAATGGAACTGTAACAGCACCTTCAACAACTCTAACTATTAGTGGTAATTATTCAAACTTAGGAACATTCACAAATAACGGAGGGACTGTTGTATTTAACTCAACATCTATTGGAAAGACATTAACAGGAACTCTAAATGGCACATCCAGTTTCAATAACTTAACATTTAATGGTGTAGGTGGTAGCTGGACTCTTTCAAACATTCCAACAACAGTAAGTTCTAATTTGACAATAACTGCTGGAACATTAACTGCACCCTCAACTACATTAACAATAGGAGGTAATTATTCTAATAGTGGCACATTCACAAATAATTCAGGAACTGTGACATTTAATTCAACTTCAGGAGGTAAGACATTAACAGGTACACTAAACGGAACATCTAGCTTCAATAACTTAACATTTAATGGATCAGGTGGAGCTTGGACTTTGTCAAATATCCCCACAACTATAGCCAACGATTTAAATATTACAGCTGGAACACTTACATCAACTTCAACGACTTTAACAATAGGTGGAAGTTATTCAAACTCGGGAACATATTCAAATAATTCTGGTACAGTCCTATTTAATTCTACTTCAGGAGGTAAAACATTGTCGGGAACAATGACTGGTTCATCCTCATTTAGTATTCTTACATTTAATGGAGTAGGAGGCAGCTGGTCAATGGGAGTAAACTCAGCAACAGTAACAAATGATTTAAATATATTAAATGGAACTCTAACAGCACCTTCAACGACTTTAACAATTGGAGGAAATTATTCTAACTCAGGTACTTTTACAAATAATTCAGGAACGGTAACATTCAACTCAACATCTATTGGAAAGACATTAACAGGTTCACTAAATGGAACATCTGGCTTCAATAACTTAACATTTAATGGATCAGGTGGAGCTTGGACTCTTTCAAATATTCCAACTACAGTAAATTCAAATTTAACTATAACAGCTGGAACTTTGACTGCTCCTTCTACTACTTTAACAATAGGTGGAAGTTATTCAAATAGCGGTACATTTGCAAATAACGCTGGAAGTATTCTAATGAATTCAACATCTGCTGGGAAGACTCTTTCAGGAACAATGACAGGTGGATCTTCATTTAATAACATTACATTTGATGGAGTAAATGGTGCTTGGAGTTTTGGCTCAAGTTCATTAACTGTAAATAATTTTACAATAACAAACGGATCCGTTACTGCCCCTTCAAATAATCTAACTATTGCCAAAAACTTCTCGAATTTAGGAACATATAGTCATAACAATGGGAATGTAGTATTAAATGGCACCGGACAAAGTATAACTGGAAATACTACATTCTTTAATCTTTCTAAAACAGTAACTTCACCAGATACTTTAACTTACGAAGGTCATGTAACAAATACTATAACAGTAAGTGGAACTTGGACAATGAAGGGTACTAATGGGAATCTCTTAACTCTCTATTCTTCTTCATCCCCAACACAGTGGAGGATTAATCCAACTGGAGCAAGAGATATTGCTTATCTTTCAGTAAAAGATTCAAACAACATCAATGCTACAGGAATTACTGTAGTTGGATACAATATTACTGATGAAGGGAATAACATTAACTGGAAATTTAATCATATTCCAATACTCAATTCAATCACAAATATAGCGGAGGCAACAGATGCTTCTGGACAAGTAAGTTTTAATCTCTCTGTTTCAGATCTTGATTTAAATGAAACAAAGCTAAAACTAGAATACTCTCTAAATAATGGAACAAATTGGTATTCTACATATATATTATCAGCAACTCCAAATGCAGGATCAATTGATCTAAATAATGCAAATGTATTTCAGATAGGTACAGCTAATGGAATAGATACCTCTCTAGGGCCTATTTCAATTGCCGTTATTTGGGATACAAGGTCAGCTCAAAATGGATCTGGTAGTTTAAGTAGTACAGATATTTCAAATGCAAAGATTAGAATTACTCCAAATGATTTCATACAAGATGGCTTAGCATTTATATCAGATCCGTTTACTCTTGATAATGTTTCTCCAACAGGACTTAGTGCACTAAATTCAAATTCCGTTATTTCTGGTGCGTACAAAAATATCACATTGACTTGGACTAGTGTTTCAGAAACCAACTTTAATCACTATGAAATATGGTATGGGACAAATCAATCAGATGTTGATAACAGATCAGGTAGTGCAATAAAATGGGATCAAAGTAATGATTCTAATTTGAGCAATATAAATACAGTTACAACTCAAATAAATGGATTTAATGAACATACCTATTACTTCAAGATATGGGCAGTAGATAATTATGGAAATATTGAAACAGTAAATTCATCATCAGTATATATTAATACGAAACCAAACGATCCTTCTAATCTAGGACCATCTTCTCTTACAGATAGCTCATGGACATCAGATAATACCCCAACACTTTCATTTGATTTGTCTGATCCTGATGGGGGAAATATTAAATACACAATACAGATAGATAATAACTCTAATTTTTCATCTCCTGAACTTGCATATACTTCATCTTTCAGTTTAAATACATCGAGAATATTTACTTCACCAGAACTAGCAGATGGATCTTACTATTTTAGAGTTAAGGCAATAGATACATTTAATATTGAATCTAACTGGACAATTGCAAACTCAGGTGGGGTAGCGTTTAAAATAGATACCACTGCACCATCTACCCCTGGTATACCTTCTACATCAACACCAACTGCAAGTAGCACTCCTAACTGGACTTGGACAGTATCTACTGATACAGGGGGAGTAGGTTTAGATATTGCACCATACATTGTGGAATGGTGTAATGATATTTCCTTTACAAACTGTCAGACAAAAACAGCTACTTCTATTACAAATTCATATCTTCATACAGCAGGACTTACAAGTGGAACTTGGTATTTGAGAGTAAAAGCAAAAGATTTACTTGGAAACGAATCTCAATACTCGCCTATTGGGAATGTAGTAATAAGCACTGAGGCACCAATTGGAACTATTACTATTAATACTGGTGAATTATATACAAATAAAAATAGTGTTACTTTAACTATAGCTGGAAGCGACAATTTTGATAATCCTAGCTCACTGCAAATGATGCTTTCAAATAAGCCAGACTTCTTAGGAGGAGTTTATGAACCATATAATACTATTAGTAGTTGGAATTTAGAAAATATTGAAGGAATAGAGACAGTGTATATGAAATTGAAAAATACTCTTGGCACAGTATCTAGTATATTTAGCGACACAATTATTTTTGATAAAACCTCACCTTCAGGCTTAGATATAATTAGTCCTGTAGATATAACAATAAAGGTAAATAGACCTGAGTATAAATGGCATGTTGGAGTAGATAATATTTCTGGAATTTTGAAATATAACCTTAAAGTTTCTAATCAAGATAATTCATTTTTTGTTCTAGATAATCTAGAAGGCTTTTCAGATGGATTAGTAAATTCATACGATAGATCAAAATATACTATTAAGAAAGAAGGTGAATATATTATTCTTCAAACAAAAGACTCTGCTTTATGGGGAGATACAGAAAACAATGGATTAACAAAGGATGGATTAGTTACGATCAATCTTCAAGTTTATGATAAAACTGGAAACCTGTCTGAAACACAAAAGACATTTACTTATGATCAAACACCTCCAGCTTTAGAGGTTAATTCTATAGATAGCTTCTCGAATTTAAATATCAGACCAGATTCCTCAGAAAAGACATATACACTTACGAATCAAAAACCACTATTCAAAGGAAATATTTCATCAGGGGAACAATCATCAATAACATTACTTGCAACAAACACTTCAAAGCCTTCTGTGACATGTATAGTAAATTCAAATACACTTTGGGAATGCAAATTTGCTACGTCTTTAAGCTATGGAATTTGGAAAGTTAATGTATCTGCCACTGATAATGTTGGAAATATAACTGTACTTCCAGCGATTACATTGAATATAGTGGAAGAAAAAGTTGAGACTGTTGTTGTATATTCTCCTGAGCCTGTAACTACTCCTTCTGATACTGACACTAATCCTCCAGTAAACCAACCTCTTGAAGACGGATATACTCTTAATTTAACAATTGTAGATGGTAATCAAAATCCAGTTGTTGGTGCAATAGTGACTATTCCTAACGATGATACGGTATATATAACTGATAAAAATGGAAAAGTGAAGGTTAAGATTTTAGAAGGTGAGTATAAAGTAAATGTTAGCTATAAAGGGAAGAATGGAGAGCAAATAGTCCTAGTCAAAGGAATAAGTGATGTAGTACAAAATGCAATCGGGAGAACTATAGAAAGAACCATAGAAATAAAACTAGATGATAATACAACCACAACCCAGAAAGTAACCGTATTGATAAAAACTGCAGTAGAAAATCCTATAACCTCTATTGGTGCAGTCAGCGCTTTATCCGTGTCAGCCCTTTCTATATTAGTTGCTTATCCAAGTTCCATAAGTTCATTTTCAAATTTCTTTTTTGGTTTCCTTTGGTTTTACAAACGTAAACGTAAAAAACGATATGGAGTTATATTTGATAGTGAGACAAACAAAGCAGTGCCTTTTGCATTAATTAGAGCACTTAATAAGGATACGGGAGTTATTGTAAAAGATACAGTAAGCGATATTAATGGCAGATACAGTCTACTAGTTGATCCAGGTAAATATATTCTTCAGATAAACCAACAACCATATGTACTATTTGAAAAACAATATGATGCTAGCAAAGAAGGTTTTGAACAGATTACAGAAAATATTGGTCTAGAAATTAGCAAAGGGGAACACACAAATAGGATAAATATCCGTAAAATATTTATTAACTTCAGTAACTTTGTTTTCTATTTAGGTTTTGTATTAACTTCATTAATGCTTATTGTAAACTTCCAAATAGTATCAGCTATTTTTATGCTTTTGTACCTAATTCAAATATTTATTCTAATAAAAAGACGTGAACCAAGAGGGTGGGGAATTGTAAGTGATCTTGATTCCAAAGCTCCTATCTCCGGAGTATTTATAAGTATTATTGATCCAATTGAAGAAAGACAATTAAATGTACAAATTACGGATAAGAAAGGGAGATTTGGATTTATCCCAGGTAAAGAGTCTCAACTGCTTAAAATTACTGCATCTGGTTATGAATTTACCAAGATCAATCAAAATTTACTCACACGTAAATTAAGTAG
>Ga0194052_1000695_pt1 | contig 20725 bp, 16 predicted proteins | sample SepL226m_MetaG_FD_160117 | JGI IMG/M metagenome (GOLD analysis project Ga0194052, IMG submission 160117) | Anoxic zone freshwater microbial communities from boreal shield lake in IISD Experimental Lakes Area, Ontario, Canada - Sep2016-L227-6m | ecosystem: Environmental > Aquatic > Freshwater >...
CCCCTGTATCGATCGTAATCGCCGCGTCTACAGCGAAACCCTCCAACAGGTTGCACTCAGAAGTCATCAGAACTGGGAGTCTATAAGCCCATGCCTCCAGTACCGACATTGGCAACCCCTCACTGAATGATGATAGGATGAAGGCATCTGCAGAGCGAAGGAGCACATCCTTCTCCTCACCAAATGCAGGTCCATGGAAATGGACTGCAGAGTCGATCGACGAGGGACGAAAGTCGAGAGCTGGAGTTAAGTTGCGACGATCTGTCCAAAGCAGTCCAAGCTCGTCGCACAGTAACTTTAAATCAGCTTCATGTCCTCCCTGATCCCACCCTGCAATGATAAATTGCCATTTAGCAGAGCCGAGCGTCGAGCGTCGAGCGTCTAGGGCTTTCTTGAAAGCACGAATGGCATTCACCAGTCCCTTCTTCGGATGAATGCGTCCTAGAAAAAGCAGTTTCTTTTGCCCATCTCGCTTCCCCCGACTCTCGTCTCCCGAATCGGAAATATTGGGTAGATCTATCCCATTGGGAATGATCGCCACTGGATTTTTCAAGCCATAAGCCCGGAAGGCATCAGCCTCCTCACGGCAGAGTGCCCGCAGACAGGTCGCCTTACGAAGCTGACGATCCTTGAAAAGCCTTGCAGCGATCTCCTTCTTCCAGGCCGCATTGCGAAGCGCCCAGGCATCTAGTGATCCATGAGGGGCCGCGATCATCGGCCTGCCTGTCTGCTCAGCCCATCGGAGAGCCGCCCAAGAGGGATACTTCCAGAGAGTGGCTGCATAGAGCAGGTCCGCGTTCGGATCGAGTGAAGGGAGCAGATCGGGCGAATATCCGAGGGCCATCGGTCCTCTTGTTTTCACAGACTTTGGAATGATCGGAAGCCACTTGGAGCGATCCTCAACGGTGTACGGGTCCTCTAGCCCAACGACATCTACACTCATCCCATGATTCTGCGATAATTCCCTCTGCAAGGCGCATTCAGCTCCAAAGATCCCTCCGTCGGCACGGGAGACAGATTCGAGTAAGCAGATGACCTTCATGAGTCAATGTTTAGCCTGATTGGGCGGTGAAACCCTGCGGTATTTTTTATATATCGACCGGATCAATCGCAACGCCGGTTGCTCGATAAGATAAGTCAACAAAGTTGCCAGCATGAGTGCCACTCCTAAGGCCACTGTAATTTGAAAAATCCTAGGCTCCCCTGAAAGAGTTCGCATGATGACAAATCCGATGTTCTGGTGCACAAGATAGAGACTGTAGGAGATTCCTCCAAGAAAGACTAACGGACGCGCGGCGATCCAACTTAAGCGGTTAAGAGCCAGTAAATAAAATAGTGTAAAAAACAACACCCCGTAAAGACCACCCCAGAGTCCCTTAATCACAAATTGCGTTGCAAGACAGCCTCCGAGGAGCAGTTGACGAGAAAGCGTCACGCCCTCAAAGCGGATGAGATAAAATAGAATTCCAGCTAAAAAGAGGTGGGCATACTTGAGGAGGAAAAGTACCGCTATTGCCTGAGGAATTGGATGATGCATCCATCTTGATGCAACATCTGCACTGATTTCTAAGATCAACCAAGGCAGAACAATCTTCTCAATGTGCCTGAGCATTCCGACAAGGAAGAGCAGAAGCATGATCACATAAAACATCAACTCAATAACAAGTGTCCAATAGACATTATCGACCCAACGAAAACCCAAGGGACCTGCGAGCATCGTCAGGTTGATGACTGCGTCACGCCAAGAAACGGTATAGATTGGAAGCGGATTGAGCCAAACCACAGTTTGCGTGAGCAGGACAGCAACCCAAAACACGGGAAATATCCTAGAGAAACGAGAGACAATAAAATCTAGCCCCGTCCGAGTTTTCAAAAGCGTCATAAAGATGACAAAACCGCTAATGATAAAGAAGAGATTGACCGCCAGCACCCCGTAGGGAATAGCCGAGTCCGCGCCAGTGGTATAGACTACTGTGTAGTGGTAAAAAACAACCATCAGCGCAGCCAATCCTCTAAGCACATCGAGTTCGACAATGCGCTCTGGTTTACCACTTAGTGATTGGCTCCCTCTGCCCAGACTTTGTTGCGATTTACCTGTCACAATTTACTTTAACGCGAAAGCACGAAGTTCAGGACACTGCGGTCAATAAAACCTGCCTTTTTATTATCTGCGGCAAGCGCAACCGTTACAGCAGCGTTCATTCCGGATGCGAAGCGATCAGGGCCCCACTCGGCGATGATTTCCCTACTTCTAGCGCCCATCTGACACCGAGCAACTTCATCAGAAGCTATCCTCACCATTAGGTCGGCCAACTGCTCCTCATTATAGGGATCAAAGGTGAAGCCATTTTCTCCCTCGCGCACGAGATCCCCGGCGCAACCGCAGCGGTTACTGACCAGAACCGGTAACCCGGATGCCATCGCTTCATTCACGACAAGGCCCCATTGCTCCGTGGTGCTTGCATGGATGAAGACCGCCGCGCCAGCATAATAGGCTGGCAGTTCCTGATAGCCTTTTGCCCCGACGAGTTGGACATGATCCTTCACTCCGCACTCGCTGATCACCCGTTCAATCTCAGTTCGTTGTTCACCCTCGCCGGCGATCACTAAATCAAAATCTGAAGGCTCCGTAACGGATGCGGAGCAACGGCCGGGCAAGCCAAGGCTGAAGGCTGAAGCACTTGATTCAGACGAATGCTTTGTCAGCTTACGATAAAGGGCATAGGCGCGGATCAGCCCAGGAATATTCTTCTTCTTTCCGAATCGGGCACACGCAAAGAAATATTGCTTGGAGCAGCCCCCTCCTGACTTCTGACTTCTGACACCTGACTCCTTTAACTCATTTACCCGTACTCCAAAGAAATCGTTGTCCACCACATCATAGCCGACAAACACACTTGTGCGAGGCAGGCCAAGCTTCACGAGATAATCTGCCTGGGGAGTGCCGCCTACCAACCCCGCGGAGCAAAGACCGACCAATCGACTTTTCATCCATTCCTTGATCGTCGACCGGACCTCATCGAACTCGTTGCTCTCGGAGAGCATCACAATTGGTACGCGGTTCAGTAACGCCCATCGCATGGCGGCCAGACTTACTCTCAATCCCCATCCACTCACGCAAATCACATTGGGCTTGATCTCGTCAAGCTCTGCACTCATTCGTCGAACCAACTCACAGGGAGGCATCTTCTTGTCCTCACGAGCATTCAAGAGGGTGTGGCGGAGATAAGTTGATGACTCGGAAAATTCGAGCACCTTAAATTCATCACGACTCGTCATCTCCACGAGATGCACCTCCGTGCTGCAGCTTCTTGCCATGGCCTCCCACCGAGCGTGGTGGTAAGGAACCGTGTTGACGATGACCCCTGCGATGCGGCGTGTCATAAAATGGCGCTACGCCGCTTACAGGCACCAACTTGTACACTCTTCATCCGTGGGAGTGAACCCCATCGAGGCCAGCACTTTGATAGCATGGGTCTTGGGTGAACCATAGTTGACGATTCTCCTGCGTTCGTTCTCTCCCACCACCTCGCGGAGTCGCGGATCTGAGGCTAGTTTCAGGATGAGGTCCGCGAGTTTGTGAATCTCGTGCCGCCCGATCAAGTAGCCCATGCTGTCATCTAGGATAACTTCCCGAGTACCTCCTGCTAGAATGGAAGAGACCAATGGGACGCCATAGGACATCGCCTCGAGGGGGGTGCGAGCCTGCGCATCCCAGTCGGAGTTAAAGAGCAGAATGTCTATTGCCTTATAGAACGGGAGCAGCTTTGTCTGCCACCCGATCCAAAATATATTGTCAAATATTCCAAGGTCCCGAGCCTGTTGCTGGAGTGCCGAGCGTTCGGGACCATCCCCCGCAATAATAAATTTTATCTTGGGATCACTTTTGAATACCTCAGCGGCAACATCGAGAAAGACATCCCATCGTTTTCTGGGGATCAACCAGCCTGCGTTGCCAACTAGAATGGTATTATCAGAGATGCCAAAACTTCCTCTAGCTTCGATTCTCTCCTCTTTGGAGAAAGGAGGATGTGCATGAACGGGTGTGCTGACCATCGTCGAAACTCTCTCCAAAAACGGGGCAATGGAAACCGCCTCCTTCATAATATACTCCGAGACAAAGACGATGGCCCTGAATTTCAAGGCGGCAACCCAGTAAATAAGCCGCCAGATCCAGGGATTCTTGACGCCCTTGTGATGAAAATGGATGGAGAGAACACGGTACTTTTTCCACAGCTTGCCAAGCGCCAATTCTCCCATGAGATTGTGACCGATCATCAGAAGGCCATCAGCATTTTTGGAGGCTAATATTCCATGCAGTTTGAAGATGCTAAAAAATCCCCATGGCCCTGAATAGGAAGACCCTTCATAAGGTATTCCCCTCACTTCTAGCAAGTCACTCAGCTTGCCCATGGGATTGATCGATACCACCTCCACCTCAACATTCATTTTCCTAATCTCATTGATCAAGAGAAGCATGTTGTGCTCCATGCCTCCGAGATTGGTGCATTGGATGAGGATGATAATTTTCATGACGAAAAAGGTTGCTTGTATTCAGCCTGCGCTCTGGGGTTGTTGATTATTGAAACTAATTTTGATCCGTAGGCATCAATGGAGTATTTACAACACTCCGTTTTGCAATCGGATGACATTTTATCATGAAGACTGCTATCAGATACAAATCGCATTACAGCGTTAGCCAATGCTACGGGATCATGTGGAGGAATGACAAATCCCGTCTTCCCCTCCTCCAGAACACGACCGCAGCGCGATGTGGCAATAATTGGAAGTCCGTGTGCCAGAGCTTCCAGTTGAGTGATAGCAAACCCATCCGATAAAGTAGGCAGGACGAATGCCGTGGCACTTCGATACAGTAACTCTTTCTGAGCATGACTGACTTTTCCAAGCCACCTCATGTTTGAAGGAGCATGCCTAATGGAGGATTCGGTAATATTTGATTCGCCCGCAATCAGAAATTCAACAGGCTCAGCTTTGAGTAATCTGGCTGCCTCAACGAGATACTGAATTCCCTTCTGAAGGGTTACCCTACCAACCCAGAGGATCCTTACCTTTTTGTCTCTCTTCGGGCTGTGATTTTGAGAACTTTCGCCGAAAGTAAGATTATCTATGTTCATTTTTGGCTCATAGGCCAAGGGCAGAACAAATATCTTCTCGGCCGGCGCGCCCTTTTCTATGTTGCAAATCCGCGACCACTCCGAGTTGACGATGATTAAATCCGCAAGCATCCACTCTTCATGGAGCCGATCGTATACCCGGCGCGGAATTACGGCATTAGGATGGGCAACATACTGATGCCAACGCCGTGCCTCTTCATGGATGATTTCGTGCTCTCTCTCCCCCGGATCGATCTGATCCAGCACAATAAACTTACCTTGTTTCTTCTCCTCCCTCATGGCCTCTAGTGAAGCATAAGAATATCCAAAAAATGCGTCATGAGGGGGAACATTTGCTCTCGATACCGCCTTTGCAAAGGCTATGTCACCCATCAGGGTGGCCTGAGAGCTGCGTCCGAATCGCCTCCAAAAATTGCATCTTACCCTGTCTTTCAATCCAACAAGATTCAGAGGAGTGATCAGTGCATCTGGTATCCCTTCGGCCTGAACGGCAAAAGCCCGATCCAAGGCACGCACGGGAACATGTTTTATAATGCTTCCTAGGATGCCGCGAGGTGCATACCAGTCCACTACCATGTGAGAGAGCATGCCCATCCGATGAAGGGCCCTCGCCGTGAGAAAATGCTCTCGGGAGCCCTTTTGAGATAGAAGGAACTTCACTTTTTATAGAAATCTTGGGTCAAAATGTAGGTTATAGGTCAAATTACGGTTTCTCTCACCGACCTTGCGGGACGGATTTCCGACCATGATCGCATACGGTTCCACATCCTTGGTTACCACGGCTCCTGCTCCGATCACAGCACCGTCTCCAATGGTCACGCCGGGTAGAATCAATGCCCGATAGCCAATCCAGGCATGGTTACCGATGATGACATCCCCTCCCCGGTCGGAAAAACTAGAGGACTGAGGGTCATGACCGAGTGTCAGGATGGAAGCCTCGGGGCCTATAGAGACATCGCTTCCGATGCGAATGTGATATTTTCTCCCATCAAAAAGACATCCGAAGTTGATCACATTACGTTCGCCCAGATGCACCTTGCGACCATTCAGAAAGCGGCATTCCATTTGTACACAGGTCCCTGCTCCGAGATTACCCAACCAAATGCCCAGATAGGCACGTCGCAAATGACGGATCGGGAGGCATCCAAGAAATCTGTTGTAGAGAAATGCAATCAAGCCACCTGAAAAAATGCGCAAGTTCATGATTCAGTCTTATGGGGAAATACCGATGCATCCAGCACACTTTTGGCATTCACATCCCATGAAGCCGCTGCTTCATATGCTTCCCAGTCACATTTGATTTCTTCATGAAGAAGCTTCTTCATACCATCGGCTATAGCCACTGCAGAATCGGGCTCCACAGCCATACCGAGATGATATTTTTTCACGGCCTCGATCATAGGGCTGGGCGATGCAGAAGCCAGGATCGGCTTTCTGGCATGGGCAGCAATGTTCAGCACACCACTCTGGGAATGGAAGTTGGAAGAGTAGCTCAGAAGAATGAAATCCGCACCGGCGAAATATCTTCCAATTTCCTGATCGCTGACGAAGCCCTCGATGAATCTACACCGCTCAGCGACACCCGACTCCGCAGCTAGATTTCTGTAATCATCGAAAGACTTGTCCTTGGATGAAGCCACAGACCCTGCAATCACGAGGAAGGCCTCGGGCACTTCTTTCAGAGCCCTGATCGCGAGATCAAGATTCTTCCCATCTCGAACATAGCCGAAGGAGAGAAAGACCTTTTGGCCTGATTGAACTCCCCACTCATACCTCACTTGCTGCGGATCATGGTTCCCGAGATCGACTTCATAAAGTCCATGGGGAGCTACCACGACTCTCACCCTCTTGGGGACGATCGAGCGATCGGGAAGCTCATGATGCACCAGCACGAAATCCAGCGGCTGATAGGCCAACCAGACCGAGAGGCGATGCCACCACTTGGGACCGATCACATAGCTACGGACAGGGTCATGAAGATTGGCGGCGTAACAGACCCCGAAGATCCGAGAGAGAATGATATGGGGATCGATCCAGAGGGGAGCCAGATACTCCACATAGGAATCAAGCAGTACGAGATCAGGGCGCTGCTTAATGATCTGCCATGCCAGCAGATACCGACTCGAGATGATCCGCCAAGCCATCCGGAGTTTTTTTTCCAATCCAGAAGGGCCTTCCACGGGATCTGGCAGACAAGTGATCGTCTCAAAGTCCGTTTTGCGACCGGCAAGAAACGAAGGCGGGACGAGACAGATCACCCTGGCCCCAGCCTTCTCCAAAGCCCTTCCCTGATAATAGGTATGCTCCGCCAAGCCTCCGGCAGTTGAGGGGGAGTAAATGAGAACTTTAGAAAAAGTCTTCATTCACATGATCTGATGATGACTCGTCTGAGGGTCTCCAAAGAATGATATTTTCTCACTAAAGGAGCACCAGTTAGAGCCTGTGGGGAGAGTAGCAGAATCTGATTTACTGCCTCTTCAAGTGACCTAGCAACATCCTCGGCGGATTCCTCGCGAATAGGAATACCGCACCCGGCAAGTTCCGCGACTTCTCCGGACCAGGTGCCCTCGGTGTAGATGATCGGAATTCCACGCCCGGCAGCCTCGATCGCCACCCGGGATACCCTATGATGGTAGGAATTGCGACGGTAGGGCAGGAGGATCAGATCGGTTCTGGACAGTAGCTCCTCGTACTCCAAGACATTCAGATTGTGATTCAGAAACTCCACGCGTTGATCTAAGGACAACTCCCGATCAGGCCCAAGTATCGAACCATCGGGCATCGCAAAAGGCTTTGGCCATTGCAGGACAAAACGGAACCGATCTGCACCCGGTCGGGAGAGCAGAATGCGAATCGCATCCTGAAAGAGATCCGTCCCCTTCTCATGTCGGGCGAACCCTGGACAAGTGATGGTGAGAGGAAAGTCTGAGGGCTGAGGGCTGAGGGTTGGAATTCCAGATTCAAAGTTAACCGGATGAGGTGCCAGAGTCACTGGAAGTCCGGTAAAGCGCTGAAGCTCGTCCTGCATCCCTTTCGTCTCGGCGGCAAGTACGACACGCCCCGATCGGACAGCCGGTGCCATAAGCCAAAAACAGAATCGGGCGAGTTTCGTGGAGAGTGTATCCGGAAATTCCGTCGGTTTTCCATGACCTGCGTAGCGGCCAAATCCTTGGACAAAGAGGAGGAAGAATCGTGACTGCTTGGGAATCGCACTGCTTCTAGAAAGAAGTGCAAAGGCTAACAGATGTTGCAACCTCATCGTGAAGGCGCAGATCCAATCATAGGGATTATGTTGCTTCAGCCAAGACGCGAGTTCCTTACAGAAGGTCAGATTATGTATGATGCCCCCGAGCGGCCCCTGACTCGCGGAATCGATCCAGCAGTTGCGGCTGAACCACGGAGAACCGCCCACTCGATCCACAATACTTTTGGTGGCATCCCGATGGATAGCGACATCCACTTCATCTCCCATGGAACGAAGTCCGCTTGCAATATCGCCGATATAGCTTGGCCAATGACCAGCACCAGACTGCAAGGCCTCCTCCGTGATCAGTATGCGGAGAGGCCGCTTCGATGCAGAGGAATCAGTCACTTGTTAAGCCCTGGTAAAATGATGACGCAGTGCAGATCTGATGACACCGATTCGACGACGATAATTACCGACGACAAATTCCCGACAGGTAAGAAGGCGGTATGAGGTGCGGAGTAATGCGCCAATTGAATCAGCATTGATGCAGGAAGCAATCATCTCATTTGAGAGGAGAGCCTTATCCAGCCATAATAGGTCAGGGGCTCCCTGAGTGGCAGAAACATGGCCGCCATCGACTGCACATTTGAGATCCTTTGAAAACTGTCTCAGCGCGTCACACTCAACCATAAGCTGTTTTCCGTATCGCTCGGATCCGAAATTCTGGCTTGTGATCGACTGCTCGTGAAGGCGGTAGGAGATCCCAGGCGTCTCATCCCAGATCACCTCCCCGATCAGGCTGGATCGGAAAGCCAGTGCCCAGTCCTCGCAGATGCGGCCTTTCCCCAGAGGACCAAAAATGGACCAAGTAGATTTCCTGATCGCATGGGTAGCTCCCAGTATGCCACCCCCGTGAGACTTCAGCGTCTCAGGATAGGAGAGAACCTTGTTCATCACCTTCGGAACACTCTCATTGGATCGCGAGTTTCCGATCACCACTGGAGCAAGGAACGTGGAAGAGGCATCCGGATGCGTTGCAGCTAATTCCATATGGCGGGCAACACGCCCGGGAAGGGAGATATCATCCCCCGCAGCGATCACAATCCACTCACCCTGAGCCAAGTCAGCCACCTCGTCGAGATGGGCACTCAGCCCCACATTGACAGCCGTTTGCCGTGCGATGACCTGATGCGGCCCCGTATAAGAACCAGCCATTTCTTCCATGATCAGGAAGGTTCCATCGGGAGAGCAATCATCCGATAGGATGATTTCAAGGGGAGAGTAGGCCTGCGAAAAAGCTCCCTCAATTGCCTCTCGGATATATTGCTCCTGCCTGTAACCAAGCACGACGAATGTCACGGGGGGAGATGTCATTGGGAAATGGTAGTGATTACAGGGAATCCGAAGGAGTGAATTTTCCCCTGACTTTTGCGATTAGGTCGATCCCAAGCAGTTTCTGTAGCGCCATAAGACAGGCACCTCCCACCAGCACTGTGGTACTTAGGCCGATCACTACACTCCATCGCTCTGGGAGGAATCTGATGCAGCAAAGGATCGCCATCAGGATCAGGCCGGATGGGAGTAAGATCTTAATGGCAACCCGGGACCAACGAAATCCAGTTAAACGGAACGCCACGATTACCATCATGATCGTATAGGCCAGATAGGAGAGTGCGAAAGAGATACCGATCCCTTCGAGCTTCCAGAGCTTCATGCAGAGAAAAATAAGCGCCACGTTGATGATTCCAAAGATCAGTTCTGAAAGGGTGAAAAGGAGACTCTTCCCTTTAGCCACGAGCACATAGCCGAGAGGCCAACTGACCACCCGGAGAAAGACTCCCAGAATCTGCCATCTTGCAACACCCGCTCCCTCCACAAAGGCCGCCGAGTAAAAGGCATTCATGACCCAGGGCGCCAGCGTTAGTGTGGCTATCACCCCTGGCAGTGCAATCAGGACCCCCATCTCGGTCTGCTCGTTGACCAGACGGTTCATAATCGGATGATCGTGGGCGGAGGCAGTGAGACGGGGCATAAAATCAGTTCCCATGGCACTCAGCACGAATCCGATATAATAGGTGGAGAGCGTCCAGGTAGCGGTGTAGAGGCCGACCGCTCCCATACCAAGCTGATGCTGCACTAGGACACGCGTGAGATAGGAGGTCCCGCTTCCAATCAGAGCAGCAACGGTGAAGGCGATCCCCATAGCCAGAAGACTACGTGATTCCATCAATGTCTCACGCCAGCTGACCTGAACGGGCAACACCTCGACCTTCCGCGCATACCACCAAGAGAGTAAGATCCCAAAAGCGGAGATCGCGATCAGATAGGGAACGATACCCCTCTCCCTCAACCACCAGACTAGAGCCACGCTCACTACGGCACCAAAGAGCGCACCGACGATCTGGGAGGCAGCCAGATCGCGTAATCTGCGAAGCCCTTGGAGCAGGGCACTCTGACCTGCTGAGATCCCACCGAAGAGCAGAGTCAGCGACATCAGGGTAATGCCGAGAACATGCTTGTCATCACCAAAGGTCGTGCGACTGAGTATGGGGGCAAGAGCGAGCACCAGAATCATGCCGAGCAGACCCGAGAACAGGGAGACACGATGCAGGGTCACGATGGTACGGGCTATCCTCTCTTGATCATTCGTCCCGGCAGCCTCGGCTATCTGGCGTACCCCACTGGCATTGATCCCAAGTCCAGCAACGGAACCGATAAGAGCCGTGGCAGACATATACAATCCAGCCAAGCCCATCCCTGCCGGCCCAAGAAGTACCGCAAGCACCTTGGTACGCAGGATCCCGATCGCCATATTGATGATCTGAGTCCCGCCAATAAGCGCGGTGCTCTTAAAAATCTGCCGATGGGAGGACATGAAGGCGGATCAAATCTCCGGCAAGGACTCTTTGACCGACGAAATAATTTCTTTCACCTGATCGTCGCTCAAATGAGGCCCAATCGGAAGGCTTAGAACCGTCTTGGATAATTCTTCGGCAATGGGGAATCCTGCACTGGGAAACTTCATGCCCGCATAGGCTCCCGACTGGTGAGATGAAATCGGATAATGGATCAGGGTGCTGATGCCTGCCTCCTGCAGTTTCTTCTGTAGGAGATCCCGTTGCGGATGCCTGATCACGAAGAGGTGCCACGCCGGAGAGGCCCATTCTGGAACATACGGAAGAGTTAGCTGCGGACTGATCGCTCTGAATCCGGAGAGATATTCTCGAGCGATCTTTGAACGCCGCCCGTTCCACTCATCAAGATGGCTCAGCTTCACTCGGAGAAATGCCGCCTGAAGCTCGTCCATACGGGAATTTAGGCCGACCTCCTGATGCTGGTATTTGACCTTGGATCCGTAGTTCCGCAGTGTGGCAATCCGCCCGGCAAGCTGAGGATCATTGGTCGTGACGGCTCCAGCATCGCCGAAGGCACCGAGATTCTTTCCAGGGTAGAAGCTAAAGGCTGCTGCATCGCCAAGGCTCCCGACTTTACGTCCCTTATAGTTAGCCCCGTGAGCCTGTGCTGCATCCTCGATGACTTTGAGTCCGTGTCTAGCCGCGATCTCGCAGATAGGATCCATATCCGCCGGTTGTCCGTAGAGATGGACGGCAATGATCGCTTTGGTTCGGGGAGTAATGGCTGCCTCGATGCGGTCAGGATCAATATTGTAGGTTCTCGCATCTGGCTCAACGGGGATAGGCGTCGCTCCAGCAAAAGAGACTCCGAGCCAGGTTGCAATGAAGGTGTGGGAGGGTACGATCACCTCATCCCCCTCACCAATGTCATACCCGCGAAGGATGAGATGAATGGCATCAAGCCCATTCCCAACCCCGAGGCAATGACCAACTCCGCAATAGGAGGCAAACTCGCTTTCAAAAGCCTCCAACTCCTTGCCGAGGAGATACCATCCGGAATCCATCACACGATGGTAGGCCGCATCGAACTCCTCCTTGTACTCAAGATAGGTAGGTTTCAGCTCAAGAAAAGGAATCTCCATCTCAATCATTTGAGATCCCTCTTGAATTCCTCATAGTCACGGTAATAGTCCGACTCATCGTAAAGATTGGAGGCGAGCACCAGACAGACTGCTCCAGAAGAGAAGTTATCCATCTCACGCCAGATCATCGGGCAGACATAGAGTCCGTAGTAGGATCGTGCGAGATGGAAGCGCTTCTTGCTCTGTCCATCGTCTAGCACGATGTCAAAGCTGCCTGACATCGCCACGATGAGTTGGTGCAGTCCTTTGTGAGCATGACCGCCTCTTTCTGCTCCGCCCGGAACATCGTAGAGATAATAGACCCTCTTGATATCAAACGGGACATGACGCCCCCCCTCAACGAAAGTAAGATTACCACGAGGTTCCCCGATTTTAGGGAGATCAATGAGTTTGCAGTTATCGATGGGGGTCATGGGGTAGTTTCTGTGATGGAGGTTTCGCTAGACTTCTCAAAAGTCCTGTGACAATTGCAGAGGGCAGTATATCCGCAAAATTCAAGTTTCGTCCCGCAACGGCACATCCATGCTGCAATCTTGGCGGGGGCCCCAACGACTAGTGCAAAATCGGGGACAGTCTTTGTCACGACCGAACCCGCAGCGACTAATGCCCACTTGCCGATCGTTACCGGAAGGATCGTCGCATTGGCCCCGATGCGGGAACCTTGCTTCAGGAATGTTTTGGATCTCGTGAAGTCCGTATTTCTGCTTCTTGGGTTCAGATCATTGGTAAAGGTCGCGTTGGGGCCGATAAAGACTTCATCCTCAATTGTAATTCCATCCCAGAGCTGCACACCGCATTTGATCGTCACCCGATCCCCGATTACCACATCGTTCTCGATGAAGACATGTGAGCAGATATTGCATTCGGAGCCGATACGAGCCCCCTGCAACACCACACAATATTGCCAGATACGGGTATCCTTGCCAATCGTTGCAGTCTGGACATCAGCAAGAGGGTGAATACTTTGTTGTTGGTTCATAGACAATTAGGACTTTATTGGATCGGGCCTAGCTTACCAACTCCAACCATTTGGAGTTCTGCTCTGAATGCTGAGCTATCTCTTCCAAAATGTCATCAGTAGTTGTCACGGGGTTCCATCCCCACGCTTTCTGAACCTCGCTTGAATCCAACACCATCCACGGAATGTCGAAGGGGCGTGGATTTGAATCTGACGCGACCTGATGCGAACCTAGGCGCTCAGCGCACCAAGCGCTGAGCTGGGCAAGTGACATGGCACTGCTGGCTCCTCCGCTGACATTGAGGATGGGTTCAACACTACGGCCAGCATCCCCCATCTGCGAGATAAGCAGCGGGACAATGTCACGGGGGTGAAGGCAATCCCTGACCTGATGGCCCATGCCGTCAAAACCGATGTATCTGAGAGGGCGACGCCGAGCCCATGAATGAATCCAGAAACTGAATATGCCTTGGTCTGCCTTACCAAACTGTCCTGCTCCTGCAAGCACCCCGCAGCGGTTGATCCGCACGGGAAAATCAAAGGTCAGTCCATATTCAAGAGCGAGGAGTTCGGAGCATTTCTTTGATGAGCCGTAGAGAGAGATGGGAGGCTCTGTGGAGAAGGATTCGGTGACTCCAGCAGAGGAAAGTGAAGTTTTAGCCACAAGAGGCACAGGATTCACAAGAGATTCTGACTGCAATCCATTTTGTGCGTTTTGTGCATTTTGTGGCCAATTTCCCATTTCTAATACGGGGCGGAAGGCGTTGTTCACGATTTCGACAGGGAGGGAGGCCAGCGGAGGAATCGAGTAGACCCGGCTCGTGCTCAGCAGGATGAATCCCGCTTTGTTTTTGCGGCAATACTCAAGCAGATGAATGGTGCCCCCAAGGTTGTGATCAAGCAGTTCCTTTGCGCTCGTCTGACCATCCACCCCGGCCAGCACGCTGGGGTTGGCCGCGCAATCCAAGACCCAGTCGGCGGGAGGCAAAGAGTCGATGTCATCTTGGTTTCTGATGTCCCCCACCCTCACATCGATGCCAAGGGCCCTGAGCGGTTCCAGATTTGTCTCGCTTCCCCTGCGGATGAGGCTGTCGATGCCGGTGATCCGGACACCGGGAAGATGCTCGAGAAGCCCGCGGGCAATGATGGATCCGGCAAAGCCGCAAATTCCGGTGATTAATATTTTCATGATTTTTTAGCCACAAGAGGCACAAGATTCACAAGGGGTCAGAGAACTAGCTTTTTGATTTGAAGAACCGGCGCCCCGAAGTTGATCAACATTCCATGGCGCAAGCCCGTAGCCCTAAGATAGCCCAAAACTTGGGCCGTATGGATATCCTCGAGAGATTCACAGGCCTTGATTTCGAGAATCATTTTTCCTCCGACAACGATATCGGCAACGTAATCCCCCAAGACCGTACCATCTTCGTCTTTTACTGAAATACGCACCTGCTGCTCAACACGAATACCTTTCTTGAATAACCGATGAGCTAATCCGTTCTCATAGACTTTTTCGAGATGACCCCATTTTAGAAAGGTATGAAGCTGCAATGAGGCCTGACGAATAATATCAGCCAACTCTTTAGCCTCAGCATCAGTCATTTTTGTGCCTCTTGTGCGTCTTGTGGCTAATTCTTATCCCTCCGCCGCTACCGTGTTTCACACGGTACGGCTCTTCCACGCTTCGACGATCTGTCTGATCGTTTCCTCCAGACTCTGAGTGATGTCCCAACCTGGATAGTGAGCCTTCATTTTACGCAGGTCACTGTAGTAGCAGATATGGTCACCGATGCGGTTCTCGTCGACATAGGTATAATTTTGCACTTTGCCCGTGAATCCTTCGGCGATCCGGAAGGCCTCGAGGATGGAGCAGGAGTTATCTTTTCCTCCACCAAGATTATAGACCTCTGCGATCCGGGGTGACTGCACAAATGCCGACATGAAGCGGGCGACATCGAGGGAATGGATGTTGTCACGCACCTGTTTTCCCTTGTAGCCAAACACTCGGTATTCTTTACCCTCAAGGTTGCACTTTACCAGATAGCTCAAGAAGCCATGAAGCTCGACACCGGAATGGTTGGGACCGGTGAGGCATCCTCCGCGCAGGCAGCAAGTGGGCATTCCGAAATAACGCCCATACTCCTGAACCATCACATCGGCCGCAACCTTGGAAGCTCCAAAGAGGGAATGCTTGCTCTGGTCGATGGAGAACTCCTCAGCTATCCCATGTTCGTAGGCGGGATCTGCGTAGTCCCAGCGGGTCTCGAGTTCCTTGAGGGCAATCGTATTAGGGCGGTCTCCATAGACCTTGTTCGTGGACATGTGGACGAAAGGAGACTCGGGGCAGGCGCGGCGTGTAGCCTCCAAGAGATTCAATGTACCGACCGCATTGGTGTCAAAGTCATCAAAGGGAATCGCTGCAGCCCGATCATGACTAGGCTGAGCGGCTGCATGAATAATGACATCAGGGCGAACTTCAGCAATGAGGTCGATTACCCCCTGACGATCGCGGATATCGATCTCGTGGTGAGTAAAACCGGTGAGTTCTGAAGAAATTCTCTGCTGATTCCAACGCGTATCGCCCTGCGGACCAAAGAAAACTGCCCGCTGGTTGTTATCCACACCATGGACTATGTAGCCTAGTTCACGGCTGAAATACACACAGACCTCTGATCCTATGAGTCCGGATGATCCTGTAATGAGGAGTTTTTTTTGCATAAAGTATTGTTATCGATTTGAGGATGATAGCGACCAGCTAAAATAATCCGTTTAAAAGTACTAGCACAACCCAGAGTCGTGTCATTCTCCTAAGCAGATACCCTTTCCAGGACCAGCTTCCCTTACGAAGTGACCCGATGAAACTTCCTCCAACCAAAAACCCACTCAGTACAAAAAAGATCATGACCGACTGGTGTCCCAACCCGGTCAGAAAATAGAATCCCTTCTGCACAACGCCCGGGGATTCAAGGCGCGCATAAGGAACGAAAAGAAACGCCCTCAGATGCTCCACGCAGACCAGGAGTGCAGCCATACCACGCAGGCAATCAAGATGGACAAGGCGATGCTTCAAAAGAGGGAGATTTTATTTCAGTAACACGCTGCCGCACTTGATGAAATCCACCCGCGGCAGCACAGAACGCAGGTGAGGAAGAGATCAAGGAGGGTCCCATCATGCAATCCGATCCACAACCAATGCACAAGAGAATAGAAAAGAAGAGAAAGCCACCAGAAAACAGGGTTAAAATATCACCACCCCTCCTGTCACGAAATTCGCTCTAAGGAATTAAATTCAAAGACGCTTTACGGCCCATCATACGAGCTAGTTGATGTCTACTCGAAAAGGTTAGGACTCCGAGCAGCAACACGGCCGCCACGATGACGCCTGGCTCCGGCACCGGCACGATCTCGCCGCTCGTGCCTGAGGAGAATCCTGCACCGGCTCCGATCTGTCCCGTACCAGCTCCCGAGAAGAAGTTGATATTGGCGAGTTCGCTGCTCGTCAGGCTGGATGAGTCGTTGAGCGTCGTCGCTGAGCCTGAAGCGGATGAATAGTTCCAGATGCTTAGCGTGTTGGCTGTCAGGCCTGTTATCGAGGCAAAGGTCAGCGTGGAATTGCCTGAGAGCATGGAGAAGTCGATGATGCTGCTGGCAGTCAGGGTCAGGGCTCCAAAGGCCTGCACCGAAGTCTTGACACTCCCTCCTGCATTGACTCCACCCATGGAGAGCGTGCCTCCAGCCAGCGTGATCGCTGAGGTTGAATTCACTGAATTCGCGGCTCCCGTGTTGCCCAGCAGCAGGGTGGATCCAGCCTGTACCAGCACATTGGTGGTACCGCTCAGTTGACCACCGCCGCTGAGATCGAGTGCGCTTCCTGCCCCAGTGATGGTAGTAGTACCCGTGAAGGTGTTGTTGCCAGTTGCTGTCAGCGTCCCAGTGCCAAGCTTGGTAAGGGAGAGAGGCCCCATGATCTGTCCTCCAAAAGTGCTACTACTGTTGTTTGCCCCCACAGCGAAGGTCATCAGCGCACCACTGTTGGTGATCACACCGGTTGTTCCCGAGAGAGCACCCTGCGTGGCTGAGTTGCCGTTGAAGTTGAGTGTGCCGTTAACGGCAAGTGCACCATTGGTATTACCAAGGGCGTTGGCACCTCCAAGAGTGACCGTTCCAGCGCTCACGGTCGTGCCACCGGAGTAGCTATTATTACCAGAGAGAGTGAGTGTACCTGTGCCATTCTGTGTGAGGGAACCTGTGCCGCTCATGGTGGCCGAGTTCGTCCGGTTGCCGGCTCCCACATTGTAGGTCAGGGCTCCGTTGTTGGTGATGACCGTCGAGGAGGCGATCGATCCTGCATCACTTCCGTTACCGACCTGGAGTGTGCCGGAGTTGATCACCGTTGCTCCCGTGTAGGTGTTGCTGCCCGATAGGGTCTGGGTGCCTGTGCCACTCATGGCGACCGCGATGCCTCCGGTTCCAGATTTGATGGTGCCCGTAAAGGTGGAGCTTCCTCCCGTGGTTAGGGTCAGGGTATTGGTCTTGGCTGTGGCTGTGTTGGTCACCACACCGCTTCCGATGAGGCCTGCGACAGCGATGGAATTGCTGCTCAGGTCAACCGTGGCATTATCCGTGAGAGTTCCTGTGCCAAGTGCATTCGAGTTGCCAACGGACAGCTTGCCGTTACTGACAATCGTGCCGCCTGAGTAGGCATTGCTTGCCGATAAGGTCAGGGTTCCCACGCCGGCCTTGCTCAGTCCACCATTTCCACCGATTGCCGAGGCGATCGTGATCGCCTTATTGGAGCTATCAATGGTGCCGCCACCGCTGTTGATGGTCACCGTGGCAATTCCGTTGGTCAGGAAGTTGGCATTGGCAGAAGCTCCAGCCTGCAGGGTACCTCCATTGAAGATGATGCTGTTGCTGTCCCCGGCCGTTACCGAAGCTGCCCCACGGAGCAACTGGTTCACTGTCAGGGTGCCACTGCCGAGAATCAGGGTATTGGTATTGCCAGCGGCTGTCAGGGTTGATGCACCGTTGGTATATTTTGCCGCGTTTGCACCCAATGTCATCGTGCCGAGTGATGCACTGCCACCTTCCAGATCAATGGTGTTGTTGTTACTGACCGATTGTCCACCGATGGATGCATTGCCAGTCCCCACAAGAACACCTCCAGAACCTATATATACAAGGTTGGTGGCGTTGAGTGAGATTGCGTTGGAAGCCGCTCCTCCCATCCACAATGTTGTGGCATTCAGATTGATGGTTCCATTGCCGAGGTAGAGTGTGTTGGCATTATTGGAGGCACCGGAACCTACACCAAGTTCCGAGGTCACATTGATGGTGCCTCCATTGTTGGTGACTAGGTTGTATTGGGAGCCACCGGCACCGACTCTCATGTGGTAGCCCGACAAGACTGCTCCATTGCTCAAGGAAACCAGGTTGGTTCCAGTGGTATTTGCAGCAAAACCAACATAGAAGTAAGGTGAGGCACCGCTCATCGTATAGGTACCACCAGCTAGAATCAGCTCATTGAGGTTTGTCGATCCAACAGCTGTTCCGCCAATCACGAGTGCGTTGGCACCTGCACCCGTGTTAGTCATGTTGCCGGTATTGTAGACTAAGTTGGTTCCTCCTCCACCGCTTCCGATATTCATTGAGGTCATTGTAATTGTACCGCTATTGCTGATGACATTCTGACCAGACGCATTGCCACTATCACCAACATTCAGGGCAGCAGCACCATTGATCACTCCCGAGTTGTAGAGCAGGTTATTGGTGCCATTATGTCCCACCGCCGAACTGCCAGAGAAGCTCATGGTACCGGTGTTCGTGATCACATTGAATGTGGTGGTGTTATTGCCGATATTGAAGTTAGCAAGAGTGGCTGTGCCGTTGTTGACGAATGCATTCAGTGCGGCTTGGGCGCCACCTACAGTAAGAAGCCCAACATTTGTCATGAATGCGCCTGTAAAGTTCTGAACGAGATTGGTAGCGGTGGCGGCATTATTATTACCAATGGTCATGCTTGAAGCATTACTCAAAATGCCTGTGTTGAGGATCTCATTCAACCCTGTGGAAAGGTTACCCACAGCTGCTCCACCACCGGTGATGAGAAGTGTTCCGGCATTGCTTATCGCATTGAGTGCAGCATTCGCAGTACCCAACGTGTATCCACCAGTGCTAACAATGGTGCCGGATCCGAAATTTACGAGCAGGTTGGTTGCCGTGGGGGCAGCGATTGCACCAATGACAATCACTCCATTGGTCATCACACCGGTGTTGTAAACGGCATTGAGCCCCGTGGCACCCAATCCAATACCTCCTCCGCTTGATAGTCCTCCAATATTGGCATTACCCGCGTTGGTCAACATATTGGTACCTCCTCCCGAAGCACCAATCTTGTTGTCATACATGCCGGCAATGAATTGACCTCCTGATGCTATCGACAAAGTACCTCCAGCATTGATCTGATAAGTAAGTCCTAACACAACTGCGGATGCGTCCAGCGTTCCACCACTTCCCACATTCAATGTGGCACCATTTAGGCTAATGTAACCGGTATTGGCACCAGATCCAATGTTAAGCCGGGCTCCATTAGAGATAGTCATCAGGGAGCCCGCATTCAGGGTGATGGTGGTGTTGGTCACCAAGGTGTTGGTCGTCCCGCTGTTGGTGAAGTAGATCGATCCTCCGTTATCCGTGATGCTGCTCGTGGAGGAGAGCGCTCCGGAGGAGGCGTAGTTCAAGGTGCTGTTTGTCCCCACCGTCGTTGCTCCGGTGTAGCTGTTGCTGCCTCCTAAGGTGACGACTGATCCGGTCTGAATCGTCAGGGCCTTGGTTCCGGCAATCACACCTCCTGCTCCCTCCGTGAAGGTCGCATTGGTCACTGTGATGGCCGAATTGGAAATCGATCCATTGAGGGTCAGGTTACCGCCACCATTGACGGTCGTGGCGTTGGTGTAGGTGTTGACACCATTGAGTGTGGCAACGCCATTGGATTGAATTGTGACACCACCTGTTCCCCCGATGACCGCACCAACACCCTCGGTGAAGGTTGCGTTAGTCACCGTGATGGCCGAATTGGAGAGCGTGCCGCTGTTGAAATTCAAGGTGCCACCACTGACCAGTGTGGCTCCGGTCTGCTCCACAAATGTTACCCCTCCAAGGGTGAGTGTGCCAGCTCCGGTTTTGGTCAGGGGAGCGCTTGTGGTTCCCGAGACATTGGTCAGTACGAGTGAGCCCCCGTTGATTGTAAAAATATTAGTGGAGACATTCAGGGTGGTGACTGCAGTTCCGAAATCCAGCATCCCTCCTGTCACCGTGATATTGGTGGTTCCACTCAGGTCAACCGTAGTCGCGCTGGCATTGGTATAGCCGGTAGTGCTGGAGAGGGTGTCCGATCCGATAATGTAGAAATACTGGCCAAGAGCATAATTGTTATTGATGCCCAAGGA
>Ga0194052_1000696_pt1 | contig 20701 bp, 18 predicted proteins | sample SepL226m_MetaG_FD_160117 | JGI IMG/M metagenome (GOLD analysis project Ga0194052, IMG submission 160117) | Anoxic zone freshwater microbial communities from boreal shield lake in IISD Experimental Lakes Area, Ontario, Canada - Sep2016-L227-6m | ecosystem: Environmental > Aquatic > Freshwater >...
GATTAAAGCTTCTGGCATATCGAACCGCACTGACCGTGGCCAAGTCCACGCTATCAACTAAGACCGTTACATGATGGCGTGGAATTGAAGTTGCACGAGCTTCTTTGGAATCTACGCGAAGCGCTGCCTGCTCTTTTCGGTATTGGCGATTTAGGCGTAGTAGAAGCGCAACAATAATCGGAGTAATTGCAATAATTACCCAGGCACCTTCAGTAAATTTCACAACAGCAAAGATAATTACGATTGCAAATGAAACTATTCCAGAAAGCATATTAACTAGATATGGGTAACGCCAATTCTTTTCCTTGTTAGTTTTAGCGCGCTTAGCCATTCCAAAGCCCACCAAAGTAAAGCCAGTGAATACTCCAAGGGCATAGTAAGCAACTAAATGGTTCACATCGGCGCGAGTTACGATTACTAAAGCCGTTGCACAAGTTGCCAGCAAAATAATTCCATTTGAAAAAGCTAAGCGGTGACCGCGCTTAGTTAATTGACGTGGCAAGAAGCCATCGTTGGCAACAAAGTTAACTAAGTAAGGGAAACCGCTGTAAGCAGTATTTGCACCAGTAATAAGAATCAACATTGTTGCGCCTTGCACGATAAAGAAAAAGACTGAACCAAATGCACCATTACCTAATGTGGCCTTAGCGATTTGAGAAATTACCGTTGGGGAGCCCACGGCATAAGGCGTTGCGTGAGTTGCGTGGGCAAACCAAGAAACACCAAAAACCAACGTTCCAAGGATCCCGCTCATAATTAATAGCGTCTTCTTGGCATTAACGCCTTCGGGCACCTTAAACAGCGCCACACCATCTGAGATTGCTTCTAAACCAGTCAGAGATGAACCACCGTTAGCAAAAGCGCGAAGCAAAATAAAGATGGCTGCAAAATTAAGTAAGCCTTTTGCTTGGCCAATTTGGACGGCGCCTTGCAAAGTATGTGGGTCATATTGAACAAGGGTTCCAGTGATTGTTCGGTAGATGCCCATACCAAATACAACGAGTAGAGAAGCTACGAAGAAATATGTTGGAAGCGCAAAAGCTGCGCCAGCTTCTTTAACTCCGCGCAAGTTTCCAAAAGTTAAAAGTAAAATTACTCCGACAGTCATCTCTAATTTATAGGGCTGCATTGAGGTAAAAGTAGAAATAATCGCATCGATACCGGCCGATGATTGAATCGCCACCGTCACGATGTAATCGAGCATCAGTGCAACGGCAGCAATTTGTGAAAAAAGCGCACTTAAATTATCGCGAGATACAACGTAAGCACCACCAGATTTTGTATAAATCTGTACAACTTCACGATAAGAAAAAGTAACGATGACCAAAACTGCTAAGACAACTACAGTCATAGGCATCAAGAGATTAAATGCAGCTAAACCAAAGGCTGGAAGTAGTGCGATAAGAATCTGTTCGCTGCCATACGCCGATGATGAAATACAGTCCGAAGAAAGGATTCCTAAAGCGAATCGCTTACTTAAGCGTTGGTGTGAAAGTGAGTGCCGGTTTAGCGGATTACCTAGAAGGGCTTTCTTTAACTTATAAGAGAAAGGATCTTTCAGGTGGGCATGCTCCTGAAGCGCCATCGGCACTGGTGCATCATCAGTCCACGAGTTAGGCACGTATTACTCCTTTTTAATTGCAATTAACGCAACTGAACTTCAAGAGTCCTATCGTAGAGCGCATCGGCTTCAACTTCTTGCAGGCTGAGCGTATGCTTACGCTTATGCATACACAGTTATATATCGATGGCCAATGGGTGGATGGAACTAGCACGGTTGCCGTTCATGACCCAAGTGATAACTCAGTAATTGCCGAGGTTTCCTTAGCCTCTGACGCACAGTGCGAAGCGGCGATTGCTGCAGCTGATGCCGCGGCGGTTTCCTGGGCAAAGACTGCACCTCGATTTAGATCTGAGATTTTGCGCAAAGCTTTTGAAATTATGAGTGGCGAGATTGAACAAGTTGCAACGTTAATTTCTCGCGAAAATGGAAAAGCGATGCCAGATGCTCGCGGTGAAGCGGCCTATGCCGCGGAGTTTTTCCGTTGGTTTGCCGAAGAGACAGTTCGCACACCCGGAGATTTTCGTAAATCACCATCAGGGGATAAGCGCATTCTTGTTACGCACGAACCAATCGGTCTTTCTATTTTGATTACTCCGTGGAACTTTCCAGCCGGAATGGCAACACGTAAAATTGGTCCAGCAGTTGCTGCAGGTTGCACAATGATTTTAAAACCAGCAACTGAAACTCCATTAACTGCCATGTATGTAGTTGATCTCATGGAGCGCGCTGGTTTGCCTAAGGGTGTTCTGAATTTGGTGTTGCCTGAAAAAACTGGTCCAGCAATTTCAAAGATGTTGCACGACCCACGCGTTAAGAATCTTTCATTTACTGGATCAACCGAAGTCGGCCGCGTGCTTCTAAAAGAAGCCGCTGACAGGGTTATCCGCTGTTCAATGGAGCTTGGTGGAAATGCTCAAGTAGTTGTACATGACGATGCCGATCTTGCTGTAACAATCCCACAACTGCTTCTTGCCAAAATGCGCAACGGTGGTGCGGCTTGTACATCAGCAAATCGAATTTTTGTGCAACGCGGAATCGCAGAGGCATTCATTGCTGAAATGACTAAGTCAATGTCTTCATTCGTAATGGGACGCGGAACCGATGCAACAACAACGCTTGGTGCTTCTGTGTCGATGAAAGAGCGCAACAAAATCGCTGAAATCGTTGAAGAATCAGTTGCTGCTGGCGCACAAATTAAAGTTGGCGGCGTAAAGCCAGAGGGCGAAGGCGCTTTCTATCCAGCCACAGTTTTAATTGTTGAAAAAGATAATCCAATTCTTCTGCATGAAATCTTTGGCCCAGTTGCACCGATCGTTATTTTCGATACCGATGCCGAAGGTATTGCGATGGCCAATGACACCGAATTTGGTCTTATAAGTTACGTATTCTCCAAAGATTTAACCCGTGCACTCCGCACAGCTGAAGCTATGGAATCTGGCATGGTCGCAATTAATAAAGGCGTTATCTCAGATCCAGCAGCGCCATTTGGCGGCGTGAAGCAATCTGGTTTGGGCCGAGAAGGTGGATTTGATGGAATTCATGAGTTCTTGCAGACCAAATACATTGGTGTAGAGATTTAAAAGACTTAAAAAGTTCGCAGTTTTGTAAGCATTTCTTTATCAGTTGTTTTGATTTTCTTTATCAATCCAACAAATAGATTTTGTCCATTAGCGTAGTAAGCAACCGTGTAAAAGGGATTGGCATTGAATCCATACCCTGATCCTTCTTGAGGATAAGGCCCTGGAAGGGGAAAGTTACTAATTACATCGACATCGCACTGGGCAAAAAACCTTTGGAGTTTTCTGATGTTGTAAAACCTAAGTCTCGTCAACTTGACATCCCGAAGCTCAGAAAAAATCTCATCGGAGTCTAATTTTCTTGCAGAATAGTCAACCTTTCTATTTTTAAGAACGTACGTTGCTTCTCCGTTTGCAATACTCCTTGTAATTGTTCCTTTGTCCAGAAGTAAATTGGCTTGACTGACATAAAAATCATTATTTATTTCGAGCAAGTACTTATAAAGCGCCCTTCGCTCCTCTTGGAATCGAAGGCCACCAGAAGTTAAGCATTCTTCAAAGTAAGTCACACCCCTATTGTGCACCTCTTGCAAAATTCCCCGCCGTGTTGAGTTTTATTGCGTCAATGTTCCTTAACTCCTTCAAACTTGTGGAGTAATGCGGTCTCTCAACATTTATTGTGCATTTAGGCTCGGGACTATGACCGACTTGGAAGAGAAGAAACTGTGAGACTAATAAACCGAGGACTAGAACACTTGGGACTTTAGGAAAAAGTAATATTGGCTTAGGAATTGTTATTGGCACGCTTTAAAAGTAGGCATGAAGGCTGACTCAATTAATCGGGCTATCCCCAGAGAGCCAAGCCAGCGGAGGATGAGGGATTTGAACCCTCGATAGGTTGCCCTATACACGCTTTCCAAGCGTGCGCACTCGGCCGCTATGCGAATCCTCCCGAGGGGAGCACTCTATCGGTGGCTATAACTATGATTACGCCAGATCCCTCGTACGGCGTTACCGTACTGAACTCCCCCAGGGCAGGAATGCAGCAAGGGTAGGTCCGCTCTGGCGGGTGTGCGAGGGGTCCTTTTAATGTTTATATATGCGTTGCGTCGAAGAGTAGAGAGGAATGACGATGTCATTAGCTTTGTATCGTAAGTATCGTCCCTCTGTTTTTGCAGATGTCATCGGACAAGAACATGTAACAGTTCCACTTTCAAATGCGTTGGAATCTGATCGCACGCATCATGCATATTTATTTAGTGGCCCACGTGGTTGCGGAAAAACTTCTAGCGCACGAATTATGGCGCGCTCGCTTAACTGCGTTAAAGGCCCAACTCCAAATCCATGTGGCGAATGCCAATCATGTAAAGATTTAGTTGCAAATGGTCCAGGTTCACTTGATGTCATCGAACTAGATGCAGCAACACATGGTTTAGTTGATGATGCACGCGACCTGCGCGATAAAGCATTTTTTGCGCCAGTACAAAGTCGTTACAAGATTTACATTATCGATGAAGCACATCAGCTTGGGCCGGGTGCCGCCAATGCGTTACTTAAAGTTGTTGAAGAACCACCTCCACATGTAATTTTCATTTTTGCAACAACTGAACCTGAAAAGTTAATTGCAACTATTCGCTCACGTACACATCACTATCCATTCCGTTTAGTTCCACCTGGAATCTTGGCAGCCCACCTTGAAAAGATTTGTAACCTTGAAGGCGTCAGCGTTGCTAAAGGCGTTATTCCGCTAGTTGTTCGCGCATCAGGTGGCTCGGTTCGCGATGCTTTATCGGTGCTTGGACAACTACTGGCAGGTGCTGGAAAAGATGGCGTCAGTTATGAAATCGCAATTCAATTATTGGGCTTTACCGATGGCGCACTTCTTGATGATGCAATCGATGCAATTGCCGCCCATGATGGTGCAACGTTGTTCAAGACAATCGATCGTGTAATCGAATCTGGCCATGATCCCCGCCGCTTCACCAGCGATATGTTGGAACGTATTCGCGACTTAATGATTGTGGATGCCCTCAAAGACTCAGCAGCGAATTCAATCTTGCGCGATGTTCCCGACGATCAAATGGAGCGTATGCGCAATCAAGCTAATCGAATTGGAACCGCAAATCTTTCACGTGCAGCCGATATTGCCGCTGAAGGTTTAACACAGATGCGCGGTGCTACTGCGCCACGTTTAATGCTCGAACTTATTTGCGGACGAATTCTTTTGCCTATTGGCGACAATGGCGAATCAGGAATGTTGTCGCGAATTGAACGTCTAGAACGCGCAGAAAATATTGCTCCAATGAGTTCGGCTCGTTCTTCAGAAGTGCGCACCGCAGAGCCAAAAGAAACCACAAGCTCTGCTCATGTGCCTTCAGAAGTCACTCACTCTAAAGTTGAAAAAGCGGAACCTGCGGCGAAACAGCCACACGTACCAGGCAACTTTGATATTGCTGCACTACGCCGTGCCTGGCCTGATGTGATTGAAGATGTTAAAAAGCGCCGCCGATTAACCTGGTCACTACTTTCTGCCTCGGCTCAAGTATTAGCTGTTGATGACAAAGCAATAACTATTGGAATTGTTAACGCGGGAGCCCGTGATTCTTTCGTCCGTTCAGAGTCCGATGAAATCTTGCGTAAAGCATTTGTTGATGTTGTTGGGTTAGATCGCACAATTGAATGTGTTGTGGACCCATCCATTGATACCAATACTCCAGCCGCGCGCGAAACTCGAACTTCGGAAGCGCCAACCGATAAGACCTTGCTTTCTGGTGCAGCCTTACTTGCACAAGAACTTGGCGCAAAAGTTATCGAGAGTAAATAATTTATGTCAGGAATGTACGAAGGCGCAATTCAAGATCTCATTGATGCCCTTGGTCGCTTGCCAGGAATTGGTCCAAAGTCGGCGCAACGAATTGCTTTTCACATTCTGCAATCTGATGCTGAAATTGCGACAGCTTTAGTTGATTCAATTCGTACAGTTAAAGAGCGCGTTAAATTCTGTGTTCAATGTGGAAATGTTTCTGAAGAAGATGAGTGCCGTATCTGCCGCGACCCACGACGTGACAACACTTTGATTTGCGTAGTTGAAGAGAGCAAAGACGTTATTGCAATCGAACGCACGCGCGAATTTCGTGGGAAGTACCACGTACTTGGAGGAGCGATTTCTCCAATTGATGGAATTGGTCCCGAACAATTACGTATTCGCGAACTCATGGCTCGTCTTGCAGATCCTTCAATCGTTGAAGTTATCTTGGCGACTGATCCCAACTTAGAAGGTGAAGCTACGGCTACCTACCTATCTCGATTGATTAAGCCACTAGAAATTAAAGTTTCACGTTTAGCTAGCGGTCTGCCAGTAGGCGGGGATTTGGAATATGCCGATGAAGTCACGCTTGGCCGAGCTTTCGAGGGCCGTCGCGACGTTTAATCTCGTAATGTGATACGCAAAAGGTCTCATTATTTGGGATTTGCCATTAATCGAGTAGCCTCCAGGCACTTAATGCTTCAGGATTAAGCCATGGGACTCATCGTTCAGAAGTATGGCGGCTCCTCTGTGGCAGATGCCGAGGGCATGAAGCGCGTTGCCAATCGCATCGTGGCAGCCAAGCGCGATGGTAATCAAGTCGTTGTCGTTGTTTCTGCAATGGGCGATACAACCGATGAACTCATTGATTTAGCTAAACAGATCACGCCAATTCCATCAGGTCGCGAACTCGACATGTTATTAACTGCTGGCGAGCGAATTTCGATGGCGCTGCTTGCAATGGCGATTACAAATTTAGGGCATGAAGCCCGTTCATTCACCGGTAGCCAAGCCGGCGTGATTACAACATCAGCACATGGCCGCGCTCGCATCATCGATGTGACACCTGGGCGTATTCAAGAAGCGTTGGCAGAAGGTGCAATTGCAATCGTTGCTGGCTTTCAAGGAATTTCACAAGATACAAAAGATGTAACAACCCTTGGTCGTGGCGGAAGTGACACAACTGCAGTTGCTTTAGCGGCAGCTCTTGAAGCTGATGTGTGTGAAATTTATACCGATGTTGACGGAATCTTTAGCGCCGATCCGCGAGTTGTTCCTGCTGCACGTAAATTAAAAACCGTTACTTATGATGAAATGTTGGAACTCGCAGCAAGTGGTGCAAAAGTTTTACATCTGCGTTGTGTTGAATATGCCCGCCGTTATGACTTACCTATTCACGTACGTTCATCTTTTACAACTAATGAAGGAACATGGGTGGTCAAAGATCACCCACAAGGAGGAGAAATGGAACAAGCAATCATCGCCGGTATCGCACACGATAAGAGCGAAGCCAAGATCACGATCGTCGGCGTACCTGACCGCACTGGTGTTGCTGCACGCATCTTCCAAGCCATTGCCGATGCCGACATTAACATCGACATGATTGTGCAGAATGTTTCTGCCGCAGCCACGGGTTTAACTGATATTTCATTTACTCTTCCTAAAGATGAAGGCGCAGAAGCAACAGCTATCTTGCAAAAACTACAAGGCGAAGTTGGTTTTGCTTCGATTCAATACGATGACCAGGTTGGCAAATTGTCATTAATTGGCGCTGGAATGCGTTCACATCCAGGTGTAACTGCCACTTTCTTTGGCGCAATGTCAGAAGCGGGAATCAACATTGAAATGATTTCTACTTCTGAAATTCGAATCTCAATTATCTGTCGCCAGTCAGATTTAGAACGCGGGGCAAAAGCTGCACATGCCGCATTCGGTCTAGATGCCAATAACAATGAAGCCGTTGTTTATGGAGGAACTGGCCGATGAGCAAACCCTCATTAGCAGTAGTTGGAGCCACTGGGGCAGTTGGAACTGTCATGCTCAGTATTTTGTCTGAACGTGAAGATGTTTGGGGCGAGATTCGATTAATTGCTTCGGCTCGCAGTGCTGGAAAGAAATTAATGTGTCGCGGCGAAGAGCTCACTGTTGTTGCACTGTCACCTGAAGCATTCGATGGAATCGATGTTGCAATGTTCGATGTTCCAGACGAGATCTCTGCCGAATGGGCACCAATTGCGGCATCACGCGGCGCAGTCGTAGTCGATAATTCTGGAGCATTTCGAATGGATGTCGATGTTCCACTTGTTGTACCTGAAGTTAATCCGCAAGATGTCAAAAATCGTCCACGTGGAATTATTTCAAACCCAAACTGCACAACGCTTTCAATGATTGTTGCGATGGGTGCTTTGCATAAGAAATATGATTTGAAAGAACTTGTAGTCTCTTCATATCAAGCAGCATCAGGTGTTGGCCAATCCGGAATAGATTCATTGCGTGCACAGATCAAGCAAGTTGCTGGCACAAATGCGGGCGATGTTGCTGGAGATCTTCGTGCACTAATAACCGACAGTGGTCCATTCCCAGCACCACTTGCGCTCAACGTTGTCCCTTGGGCGGGTTCATTAAAAGCCGACGGATATTCATCAGAAGAATTAAAAGTGCGCAATGAATCGCGTAAAATTCTGGGTCTGCCTAATTTAAAAGTTTCAGCTACTTGTGTGCGTGTACCAGTGCTGACAACGCATTCACTGACTGTCCACGCAGTTTTTGCTAAAGAACCGTCACGCAAAGAAGCTCAAGATATTTTGGCGAATGCCGCAGGAGTGAAGTTGGTTGATGACCCAGAAAATTATCAGTTCCCAACTCCCGCTGATGTTGTTGGAACAGATCCAACATGGGTCGGCCGAGTTCGAAAGAGTATTGATGAACCAATGGCACTAGACCTCTTTGTTTGCGGAGACAATTTACGCAAAGGTGCTGCGCTAAATACTGCGCAGATCGCTGAACTACTGGCAGTAGAGTTCACATCATGAGTATTAAAGAAACCCTGCAAAAGGATTTAACCGAAGCTATTCGTGGGCGTAATGAAATTACATCCGGCACGATTCGTATGGTGTTGACTGCAATCACTAATGAAGAGGTTGCAGGTAAAGAAGCCCGTGTTCTCAGCGATGATGAAGTAATTACTGTTTTATCGCGTGAAGCAAAAAAGCGCCGTGAAGCGTCAGAGGCTTTTGAAGCTGCGGGCCGTGCTGATAAAGCCGCACTAGAAAAGAGTGAAGGTGAAGTAATCGCTCGCTATCTTCCTGCTCAACTCAGTGAAGCCGATATTGCCGCAATCATTGCCGAAGCTATTGCTTCAACTGGTGCTGCGGGACCGGCCGATATGGGCAAAGTAATGGGTGCAGTAAAACCAAAGATTGCAGGCAAAGCCGATGGCGGCGTTGTTTCTGCCCTAGTGAAAGCAGCGTTAAATAAATGACTAAATACGAATATGCAACTGTGCCACTTCTTTCACATGCAACTAAGCAGATTTTGGATACATGGGGTTCAGATGGTTGGGAACTAGTACAAGTTGTTCCAGCACCAGGAACTGGCGAGCAACTAGTTGCTTACATGAAAAGAGCGATTGCATGAATACAGTAGATGTTCGCGCGAAGTTAAAAGAGTTAGGTTTAGAACTTCCCGTTGCAGCAAAGCCCGTTGCGGCTTATGTTCCAGCGATCCGAACTGGAAATATTGTTTTTACTGCCGGACAACTCCCATTAGTAAATGGCGAAATGGCAGGCACTGGAAAAGTTGATGGCGATTTGACTCCAGAGCGCGCAAAAGAGTTAGCCCAAATTTGTGCACTCAATTGTCTAGCTGCAGTTGAAACCGTTGCTGATGTAAACAAAATTACAAAAATTGTTCGAGTAGTTGGTTACGTAAATGGCGTTCCTGGTTACATCAATGCGCCAGTAGTTGTTAACGGGGCTAGCGAGCTGTTTTTAGCAATCTGGGGCGACGGTGCAAAGCATGCACGTAGCGCGGTGGGTATTGCGGAATTGCCGTTAAATTCACCAGTTGAAATTGAATTAACTGTAGAAATTACGGACTAGTTATTTACCGCGCTTGGACAAGCGATCAAAATCGGTAATTAGTACGGCACGTCCATCGAGCTTTAACCAACCACGTCCCGTAAAATCTGCAAGGGCTTTGTTCACGGTTTCGCGAGATGCACCAACAAGTTGAGCTAACTCTTCTTGCGTTAAATCGTGGTGTACATACAAACCTTCGTCGGTTTTCTTTCCAAAGCGTTCGCCAAGATCAATGAGTGCTTTAGCAACGCGACCTGGAACGTCTGAGAAAACTAAATCGCCAACAGCTTCATTTGTACGGCGAAGTCGTTGAGCTAGCCGTGCTAATAATTGCAGCGAAACATCGGGGTTTTCACGCAGCCAAGGCAAAAGTTTTTCTTGGCCAAGACTTAAAAGTTTTGCATCAGTTACTGCCGTGGCAGTTGATGTACGTGGACCTGGATCGAAAAGGCTGAGTTCACCAAACATTTCGCCGGGTCCAAGAATTGAAAGAAGATTTTCGCGACCGTCACCGCTAGAAGTTCCAAGCTTTAACTTGCCTTCAACAATTACGTATAAGTGATCGCCTTCTGCGCCTTCGGCAAATAGAACACTGCCCTTGGAAATTTTGACCATATCCATTTTCGCGCGGAGTGAAGCCGCAGCGGCCTCATCGAGGGCGGTAAAGAGTGGTGCTCGGTTAACTGCATCTAAATCTATGGTCACGGGTAGTACTTTAGCCTCATGCCCGCCGATAAAGAAACCCGCGCTGAGGCTCGGGCGGTGTATCGGATCCTGACCAAGACATATCCGAACATTCGCTGTGAATTAGATTTTAAGAATCCTCTTGAGCTAATTGTCGCAACGGTTCTGAGCGCGCAGTGCACCGATAAGAGGGTTAACACTGTTACGCCGGCCTTATTTAAAAAATATAAAAGTGCAAAAGCCTACGCACAAGCCGACATTAATGAACTCGAAGCGCTGGTATTTCAAACCGGTTTTTATCACGCAAAAGCCCGCCATATAAAGGGAATTGGCGTCAAACTATTAACTGACTTTGGTGGAGCCGTTCCGAGCACCCTTGATGAGTTAATAACTTTGCCGGGGGTAGGACGCAAAACTGCCAATGTTGTACTAGGCCATGCATTTGATATTCCTGGAATAACTGTTGATACCCACTTTGGTCGACTATCACGGCGCTTTGGTTGGACTAAAGAAACCGATCCAGTAAAAGTTGAACGAATTGTTGGTGAGTTAATTCCGCAGAAAGAGTGGACTAATTTGTCTCAGCGAATGATTTGGCACGGTCGGCGAATTTGTCACTCACGTAAACCAGCTTGCGGTGCCTGCCCGGTCGCAAAATTATGTCCAAGTGTTGGCATCGGTGAAATGGATATCGAAAAAGCAAAAACTTTAGTTAAAACCGATAAGGATTTCCGATGAAGAAATTAGCGATTGCAGCAGTTGTGCTACTGCTTGCCGGCTGTTCATCACCAGCAGTCAAAGTTGCTGGGCAGGTTGTCGCATGTTCAACTATTGAATCGGCACCGATTAGTAATCCAATTGAATTAAATTGTTTAGATGGAACAACAGGTGCCGCAATTAATTCACTCAAAGGCCCACTCATTATTAATGTATGGGGTTCATGGTGCGGACCTTGCAAACAGGAGATTCCTATTGTGCGCTCTTTTTATAAAAAAGCCCAAGGCAAAGTCGCACTTGTTGGAGTTGACGTGGAAGAAGCATCAATTAAAGATGGCCAAAGCTTTGTAGAAAACAATGGAATTACGTGGCCCAATCTTTATGATTCCAATGGAAGCTCTCGAGCTTATTTTGGAATGGGCGTACCTGTGACGTGGTTTATTTCTGCCGATGGCAAGGTGGCCTATAAACACATAGGCGTACTGAAGAACGAAATTGAATTAATAACGCTCACTTCACAATATCTGGGAGTAAAGCTTTAGTCCTCAGATTTTGCGCTTTGTAAGCCCTCAGAAATCAACTTCATAACATTGGGATCAGCCAAAGTTGTTGCATCGCCAACGACTCGGTCTTCAGCGACATCTTTGAGCAATCGACGCATGATTTTGCCACTTCGAGTCTTAGGAAGTTCGTTAACAATCAAAATCTGTCGCGGTCTTGCAATTGCGCCAATCTCTTTTGTCACGTGATTGCGAAGCTGGATATTTAATTCTTCTCCATTGGCATGCTCGATACCGCCGCGCAAGATTACAAAAGCCACAATTCCTTGACCTGTCATTGCATCGGCAGCACCAACAACGGCAGCTTCAGCTACAGATTCATGTGAAACTAGTGCTGACTCAACTTCAGTTGTTGAAATACGGTGACCGGAAACATTCATTACGTCATCGACGCGACCTAGTAACCAAATAGAACCCTCGTCATCGAGTTTTGCGCCGTCACCAGCGAAATAAATTCCTTTAAAACGTGACCAGTACGTTTCTTTATAACGTTCGTCTTCACCCCAGATTCCACGGAGCATCGATGGCCATGGTTCATCAAGGATTAAATACCCACCATGTCCATCACCAACTGGAACGGCGTTATCGTCAACAACTTGCACACTAATTCCAGGAATTGGTCGCATTGCCGAACCAGGCTTTGTTGCAGTAACACCAGGCAATGGAGAAATCATGATCGCACCAGTTTCAGTTTGCCACCATGTATCTACAATCGGACAACGGTTTCCACCAATAACTTCGCGGTACCACATCCATGCTTCAGGATTAATTGGTTCGCCCACAGAACCTAATAAGCGCAGTGATTTCAAATCATGTGCATTAGGAAATTCATCTCCCCACTTCATCCATGTGCGGATTAACGTTGGAGCGGTATACAAAATAGTTACGCCGTATTTTTCTATAAGTTCAAAAATACGACCTTTGTGCGGAGTATCAGGCGTTCCTTCGTACATTACTTGTGTAGCACCGTTAATGAGTGGGCCATAAACAATGTATGAATGCCCAGTAACCCAACCAACATCGGCCGTGCACCAATACACATCGGTCTCGGGCTTAATATCAAAGACCACCTTGTGGGTATAGGCGACCTGCGTTAAATAACCACCTGTTGTATGGAAAATTCCCTTTGGTTTGGCCGTTGTGCCTGAGGTGTACAAAATGAATAAGGGATGCTCAGAATCAAAGCTTTCTGCAACATGTTCATCTAATTGGCGACCAACTAAATCATGCCACCAGATATCACGATCGGTCCAAGCAGTTTCTTGTTTAGTTCGCTGAACCACTAAAACTTTTTCAACGTTATGTTTTCCTTTAAGCGCTTCATCTACTGCGGGCTTTAATGCAAAAGCTGCACCTTTTCTAAATCCACCATCGGCTGTGATTACTAATTTTGCATCAGCATCTTGAATGCGAGACAACAACGCATCAGCTGAGAAACCACCGAAAACTACTGAGTGTGGCGCGCCGATACGCGCACAAGCCAACATTGCAATAGCCGCTTCAGGAATCATCGGCATATAAATAGCTACGCGATCGCCAGATTTAATTCCTAATTCAATTAAAGCGTTAGTAGTTTTCTTAACTTCAGTTAGCAGTTGGGCATAAGTAATAGTGCGCGTATCGCCAGGTTCACCCTCAAAATGAAAAGCAACACGATTGCCACGACCTTCGGTGACATGGCGATCAAGGGCATTAACCGAGGCATTTAATTTTCCACCAATAAACCATTTAGCGTAAGGAGCATCCCACTCTAAAGTTTTATTCCACGGCTTGTCCCACACTAAAGATGCTGCTTGTTCACTCCAAAATGCCAAACGATCTTTATGTGCATGCGCATATTCATCAGGTTGTGCATTTGCTTGAGCAGCAAACTCTGGGCTGGGTGAAAAGTGGCGATCTTCTGCCAATAGGTTTTCTAATGACTCATGCTCTTGGCTCATAACGCTGCAGATTACCTTCCCTACGGGTTTATCAACAGAGTTTCATTCGAGGCAATTCTCATAGTTGCCTGGCCTCCAGAATGCCGAAGAGAAAGGGGGTATGACATATGGGAATCACATCGATTATGTTGTTGATGTTTAAGTTCTTCGGCAATGCCACGTTAGTCGCAGCGCTGTTCCGCTTTGCTGGCGCCGTCTTCAAAACCTACATCTAGGCATTGACCCGAAAAGCCCCTGGCCCACCCGAACCAGGGGCTTTTTCGTGGCCTTTTTGTGAGATTCGCGCCAAAGTGAGAGGATTGGCCGTAAGCCTCTAAACGACTCAACGAAGCGCTCGCTTATAGAGATTTACACCAAGCTACTAGGAGTCAAAGTGCCAATTGCAACCCCTGAAATTTATGCCGATATGTTGGATCGCGCTAAGAAAGGCGCCTTTGCATATCCTGCGATTAACGTTTCCTCTTCACAAACAATTACTGCTGCTATTCGTGGTTTTGCCGAAGCAGAGTCAGATGGAATTATTCAATTTTCTTGGGGCGGGGCTGAATATGCTTCAGGTTCAACGGTTAAGAACATGGTCGATGGCGCAGTAGCGCTGGCCGAGTTCGCACACATTGTTGCTAAGAATTACAAAGTCAATATTGGAATTCACACTGACCACTGCCCAGCAGAAAAGTTGGATGGCTTCATGCGTCCACTTCTTGCTTTTGGCGCCGATCGAATTAAGTCAGGTAAAGCTCCACTATTTAATTCACATATGTGGGATGGCTCAGCCGTTGATATGAAAGAAAACATGCGCGTTGCTAAGGAAATGTTAGCGATGTCTGTTGCGGCAAAGACAATTCTCGAAATTGAAATTGGTGTTGTCGGTGGAGAAGAAGATGGTGTTGAAGCTAAGCATGATGCCAAGTTGTACTCAACTCCAGAAGATGCGCTACTGACAATTGAAACCCTTGGAACTGATGCACATGCGCGCTACTTAGTTGCTGCAACATTTGGAAATGTTCACGGTGTTTACAAGCCAGGTAACGTTGTTTTACAACCAAAGATCTTGGCAACTTTGCAAGAGGCTGTATCTAAGAAACTAGGTTTACCTGCCGGCAGCAAGCCAATGGATTTAGTTTTCCATGGCGGCTCTGGTTCGCTACTTTCAGAGATCCGCGAATCCCTTGATTACGGCGTAATTAAGATGAATATCGACACCGATACTCAATATGCATTTACTCGCCCAGTAGTTGAGCACATGTTCAAGAATTACGATGGCGTGTTAAAGATCGATGGTGAAGTCGGTAATAAGAAAGCGTACGATCCACGTGCTTGGGGTAAAGTCGCTGAAGCTGGCATGGCTGCTCGAGTTACACATGCGTGCGAAGATCTTCGTTCAACAGGAACTTCATCACTTAAGTAATTTCACTTTACGTAATCGGAGAGGCTTTACCTATGCCAGCACTTGTCTTGCTCGGAGCTCAATGGGGCGACGAAGGCAAAGGTAAAGCTACCGATTTACTCGGAGATCGTGTCGATTATGTCGTGCGATACCAAGGTGGAAACAATGCTGGTCACACCGTTGTTATCGGTGATCAAAAATATGCACTGCACCTTTTACCGTCGGGAATCCTTTCGCCAAATGTAATTCCAGTAATTGGCAATGGCGTTGTTATTGATCCAGGTGTCTTGCTTGAAGAAATCAAAGGTTTAACTGAACGCGGAATCGATTGCAGCAAACTTCTCATTTCAACTAATGCGCATTTGATTACTCCGTACCACCGCACCATCGACAAAGTTTCAGAGCGCTTCTTGGGTAAATCAAAGATTGGTACTACTGGCCGCGGAATTGGTCCAGCGTATGCTGACAAGATCAATCGCATTGGTATTCGAGTTCAAGATTTATTCGATCCATCAATTTTGCGACAAAAGATTGAAAGCGCCTTGCGCGATAAGAACCAAGTTCTCATTAAAGTTTTCAACCGCAAAAATATTGAAGTAGATGAAGTTCTAACTGAGTATTTAGCGTATGCCGAAATTCTGCGCCCATACGTTGCAGATACCGTATTGATTTTGAATGAAGCGTTGAAGGCTGGAAAACGCGTGCTTCTAGAGGGTTCTCAAGGCACTTTGCTCGATGTGGACCATGGAACGTATCCATTTGTGACTTCAAGTAATCCAACTGCTGGCGGTGCATGTACTGGTTCTGGAATCGGACCAACTAAAATTGATCGTGTTATTGGAATTATTAAGGCGTATACAACCCGAGTTGGTAGCGGACCATTTCCAACTGAACTCTTTGATGAAGATGGCGAAGCTTTGCGACGTATCGGTGGCGAAATCGGTGTAACTACTGGGCGTGCACGTCGTTGTGGTTGGTTCGATGCACCAATCGCGCGTTATGCGGTGCGAGTAAATGGCTTAACTGATTTCTTCTTAACTAAATTAGACGTCCTTACTGGTTGGGAAAAAATTCCAGTGTGTGTCGCTTATGAAATCGATGGCAAGCGGGTTGAAGAACTTCCTTCCTCACAATCTGATTTTCACCATGCAAAGCCAATTTATGAATATATGCCTGGCTGGAAAGAAGATATTACGGGTGCACGTAAGTTGAGCGATCTACCTCAAGCGGCTCAGGATTACATCGCATTTTTGGAAAAGATTTCCGGCGCACCAATGAGTGCAATCGGAGTCGGACCCGGGCGCGACGAAACAATTGTCGTAAAGGATTTCATCTAACAAATGAAAATCCTCCTAGTCGGAAGTGGCGGTCGTGAACACGCCTTAGGACTAGGACTACACGCAGATCCCGAATGCACTGAACTTCACGTCGCACCTGGAAATCCTGGAATCGCTGAGTTTGCACACTGCCACCCTTTGGATATTAAAGACAACTCAGCAATCGTTGATCTAGCGGTACAACTTGATGTGGAATTAGTCGTTGTCGGCCCCGAAGTTCCACTTGTAAATGGTGTTGCTGACTTACTTCGCGCTGCCGGAATCGCAGTTTTTGGTCCTTCAAAAGCTGCGGCTCAACTAGAAGGTTCAAAAAACTTTGCCAAAGAAGTCATGGCTGATGCAGGTGTACCTACTGCGCATAGTTTTACCTGCACAACGCAAGAAGAAATGGAAAAAGCCCTTGATACTTTTGGTGCGCCATACGTTGTTAAAGATGATGGGTTAGCTGCAGGTAAAGGTGTAGTTGTTACGCGCGATCGTCAAGAAGCTTTAGATCACGCACTTGCATGTAAACGAGTTGTGATTGAAGAGTTTTTGGATGGACCTGAAGTTTCACTTTTTGGAATTAGTGATGGCAAAACTATTATTGCAATGCAACCTGCGCAGGATTTTAAGCGCGCGCACGATGATGATTCTGGTCCCAATACTGGAGGTATGGGTGCATATTCACCGTTGCCTTGGGCACCATCAGACATCATTGAAGATACGTACACAAAAATTCTAGCTCCAATGATTGTCGAGATGGCAGCGCGCGGAACTCCTTTCGTTGGTTTGTTATATGCCGGTCTTGCTCTTACTAATCATGGAACTCGAGTCATTGAATTCAATGCGCGCTTTGGTGATCCAGAAACTCAAGTATTAATTCCACTTCTTAAAACTCCATTGGCTGGTTTGTTATATAAAGCAGCTACACGAAATTTAGAAGGCACAAAACTAGAGTGGAGTAATGAAACGGCGGTGACTGTCGTTTTAGCTGCCGAGGGCTATCCAAGTGCGCCCAAATCCGGTGGCGTTATTGGCGAACTGCCTTCAATTGAGCGAGTTTCAATTTTTCATGCTGGAACTTCTCGGAATGAAAATGCTTTAGTAGCAACGGGTGGTCGCGTATTAACTGTTACCGGTATCGGAAGTGATTTAACCGAAGCCAGGGATCGGGCTTATCGAGCTATCAGCCATATCTCACTTGATGGATCCTTTTATCGCAGCGACATCGCGCTCAATGCGTCGGTGGCAGAGAAGGGCAATTAAATGAAGGATAATTCCAACGTGAGCCTGCTAGCTAGCCGATATGCATCAGCTGCAATGCGTGAAATCTTCGCGCCTGAAGCGAAAATAATCGCTGAACGTAAGCTCTGGATCGCCGTTATGCGTGCCCAATCAACCCTTGGCCATGCAATTAACAAGGATGTAATTACAGACTACGAAAAGGTAATTACAAAAGTGGATCTTGCATCAATCGATGCTCGTGAAAAGCAAACTCGGCATGATGTTAAAGCTCGTATCGAAGAGTTCAATGCTCTAGCTGGGCACGAAGCAATTCATGCGGGTATGACTAGCCGTGACCTAACTGAAAATATTGAAGCCCTGCAAATTCGTAATGGCTTAAATGTTGTTCACGATAAAACCGTAACTTTATTAGCTCGTCTTGCCGAACGCGCAACGCAATATGCCAATCAACCTATTGCGGGTCGTTCACATAATGTTCCTGCACAAATTACAACGCTAGGAAAACGTTTTGCTTCAGCGGCAGAAGAATTACTTTTTGCTTACGAACGTCTTGTTGCCCTACAAGAGCGATATCCAATGCGCGGAATTAAAGGTCCAGTTGGAACTGCGCAAGATTCAATTGATTTGCTCGGCTCTGCAACTGCACATGGCCAACTTGAAAGTTCAATTGCTAAGGAACTTGGTTTTGATCACGTCTTAGACTCAACGGGTCAAATTTATCCACGTTCTTTTGATTACGATGTTGTCACAACATTGGTGCAATTAGCCGCATCACCATCATCCCTTGCCACTTCAATTCGATTAATGGCTGGCGCTGAACTCGTTACTGAAGGTTTTAAAGCTGGCCAAGTTGGCAGTAGTGCAATGCCACACAAAATGAATACGCGCTCATGCGAACGAGTAAATGGTTTAACGGTTATTTTGCGTGGTTATGCATCTATGGTCGGCGAACTTGCTGGTGATCAATGGAATGAAGGCGATGTCTCGTGCAGTGTTGTTCGTCGCGTTGCTCTGCCTGATGCCTTTTATGCTATTGATGGCTTATTAGAAACCATGCTGACCGTTCTAGATGAATTTGGTGCATTTCCCGCCGTAATTGCCGCTGAATTAGAGCGTTATTTACCGTTCTTAGCGACCACAAAGATTTTGATGGCGGCAGTTAAAGCTGGCATTGGACGCGAAGTTGCTCATGAAGTCATAAAAGAGCATGCCGTTAAAGCAGCTTTAGCAATGCGTGAAGGTAATCGCAACACATTACTGGATGCACTTGCAGAAGATGATCGCTTGCCACTTGATAGAGCGGCGCTAGAAGATCTAATTAGTAGCCCACTTGAATTTACTGGCGAAGCTCGCCAACAAGTTGCACGAGTTGTTGATCGCATTGAGGCGATTACTTCCGCGCACCCTGCCGCAGTGCAGTACAAACCCGGCTCTATTCGGTGAGCGGCTTTGGCTTAGCTGGCCCACCGCCAGCGCCTGCGATACCTGGGTGGACACACCTGCGCACCGGAAAAGTTCGCGACCTCTACACAAATGATTTAGGTAATATTTTACTTGTTGCTTCAGATCGCATTTCTGCTTATGACTGGGTAATGCCAACAGAAATTCCAGGTAAAGGCGAAGTACTCACGCAACTTTCATTGTTTTGGTTTGATTTGCTTGCCGACATTGTTCCTAATCACATTATTTCAACCGATGTTCCAGAAATAGTTGAAGATCGCGCGATAATTGTTCAACCACTCGAAATGTTTGCAATTGAATGTGTTGCTCGTGGTTATTTAACGGGAAGCGGTTGGAGCGAGTACAAAGAAAATAGTGAAGTTTGCGGCAACCTTTTGCCAGCCGGATTACTAGATGGCTCCCAACTTCCTCAGAGTATTTTTACCCCCGCAACTAAAGCTGATATTGGTAACCACGATATAAATATTAATTTTGAAAAAGCTTCAGCTATTGTCGGCAATGATGATGCCCAAGAGTTGCGTGCTTTAACTTTAAAACTGTATGAAACAGCGGCAGAGTTTGCACACAGCCGCAGAATTATTTTGGCTGATACAAAGTTTGAGTTTGGTAGAAATGCCAGCGGTGAGATTGTCTTGGGCGATGAAGCCCTCACCCCTGATTCTTCACGGTTTTGGGATCAATCCACATGGGTACCTGGGGGAGTGCAACCCTCATTTGATAAGCAGTTTTTGCGTGATTACCTAGTAGCCAGTGGATGGGATAGAAATAGCCCACCACCGCAACTACCAGCAGAAATCGTCGATAAGACTGCAGCTCGATATGAAGAAGCGTTTTTCCGTATAACTGGCAGCAAGTTCTAATCAAGGGAGAATATGGCTATGGCAAAAATCGTGGTTGATGTGATGTTGAAACCAGAGATTCTCGATCCTCAAGGAAATGCAGTTGCTTCAGCACTACCTCGCCTTGGATTTACTTTTGCTAAGTCAGTTCGCCAAGGAAAGCGATTTGAAATTGAAGTTGAAGGCGAACCATCCGCCGCACAGTTAGCCGAAGTAGAAAAAGCTGCTGAAGTTTTACTTTCTAATCCAGTTATTGAAAACTATGTTGTGAGAGTTGAAAAGTAATGCGCGTTGGAGTTATAACTTTTCCAGGAACTCTGGATGATCGCGATGCAGCCAGAGCTGTTGTTGCAGGTGGCGCAGAAGCGGTAGCGCTTTGGCACGCAGATGCAGATTTAAAAAGCGTTGACGCGGTTATTTTGCCAGGTGGATTTTCTTATGGAGATTATTTGCGGTGCGGTGCAATTTCTCGATTCGCTCCAGTAATGAATTTAGTTATCGAGCAAGCAGGTAAAGGAATGCCAGTTTTGGGAATCTGCAATGGTTTCCAAGTTTTATGTGAATCACATTTATTACCTGGAGC
>Ga0194052_1000697_pt1 | contig 20691 bp, 15 predicted proteins | sample SepL226m_MetaG_FD_160117 | JGI IMG/M metagenome (GOLD analysis project Ga0194052, IMG submission 160117) | Anoxic zone freshwater microbial communities from boreal shield lake in IISD Experimental Lakes Area, Ontario, Canada - Sep2016-L227-6m | ecosystem: Environmental > Aquatic > Freshwater >...
CCGCAGGGCCGTGCAGCCGGCGCGCAGGCCCGCGAGGCCGATGGGTTCCGCGTGATCGGCCTTGGTGGCGGTGCCCCGGTAGGGGCCGACCCCGGCGTGATCACAGCCGGTGGCGGGCACCTCCCACTCGGCAGGCACATGGGTTGAGGCGCCAAAGTGGCAGCTGCCGAGGCCCGGGAGCCGCACCGCCTCGGCCGCAGGCAGGTCGTCCTGGCCCAGGTGCAGACCCCAAGGCGCCAGGCCCTCCCGGGCTGCCAGCATCGCCAGGTCTGCCCGGTCATTGACGCAGACCTGAGGCCAGCCGCCATTGGCCGCGGCTTCTGCCAGCGCTGCCCGGAGCTCCACCCACTGGGCCCGCGCATCCAGCGGCTTGCCCCGGAACTGCACCAGCGGAAACCCCGCCTCGCCCAGCCTCCGCACCTGCGCCGACAGGGACTCCGCCCGGGTGGCGTCCGTGATCGGATAGAGCGGCGGCAGCTGCAACATCCCACCAGCTTACAGCCCAGACTCCCAGCCTCAGAACAGAACACGGAAGAGAAGAACCACAGGTCCACGGCGAAGACAGGACCTCAAGAGAAGGGAAGGGATCCTCGAAAATGCTTTCCTGATTACCAAGCATTCTCAGCCAAATAGAGGAGCTTGATGGGCATGGGCGGAGTTCTGGCGGCGGCGTGAAGCAGGCGTGGCAGGAGGCTGGCTAGGTCGAAGCGCCGGTTGTAGCGCCACTGGTATTCGGCAAGGTAGCGGGGGAGGTGCTGGTTGCCGATCCAGCGGCAGACGCCGCGAATGTTTCCTTTCAGGTTGCCGAGGGCGGTGTTGACCCATTTGAAAGCCGGGACCTTGCTGTTCCTCCAACCACCAGGACTTTTCTGAGCGTGATGTCTCAGCCCGATGGCCTGGGTGATGCCGTAGGCGGCCCATTCGTCAGTCAGCAGAGTCGCGGCAGGGCTGATGGCCTTCTTCGCCCATCGGCTCATCGTGGTGCTGCCGAGGTTGTTGACGGCTTGGGCTTGCAGGAGTCCTGGCCGGCCATCCGGCGTCGTCTGGACGGCCAGGATGAAGGGCCGCTTGCCTGGGGCCCCGCGCCCTCGTTTCCCCTCATGGCGTTCGCCCCCCATGTAGGCGTCATCGGCCTCGATGCGGCCGTGAAGGCGCCGCCCATGTTCGCGTTCCATCATCACCTGCATGAGCTTGTGCTTGAGCGACCAGGCCGTGGTCTGCGAGACGCCCAGTTGGCGGGAAAGCTCCAGCCCCGACACGGAGTGCTTGGCCTGGGAAAGCAGGTGCATGGCCAGGAACCAGACCCTGAGCGGCAGTTTGGTGCTGTGGAAGATGGTCCCTGCTGTGACGCTGACCTGATGGCGGCAGACCGCACATTGCATGAGGGGCCGGGCCTTCAGGGCATGACCACGGCGGCTTCCGCACTCAGGGCACTCAAAGCCCAGAGGCCAGCGGCTACGTGAAAGGGCCTGGACACATTGCTCATCCCTGCCGAAGCGTGCCTGGAACTCGACGAGAGAAAGCCCCGGCTGGAACTGAATGGCATTGCGGGTCATATCCATCTCCTTGGTCACCCCGAAAGGCACCCAAGGCTCGGTCTAGAAGACCGACATATCCTGTCCAATCCCCTCAAACCACTGTCGAATGGTTAGTTGAACCCACACCCACCTTGAAAGTTGAGGCTGAGGATGGTTGGTAATCAGGAAGGACTTTTCCAAGCAACCCCTTCAAGGCTTTGGGAGGATCCAGGTCCAGCCCTTCCAAGTCCTCCTTCTTGCAGTGACCGTGGTGGAGCATGCTCCGCAGTGGCGGCAGGGCTGCGTTATTACCCTCCCGGGCCAAACGGCACAGTAGGGTCACGGCTTCCTTCTGTTCAGCGGGGTCACCTTCCGAGAGAAGGACCCCCAGCTGGAACAGGCTTGGATGATGGTGGGCCTCGGCGGCTCGCCGCAACCAGTTAAGGGCGGCAGGATCCTTGGGATTCACTCCTGCTCGGGTGAGTGACTCCCACTGGGCATGCATGGCCCCGGGCACACCAGCCTGGGCTGCGCGCAAGATAAGCTCCCGCGCATACTTGGGATTTCCTGCACCAGACCCAGCCTTCAGCATCAGGGTCCCCAGCTCGAACTCAGCCTCGGGCAACCCTCCCTCTGCGGCCTTTTGGAGCAACTGGAAACTTTCCTCCCGCTGCTGAGGGTGCTCCCGAAGCTCTCTTGCGAGCGCGAGGAGCGCCGGCGGATAACCGCACTGGACTGACCTCCGCAAGAGCTCCTGGCCGTCCATACCAAGATTCGCAGAGGGAGGAAGGCGGCTGATGAGCATGGATCGGAGGTACATCGCCTCTGGGTCTCCGGCGGCAGCAGGATCACGAAGAGCCTGCATCGCCGAGGCCTCGGCTTCAGGACCCCCTTCCTGGAGAAACAGCTTTGCGAGTGCAAGTCCGGCACCAGGGTGGTTTTTCCAGGTAGCTTTCAGCATCCAGTCGCGGGCGGCTTCCAGGCTCTCATTCCCGAGATGAATCTGGCCGAGTTCGTAGGCCGAATCGGAGAACCCCTGCTCCCAGGCACGCTCCAGGATCTCCAGAGCCTTTTCAACCTCCCCATCCCGGTAGTGACGACGTGCCTGCATCACCATGGCTTCAGGGGACGAGCATGAGGCCGCCTGCTCTAGCCAGACATCAAACTCCGGTTCCTGGTCTGGATGGACTTCTCCTCGGTAGGCCATGCAGACCAGCTGAGCGGCAGCCTCTGGAAATCCCTTTCGAGCCGAGGCTTTGAGCAGGTCCAAGCCCTCCTCGCGGGAGGTTGGTGCGAGGGATTCAAGGAGCATGGCGCCAAGCCTGGATTGGGCCTCGGCATTTCCGGCGACCGAGGCCTTGCGCAGCCAGTCCTGGGCCTCCTGATGGATTGGGACACCCTTGCGACGGAGCAGCAGACTTGCGAGGTTGACCATGGCGGAGGCGAACCCCTGATCGGCTGCCTTTCGGAAGAGGGACTCGGCCTTGGACAGGTCCTGGAAGGCACCATCCCCGACAAGGTATCGAAGGCCAAGAGCATTCTGGGCATCAGGATCGCCAGCTGACGCTTGCTGGTGGAGAGGATCCAATTCAGGAAAGATGGCTCCCGATGAGGTTTTCTCATGACTGCCCGCACCGGGACTGCTGGTTTCGAAGCCAGACGACCTCCGGCCAATCGGAGGCATCGGTGCGTGCAGCCCACCACCCAAAGAGACCCAGGCGGTGGGCAGGTCGTCAGACCCATCTGCGCCTGGGTTTTCCAGCCAGGCTGGGGCGGGAAGACTTTCCCGGGGAAGCAGAAGGACCACTCGCATCGCTTCCATCATTTCCTGGGCGCTGGAGAACCGTTCAGCCGCATCCTTGTTGAGAGCTCTGGCGATGAATGCACGGAACCGCTGATGTTCTGCTGGCAGTTCCTGGAGAATGGCCTCGCTGGGCTCAAACACGATTTTGTAGTAGATCCCTGCGGGGGTAGAGGCCTCGAAAGGGCGACGTCCGAGGAGGAACCGCAAGAAGATCACAGCCACAGACCAAAGGTCCGTCTGGACATCGGGATGGCCACCCTTCAATAATTCAGGGGCCATGTAATAGGGCGTTCCCGCCAACGCCGTAGAGTGGGTGATGGAACCCTCACTGGAGATCTTGGCGAGACCAAAATCCAGGAGCTTGGCCGAGAGCATTCCCCGAGCGGAAAAGATCCTGATGTTTGATGGTTTCACGTCCCGGTGGATGACGTTCTTCTGGTGAGCCTCCTGCAGGCCTCCGAGGATCAGCACAAGGACCGCACCAACCTGGTCCCGGTCCAGGACACTGTGCGTGATGAGTTCTTCCAGGTCATAGCCATTGACGAACTCCATGGCGAGGAAGCACACGCCGTCGATCTCACCAAATTCGTGAATGGTGACGAGATTGGGGTGCTGGAGGCGAGCCACAGCCATGGCCTCCTGGCGGAAGCGGCGAATCAGGTCCTCCGGGTGCCCCTGGTTTGGAAGGATGGTCTTAAGTGCCACTTCACGTCCCAGGAGCGTGTCCCTTGCGAGGGACACGGATCCCATGCCTCCATGCCCGATTTTTCGAAGGATCTCGAACTTACCGAGTCTCTGGGGAGGAGAATCCATTTCCTAACTCCTGTTGGCATGGACGAAGTGCGTGATCCTTCGCCTAGGGAACGATGAAGATTTGAGCTGATCTTGGCTCGGTCCTAAGCCGCAGGCAAGCAGAAGCCTTCTGCCATGCCGGAGGACCTATGCTCTTTTTTTACAAGCCGAATGGTGATCATTCGATGCTGACGATGGGAAGCAGGAGCAGATTTCAAACCTGCGAAACCCACCTCTACGCCTTACCCCCCTCCCTCCCAAACCGCCGCCCCACCTTCTTCTCAATCACCGCCAGGTGAGCCTCCTCGTCCGGCCCCACGAGGCTGATGGCGACACCGCCTAGGCCCGCCCTTCCCGTGCGCCCACTGCGGTGCACGTAGTCCTTGGGGGACCGTGGCAGGTCGTAGTGGATGACGCATGCCAGGCCGCTGATATCGATGCCTCTGGAGATGAGATCCGTGGCCACGAGGATGCGGAGGCGGCCGCTGCGGAACTGGTCCAGCGCATCGGTGCGGGCGCTCATGCTCTTGTCGCCGTGCAGCGAGAGCGCCCGGATGCCACTGTTGCCCAGCTTGCGCACCACATTGTCCGCCCGCCGGCCCGAGGCCACGAACACCAGGACCTGGGGCCAGGACTCCCGGGCCAGCAGCTCCCGGAGGAAGGGACCCTTCTGCTCCTGGGGGACAAGGTAGGCCCGCTCCTCGAGGACCACCGCCAGCGTCGGCGAGGCCCCCACGAAGATGTGCTGCGGCACCTTCAGGAAGAGCTGGATGACCTCCTCCACGGCAGTGTTCATGGTCGCGGAGAACATGAGCGTCTGCCGCTGGGCGGGCAGCTGCCGCAGGAGGTCCTGCATCTCGTCGCGGAAGCCCAGCTCCAGCAGCTTGTCTGCTTCGTCGAGCACCAGGTGCTGCAGGCCCGCCAAGCTCAGGGCGTTGTTCCGCACCAGCTCCAGCAGCCGCCCCGGTGTGGCAATGACCAGATCGGCGCCGCCCCGCAGGGCCAGCATCTGGGGGTTCACGGAGACGCCGCCGAAGGCCGCCTGGATCTTCAGTCGCTGGGACAGGTGCTTCGCCAGCTCCATGGCCCGGTCCCGCACCTGCGCCGCCAGCTCGCGGGTGGGCACAAGGACCAGCGCCCGCGGCGGGTTGCCCGGCAGGCGCCCGGGGCCACCCTTCACCAGCCGGTGCAGGAGGGGCGCAAGGAAAGCCACTGTCTTCCCAGAGCCCGTCGGCGCCTCCACCACCAGGTCCTGGCCTGTGAGCACCCGGGGAATGGTCTGTGCCTGGACCGGGAAGGGCTGGGTGTATCCCAGCGCCTGGAAGGCGCGTTCAAGCTCGGGGCCGAGCAGCAAGGGGGAGAAGGGCAACGGGAAGCCTCCGGAGGCAAAGAGCGGTGAACCAGACTCCCAGTATCCCCGGTCCCGGGTTCGAAGGGGCTTCAGCAAGCTTTGAGTTCCGGAAGGCGCCGCGCTCGCGGACCCTACCGATCCCGCAGCAGCTGCCCCGCCTCGGCCGCCCTGATCCCCAGCGTGGAGGCGGCCTGCTCCAGGGACCAGCCCGACTCCACGGCACCCGCGACAAAGGCCCACCGGGCATCGCGCAGGGTGGTGGCCGTGTGCCCGTCCCCCTGCCCGTCCTCGGCCAGCATGGCCTTGAACAGCAGCCGTTCCAGGGGGGCACTCAGCCCGGGAGGCGTCTGGCCCTTGGCCTTTGCGGGCAAGGCCAGGGAGCGAACGACGCCGTCCTCCAAGTGGAGCAGGCCCCGGCGCTGGAGCTTCAGCAACGTGCCGTAGAGCCGCCGCGCCAGGCGGCCCTTGGCGCCCCGGCTGGACCGCTTGGAGACGAGGAGCGCGGCGAAGTGGTCCAGCAGAGCCCGCCGGACCACCCCATCGGGATAGACCTCGGCCAGCACCTGGCGCACCCAGGCCCCGCTCAGCCGGCCGACGGCCATCCCGCCTCCTGCAGGGCTACCACCCTTGGCACCGGTGGTCCCTCATGGCTGCGGCCGCCGCTCACCCCGGTTCGCCAGCTGGTAGAAGGGCAGGCCCAGCAGCACCAGCACGAGCCCGGGCCAGGTGTAGCTGGGGCGGTAGAGCAGGAGGCCCACCAGGATCGCGACGCAGCCGGCGATGTAGAGGGCGGGCGTGACCGGGTAGCCCCAGGCGCGGTAGGGCCGGGGCAGGTCCGGGCGGGTGCGGCGCAGGACGAAGACACCGACCACCGTGAGGACGAAGAAGAGCAGCTCCGCAAAGATCAGGAAGTCCAGCAGCTGGTTGTAGGTGCCGGAGAGGGCCAGGACGCCCGTCCAGAGGGCCTGGATGACCAGGGCCGCCGCGGGCACGCCCCGGGCGCTCAGGCGCTCCGCGGAGCGGAAGAAGAGGCCGTCCGCGGCCATGGCCTGGTAGATCCGGGGGGAGGCGAGGATGGCCCCGTTCAGGTAGCCCACCATGGAGACCAGGATGGCGCCGGCCATGATCATCCCCGCCCGGGGACCCAGCAGGACGCGGAGGGTCTCCGTCGCGACCCGGCCTGCGGGGGCCGTGGCGATCCCCGTGGGGCCGAGGATGTGCAGGTAGGCCAGGTTCGCCAGCAGGTAGAGACCCACCACCATGCAGACCCCCAGGACAAGGCTCAGGGGTAGCGTCCGCCCGGGATCGCGGACCTCGCCCCCGATGTAGGGGAGGTAGTTCCAGCCGCCGGTGGCGAAGAGGCTGCCCACCTGGGCCACCAGGAAGGCCCCCAGCAGGGGTAGCCCCGGCCCGCCGCCCGTGAAAGGGCCTGGGTTCGGCACGGTGAGGGGATGCATGAAGAGGCCCAGCAGGATCAGGCCCGCGAGGGCCCCCAGCTTGGCCAGGGTGATGATGCTCTGCACCCGGGCGCCCATGCGGATGCCCTGGAGGTTCACCCAGGTCAGCAGCACCACCAGGACCAGGCCCACGGCCCGAGCAGAGGTCAGCCCCAGTGCCCAGGGGCCCAGGACGAACGACCCCACGTGCATCTCGCCGATGCGGACGGGCGGCAGCAGCCAGTGGGCATCGCTGAAGAAGGGCAGGAAGCTGCCCAGGACATAGCCGAAGGCGCTGGCGACAGCGGCGATGGACCCGCACTCGATGATGGCGAAGGTGGTCCAGCCGAAGAGGAAGGCGACCCGGCGACCGAAGGCCTCCTTCAGATACAGGTAGGGTCCGCCAGCTTCCGGATACATGGCGGCCAGCTCGCCGAAGGAGAGCACCCCCATGAGGGTCAGGAAGCCCGTGAAGGCCCAGGTGACCAGGAGGAAGGCCCCGCTGCGGCCAGTCTGCACAATCTCGGAGGGGACGACGAAGATGCCGCTGCCGATCATGCACCCGGCGATCAGCATCGTCGCCCCGAACAGGCCCACTTCCCGTCGGTAGCCCGTGGTCATCGGCGCCTCTGCCCATCCTGAAGCGGGATCCCACCATGGGAGCCGGGATCGTGAGTGGTTGGTCCCAGGATCTGGTCAAGGTCCCGAGCGCGTCAAGGCATGGCCGTTTCCCCCGCCAGGAAGGGCAGGACCTCCGCCAGCAGCTCTTCGGGGACTTCTTCGGGCAGGTAGTGGCCACAGGCGAGGGGCCTTCCCTGCACATTTAGCGCGGCCCGGCGCCATTCCACCAGGGGCTCGAAGCAGCGGTGGACAGCCCCCCGGCTGCCCCAGAGGACCTGCAGCGGCGCGGCCACCCGATGGCCGAGGGTGCGGTCTGCCCGGTCGTGGTCCAGGTCCACCGAAGCCGAGGCCCGGTAGTCTTCGCAGAGGCCGTGGGCACTGCCGGGCACGCTCAGGCAGCGGGTGTACTCGGCCAGGGCCCGGGGATCGAAGGGGGCCAGACCGGCGCTCCGGCGCCCCATGACTTCCCGGATGTAGGCAGCAGGATCCGCCTCGATGAGGCGCTCGGGCAGCGGGGCCGGCTGGATGAGAAAGAACCAGTGCCAGTAGGCCCGGGCGAAGGCCTCCGTGGTCTGCTCGTACATGGCCAGGGTCGGGGCGATGTCCAGCAGCACCAGGCGACTCACCGCCGCTTCGTGGTCCAGGGCGAGCCGGTGCGCCACCCGCGCGCCACGGTCATGGGCCAGCACAGCGAAGCGGGCATGGCCGAGGGCCTGCATCAAGGTGAGCTGGTCCTGGGCCAGGACGCGCTTGCTGTAGGCGAGGTGCTCCTCGTCGCCCAAAGGCTTGGAGGAATCGCCATAGCCCCGCAGATCGGCCATCACCAGGGTGAAGCGCTTCGCCAGCTCGGGCGCCACCTTGTGCCAGATGGCGTGGGTCTGCGGGTGGCCGTGCAGCAGCAGCAGGGGCGGCCCCTGGCCCCCCGTGACGGCGTGGATGGCCACACCCTCGTCGGTCGGCACCAAAAGCGACTCGAAACCCGGAAAAAGTGTAGGATCGCCGCAGCGCATGGTCAGACCTCTGAGCGTTGATTCTCTCCCCGCCGCGCCGCCCAAAACATGGGAAAGAACTCGTTATCAGGAGTCCTGCCGTGCCGTCAGGCCCTCTGCGGGCCTTGGGGGTCGCCCCGAAACCTCCGCGAATGGATTGTGGAGAGGGCCTGCCGGACCGACATTGTTCCTGCCCTTTCCCCGAAGGAGGCAGCGATGCTCACTCCCCGCCTGAAAGCTTTCCTGGAGAACCACCACGTGGCCTACAGCGCCATGCTCCACCGTCCCGCCTACACGGCCATGGAAGTGGCCCAAGCCCTGCACGTGCCGGGGCAGGACATGGCCAAGACCGTGATCGTGGACCTGGACGGCCAGCTCGCCATGGCCGTGCTCCCCGGCACGCGCCACGTCAGCCTGGCCAAGCTGGAGCACGCCACCGGTGCCCAGCATGCCCGTATCGCCCGTGAAGGCGAGTTCCGCTTCGATTTCCCCGACTGCGAGGTGGGCGCCATGCCGCCCTTCGGCAACCTCTTCAACATGGAGGTGCTGGTGGATCCACAGCTGGCGAAGGACAAAGAGATCGTCTTCAACGGCGGCGACCACACCGAGGCAGTGCGGATGTCCTACCAGGACTTCGCGCGCCTGGTACACCCCAGGATCATGGAGATGTAAGCGGATTGGGGGCCTTCTTGCCCCTGCTGCTTGAGTGATCGGATCCGACAGCGCAGGCCCGGCCGCCTTCCCCCTCGAGGGCGGTCGGGTCTGCACTCGGTAGCGGCTGACCGCAGGGGATTTGACACGGGGCATCGGCCCCGCGACCATTCCCTTCCGTAGCACCAAGGAGTCCTGCCATGAAATACAACCAGTTCGGCCGCACAGGCATGTTCGTCTCGGAGATCTGCCTTGGCGCCATGACCTTCGGTGGTAATGCCGACGCCGGGTTCTGGAAGGCCATCGGCCAGCTGGGCCAGGCCGAGGTGGACGGGCTCGTGGCCCGGGCCCTGGCCGCGGGTGTGAACTTCTTCGACACCGCCGACGTCTACTCCTTTGGCCACTCCGAGCGCCTGCTGGGCCAGGCCTTCAAGAACCTGGGGGTGGCCCGCAAGGACGTGATCATCGCGACCAAGGTTTTTGGCGAGATGGGCCCCCGGCCCAATGACAAGGGCGCCTCCCGGGGACACATCATGGACTCAGTCCAGACCAGCCTGGAGCGCCTGCAGACGGATCACCTCGACCTCTACCAGATCCACGGCAACGACTCCGTCACCCCCATCGAGGAGACCCTCCGGGCCTTGGACGACCTGGTCCGCCAGGGGCTGGTGCGCTACGTGGGCGTCTCCAACTGGGCCGCCTGGAAGATCGCCCGGGCGCTGGGGCTCAGCGAGGCCAAGGGCTACGCCCGCTTCGAGTCACTGCAGGCCTACTACTCCATCGCCGGCCGGGAGCTGGAGCGGGAGCTGGTGCCCATGCTCACCGAGGAGAAGCTCGGCCTGATGGTCTGGTCCCCCCTGGCGGGCGGCCTGCTCTCGGGCAAGTTCGGCCCTGGTGCCCCCACCGCCGAAGGCGCCCGCCGCACCGCCTTCGACTTCCCGCCCGTGGACACGGCGCGGGCCTGGGCCTGCGTGGCGATCATGCGCGAAGTCGCGGCGGCCCACGGCGTGTCTGTGGCCCAGGTGGCTCTGGCCTGGCTGCTGGCCAAGCCCCAGGTCATGAGCATCATCATCGGGGCCAAGTCGCTGGCGCAGCTGGAAGACAACCTGGCCGCGGCGGACCTGGTGCTGACCACGGAGGAGCTGGCCCGGCTGGACGAGGTCAGCGTCCTGCCCTCGGAGTATCCGGGCTGGATGTTCGAGCGCCAGGGGAGTGGCCGCAGGCCGAAGCCTTTCGTGCCGACCAAGGTCTAGAGAAGCCCACCCCCCGCAGTCCGAGACCCCGAGACCCCAAGACCCGCTTCGCCATGCGCGGAGCGGGGCGGGAACCGATACTTGCATGGCCGGAAGAACGAACCTTTGGCCGAATAGATTTGTGACGATTTTTTCATATTTCAGACCGATACATCCTAGATATACTTCCTCCCATGGAGGCCCTCATGTCGCTGCAGCTCACCAGGCGGACTTTCCTCAAGGCCGGTTTCACCACGGCTGCAGTCGGGGCCACCGGCCTGCCCCTCGAAGCGCTGCCCGCCGAAGCCAAGGGCTGGAACTGGGAGCGGGGCGTCTGCCGCTTCTGCGGCACCGGTTGCGGCATCCGCATCGCCTCCAAGGAGGGCCGGGTTGTGGCCGTGAAAGGCGACCCCCAGAACCCCGTGAACCGGGGCCTGCTCTGCGCCAAGGGCTATGCCTGCGCCCAGATCCTCTACGGCGCCGACCGCCTGAAGCGGCCGCTGCTGCGCAAGAAGAACGGGGTCTATGACAAGCAGGGCGACTTCGAGGAGGTGTCCTGGAAGGAAGCCTTCGACGTCATGAAGGCGCAGTGGACCAAGGCCCACCAGGCGCTGGGGCCCGCGGGCGTGGCGGTCATGGGGTCGGGCCAGTACACGATCATGGAGGGCTACGCGGCGGTGAAGCTGGTCAAGGCCGGCTGGCGCTCCAATAACCTGGACCCCAACGCCCGGCACTGCATGGCCTCGGCGGTAACAGCCTTCATGCAGACCTTCGGCATCGATGAGCCTTCCGGCTGCTTCGACGACATCGAGCTCACGGACGCCGTCGTCACCTGGGGCGCCAACATGGCGGAGATGCACCCCATGCTCTGGGCCCGGGTCATGGATGAGCGGCTGCGTCGCCCCGACTACCGGATCATCAACCTCACCACCTATGCCAACGCCACCTCCGAGGGCGCGGACCTGGAGATTGTCTTCAAGCCTAATACGGACCTCGCCATCTGGAACTACCTGGCCCGGGAGATCGTCAAGCGCGGCGCGGTGGACCAGGACTATGTCACAAAGCACTGTGTGTTCGCCGCGGGCGCCGTGGACATCGGCTTCGGCCTCCGGGAGGACACCCTGAAGGCCTACCCGGCCGAGAAGGACACCCTGGCCCGCCAGAAGACCGTGGTGCTGACCCGGGACGAGGCCATCGCCCGGGGCCTGGATCCCGACGCCCGCCACGAGCGGAGCCAGTCAGCCTCCGCCACCCCGCAACAGCACTGGCTCATCACCTACGAGGAGTTCCAGAAGGGGCTGGAGCCCTACACGCTGGACTTCGTGGCGAGGATCGCCAAGGGTGATCCGGACGAGTCCCTGGAGGCCTTCAAGGCCAAGCTGGTGCAGCTGGCCGACGAGTACGCCAACCCCAGGCGCAAGCAGGTCTCCTTCTGGACCATGGGCTTCAACCAGCACACCCGCGGCACTTGGGTAAACGAGCAGGCCTACATGGTGCACCTGCTTACGGGGAAGCAGGCCCGACCCGGCGCGGGGGCCTTCTCGCTGACGGGACAGCCCTCCGCCTGTGGCACCGCCCGCGAGGTGGGCACCTTCGCCCACCGCCTGCCCGCGGACATGACCGTGGACAACCCGGCCCACCGCAAGGACGCCGAAGCCATCTGGAACCTGCCGCCGAACACGATCAATCCCAAGGTCGGCAGCCACATCGTGCAAATGATGCGGGACCTCGAAGACGGCAAGATCCGCTGGCTCTGGGTGCAGGTGACGAATCCCTTCCAGTCCTCGGCCAATGCCAACCACACCATCGAAGCGGCGCGGAAGCTCGACAACTTCATCGTGGTCTCGGATGTGTATCCCACCCTCTCCGCAAAGGTGGCGGACCTCATCCTGCCCTCGGCCATGATCTACGAGAAGTGGGGCGGCTATGGCAACGCGGAGCGCCGCACCCAGCTCTGGCGCCAGGTCGTCCTGCCGCCGGGCGAGGCCCGCAGCGACGTGTGGCAGATGATGGAGTTCGCCAAGCGCTTCACCCTGGCCGAGGTGTGGGGCGAGCAGCCGGTAGCAGGTCTGGAGGCGCCGGGCTTCACGAAGGGCAAGCTGCCGGACGTGCTGGCCGCGGCAGCGGCCCAGGGCCTCAAGCCTGAGTCCACCCTCTACGACGTACTCTTCGCCACGAAGGCCGCCAAAGCCTGCGCCTGGCCCGATCCGGTGGCCTTCGACAAGCCCAACTCCACGGTGGTGCATGCCAACATCCGCTGGTTCCCGGAGAAGGCCCTCTTCGAGGAATACCGGCGCTTCGGCCTGGGGCATGGCCACGATCTGGCGCCCTTCGACACCTACTTCCAGCGTGACGTGGCGGGCCTGCGGTGGCCGGTGGTGGAGGGCAAGGAGACCCGCTGGCGCTTCAACGACGAATACGACCCCTATGCCAAGAAGGGGTCGGGCATCGACTTCTATGGCACGGCCATGAAGAAGCTGCCCTCCGGCGACCTTACAGGCCCCAAGCCCGGCGAGGCCAAGGCCCTGCCTGGCCGCGCGAAGATCTTCTTCCGGCCCTGGCAGGAGCCGCCCGAGTCGCCGGACGCCACCTACGACCTGTGGCTCTGCACAGGGCGGGTGCTGGAACACTGGCACTCCGGTAGCATGACCCGGCGGGTGCCTCAGCTGCATGCCGCGGTGCCCGAGGCTCTGCTGTTCATGCATGCCAAGGATGTGGAGAAGCGCGGGCTGAAGGTCGGCGAGCTGGCCTGGATCGAGTCCCGGCGAGGCAAGATCCAGGCACGGGTCACCCTGGGCGGCCGGAACAAGGTGCCACGCGGCCTTGTCTACGTACCCTGGTTCGATGAAGGCGTCTTCATCAACAAGGTCACGCTCGATGCCACCTGCCCCATCTCCAAGGAAACCGACTTCAAGAAGTGCGCCGTCCGCATCACCAAGGTCGTCTAGGGGAGTCCACCATGCGCCATTCCATTCTGCTCCTCACCCTCTGCGCCGCCCCTCTGCTGGCGGGTCCCCCGGCCAAGCCCGTGCCTGACCGCGACCTGGGGTTGTCCCGCGCCACCGTGTTCGAGGTGCCCTCGCCGCCCCTGTTCCATGATGAGGCCTCCGCGCCCGGCGAGACGCCCCTGCCGAAGCGCATCAACAAGGAATACCCGCCGGTGATCCCCCATGCGGTGGCGGACTTCCTCCCCATCACGCGGGGCGTCAACGGCTGCGTGGACTGCCATGCCGTCCCGGGGCCCAAGCAGAAGGGCGAGGCCACGCCCATCCCCGCCAGCCACTACGTGGACCTGCGCCGGGTCCCCGTGGTCAAGGGGGAAGCCCTGGTGGGCGCCCGCTACGTCTGCCTCTCTTGCCATGTCCCGCGGACCGACGCCCCGCCCCTGGTGGCGAGCACCTTCCGACGTTAAGGCTCCGTCAGTCCTCGAGGAACTGCGCGAACTCTTCCACGGGGACGCGGTCGGTGACCAGAGTGTTTTCCACCGCCGCGGGGTCGGCGTAGCCCAGGGCCATGCCGCAGACCACCATCTGCTCGGGCTTCAGGGCCAGCTCCTCGGCGAGCACGCGGTGGAACTGGGTGAAGGCCGCCTGGGGGCAGGTGTGCAGGCCCCGGGCGCGGGCCGCCACCATGACGTTTTCCAGGAACATCCCGTAGTCCAGCCAGCTGCCCTGCTGCATGATCCGGTCAATGGTGAAGATCAGCCCCACGGGCGCGTCGAAGAACCGGTAGTTGCGGGCATGCTGCTGGTGGATGCGGTCCTTGTCGCCCTTGGCGATGTCCAGCAGCCGGTAGAGGTCCCAGCCGATCTTGCGGCGGCGATCTATATAGGGCGACACCCACTCCTTGGGGTAGTAGTCGTACTCGTCCGTGTGCTTGGCGAGCTCGGCAGGGTCCTCGAAGATCGCGCAGATGCGCTCGGAGACCCGCTGCCGGGCGGCGCCCAGCAGCACGTGGACCTGCCAGGGCTGCGTGTTGGTTCCGGAGGGCGCCCGGGAGGCGACCCGGAGGATATCCGCCACGGTCGCCCGGGAGACCGGCGTGGGCAGGTAGGCCCGCATAGACTGGCGGGTGGTGATGGCCGCATCGATCGCAGCGGCCTCGGCCTCGGTGGGCAGGTCGAAGAGGTTCATGGGGTAGGTCCTTTCTTGGCGCGCGGGGGGCAGGGAGGCCGTCGGTCGAGGGCAGCAGAGATCCACGAGCCCCACGCGGGCCCAGGGAGACGGTTATACCCGCCAGCTGTGTTCTCCGTAAAGGTTGCCTTTGCCAACAACACCTCATGTTCTGTAATTGGCTTGGGGCGGGAGCGGAGCGGGGCTGTAGGATGGAGGGATTATGCCCTCAACCCATGTCCGATCCAGCTTCGAAAGAATGACTCGCCCGGGCCTTGCCTTGGCCCTGCCGGTACTCACCGTGGCCCTTGCGCTAGCCTGCGGCGGCAAGACCCGCCCCCCAGCGGCGCCTCTGCAGGTGGGCGTGCTGCCGACCGTGCAGATGGACGTGCCGCTGACGCATGAGTGGGTGGGGACGCTGGATGGCTTCGTGAACGCCGAGATCCGCCCCCAGGTGGAGGGCTATCTGCTCCGCCAGGTCTACCGGGAGGGTTCGGCCCTGCGCAAGGGTGATGTCCTCTTCGAGATTGACGCCCGGCAGCTCGCCGCCGCCGCCGACCAGACCAAGGCCGCCCTGGCCCGGGACCAGGCCACCCTCGACAAGGCCAGCCTGGATGTCGCGCGCTTTGCCCCCCTGGTGGCCGAGCGGGCCATCTCCCAGCAGGAGCTCGACAATGCCCGCGCCTCGCTGCGCCAGGCCCAGGCCAATGTGGACGCCTCGAAGGCCGCCCATGACCGGGCCCTGCTGAACCTACAGTGGACCCGTGTCACCTCGCCCATCGACGGCATCGCCGGCATCGCGAAGGTGCAGGTGGGCGACCTGGTGAACCCCCAGAAGGTCATGACCACAGTGTCCACCGTGGACCCCATCAAGGTGTACTTCAGCGCCAACGAGCAGGAGTATATGGGCTGGGCCCGCCAGTGGGCCACCAAGGGCGGCGGCAAGGGCACCCTCACCCTGGTGCTCTCCGACGGCACGACGTATCCCTTTCATGGCGACCCCTTCATGGCGGACCGCAACGTGGACCTGAAGACCGGCACCATCATGCTGGCCGGGCTCTTCCCGAATCCCGAGCGCCTGCTGCGCCCGGGCCAGTTCGCCAAGGTCGCCGCAGACGTGGGCCTGCGCAAAGGCGCCATCCTGGTGCCCCAGCGGGCCGTCTGGGAGGTCCAGGGCAACTCCCAGGTCGCCGTGGTGGGCGCCGACAACAAGATCGACATCCGGCCCATCCAAACGGGGCCGCGTCTGGGCACCCAGGTGGTGGTGGAGAAAGGCCTCGCCCTCGGGGACAAGGTCGTGGTGGAAGGCACCCAGAAAGTCAGCGCCGGCCAGGTGGTGAAGCCCGTTCCCGCCACCCCACCAACTCCGGCTCCGGGCCGCTAGCGCATGGTCAAGTTCTTCATCAACCGTCCCATCGTGGCCATGGTCATCGCGATCATCACCCTGATCGCAGGCCTGGTCTGCATGCGCGGACTGCCGGTGGCCCAGTTCCCGGAGATCGTCCCGCCGCAGATCCAGATCTCGACCACTTACACCGGCGCCGATGCCGTGACCATCGAGCAGTCCGTGGCCGCGCCCCTGGAGCAGCAGCTCAACGGCGTGGACAACATGCTCTACATGCAGTCCACCAACGCCAACGACGGCACCATGAGCGAGACGGTCACCTTCGATGTGCAGACGGACGTCAGCCTCGACCAGGTCAACGCCCAGAACCGCACGGCCCAGGCCCAGCCCTTCCTGCCCACGGACGTGACCCAGAACGGCATGGTGATCAGGAAGTCCACGGGCATGGCGCTGATGCTGATCACCGTCTACTCGCCCAAGTCCACCTACGACTCGCTGTTCCTGGCCAACTACGCCACCATCAACATCGTCGATCCGCTCTACCGCATCCCCGGCGTGGGCCAGGTGATCATCTTCGGCGCGGGCGACTACGCCATGCGGATCTGGGTGAAGCCCGACGTGCTGGCCAAGCTGGGCATCACGGTGCCCGACATCAACCGGGCCGTGCAGCAGCAGAGCTCAGTAAACCCCTCGGGGCAGATCGGGGCTGAGCCCCTGCCCAAGGGCCAGGAGATGACCTACACGGTCCGCTCCCAGGGCCGCCTCCAGACGCCGGAAGAGTTCGCCCGCATCGTGGTGCGCGCCAACCCAGACGGGTCCGTGGTCCGCCTGGGCGACGTGGCCCGCATCGAGCTGGGAGCCATGAGCTACAAGCAGATCAGCCGCTTCAACCAGCAGCCGGCCTGTGTCATCGCCATCTTCCAGGCCCCCGGCTCCAACTCGCTGGCCGTGGGAGATGCCGTCAAGAAGGAGCTGGAGAACCTCAAGCTGCGCTTTCCCACCGACCTGCAGACCACCGTGGCCGTCGACACCACGCTCCCCGTGCGGGAGGGCATCAAGGAGATCCTCTGGACCCTCGGCGAGGCCATGCTGCTGGTGATCTTCGTGGTCTACATCTTCCTGCAGAACTGGCGCGCCACCCTGATTCCCATGATCGCGGTGCCCGTGTCGCTCATCGGCACCTTCGCCGTGTTCCCCCTGCTGGGCTTCTCCATCAACACGCTGTCCCTCTTTGGCCTGGTGCTGGCCATCGGCCTGGTGGTGGACGACGCCATCGTAGTGGTGGAAGCCGTCGAGCACCACATCGAAGAGGGCATGTCGCCCCGGGAGGCCACGCTCCAGGCCATGCGGGAAGTGGCTGGTCCCGTGGTGGGCATCGCGCTGGTGCTGTCTTCGGTGTTCCTGCCCGTGGCCTTCCTGGGCGGCATCCAGGGCCGCCTCAACAAGCAGTTCGCGGTCACCATCGCCGTCTCGGTGCTCATCTCGGCCTTCAACGCCCTGACCCTCTCGCCGGCGCTGGCCGCGCTCATCCTCAAGCCCCGGGAGCAGATGTACGGCCGCATGGCCCGCTTCTTCGACGGCTTCAATCACTACCTGCATCGGGCCACCCACGGCTACGTGACCCTGTCCCACCGCCTCATCCGCAAGGCCGCCATTCCTCTGGTGATCCTTGCGGCCTTCGCCCTCATGGACGGCGTGCTCGGTAAGACCCTGCCCAGCAGCTTCGTGCCCACGGAGGACAACGGCTACTTCTTCATCAACATGCAGCTCCCCCCCGCCGCCAGCCTGCAGCGCACGGACGAGGTGGGCAAGAAGGTGGAGAAGATCCTCTCTGAGACCGAGGGTGTGCGCTACATCACCAACATCGAGGGTTTCAGTCTCCTCAACCGCGTGTCGGCGCCCTATTTCGGCTTCTGCTACGTGGCCCTGAACCCCTGGGATGATCGGAAGGACCCACACCTGGAGGCCAGCGAGATCCTGAAGCGGCTCAACGGGCGCCTCGCCCGGGAGATCCCCGAGGCCAACGTCTTCGGCTTCCTCCCCAGCGCCATCCCGGGCCTCGGCACCTCCAACGGCTTCTCGCTCTGGCTGCAAGACCGTAGCGGCGGCAGTCCGGAGTACCTGGACAAGCACCTCAAGACCTTCCTGGCCGCGGCCCGCAAGCGCCCGGAGCTGGCTGGCGTCACGTCGCTCTACAACACGGGCACCCCGCAGATCTTCGCGGATGTGGACCGGGACAAGGCCCTGAAGCAGGGCGTGGCCGTGGGCGATGTCTACCAGACCCTCCAGGCCTACCTCGGGGGCCTCTACCTGAACCAGTTCAACCGCTTTGGCCGGCAGTGGCGCGTCTACCTGCAGGCCGAGGGCGATGAGCGCCGCAGCGTTGACGACATCGGCCGCTTCCACGTGCGCAACGCCGAGGGCACCATGCTGCCGCTCTCGGCCCTGGTCACGCCCCGCAGCATCCAGGGCCCCGAGTACACCAACCGCTTCAACCTCATGCGCGCGGCGCAGGTGCTGGGCTCCGCAGCCCCGGGCTACAGCTCTGGCCAGGCCCTGACCGCCCTCGAGCAGGTGGCCAAGGAAGTCCTGCCCCAGGACATGAGCTATGACTGGGCCGACCTCAGCTACCAGGAGAAGAAGGCCGAAGGCACCACGGGCCTGCTGTTCGGGCTCTCCATCATCTTCGTGTTCCTCATCCTCGCCGCCCTCTACGAGAGCTGGTCCCTGCCCTTCTCGGTGCTCCTGTCGGTGCCCATCGCCATCTTCGGTGCCTTCCTGGGCCTCTGGCTGCGAAAGTTCGACTTCGGCGTCTTCGCCCAGATCGGCCTGATCATGCTGGTGGGCCTCTCGGCCAAGAACGCCATCCTCATCGTGGAGTTCGCCAAAGATGAACTGGAGAAGGGCCGCGACCTGGTGGATGCGGCGCTGGAAGGCGCACGGCTCCGCCTGCGGCCCATCCTCATGACCAGCTTCGCCTTCATCCTGGGCTGCGTACCACTCTGGACGGCCTCGGGCTCAGGCGCCGTGGCCCGGCGCATCCTGGGCACCGTCGTGATCGTGGGCATGCTGGGCGCCACCCTCATCGCCATCTTCGTCATCCCGGTGCTGTTCGTGGTGGTGGAGCGGTTGGCGGGCACCAAGGAACCACCCCCCGCCGAGCCGGTCGAGAATGAAGGAGGGGCCTGAGATGCGCGCCTTTGCCCTGCCCCTCCTGGCGCTGCTGCTGACCACCGGCTGCGCGCTGGGTCCCAACTACCAGCGGCCCACCCTCTCGGTCCTGGAGGGCTACCGCGGCCAGTCGAAGGCTGAGGCGGCCTCGCTTGCGGACCAGCCCTGGTGGGAGGTCTTCGGTGACCAGACCCTCAAGGCCCTCATCGGCCAGGCGCTGGAGAACAACTACGATGTGCGTACTGCCGCCTGGCGGGTGGAGGAATACCGGGCCCGGGCCGGCATCGACCAGTCCGCGTGGCTGCCCTCGGTGGCGCCCGGCGTCCAGTGGCAGCGGGGCCGGCAGTCGGACTTCGCCCCCAACGGCGGCAAGACCGGCGCCATCTGGGATGTTCGCGCGTCCCTGTCCTGGGAACTCGACCTCTGGGGCCGCGTCCGGCGGCTAAACGAGGCCTCCCGGGCTCAGTACCTTGGCGCCCAGGAGCAGCGCCGAGGGATCCACCTCTCCGCCGTGGCCCAGGTGGCGCAGGCCTACTTCGAGCTGCGGGAGCTGGACGCCCGGCTGGAGATCGCCAAGTCCACCACCGCCGCCTTCCAGGAGACTCGCGACCTCTTCAGCCGTCGGCTTACGGGTGGCACCGCCTCGGCCCTGGAGACCTCCCGGGCGGAAGCCGCCCTGGCCTCGGCCTCGGCCACCATCCCGAACCTCGAGCGCCAGATCCAGGCCCAGGAAAACCTCCTGTCCTTCCTGGTGGGCCGCAACCCCAGCCCCATCCCCCGGGGCGCCGCCCTGACGGACCAGCCCCTGCCGCCTGCCATCCCCGGGGGCCTGCCATCGGCCCTCCTGGAGCGTCGCCCCGACCTCAAGGCCGCCGAGCAGGAGCTGGTTGCGGCCAACGCCGGCATCGGCCTGGCCCAGGCCAGCTACTTCCCGACGCTCAGCCTCACAGGCCTCTTCGGAGGGCTCGCGCCCCAGGTGGCGGATCTCTTCGGTCCCGGCAAGGCCTGGGCCATCGCGCCGTCCCTCTCGGGACCCACGCTGCAGGGCCTGCGTTTGAAACACCAGAAAGAGGTCCGCGTAACTCAATGGGAGCAGGCCAAGACCCGCTACGAAGCCACGGTCTCCACTGCCTTTGGCGAGGTCTCCACTGCCCTCACCGCCTACGCGAAGCTGGCGGAAGTCGAGCAGCGGCAGGCGCGGTCCGTGGCGGCCAACAAAGAGTCTGTGCGCCTGGCCACCCTGCGCTACACCGCAGGCCTGTCCAGCTACCTGGAAGTGCTGGACGCCCAACAACAGCTGTTCCCCGCGGAGAACGCCCTCTCCCAGGCCCGCCTCTCCCGGCTGCTGACCATGGTGCAGCTCTACAAGGCCCTCGGCGGCGGCTGGCGACTCCAGGATGACTTCCGGGCCGCCAAGCCTTAGCGGAACTGCGGTGCCCGCGGCAGGACTCGGATTGGCCCTATGCTGGAGAGGCCCTGTTTCTGGTGGTCTGATGGCTGAGCTTGGAATCCTGAATGCCCTGTCGATCCTGCGTCTGACGCCGGGGGGGGCCCTGCTGGACGGTGGCGTCACCGGCGAGATCCTGCTGCCCATGGCCCAGGTGCCCAAGGGCTGCGTGGCCGGCCAGGTGCTCAACGTCTTCGTCGCCAAGGACGGCGACGACCTGCCC
>Ga0194052_1000698_pt1 | contig 20684 bp, 18 predicted proteins | sample SepL226m_MetaG_FD_160117 | JGI IMG/M metagenome (GOLD analysis project Ga0194052, IMG submission 160117) | Anoxic zone freshwater microbial communities from boreal shield lake in IISD Experimental Lakes Area, Ontario, Canada - Sep2016-L227-6m | ecosystem: Environmental > Aquatic > Freshwater >...
CCGAGGTCGTCGCGCCGATCCTGGGTTGGAGCCCGGCCGATGTGGACCGTGAGGTCGCCACCTACATCGCCCGGGTCGAAGCCGAGGTGCTATCCCAGACCCAACCCGATGACGCCTCGGCCGATGCGTTGCGGATCGCCGCACCCGAGGCGCGGGCCGAGATCCTCGAACCGGTGCCCTTGACGTGATCCGCGACGTGCTCGGTCCGGCGCGGCTGCGGCTTCATGGCGGCAACGTGGCCGACGAGTTCGGCCGCAGGTTCGGTCCGGCCGCGAGGGCAAAGGTGGTCGCGGGCGGGGTTTTCAAAGCCGACGGGGTAGTTCTGGATGCGCACACCGAGATGCCGGCCGGGTCGTTTGTGTACCACTATCGCGACCTTCCCGATGAAGTCGACGTGCCGTTCGACATGCCGGTGCTGTACCGCGACGACAACATCGTCGTAGTAGACAAGCCGCACTTCTTGGCCACCATGCCGCGCGGATCGCATATCGCGCAGACCGCGCTGGTGCGGCTGCGCCACGAGCTGGACCTGCCCGAGCTGAGCCCGGCGCATCGACTGGATCGGCTGACCGCCGGGGTGCTGCTGTTCACGGTGCGCCGCGAGGTGCGCGGTGCATACCAGACTTTGTTCGCTCGCGGTGAGGTGACGAAGACGTATCTGGCGGTGTCATCGGCCGAGCCGGGTCTGGTTGGGCCGCAGGTGGTTTCGAATCGCATCATCAAACAGCGCGGGGTGTTGCAGGCTCGGATCGAACCGGGGAAGCCGAACGCCGAGACGCATATCGAGCCGTTGGGTGGGGGTCGGTATCGGTTAACCCCGCGAACTGGGCGGACCCATCAGTTGCGATTGCACATGGCTAACCTTGGCGTTCCGATCGATAATGACCCGCTGTATCCGGAGGTACTGCCGGTGCAGCCGGTGGACTTCACCGCACCCCTGCGGCTGATCGCCCAACGGCTGGAGTTCGACGACCCACTGACCGGCGAGCACCGGTGCTTCGTAAGCTCGCGGACATGATCGAAACTCGACGGCTCACTATCGACGGCATCGGAACGTCGGTTCTGGTCGGCGGATCCGGTGAGCCCGGCGAGGCCGTGGTGTTCGTGCACGGCAACCCCGACTCGGGTTCGGACTGGATGCCATTGATGACGCGGATAGCCCCGTTCGCCCGCGTCATCGCACCGGATCTGCCGGGCTTCAGAGCCGCCGACGCGCGCGGGGATAACGACTACACGATCTACAGCTACGCCCGTTTCCTCGACGGCGTGATCCGCGCACTCGACGTGACCCGGGTGCACCTGGTGGCCCATGACTACGGCGGACCGTTCGCCGCGGCGTGGGCCGCCGACCACCCCGACCGCGTCGCCAGCGTGACCTTCATCAATACCGGTGTGCTGATCGGCTACCGCTGGCACCGGATGGCGCGGCTGTGGCGCACCCCGGTTGTCGGCGAGCTCGTCATGCGCGCGATTCGCTCCGGCTCTGCCCGCACCATGCTGGCCCGGGAGAATCCGGGCCTGCCGGTGCAGTGGGTAAACACCATCGTCGGTCACCTGATGCCTGAGAAGACCCGCCGTGCCGTGCTGCGGCTATACCGGTCCACCCGGCCGGCCGATATGGACCAGCTGGCCGCGCGCCTGCGCCAGCACGACCACGACGCGCTGGTGGTATTCGGCGACGCTGATTCCTACATCCCGGCCGAGCTTGCTCATCGGCAGGTGGAGGTGTTTCCCCGCGTCGACATTCGGATTCTCCGCGGCCTGGGCCACTGGTCCTGGCTCGAGGACACCGATGCGGTGGCGGATCAGGTTGTGCCGTTCCTGAAGGAGCGGGTATTTCGGCCCTAGTGGCATCCGGGGCGGCAACGATTGTCTTAGTCCCGGGAGGTTGGAATGGACGACGATCACGAGTTGGCTTTGGTTGCCGCGTACGGAAATCTTGATACCGCGCGCGGCGATTTCCGCGACCTGGAGAAGCGGCTGAAACACGGTATGGAAGTCCGCGGAGCGGCGTTGGTCTGCAAAAACGCCGACGGTCACCCCGAAGTGGTGGAGGCCGCCAACCGCCACGGCCGAACCGGCGTCGGCATGGGCGCCGGAATGGGCCTGCTGTTCGGGCTATTCGCCCCGCCGTTGGGTCTGTCGGTTCTGGTCGGGGCAACAGTGGGCGGCCTGGTCGCGTCATTCGCCGAACATGAAGTCCGGACCGGTTTGCGCCAGGAGATCGGTGAGGCGTTGGAAGCCGGTACCGCCGTCATCATCTCGGTGGTCTACCCCAACGGCCGTGCTCCGGTGGAGACTACCCTGACCGGCGCCGACACCATTCGAGAGTTGAGGATGGACAAATCCACCATCACGACTCTCGAATCGGCCGTCGCCGAGGCGATGGCGCAGATCGGCCACAGCACCGATGGAACGCTCACCGTTGGCACGACGGGCACCAGTAGCTGATTCGCTCTTCGGTCTCATCGGTCGGTTCGGCGCGCAGGATGCGTGTACCGCAGCGTCGGCAAGGTTCCCCGGACCGGCCATAGACCCACAGTTCGTGGCCCTTGCGGCTGTTACCGGTGGTGGTCCGCATGTGGCGTGAGCGGTTGGCCCACAGCATCTCGTGGGCGCGGCTCGCCACCCGTGCCGGGGCGGACAGAGTGCTGATCGGACTGGTGGGCAATCGGCCGAACAGGAAACACAGTTCGTTGCAGTAGACGTTGCCGATTCCGGCCAGGTTGCGCTGGTCGAGGAGTGCTTGCGCGAGTGGTCGGTCGGGGTCCTTGGTGAGGTTCGCCGCGGCGAGGTCCGTATCCCAGTCGGGGCCGAGCAGATCCGGACCCAGGTGTGCGACAGCGTCCATGTCTGTTTCGCGGTCCAGTATCTCCAGGACGCCGAGGTCGATGCCGGCTGCGGTGACGTCGCCGGCCCTCAGCAGGATTCGGATCTTGTGGCTCTGTTGTACTTCGCGGTTCACCCGCCAGCTGCCATCCATCTTCAGATGCGAGTGGATGCTCACCGCAACGACCCGGATGAACAGGTGCTTGCCACGGGCCAGTACATCGTCGACTTTTTGGCCGGTGAGGTCGACGGTCGCATAGCGGGGGACCCTGATATCGCAGCGGGTGAGTGTCTTGCCTTCCAGCGCCTCGCGCAGAAGGGCCGCGGTGCGAAAGACGGTGTCGCCTTCGGGCATGGGGTTAGGTTAGGTGTGTTTTCATGGTCTGGATGAACGCGAGGATCGAAGTTCGCTACGCGACCGCACGAGCGTCAGGGCGTCCCACCTCCCAACCTGGCTGGAATTGACGTCGCTGTGACCATCACACTGACTGGCGCGACCGGCTTCGTCGGAAGACAGATACTCCGCAATCTCCTCAGCTCAGGTCGCGCCGTGAGGGTAATCGTACGTGACCCAGCTTCAGTGCAGAGCCTCTCGCCAGAGGCGAATCTGGAGGTCAAGCAGACCTCCGATCTCTTCACTGAGCCGACTGATCGGCTCGAACAGTTACTCGAAGGGTCGGAGACCTTGTTGCACGCGGCCTGGTACGCGGAGCCCGGTAGCTATCTGACGTCCCCGCAGAATCTAACCTGCCTCACCGGCACACTGAACCTGGCATCAGCATTCGCAACCGTTGGAGGTAAGCGCTTTATCGGTGTTGGTACATGCGCGGAGTACGACACGTCGGAAGGTCTGCTGACGGTCGACACTCCGTTGGCGCCCAACACCCTGTACTCCGCGTGTAAGGCCTCGGCATATCTGGTGCTCCGAAATCTTCTAGCGGCTGAGGACACAGAGTTCGCGTGGTGCCGGATCTTCTACTTGTACGGCGAAGGTGAAGATGAGCGTCGGCTGGTGCCCTACATTCGAGGTCAGCTTGAGGGAAACCAAGAAGCTCTCCTCACCCGTGGTGAGCAGGTCCGCGACTTCCTTGACGTGCGGGAGGCCGGTCGAATGATTGCCGAAGTTGCACTAGGGCGGCGCGAGGGCGCGGTCAATATCTGTTCTGGCGAGCCGATGAGCGTTCGGCAACTCGCGGAAAGCATTGCCGATGAGTACGGTCTTCGCGATTTGCTGCGTTTCGGTGCCAGGGCGGAGAATCAATTCGACCCACCGAGGGTCGTAGGTGTCCGGACGGATTGACCCAGACAAGTGGGGAGAAGTTATGCTCGGCGTTATAGGCGGTAGCGGTGTCTACGACATAGATGGGCTTCGAGACACCAGGTGGGTTGATGTGGAGTCCTCGTTTGGAGCGCCATCAGACGCGATTCTGCTCGGCGAGTTATCCGGCCAGGAGATCGCATTCCTGCCGCGGCACGGGCGCGGTCACCGCATCCCGCCCAGCGAGATCAATTTCCGGGCCAACATTGACGCACTTAAACGCGTCGGCGTCACTGATGTTGTCTCGGTGAGTGCGGTCGGATCACTCAGGGAAGACCTGGCGCCCGGGACGTTCGTGATTGTCGACCAGTTCATCGATCGAACCTTTGCGCGTGAGAAGAGCTTCTTCGGTAGCGGACTTGTGGCCCACGTCTCGATGGCGCGTCCCGTCTGCAGTCGACTGGGTGATCACATCGAAGCTGCCGCGCTACAAATCAAGACGTCAGTGCGGCGTGGCGGAACGTATCTCGTCATGGAGGGCTCGCAGTTTTCGAGCATGGCTGAATCCGAGCTGTATCGCGGATGGGGCTGCGATGTAATCGGGATGACCAACATGCCCGAATGCAAGCTCGCCCGCGAAGCCGAGATGTGCTACGCGACCGTTGCCATGGTGACGGACTACGACTGCTGGCATCCGGACCACGATGACGTGTCAATGGATGCAATCGTCCGGGTAATGACCGCGAACGGCGACAACGCGCGCTCGCTGGTGAAGGCCGTAAGCCCGATGATCATGGACGACAACGAGGCCGGCGGGTGTTCCTGCCGTCATGCGCTCGAAAATGCACTCGTAACAGCACCAGAAGCGCGCGACACGGACATGGTCGAGAAGCTGTCCGCTGTTGCCGGCCGCGTGCTTCGCAGTTAAGGATACGGATGTCGATCAAGTCGCGCATACGAACGATTCCCCACTATCCGCATGAGGGGATCATGTTCCGAGACATCACCACGCTCCTCAAGGATCCAGTAGGGCTGCGCACAACGATTGAGGAAATAGCTGCCCACTGCCGCGACCTCGAAATAGACACGGTGGCGGGGATCGAGTCCCGCGGGTTCATCATCGGCGCACCAGTTGCCTACGAGCTTGGTCTTGGATTTGTGCCGATACGTAAGGGCGGGAAGTTGCCGGCGGAGAAAGTCGGTTTGGACTATGACTTGGAATACGGCACCGACCGGATCGAAATCCATGTGGATGCGGTGATGCCCGGCGACCGCATACTGCTCATCGATGACTTGATCGCAACAGGAGGTACTGCAGAAGCCGCGATCAGGCTGATTCAGGACATGGGGGGCGTGGTCGTGGAATGCTGCTTCGTTGTGGATTTGCCATATGTCGGTGGTCGATCGCGCCTGGAAAAACTTGGCCATAGTCCGTTCGCATTATGCAACTTTGAGGGCGAGTAGCGGGGCGATCGTATGAAAGTTAATGGGAGGCAATTCCGCACGATCTGGCCCACACCCGATCGCCGCGCAGTGCAGATCATTGACCAAACCCGGCTTCCGCATACGTTTGTCACGCGAACGCTTGAGTCGTGCGCAGATGCAGAGCGTGCTATTCGCGAGATGCAGGTCCGCGGCGCGCCACTGATTGGAGTGGCGGCCGCGTACGGCGTCGCACTTGCGATGCAAGCTTCGGCGTCACAGATGGCGCTGAAGAATAGTTGCGTTTCCCTAGTTGGCACTCGCCCGACGGCTGTGAATCTGCGCTGGGCGGTTGAACGCATGCAATCGCATCTCACTTTGGTTGCGGAGGAAGATAGGGCAGAGGCTGCTTGGCAAGAGGCTGGGCGCATCGCTGAAGAAGACGTTGACATCAGCAGGAGGATTGGGCGACACGGGGCCCGGTTGATTGAGGAGCTGCACCAGCGGAAGGGCGCGCCGGTAGATATCCTGACGCACTGCAACGCCGGGTGGCTGGCTGCGGTGGATCACGGCACTGCACTGGCCCCTGTCTACCACGCGTTCGATTCCGGGATTCCAGTTCATGTGTGGGTCGATGAAACGAGACCGCGCAATCAAGGCGCGAGCCTGACGGCCTGGGAGCTGGGACAGCATGGTGTGCCACACACCGTCATCGTCGACAACGCGGGCGGTCACCTGATGCAACATGGCCAGGTCGATATCGCCATTGTGGGATGCGATCGAGTTACGGCACGTGGCGATGTCTGCAACAAGATTGGCACGTATCTGAAAGCTCTCGCCGCGCATGACAACGGCGTGCCGTTCTACGTTGCTCTTCCCACCCCGACGATCGACTGGCGTCTGGAGGACGGCGTCAAGGAGATCCCGATCGAGAAACGTTCACCGGAAGAGGTCACCCATATCACCGGCATCGACGGGAACGGCGATGTGCGAACCGTGCAGCTGACTCCCGCGGGTACCGAAGTCGAGAACTACGGCTTTGATGTGACGCCTGCGCGATTGATCACCGGCCTGATTACTGAACGCGGAGTAGTTGCTGCCGACGCCGCAGCGATGCAGACGCTGAGGGACTGATGGACGATCTTCGATTGCGGGCGGAGTTGATTCGCGCCGGAGAGAAGCTCGACGCTATGGGCCTCAATAGAGGCATGTCAGGGAACATCAGTGTTCGGTGCGGCGACGGCATGCTGATTTCGGCCTCTGGTGCCCAACTCGGAAACCTCACGCAACCGGATGTTGTATTTGTCAATGGCGACGGGCGAGCGGCGGGCGAATACGCGCCATCCAGTGAGTGGAGGTTCCACCACGACATCTACGCCGCTCGCCTCGAGGTTTCCGCAGTCGTTCACACCCACTCGGTCGCGGCCACGGCGCTGGCATGCCTCCGCAAAGAGATCCCACCTTTTCATTACATGGTCGTGAGGGCAGGGGGCCACACCGTGCGTTGCGCCGGCTACGCCACATTCGGAACCCAAGACCTGTCGGACAGGGTTGTTGAAGCACTTGCGGGCAGGAAGGCTTGCCTGATTGCCAATCACGGCATGATCGCGATCGCCGATGGGCTCGACCAGGCGGTAGCTGTCGCGGGCGAGATTGAAACGCTTGCCGAGCTCTACACGCGTGCGCTGCAGCTGGGGGAGCCCATCCTGCTGACGAGGGAGGAGCTAGAAGCTGCTGAGCAGCAATTCAGGAACCTGCGTTACGGGGAGCGGCAACTCTGACGAGCGGCCCATGCCCCCTGCCGCGGGGCCGGAGCAACCTCGACACTTGGGCCTGCCGGATCCGATTTAGCTGGGGAATGGTCGTCAGTCCGGTCTGCTTGGCGTATCTGGCCAGCGGTAGGACGGACTGTGATACCTTAGAAATCCTCAGTCGCCTGAACCTTCGGCGGCTAACACCAGCAAATCGTTCTCACACGGTTTCGGATGCTGGCGGGGGAGGTCGGTGCTCAGTGCTGTGCACCTAGATCCATCCTGCGCTGTATCTCGCGACAGACCGTCTGAGACGGTCCGGAATGAGGAAGATTGTGAAAGCTGAATTTGCTCCGCGGATTGATCTGCAGAACCGCACTCGTCTGGAGACGGTGATCCCGCTCGACACGCCCTTCGTGGTTTTCGTCGACCCGTCGGACGCTTGCAACTTCAAGTGCCGATTCTGTCCGACATCGGATAGAGATCTCATGAAGTCCGTCGGGCGCCCTTGGAAGCAGATGTCGTTCGAGCTCTTCCAAAAAATCGCGGACGATATGACGAAGTTCCCTGGTCAGGTCGAAGTTCTTAGGCTGTACAAGGACGGCGAACCGCTACTCAACAAGCGGTTGCCGGACATGATCAAATATGCTAAGGATAGTGGGTCCGCGAAGCGTATTGATACCACGACGAATGCCTCGTTGCTCACGGTAGATATCGGTAGAGCAATCGCTGAAGCCGGCCTGGATCGAATCAACATTTCGATCTACGGGGTAAATAGTGAGCAGTACAAGAACTTCTCGGATACGCGAGTCCCCTTCGAACGGGTGCTGGAAAACGTCCGAAATTTCTACGAAGTTCGCGGGAACTGTGACACCCTCGTCAAGATCAACGGTGACACCTTGAGCGATGACGAGAAGCAGCAGTTCCTCGATTACTTCGGTGACTACGCGGACAAGATCTACATCGAACACACCATGTCTTGCTGGCCGGAGTTCGAACTCAGGGGCGTAGACGTCAACTCGGAAAAAGGCATCTACGGCCAAGAGATAGAAGAAGTCGATGCATGCCCGTACCCGTTCTACTCGTTCTCAATCAACTCTGACGGCAAGTCGAGCGTCTGTTTCCTCGACTGGGGCCGGAAGATGATCGTGGGCGACGCGACAACGCAGTCTGTCCAAGAGATTTGGAACGGCAAGGAGTTGAAGGCCTACAGGAAGATGTTCCTTGAAGGCAACCGAAAGCAACATCCGCAGTGCGGCGGCTGCGGTCAGATGTCTCACGGGCTCCCCGACAACATCGATCCCTATCGTGAAGATCTTTTGACGAAGCTCAATGGCGCTGGCTACTTCGATGGCGTCGGCGACCCGCAGGTGATGAAGTCGATACCTCTGATGGTCGCGGACTCACCCAGAAAGTAAAAGAAGATACCCGCCGCGACCCCATCCTCACATCGAGAAGAAGTCGACCTCACATCGATGAGTGCATTAGCCACTAAAGCCCCGGCGCTGTTTGCCGAACTGGTTGAGCCGTGGCTTATTGCGGATAGCGCAGCCCAAGAATTTCACGCTGCGCTGAAACGCGGTATCTACATCTATGGAGCAGGTGAGCTCGGAGCCCTGGCCCTTGAGTACTGCGAGGCCTGCGATATCAGGGTGCTCGGGGTGCTGGACCGCGCCAGGAGCGGATCAATTCGTTCGGAATCGGGTCGCGAGTATGCGATCTTTTCCCCCGACTCGGCAGTAAAGCAACTCCTCCGAACCGCCCCTGTAGCGGTGGCCATCGCCACACTTCCTTTCGGGCCTATCCGGGAACAGCTGAATGCAGCTGGCTGGAATTCCGTACTGCCTTTCTACAACCTCACTTCGAGATCGCGCGCAGGTCATCCGCTCCGTAGCGGATGGTCGCTCGGGCGGGTCACTCAGGAGGAATTTCAAACCGTCGATTGGCTCTGTAGGCAATGGAGCGACGAGATCTCATGGCGCCATTTTGAGGCGTACCTTGCGTGGCATCGCGACAACACCGAGATTGATTTACTCAGGGACCCGATTGATCCAAACCAGCGATACGCGATCCCCGAACTAGTTGAATCGTTGCGTAATCGCCTTAACGAGTGTGTCGATGTTGGTAGCCACCGCGGTGAATCGATCGCCCGCCTTAACAAAGCGGGGCTTTGCTTCGACAAGTACGTCCTAATCGAACCGGACGACTTTTCTCGGTCTTTTCTGTCTTCGCGCCAACAAAGCATTGTTCCGGAAGGCGCGAGCTGTTCGATTCTCGGAAGTGTTTTAGGGTCCGGCAAGCACATGACCGGATTCGAACAAGGCTTAGGTTACTGCTCGCAGGTTTGGAGTGAGTCAAACGCGGTACGGCAAGTTATACCGCTTGATGAGCTGAGCCTGAACCCCGATCTGCTGAAGATTCATACGGAGGGAACAGAGTTGGAGATCATTCGGGGAGCTGCCGAAACCATCTCACGCTCGCAGCCCTGCCTCGCTTTCTCTGTCTACCATCAGCGAGACGGATTCTTTGATGACATTGCTGTGCCCATGAAGATGTTTCTCGGGTATCGATGGTTCTTCCGCCTGCACAGTCACCAAGGCACCGGCGCGTTTGTTTACGCGGTCCCAGAGTCTGACAGTAATTAAGAGGAGCCAGATGTCGTCCGTATTAGCAAATCGGCTTGCCGACACCGAAGAGCTCTACCGTCGGGCATCGGGAGCAGGCGGTAACGGCGTGTACCTTTATGGGGCCGGGTTTGTTGGGAGGTGGTCGGTCGATTACCTCGAGGGTAAAGGAATTCCCGTACTCGGCTTTGTGGACTCCGATGCGGCTAAGTGGGGAACATCCATTTGCGGCAAGCCGGTCTTCAGCCCGACGGACTCCGTTGTAACTGATGCGAGCGTCGTTCTAATAAGCTCGAGGCACGCGGTACCCGCGATCAGGAATCTGTTGTCCCACCTTTCCTCAACAATCATGAGTGTGGATGCTTTCGTCGTCCATAGCGAGGGTAAAGGTAAAATCGATGAAATCGGATCTCTGTTCTCTCATGATAAAAAATCGCTCGAGACGTATGAGGCTGTTTTGATCTCGATGCTTGAGGGAAACTGTCAGGCTCTTGCGGAATACGCGGACAGTGATCCCTTTTTCGACAGGTTTGGTTTTTTCAACCGCGACGGCGAGATCTTTGTTGACGCGGGTGCTTATGTTGGTGATAGCGTTGAACGATTCATCTGGTCTGTGAATGGCGTGTTCCGGCATATTCACGCCTTTGAGCCAGGTCGGATCCAATATGACGCGATGCAGAATAGGGTCAGTCGCCTGATTTCAGAGTGGACACTCAACCCACGGAGTATTTCGCTTGCAAACATAGGACTCTCTGCCAAAAGCGGTGTGGCTACGATGAGCAATAGCAACCACCCCATACAGACGAGACTAGGTTCGCCAGGCGATGCATCTGAACAAACCGTTGCGGTTCGCACAATGGCCCTCGACGATTATTTCAATGGCGAAGAATTCACTCTGCTCAAAGTGGATGTAGAGGGGAGCGAGGCCCTTTTGCTCGAGGGTGCTGGTGCGTCCATCGCAAAACACCGGCCGCGAATAGCTCTTAGCGTTTACCACTTCCCAACAGATTTGTTCGTACTGCCGTTGCAGTGTAGGGAGGCAAATATGGAGTATAGGTTTTCGCTGGGGCACCATAGTTCCCAATTAATGGATACTGTTCTTTACTGAAGGGATGCAAATGACTGACGGTTCTGGGCCAGCTGATTACGTCAACGAAATCCGCGACCGGATTGAGTTGGACGCGGCGGATACCCAACTAGCAGGAGTGAAGAAGCAACTTCTCGACCAGATGAACTGGAAGAAATACGCCTACAACTTCACTTGGTTTGGCCGCCCGGTTATCCAGATTCCCCAGGATGCGTTCACCTTCCAGGAGATGATTTGGGAGGTGAAGCCGGACCTAATCATCGAGACCGGGATTGCTCACGGCGGCTCATTGATCTTCAGTGCATCGATGCTCGCGCTCTTGGAAACATTCGGAATGGTCGAGGATCCCGTCGTCGTCGGCGTGGACATCGACATACGCTCACACAACCGCTCAGCGATCGAACAGCATCCCGCTTCTCGCTGGATCACGATGATCGAGGGATCAAGCATCAGCCCGGAGATCGTTGGGAAAGTCGCCGGCATCGCGGCGAGCAAGAAGAGGGTCATGCTGTTTCTGGATAGCAATCACACCCACGAACACGTTCTCGCCGAACTGCGGGCGTACGCGATGATGGTGACGCCTGGCAGCTACTGCGTGGTTTTGGATACAGGCGTAGAAGACATTGACCCTTCAGCGATTGCTCCTGGCCGTCAGTGGTGTAAAGGTAACAGCCCAAAATCCGCTCTGACAGAGTTCTTGAACGAGAATACAAATTTCGTCCTTGATGGGTACTACCATGAGAAGGCCTGGGTTACCTCTGCGCCTGGCGGGTTCATTAAGCGCGAGAAGTGAAATAGTGATCCTCCTGCGCCGATCAACGACTTATTCGTATCGCGCAGAGCAGGCGGCTTAGCCCAATGCGAATAGCCCATATCGCAGCGCACACTGGGGGTGGAGTTGGCTCTGTGTTGGGCAGTTTTTTTCAGATTTCGGCATCGCTCGGAGTGGCGAATGATCTCTTCTGCCTCGATAGTTGTAAGAGCAATTTTGCGGATTTAACAGGATTGGGTTCTGCGCACGATGGTCTAGCTCTTGAGCCGACGAGGCCATTTATTGGAGACTTGGACCAACACGACATGATCGTGATCCACTATTGGAATCATCCGCTGATGGCTAAATTCTTAGTCGAAGCGGACTTCCCTGCGGCCCGTATCGTAGTTTGGAGCCACAATTCAGGTCTGTTCGAACCCCATGTAATCCCATCGTATTTATTCCAACTGGCTAGTCGCGTGCTCTTCTCGAGTTTGTGCTCGTACTCATCGCCGAATCTTCAGTACCGTATTCATTCATCACCCGAAAAATTCGGTTCCGTCCACTCGACTCACGTGCTTGACGAGTTTCTGAAGATCGGACTGCAGCGAGGGATTCGAGGTGACGCGCGGAGACTTCTCTACGTCGGAACTGTGTCTGATTCAAAGTTGCACCCACAGAGCGCGGAGATTTTCGCTCATTTATCTAAGGTCGGATTTGACGTGCAGGTGGTTGGGGGCCCCGATCACCGCGCACTCGAACAACGAGTTTCGGACCTCGGCGGCGAAATTGAGGTAATTGGGCCAGTCTCCCATGTTCAGGATTTCTACAGAAACGCTGACATCTTTGTCTACCCTCTCCGGAGAGAGCACTACGGAACGGGAGAGCAGGTAATCCTCGAAGCAATGGCATCCGGGTTGCCTGTTGTTGCATTCGATAATCCGGCTGAGTCAACTATATTGAGCAGTGGTGGCGGCACGCTCGTTGCTACGGTTAGCGACTACGTACAGGCCGTAAAGACACTTCAGCTTCACTCAGACCTCTATGGCGAGACGTCTGCTGTAGGGCAACGCAGGGCGCGCCAGGAGTTCAGCGCGGCTCGCATGACGGAGACTTTCCTAGGGCACTTATCCGACGTTATGAAGCAGGAAAAAAGGGTGCCCGCTTCGTCTGCGAGGCAGGTGCGAGGTCTGGATGAGCTTGCGATGTATGCGCTCAATTCACTGTTTGATGGCGATGAAGTAGTGCGTGACATGATTGCGAATCCGAAGGATGCACCAAACTTAATGTTTTCACGGATCGAGAGGTTTCTGCGCAACCCATGCGAACGTCCACGTTGGCTGAGTAAGACGAAGAGCACTCCCCGGCACTATCTTCAGTACTTCCCCGACTCGGCCGGACTACTTGCCCTGGCGGATGAAATGGCAGTAGTCGAGGACCACACGTGACATCAGACAGATCGAAGTTTCGGAATGGCTGTCACCAGAGACATTCCATGCGCGGTTAGGTCGCTCAGCTGCACTCGTACTTCCTCGGCGATGTTCCACGGCAAGATAATGACGGTGCTGGTTTCATTCTCCCGCAGCGCCTGTGGTGGTCGGATTGGAATGTGACTGCCCGGCAGAAATTTACCCTGTTTCGACGGCGCGGCGTCGCACACGAAGGGCAGCAGATCCGACCGCACGCCAGCGTAGTTCAACAAGGTATTCCCCTTGGCGGCAGCGCCGTAAGCTGCCACCCGTTTTCCAGCGCGTTTCTGCTCGATCAGAAACGTCAGAAAGTCGTCTTTCACACGGTCGGCGCGCGCTTGAAAGGTGGTGTACGTCTCCAGTCGGGTTATCCCGAACTTGTCCTCGCTCTCTCTGAGCGAATTTACCCCATCAGTGGTGGTCATCTGAGCGGTCACATGACACGCGTAGACGCGCAGGCTGCCGCCGTGCGTCGGCAACTGCTCCACATCCCATATGCGTAGACCGGCAGCGGCAAAGATGTTTGTCACGGCCGTGAGCGATAGGTATGAGAAGTGCTCGTGGTAGATGGTGTCGAACTGGGTGTGCTCGATGAGGGGCAGGAGGTGCGGGAACTCCAGTGTGATGGTGCCTTCGGGCTTGAGGGCGGCGGCTAGCCCGCGGGTGAAGTCATTGATGTCGGGTACATGGGCATACACGTTGTTGCCCACAATAAGATCCGCTTGGTGTCCGTCGGCGGCCAGTTGGCGCCCCAAGGCCTCTCCGAAGAACTCCTTGATCACTGGAATACCGAGTGCCTCAGCTGCCGCGGCTGTGCCCTCAGTCGGTTCGATACCTAGGCAGGGAATACCTGCCGCTACGAAGTTTTTCAACAGGTAGCCATCGTTAGAGGCGACTTCGATGACGAGGCTCTCAGATCGGAGTCCAAGACGGTCGGTGATTAAGTTCGCATACCGGACCGCGTGGTCAAGCCAACTGGTCGAGGTACTGGAAAAATAGGCGTAGTCGGCACTAAACAGTTCCTCCGCTCGTGCGTAGTCTTCGGTCTGCACCAGCCAGCACTGGTCGCATACCTTAACGCGCAGCGGATAGTGAACCTCAGGCTGGCTCAAGTTCTCGGCGAGCAAATAGGCGTTTGAGGGGGGTGCAAAGCCCAAGTCGAGAAAGCTGTGCTCGAGTAGGTTGCCACAGTGTCGGCAATTCATAACGCGACTCCGGCGAAATCGCTGCGCAGTGGCGGATGGGCCAGATCGCGGGGTGAGAGGTCCTTCGGTGTTAGGGGCCAGGAGATCTTGAGTTGCAGGTCATCGTGACGCAGACCGCGCTCGGACGGCGGGTGGTAGAACTCGGTGTGCAAATACAGCAACTCGCTGTTAGGTTCCAGCGCTTGAAAGCCGTGGGCAAAGCCCTCCGGGATCACCATCATCTGTGCGTCGGCGGGATTCAGTTCATGGGCGTACCACTTGAGAAAGGTTGGGGAGCCCGATCTCAGATCCACCGCCACGTCCCAGACCCGGCCGCGCAGGCACCGCACCATTTTCATTTCCGTATGCGGTGGTTGTTGATAGTGCAGTCCGCGTACGGCTCCGACTCGACTCGTCTTGGATTGGTTGATCTGAACTATCTGTCGGTGGCCGATTAGCGACTTCATTTCCTGCCCACAGTAGAGGCGCGCAAATGCGCCGCGATTGTCACGGTGCGGCGTGGACTGCACGATCTTCAGGTCGGGAATCGGAGTATCGAGGATATTCACAGCTTTGCCCAATCCAGACCTGAGCCGGTCGCATCCGCCGTGTAGGCGTACAACTGATCGAGGCTTATGACTTCGCCCGATTCGAGCCACTTCCGATACCAGCTGCCGGTTTGGTGGATTGCTTGTTCGTAGCCCCAGACCGGCAGCCACCCGAGGCGCGTTCTCGCCTTGGCGCTGTCGAGTTGCAGCAGACCAGCCTCATGGGGTTGTTGACTGTCTGTCACTTGCCAATCAAGTCGGGGCCAGTCGTGCGCAAGTGCCTGGAGAACCTCCTCGACGGTCCGATTGCCCTGCTGCTCGGGGCCGAAGTTCCACGGTTCGGCGCAGTTGGCGTTACCCGCTAGGAGGTGTTGGCCAAGTACCAGATAGCCACTGAGGCAGTCGAGTACGTGTTGCCAAGGGCGGGTTGCGTGTGGCGATCGGATTACAAGCGGTTTGTCAGCGATGAGCGAACGCACCAGATCGGGAATAAGACGGTCCTCGGACCAGTCGCCGCCCCCGATCACGTTTCCGCCTCGGGCGGTGGCAATCAGTGGTGCCCCGGGCTCGTACAGAAACGCAGTTCTGTAGCTCGCGGCGACCAGCTCGACGCCAGCTTTTGAAGCGCTGTATGGGTCGTGGCCGCCCAGGCGATCGCGTTCGCGGTAAGCCCAAGGCCATTCGCGGTTTTCATAACACTTGTCGGTGGTGACCACTACTGCGGCTCGCACACCCGGCGTGTGGCGCACCGCCTCGAGAATGTGCGCAGTACCCATCACGTTGGTGGACCACGTGGCGATGGGCTCGCGGTAGGACCGGCGAACCAGGGGCTGGGCGGCCAGATGGAATACGATCTCCGGCCGCTCCTCTGCGAAGACATCCAGGACAGCCGCTTCATCGCGGATATCGACGCGGTGGTCGTTGATCGGCAATCTCAACAGATCCCAGTGGTTGGGCTCGGATGACGGATCCAGCGCCAGCCCGGTGACCTGAGCACCCAGGGAATGCAGCCAGAGACAGAGCCAGCTGCCCTTGAACCCCGTGTGCCCGGTGACTATGACTCGGCGCCCGCGGTAAGCGCCGCCCAACGCGGTCAATTCCAGCATTTCCATGGTGCGCTGCCGGTGCTCCAGAGTTCCTCGAGCAGGGTCTTGTCTCGCAGTGTGTCCATCGGCTGCCAAAACCCGGAATGTTCAAAGGCCAGCAGTTGCTTATCGGCGGCAAGTTTGGCCAATGGAGCACCCTCCCACGAGACGTCATCGCCGTCGATATAGTCAATTACCGCTGGTGATAGCACGAAGAAGCCGCCGTTGATATGGCCTCCGTCGCCCGGTGGTTTCTCTACGAAGCGTGTGACTTGGTCGCCTGTTCGTTCGATGGCGCCGTACCGTCCCGGAGGAACTACCGCGGTGACCGTAGCGAGTCGACCGTGTTCACGGTGAAACGCGACACTCGCGCCGATGTTCACGTCGCTGAGCCCATCGCCGTAAGTGAAGCAGAACACGTCCTCATCGCGGACGTACTGTTCCACGCGCTTGAGCCGGCCGCCGGTAAGAGTGTCCTCGCCGGTATCCACCAGCGTCACCCGCCATGGCTCTGCGTGGCGCTCGTGCACCTCCATGGTGTTGGTGGAGATATCGAACGTCACGTCCGACATGTGGAGGAAGTAGTTGGCGAAGTATTCCTTGATGACATAGCCCTTGTAGCCGCAGCACACGACGAAATCGTTGATGCCGTGGTGGGAGTAGAGCTTCATGATGTGCCACAAAATCGGCCGCCCGCCGATCTCAACCATGGGTTTGGGCCGGACCGAGGTTTCCTCACTGAGGCGCGTGCCCAAGCCGCCGGCCAGCAATACGGCTTTCATGGGTTCAACAGCCTCTCGGTGACCACGTGGCAAATTCTAGGTCAAGGTGTGCGGGCTGTTTCATCGCATTCGTAATCCGCGTGGTGTGCGGGCGAAGCCGGCGACGATCAGGGAATCGACGGTGTCGCCGCGTTGGCTGCTGGTGGCGGTGTCGAGGACGGATACGCCGTCGAGCCTTTCGACAAGGATTCCTCCGATGCGGCCGATACCAACCAGTTCGGCCAGGGCCCCTGCCGCGGCTCGCCGGGCATCCGGATCGGCGCTGAAGTTCACCAGCGATCTTCCGCCTCGCTCCAGGAACCAAATAAGTTCGCCGTCGACCATCACCACCAGGGCACCGGCCTTGCGGCCGGGCCGGTGCCCGGACTCGCCTGCCGGCCAGGGCAGCGCGGCGCCGTACGGGTTGGCCGGGTCAGTCGCGGCCAGCACGACAGCGTCGTAGGGAGGGGGGGCTGAGTCCAACGGGTCGGCGTAGCCCCGCAACCGGTCCACGGTGGAGGCAATGGCGAACTGGGCACCGCCGAGGGATTCGACGAAGTAGCCGCGTTGGCAGCGGCCGGCCTCCTCGAAAGCGGTCAGCACCTTGTAGAGCATGGCGAAACCGCCTGGCACTCCCTCGGCGGCAACCGCTGACTTTGTGAGAACGCCGTACCTGTTGATCAGCAGTTCGGCGGTGAAATGGGCGCGCACCGTGGAATCGGGTTCTCGCGCGGGTACCGCCGACCAACGCCCGGCCACGGTGGGGTCCAGTGTTCGGGTCGGTGGCTGAGTGAGCGAATAGCGGCTGAGCCGTGGTGCGCGGCGGTGTCGATGGGCGGGCGTCCCGGAGCGTCGCGAGCCCGGCTTGCGGGCCCCGGTGAGGATGGCGCGCACCGGGGCGAAGGTGTCGCCGGTGACCCAGCCGCCCCAGATCAGTTCCCACAGTGCGCTTTTCACGAGATCTTCGTTGGGGGCGCCGTCGGCGAGTTGGCGGAAGAAGTACGCGCCCCGCGAATCACCGGGGTGGCCCAAGATGTCAAGGATCGCGCGGTGGGCGTCGGTGAAGTCGAATTCGGCGGGAGCACCGAGTGTCAGGGCTGCGGAGTCGGCGTGGTGGAACACCACCCAGCCGTCATGAGCGGAGATCGCGCCGGATCCCGACCAGATGACTTCGCCGGAGGCCAGCAACTCATCGAGCATTGCCGGCTGATATCCGCGGACCCGGGGCGCGAGCACCAGTGATTCGACCGCTGAGGCGGGTAGTGGAACGCCGGCGAGTTGGTCGATCACGGTGGCCAGGCCGTCGACACCCGAGCCGGCTGCGGTACCGACCTGTTGCCAGACCGGCAGGAATCGTGCGTAGGCACGTGTGCTCACCGGCTCCACTTGAGCGCGCAGCGCAGCCAGCGATCGCCGCCGCAGGATGCGCAAAACCTCGGTATCGCACCACTGGTCGGATTCATCACAGTCGGTGAACTCGCCGCGCACCAGCTTGGCGTCCAACGACATGCGGACCAACACGTCGGCGGCCACTCGGCGGCCCAGGCCGAATCGATCGGCGGCTTCTGCGGTGGTGAACGGGCCGCGGGTGCGGGCGTAGCGGCTCAATAGTTCACCCAGCGGATCAGCCGACTCCTCAGTGAAACTGGCCGGAACCCCGACGGGGACGGCGACTCCCACCGCGTCACGCAACCGGCCGATGTCCTCGATGGCCACCCACCACCTTTGACCGGCATAGGACACCTCGAGCACCCGTTTGGTGGCAGCGAGACCTTCGAGCCAGGCGGCGACGTCGGATGCTGTGCAGCGCTCTGCGATCTCATCGGCGGTCAGTGGTCCGAGCCGCCGCAACAGATCAGCGACGCCTTCGGCGTCGCGGGCCCGGCGGTCATCGGCCAGGTGTTGCAACTGCCGCGACGTTGTAGCCACCACCTCGGCGTCGAGAAGCTCCCGCAACTCGATCCGGCCGAGCAGTTCGGCGAGCAGCGTGGTGTCCAGCGATAGCGCTGCCGCACGCCGTTCGGCCAGTGGGCTGTCGCCCTCGTACATGAATGCCCCGACGTAGCCAAAGAGCAGCGAGGCGGCGAACGGAGACGGCGTGGGGGTTTCTACCTCGACCATCCTGACCCGGCGCTGGGCGATTCGTGACATCAGTTCGGTCAGCATCGGAACGTCGTAAACGTCCTGCAGGCACTCCCGAACGGTTTCGAGAACGATCGGGAAGTCGGGGTATTTGCGAGCCACATCGAGTAGTTGGGCCGCCCGCTGACGTTGCTGCCACAGTGGGGCGCGCTTTCCGGGTTGCCGGCGCGGCAGCAGCAGCGCTCGCGCCGCGCACTCACGGAACCGGGAGGCGAACAACGCCGAACCGCCGACCTCGGCGGTGACCAGCGATTCGATCTCGTCGGGCTCGAAGACGAAGATATCTGCTCCCGCCGGTGCTTCACCGGTGTCGGGCAGGCGCACCACAATTCCGTCGTCGGATGCCGTCGGCTTCTCATCGACGCCGTAACGCTGAAGCAGTCTCCGGCTCACGGCCAGCGCCAACGGGCCGTTCACCCGCAGTCCGTAGGGGGAGTGCAAGATGACCCGCCAGTCACCCAACTCGTCGCGGAACCGCTCGACGACCAGCGTGGTGTCGCTGGGCACCACGGTGGTGGCGATGCGCTGATCGCCAAGCAGTTTCCAGAGGTTATCTCCGGCGTAGTCGGCCAAACCTATGTCAGCGCAACGCTTGTCGAAGTCATCACGATCCAAACCGGAGAGCTCACCGGTGAATCGGCCGATTGCCGCTCCGAGTTCGGCAGGCCGGCCCACGGCGTCGCCGCGCCAGAACGGGAGTCGCGCGGGAAGGCCGGGAGCAGGGATCACCAGTACCCGGTCATGGGTGATCTCGGCGATACGCCAGCTGGTCGCACCCAGTGCTATCACGTCACCGGGCCGGGACTCATAGACCATCTCTTCGTCGAGTTCACCTACCCGCGAGGGTTTTTCGCCCACCAGATACACCGCGAACATTCCGCGATCGGGGATCGCGCCGCCGGACGTGACGGCCAGTCGCTGCGCTCCGGGACGCCCAGTCAGAGTGCCGGTGTCACGGTCGTAGACCAGCCGGGGTCGTAGTTCGGCGAAATCCGTCGACGGATACTTTCCGCTCAGCAGATCCAGGGTGGCTTCGTAAGCGCTGCGGGGCAGGGTCGCGAACGGGGCACTGCGTCGCACGGTGTCGAACCACGTCTCAGCGTTTAGCGCATCCAGTGCACAGGCCGCGACGGTGTGTTGGGCGAGGATATCCAACGGATTGGTGGGCACCCGCATGGTTTCGATCTCACCGGCGATCATGCGCTGCACGCTCACCGCGCAGCCGATCAGATCGGTCCGGTGCTTGGGCAGCAACACGCCGCGGGAGACTTCGCCGACCTGATGGCCGGCCCGGCCGACCCGCTGCAGACCGCTGGCCACCGACGGTGGGGCCTCAACCTGGATGACGAGATCGACCGCGCCCATATCGATCCCGAGTTCGAGGCTCGAGGTGGCGACCACGGCCCGCAGCCTTCCGGTCTTGAGGTCGTCCTCGACCTCGGCGCGTTGCTCCTTGGATACCGATCCATGGTGTGCCCGGGCGAATGGAATGGCGATCTCGGCATCTGATCGCTCGGCGTGGATCTCGTTGATGCGGGAGGTGATCCGCTCGGCGAGCCGACGTGAGTTGGCGAACACGATGGTCGACGAGTGCGACTCGATGAGGTCGACGATCCGCGCTTCGACATCGGGCCAGATGGTGTTGTTCTCGAGATTGGCCATATCGGGTACCGGCACCTGTACGGCCAGATCGAAGGTTTTGGCCGAGGGCGGGCGAACGATGGTTGCGGGCCGTCCGCCGGTCAGGAAGCGGGCCACCTCCTCGGGCGGTCT
>Ga0194052_1000699_pt1 | contig 20669 bp, 22 predicted proteins | sample SepL226m_MetaG_FD_160117 | JGI IMG/M metagenome (GOLD analysis project Ga0194052, IMG submission 160117) | Anoxic zone freshwater microbial communities from boreal shield lake in IISD Experimental Lakes Area, Ontario, Canada - Sep2016-L227-6m | ecosystem: Environmental > Aquatic > Freshwater >...
ACTTTTATAGATTGGCAGGTGGTCATAGCGCGCCATAAAAATCTCCGTCGACCGCCTTCGGCGGAAATAATAACCAAATAATCAAATTACCCAATCGTTACCTGACACATCGAAGCTGGTACGCACCCGCCTTACCACTGCCGCCCGTGGTGCCACCACCCAAGCTCACGAACCAAGCAGACGTGCTACTGCCCTCCGTCGCTGACCAAAAGCTGTAGGCAGGCTGAGTAAGATTCCAATAAGAACCATCAATGTAGGCTTGCATTAGTTCCTTCTGTGTTGGCAACCTCCAGCCGTTACCTTGATCGGCGCAAAGCTGGACTGCGGTGCGACTTCCTGCCACAGGCGCGGTGATTCCTTGGTTATTAGCATGGGATGCGTCCCATGAAAAGCCGGTATTTGTGGTTGGTGAAAAACCGATGGTCGTGCCAGTTTTTAAGAGCAATTGGCTCCAAATAAGCCCCGTTACCGGATCTTGGCCACCTCGACCAGATCTTAAATCGGTACCGGTAATACTACCGCCAGGATTAACCCACGTTTTCGAGCAGTTGATGGTCTCATTTGTACCAGCAGCATCATCATGAGCAACCTGGGTCGAACAGGGGCCGCTAGCTACCATTGTCCCTGTCTGGCCTACACCGTAAGTTATTCCGTTTCTTATATTTGCCCCCACAAGATTTGAATTATTGTAAGTACCCGTTTGACTGGTTCGGGAATTTAGAAAAAAGGTTTTGCTTGTCAAGACATCACCGGTACCAGCTGTACCATTAGGCACCCATTCGGCCGCCGAGCGGATGCGGTTCCAGTAAGCGCCCCAGTCGCCCCAAGAACCGGCAGATACAGAGCCATGTCCCAAAGCTACGATAGAGTCATAAGTTGCTTTAATGTAGCTTGTGGCACCAGACTCGGGAGTATCGCCCGTCGGTTTTTCCGCCAAGACATAGTTGATACCGATGAAGCCGGAAATTAATGCGACGGCCAGGATCGGGATGATTATTTTAAGTTTGTGCATATACCTCCTTAAGGTAGAATTTCGAATATCGAAATACGAAATCCGAAACAAATTATAATTTTCTAAATTTTAAATTTTCAAAACATTGTCATTTACTTTTTATAAGAATTGCCCCAAAAATATTCATCAACTGTGTAGCCTCATCAATTAATCGCTCTTTTTCTTTTTGGTACTCACTTAGTGGTTCAGCCAACTTCAGCCAAAAACGAGATTCCTTGACCTCTTTGCGACTAATACGGATCCTCATCAAAAAATCTTTTTTACTTAACGCTTCGTTTGCTTCGATATAATTTGCCCCTACTGAACCACCTGATCTGACTAACTGCTTGCCGTTTTCAATGTTTGGTATAGTTCTCGGCAATTTATTGACATAGGCATTAATGTCTTTGGCAAATTTCAAAGTTCTTTCTTCAAGGTCATATTTTTGGTTTTTATTTGTTTCGGTCATTTGGATTTATTATTTCGATATTGTTTCGGATTTCGATATTCGGATTTCGTATTTATTATACCCTATTCAAACTTTTGTACATCAAGCGGGTTGACTCGCAAAGCTCGGCGGGCGGGGAAAAGACCCGTCAAAAATGCCAGTGCGAGGGTTGAAATAAAGGCAATTACTATGAGAGTAGTCGGTGTGTTGAAAATGTTGACCATCTCATTATTGAGCCGCTCGGCAAGGCGGGAGAATAAGCCCATAATGATTGATTTGGAGATGAGGAAAAGAATGATGCCAGAGATAAAACCCAAGAAGCCGAAAATTAAACTCTCGAGCGCAAACATCCAGAAAATAGTTTTGTCATCTGAGCCTAAAATCTTCAGCAGGGAGACTTCTCTAACACGCTCCATGAGGGAAACCGTCAAGGTATTGAACATACCTAAAATTGCGATGATGACGCCAATGGCACCAAGGGCTGCTAAAATCATACGAAAGTAATTGAAGAACTTATTCATCTGCTCCAAAGTATCGCCGACATAACTTGTTTTTAGCCCCATATCCTCAACTTTTTTGCGCAGGATCGGAATGTCGTTTTTGTTGGTGGCTTTGATTTTTAAGACCGAACGGCTGACAGCTCCTGCAGAAACGGCGTCGGCATCTTGAACATAGGCGTAAGCGGATTGTGCATCGGAGATGACGCCGATAACATTGCCTGTGAACTGTTTTTTTGATTCTTCCGTCCCGCCTAAAACCGGCGGTATTATTAGTTCATATTGCAGTTCTTTGCCAACAATATCTTGACTCTTTATCCCAAAGGCCAAGGCCGCTTTGTCGCTGACTAAAATATAGTCTTTGTCCTGTTGGGTTGGGAATTGTCCAGCAGAAAGTTCAAGTGAAGACATAGTAAAATAATTGTTTGAGACGGCGTAAAAAGGGTTGTCGAGAGTTTTATCGTCGATAGTGATTTTCCCTGCCAAAGAAGTTGAGGAAGCAACACTTTCAACTTCGCCAATCGATTTAATTTGGCTGATCATCTCATCTGAAAGTTTGGTGTCGGTCGGTTTGGATGAAGTTGCCTCAATCTGCGAAAGCGCATCCGATCTCACTAACTGTTCGGTAGAAATACTCTCCAGACCGTAGCCAAGCGAGAAAAGAAAAATGATCGAACCAACGGCGATGGCGCTGGCGAGTAAAGTAAAAGCAAAACGAAGCTTTCTCGAAAGCATATTGCGAAGAACTAATTTGAGTAGGAGTATAAATTTCATAGTTGTTTTGCTACCTTCTTGTCATTGCGAGCCAGCAGGCGTGGCAATCTGTGTGAAAAGAGATTGCTTCGTTCCTCGCAATGACTAAATGTATCGTTATTTTTCATGACTATTCTTCTTCCAGCATTTCTTTAATCTTGTGAGGCAGGGCGTTTTCGGTAAAGCGACCAATAATTCGCCCATCTTTCATAGCAATTTTAGTATCGGCGTGAACTAAATAAGAGAGATTGTGAGTAACTAAAATAATTGTTTTGCCGAGGTTGTGCAGGTGATCCAATGTTTTCATAAGCTCATGGCCGGCTTTTGAGTCGAGGTTGCCGGTTGGCTCATCTGCGATGATGATTTGGGCATCAGTTACCATAGCTCGAGCCAGACTTACTCTTTGTTGTTCGCCGGAAGACAATTCGTTTGGCCTTGAAAGCGCAAATTCTTCGGTGCGAGCCAATTTCAACGCTTCTCTGGCTTTTTCCTTTGATTCTTTCTCGCTCAGCCCACCAAGATAAAGCGGGAGGGCAACATTTTCAAGAACATTTAATGATTTGAGCCAGATCGAATTTTGATAAACTGTTGAGAAGTTTTTATATCTAAAAGCTGTTCGCTCTTGTGGGGTAAATTTGGCGATGTTTTGGTCTTTGATCTTTAGTTTGCCGGAAGTTGGAGTTTCGAGACCCAAGATCAGGTTCAGTAGTGTGGTTTTACCGCAACCGGAAGGGCCGAAAATCAAAAGGTATTCGCCTTCCTTGATCTCAAGGTCAATGTCGCGAAGGACTTCGACTTTGCGTCCCGGCAAGTCAAATGTTTTAGTTAAATTTTGGATTTCGATTAATGACATAATAATTTATAAATCCGAAATTCGAATGTCGAAATTCGAAACAATATTTAATTTTCTAAATTCTAATGTTTGAAACATTTGAAAACTTGAATTTATGATTTGTTTCAGATTTCGTGCTTCGATATTCGTGCTTTTCATTTAATCAGTCCCCCCATCCAGCCAAAGGCTTTTGATAGACTGTTGGTGATAAGGTCAAAGATTGACTGGGCCTTCTGATTGGTAACAAGTATTTGCGAAGTTGACTTAGCAATGTTGCCGCCGGCATCCTTTGAAATTGCTCTGAATTGGTAGACTTGTGATGGCTCAACTCCAGAGATAACAATAGCGTGAGAAGTGTCTAAGATGGTTGATTCTTGTGACGACTGCGTTAGATTCGCATCCCCGGCTCCGACGCCAAACTCAACTTTGGAAGTAGAAGGTTCGTCTGTTTTCCACGAAGCAAAAGCTTTAATGGTGTCACTACCTTGTTCGCTCGGTTCCACTTCAACGGTAAAGTTTGAAATAACCGGTGGCCTGGTGTCGTTTTTGGTATTTATTCCGCTTAGAGTCGAAGTTGCTTCATTACCAAATTGATCTCGTCCGGAAATTGTGAAAGTATAGGTTGCATTGTCTTCGAGTGCGCCGGTTTCGAGTTCATGAGCCGTTGAAAGCTCTGATTTTGAAACTTCACTCGATTTGCCACTTGCCGGAGCGTATGTAATTGTCGAAGAAGTTGGAACATTGGTTGTCCAGTTGATCTTGAGCGCTTGCGATGGTCGATCGGTGATCGGCTGAGTTGTGATGTTTGAAACAAGCGGTAGGGGTAAAGTTGAGAATGAATAATCGTCCGAGACAAGATCGTTACTGTCTGTATCTGTGCCTCTAATCTTAAAGTGATATGTTGTGCCGGTTTCAAGCTTGGTTAGAGCGATCGAGTGACTAGTGGTACCGCTTCCTGACGACTCGGTCTTTGTGCTTCCGTATTTTGCATCTTTGCCGAAGTAGAGGTTTGTCTGAGCCACCGAAGTTGAATTCCAGGTTATCAGTGCTGAGTCTAGGGTGATATTTGAAATATTAACTTCTGAAATATATGGAGCATCTGAAGTTTTGAATTCTTCGATATTGCTTTTGCCTTGGTTGCCGTCAGCATCTAGCCAGACCAGTTGATAGTTATAGGTGATCCCCGGTTTAAGCCCGGTAACTGTGACAGTATGGTCTTTTTCAAACGCCGCATGACCTTGCTCGGAGACAAAGGTATTGCCTTGGGTGATTGTGACAAAGCTCGATGCTTCGCGGTCTGTACGCCAAGAGAAATCAACCGAACTCGGCTTGGATTCGACAGTTGGCGTTCCTTCGAGGCTTGGCGGGGAAGTAAATTTGCCGGTTGGATTCATTAGCACAATTTCCGATGAAGCAATGGTTCCTGTTGTGTATTTTGCTTTAATTCTATAGTAGTAAGTAGTGCCGGTTGCAACTGTTGTATCAAGATAGCCGAGTGAGCTAATTGTAGCTACTTGGGCGAAAGTAACGCTATCAGTACTTCGCTCGACAATATAGGAGTCGAACGCACCAGCATCCAAAGAAGTTGGAGCCTGCCAACGCACAGTAATAGAATATTCAGCCAAGTTACGATCGGATGTGTCATAAATCCGAACATTTTGCGGAGCATCTGGTGAAACAAGTGAGATCCCGGGAGCTGAAACTCCTGTGAAATTAATCCAGCCGAGTGCGGTTGACCAAGCGTAGCCAATGAAGTCGCCAGAAGAGAGGATGCGAACATTGCTATTATAGGGAGCGGCATTGAAGTCGATAATTGAGCCATCATTTATGACTCTGGCCTTGCCAGAGAGGATGCCAGTTGTCAGATTGCAGGTTACGGGGCCATCGGGATTGTCGGTAGCTCCAAATGCAACCCAGCCAATGTCGGAAGACCAACCGTAGCCATCGAATTGGCAGCCGATGTTGGAAGTTGTAACATTTGCGGAGTAATCGGTAAAGTTGAGGTAGCCATTGGTGTTTAATATTTGCGCTCGGCCAGCCAAGTTGATAGCTACTGCGTCAGCCGGCTTCGTTTTGTAGAACAGAGAGATACCAAGCGTGGCCACTAGAACTATGACCAGTGACGAAATAATGATTGGTTTTTTGTGTATTTTAAATCTCATTATTTTGATTTACAAAAAAGACACCCAAAATGGGTGCTCAAATTATCTGATTGATTAGCAAAACCGGAGAGCTTTTTACTCTCTCTCTCTCTCTCTCTCTCTCTCTCTCTCTCTCTCTCGAGTTCGGAACTTCGAACTCGAGCTAAAGCGCGCTCGTTACAGTTACGTTTAATAATCCCTCCTCTATATGACACACTGCTTCTGAAATGATTATCTTAAGTATACATCAACTAAATCAATAATACATCATTTATCATTTTGTTGTAAATTAAATCTTATCCACATACTTTAATACTAGTGACTCAAAAAACTTTTTAACTGTGTCCGGGTTCGCAATCTTTTGATTTTCATCTATTGGCAGGATTTCCATATCTGTTAAATCATCAAAATAGACCAACTGCTCGAGAAAAATTTTAGAATTAAAAACGCTGCCAAAAATATCTTCAGTATTTTTAATTATTTCTTCCAAGGTTAAATAATTTTGATCTAAAATAGTGTAGAGATCATAATAATCACGATATGCTCCTCTACGACCGATTGCGTAAGCTTTTTGAGCAGCAATGGTTTCAAGTGGAAAATATCGTAAGTCTTTATCTATTACAGTGTTTTTGAAAACTTCGGCAAACGGAAAGTACAAAATTGTAATTTTTATATTGTCTGAATAAATGGTCAACTCATCGCCAGTGTCACGCGCGATTCTGCCAACAGAGATAATTTCTTTTATCTTAAGTAGTAAGTTTTTTGAGATTGCTTCTGGGCTGAAAAAATCAAAATCAAAAGATTTACGATGTTCAATTTGCATTGCTAACGCCGTTCCGCCGCCCAGAACAAACTTTTTGAAATGATTTTCTAAAATATTAAGCAGTTGTAGTTGTTCTTGGCTTAATATTTCGCGCTGAAGTTTTAAGGTAGAATGTTTCATCAATCTCCTGATCTATTTTTAGCAAATATTGTTTAACGAAATTAAAATCCGCCTTAGTGTAGATATTTCTTGGTTTTTGAATAAAAATTTCCCGTATTTTCTTGTCACCAACTTCAGATTTTAGGTCTGAAATATCTTCCAGAGTACCGAAAACTAAAATCTGGTGGATCGTGTCGGCTGACCCAGTATCATCGATTTTTTTATACCATAAATATTTGTTCTTCATATACTTTGATTATACCATAAAATGGCTTGTCCTACTATGATACATAAACTATTTCTTCAATCTTTTACTGTCTACAATTTGTAGACAGTTGAAATACATATTCATTTTTTACTGATTGAAATATTATCGTATCATTTTGATACGTTAATATAATCAATTGATTGTTAAATAAATTATATCATTTTATGGTTTGGCAATAAACATTTGTCAAATAATCTTTATGGTCACCCTTTACATTGATGCTCACGATGTGCTAAACCATAAATAACAATATAATAACAACGAGAATAAGGAGGCGGGCAAGGAGTATGTGAAATTTAGTATCTCCAATATATCCCTCTTCCAAAACATCAGCCGTATATTTTGGTCTCCCCAGATGGTTGACCTCTATTATCGCCTAGTCGTTATAGTCCTCTACTTAATAGCCTTATGGCTATTTTTTGTAATTGTTTCCAGTCTGATCCGATTTATCCGTCATCTAAAAGAGCCATATGTTTTTTTGGAAATCACCCCGCCGGTTGATACCAAAATTCAGAATGTTTCCAATTCTCAGCTATTTAACTTAATCATGGGTTTGCTTGAACAAAGATCATGGCGAGACAGATTAACATTCCGGCAGATCTCCGCATCGTTTGAAATTATCTCCAGAAAAGAAACCGGCATCCAGTTTATTATCCGTACGCCAAAATCTTACGCTTCGACTTTTGAGAAAACTCTGCGGGCATATTCTCCTGATTTGAAGATCAAACAAATTAAAGAATATATTCCTCAAACAATTCCCAAAAATGTAAAAGTTTTGGAGTTTGGTCTGCAAAAACATTTCTGTCTGCCACTGAATGAACAAGACGACCTTAACAAACATGACCCTTTGGCATATTTGACCTCCAATATGTCACGGCTTAAAGACGACGAACTTTTAGCGCTTCAAGTTGTTTTAAAACCACTGGTTCATTCCAATAAAAACGGTTTGAAACACGAAACCAGTAGGCTTAGAAAGGTATTACACCGTAATACTCATATTGATTGGTCGCAAAACACCCAAGCCCAAAGAACGGCCAATGTCTTTGTTCAAGTTTTAGAATTTGTCACTCATGTAATTATGATCCCGATTCTTTTTCTAGCCGAATTTGTTTCCGGCAATGAAGCCAAATTTCCAATTACTCATACAAAATTTGAGCCGTCACCATCCGATATAGAATTATCAGAATTGTCTAAAACAAAACTTAGCTCTCCGCTTTTTGAGACGAGTATCCGAACTCTTCTAATAGTAAGCAAAGATCAGATGAGTGAACGCGAAAAAGGTTTGCGCTCATCCTTTATGAGTTATCGTCATTCTTGTGGACAAACTCTTGCTGTTAGAAGAAATTACTTTGGGACCATCTCTCAGAGAATTAAATTGTGGAAACTCAGAAATCGAGTAGGTGGATCACTGGTGCTGTCTTCTTCGGAAATCGGTGCGTTGTATCATTTTCCATTTAATACCGATGTTCACAGTGAAGATTTATCCCGAGTTCGTAGTCGCGAATTACCGGTTCCGCTTTCTTTCAAAAAAGAGAACCCTGACCTGGATGTAATATTTGGCGTCAATGATTACGCCGGAAATGAAACAGCAATTGGCACAACCTTAGATCAACGACGAAAACATACTTACATTATCGGCAAGACCGGCACCGGTAAAACAACTTTGCTTAAAAGCGCTATCTATCAGGATATGGTAAACGGCAAAGGACTGGCAGTATTTGATCCGCATGGCGATATGTTCCATGAACTGTTGGAAATCGTTCCGGAGAATCGCCGGCAAGATGTAGTGGTTTTTGATCCATCAGATAGAGGCTGGCCGATTGGACTCAATATTCTTTCGCCTGGCGTAAAGTTTCTAGACAAAGAAGACGGGGAAGAATGGATCACCAGTTCGGTTATAGGGGTTTTCGCCAAAATAACCGCTAAAGAGTATTGGGGACCGAGGATGGAGCACATCCTAAGAAACGCTACGCTAACTGCACTACAAACAGAGAACCCCAGTCTCTATACTTTGCAAAAATTACTAACCGACAAAAGTTTTCAAAAGAAAACAGCCCAATCCCTTAAAGATCCGGTTTTAAAACAGTTTTGGAATAAGGAGTTTGCCTTGCTGGGCAAAATGCAACTCTCAAGCGTTACTGCGCCATTGACCCAAAGGCTCGGTCTGTTTATCACTACAAAAATGTCTCGCCATATTCTGCTTCAAGAAAAAAGCACTATTAGCATTAGCCAAATTATGGACGAAGGTAAAATACTGCTGGTCAATTTAGCCAAAGGCGACCTAGGCGAAGACCAAAGCTTTTTCTTTGGTACAATCCTAACTTCAATAATCTGGATGGCGGCCTATCAGCGAACTAAGATTGCAGAAAACAAAAGACGGGATTTCTTCCTCTATGTTGATGAGTTCCAAAACTTTGCTACGCCAAGATTTTCCGAGATAACTTCTGAGGGCAGAAAGTTCCGTATTGGCTTGATTGCTTCGCATCAAAATATTGCTCAAGTCGATGATCAAAAAATATTGCAAATTGTTGCCGGCAATGCCAACACGATAATTTGTCTTAAGGCCAGCCCAGATGATGAAAAGTTTATTTTGCCGTTTATGGAACCGGAAGTTGAACCCGGCGATATTGTAAACTTGGCGCCATACCACTTCTATATGAAGGTTAGTAACGAAGCCAGTGAGAACGCCTTCTCCGGTGTTACAGTTCCTTTGGGTATCAAAGCTAGTGAAGAGGTCAAAAAGGCCGTCTTGGCCTACTCTAGGAAGAAATACGCAACTTCGCGCGAACAGGTGGAAGAGTATTTGGATGAGCTACTTTCTGGAAAAACTCATGCCGCTAAATCTAGTTTGAAGAAACCATCCAAACAAAAACAGATCAATTTTCCGACAGCAGAAAAGAATAATATCAAGAAAAAGAAGGGCGCTTAATTTAAGTAATTTTGTATCAGCCGATGATACAAAATATCGACATTTTCAAGGCTAATTTACAAATATTTGTCGCACTAACCCTTACATAATGTATGGTTAGGTAGGTTAGGTAAAAAATAATGTAATTACAACAACTACAAAATGACACTACCCAAAATAACCAACAAACAAATAGAAATACTAAATCTAATATATAAATACCGATTCCTAAACAGAACCCAAATTCAAGCATTCCTAAATCATAAATATCACAAAAGAATAATCGACTGGCTAAAAGACTTAACCGAAAAAGAGTATCTAAACAGAATCTACCCAAATTCAGCAGTAATCGTAATGTCACCAACAATCTACTATGCCGGAATAAATGCTATCCGATATTTTAAATCGCTGGACCAAGATAATAATGGCTATCTCAAAAAGCTCTATCGTGATAATGAGAGAACAGAAAATTTTATCGCTGAACAGCTATTGATTGCTGATAGTGGTTTGCATTTAATTGAGAGAAATAAAAAAAGAGGAATACACTACGAATTTCTAACCGCTGCGGATGTCACCTCAAATTCTATATATAAATTTATGGAAGATTTGAGTCCGCAGCTGATTTATACTAGAAAGACCAAATCAGAATTTAAGCAATTCGTGTTTGTTATTTTGGATTCTGCACAGCCCAAATACATGATCAAAAAGAAAATGAAGAACTATTTAGAACTCTTTTATGCTAATGAGTGGGAGGAAAACATCGGCAAGCCATTCCCAACCATTCTCTTTGCCTGCCAGACTATGGCTTTGATGATATATGCTAAACGATCTATGAAGGGGTTACTTAATGATTATCAGGAACCGGAAGACTTTGATGCTTGGTTTTCAACCAATGATAAAATTAGAGATCAAGGAATCAGCGCTGAAATTTGGGAATAAATTGTAAGGAAGAGCTAAAACAAAAAAGGGTTAATGCGAGAATTTTTAGAAATTATTGTCCCAGCTGGATAGAAAGAAAAACCCAATCCGCCGCCAATGCATCATGTTTTAGACTTCTTGCAAAAGTCCTCAAGTTTCTTTAGCTCTAATCGGAATTGTTTTTCAGAAAATTCAAACTTAGGAAAATCTGAATAGTCCCAAAAATCACTACCGATTTTATCCGGATTGCTTTTCCATGGCTGGCGAAAGTTGCACCAAGTAACTGTATTGTTTTGAATATCGAAATCCATTTTTATACTCCAATCATCAGTAAACAATGACCCTGCAGAAATTAAAACCTCTACTTCGCGCCCATGATTGCCTTCGAGCTCTCGCACCAGTGCTTCGGGAAAACTGCCAACATACGAACCCGGGGTGTTTTCGTAACCTTTTCTTTTCTCAAAATCCTCAACGATTTCTACGAGATTCTTTCCATCGATATATATTGCGACTAGCTCGAAAGATTTGCCTCGATCCCATGTTGGTTGAAAATTATATATTTTAAATTCTATATTGTTCATTATTAATTTTTATTGTTACATATTGCGTTAAAGATCTGTTCGGATATATTATCATAATTTGAATTAGTAGCATCAATGAGCTTGTAAGAAATTATGGAATTTTTCAGAAGCGTTAGTAGGTTTATTTGAGTCTGTTTGTACCAGTTAATAATATCCTCTTTTGATCCTTTGCTTTCGACATGGGCTTTCCATGACGGACCGCGGTGCTTCATCGCTTCAAAAACTCTTTCTCCAAGTTTTTCTTCATCAATTTCAAGAAAAACAATAAGTGGGTCATATTTGATTAAAGAATTCTCGAGTACATTAAATTCCGAGATGGAAGTATTAGTTACCGCTGCACTTGTTAAATGGAATCTATCGGCTACCACGAAGTCAACTTTATTGTCCAATCCTGATAGCAGACTATTCAAGTGCTTCAAATGTACTTGAAAATCTTTTTCGCTTAAAATTGGCATTAATGTTTCATCTTCGGTAACATACCGCACCGAGAAGCCAGTCAACAAAAGTTTGTCGGAAAGCAGTTTTGCGACTGTTGTTTTCCCCGAAGTGGAAGGACCTTCTAAAATAATTATTTTCATTTTCTCTATTATTTATGGTTCAATATGGTCTTATTGTATCTCACAAAGCTTCTGAAGTATAGAACTCTATTCGCCAATAAAAAAAGCCCCCGAAGTGGTCGAAACTCCGAGGGCTCTTTACTCAATACTCCTCAGCTAGCATGACGGTCATCACCCGTTTACATGTTGGTGATAGCGGATCTTCAAAGCAGGTCAACTGGTCATTGTAATAATCAATCTTCCAGAAGACCTTTTCGCTATGCCATTCTAGTTTACCCATATCATGCTCTCCATACGGATCGTTGTCCTCTGTAAAAGTGTTAAAGTCTCTGACTTTTTGCATCAGCCCAATAACATCAGGCAATTCCGCTGCTCCGCAAGTCATCGTAACTCCAAAACCTAACTTTCTAAACACATCATTCTTGTGTGCTATCTCTAACTCTTTAACTAATTCCATATTAACCTCCTGTTATTATTACCCAATGCAGGTCGACCTCCCGCCATCGAGTAGAGGCTAAGAACAAATAGACTGGACGGGTCAAGGTGGAGCACACTACGATCTGAACGACCTTGAGGCGAACAGACTATTTGTTCTATAAGATTGGAAGACTGGCGGGAGAAAAACCAATAATATTATTAAGACAAAAAAAGAGACTGAATCAGGGATCCAGTCTCGTGGTTACAAAATACAGCGCGATGCTGTGCTACCTGAGTTCAGCAGGCACCAGCAGTTCCATGATCCTTGTGGCCAGCTTCTCCTTGACCTGCTCTGCCGGCGCAGCCGAAGAGGTGCTCTTGCCGAGCTCTTCGCGAGCAGTGCGTATTGCTTCCTCGATCAGCCTCAGCTTCAGGAGGGGGATCGTTCCCTCGCGATCTGTCTCCACGACGTAGCAGGCCGGGTTGACCATACTGCCCTTGACGAAGACATCCTCGACATGGTTGTCCGTGTGCTTGGCTGCCTCGCCTTGGAGTGCAACGCACGGCTCAACCATCACTACCTCAACCTCCACCTGGTTCATAACGCCAGGCGGCAGGATGACCATAGGCACCAGCCTCTTCTCGGCATTTTCGTCTTCCACTGACATGACAGTCTCCTCCTGAATCAAGTCTAGGCAATGCGCTAGATCCACTCTTGCTCTACGGGTTCAGCGCTCTCATGAGCGCCTTGTGAAACTCCTTGCCGTCATTCTGAGCCTTCGTGCCTTCAGCAAGTCTGCTCGCGGCATAGTCGCCCATAAGCTCGGAAAGGTCATCCGCGATGACCCAAAGGTCTTCATCAGGAAGGTCACTGAGATTGCGTGATCGGAAGACTGGTGCAGTCCAGACAGGGGCTCGGAACTCCAGCTCGACTTCACGGACGAACCCTCTCCCGTTCTCGGCAAGGAATCCATGCCAGCGTCGCTCGTCAGTTTCAGGTACACATCGCATGCTTACCACCAAGTATTTCTGACGTTGTAGGTAGGTGTCGTTCTGGTCCATGACGATGGGCTTGTTCGCATGCCATCTGTCGAATGGCTTAGCTCGACAGTCGGCTAGCGAATTCTTGCTACCGTCCGGCGCTTCGAAGCAACTGGCCAGCGCGCGCTTTACAGCCTCAATGAACTTGTTCCGATCCAATTTCTTTCTCCTTGCGCAGGACGCATCCTGCTTGCGAGGTACGCATACCCCTAGAGAATATACTCACCACTCAAGTGGCTTGCGCGTATTATATAGTATTCTTCATTATTAATCAACCATCTCTCCGTATTCTTAATAATTTAAAAAAGGCAAAAATGCTGAGCCTATTGACAAAGATATAGCACTAGGTATATACCTGAATTAGTAAGGCGCAAAACAGATTATATAAAAATTAATATCTGAGTAATGTCCGCAAGGCATTTCTCTACTGGGAGGGGAGAAAGAAGGTTTTATGCTTCGTCTCCGCTCTCTTGGTATGTCAATATTTATAGTATTGTTGTCGGCTACGCCGGCCTTTGCGGCCCCCGACCTCTCCCGAGTCCAAAATTTCGCAACTAATGTCATCCAGGTTCTCGTCACTATCGCCGGTCTGCTCGCAGCCGGTTTTTTTGTTATGGGCGGTATCGGCTACATTACCAGTTCCGGCAATCCGGAAAATCTTGACCGGTCAAAAAAGATTCTGGTATATTCTTCGATCGGCTTAGCCGTTTGTATCGGAGCATTGGTTTTAAGCGGTATAGTTACGGATTTAGCCAATCAATCATTTAAATAGTCTGATCCATGAAAAAACTACTGATTAGAATCGGAATATTGGTTCCGCTCCTAACTCCCGGAGTCGCTTTTGCTGCCTCCAATGCCGAGGTTGATCGGTTTGCCTCTGATGCGATGACGGCAATCCTGGCACTTGCGGGCACTGCAGTCGTTTTCTTTCTGGTTCGAGGCGGTTACCTATACATCACTTCATCCGGAGATCCAGCGGCACTTGAAGATGCCAAAAGAACGATCAGAAATGCTCTGATCGGTCTTGTTATTGTAATTGCCGCCGCATTTATGACGAATTTACTAAGTCAATCTTTAACCGAAAGCTCAACCGGCGGCTCGGCGACTGCTCTACAACTTGAGCCGATTGCTCCGACCGAGCAGACCGGAACACTAACGCAAATTCTGCTTGATGCCGTTTCCGGTTTTTTGCAAAACATCATCGGTTCGGTAACTAAGCCAATATTAAACGGCATCATCTGGTTTTTGACCTCGACGCCGACTCTTTCGACTAACTCGGTAGTATTTAACTTCTGGCTAATCATCGTTGGAATAACTGATTCGCTCTTTGCCATCGCGATTGCGCTACTGGGATTTCGAGTAATGAGCGCATCATCATTCGGCTTCGATGATGTTCCACTAAAAGAACTCTTGCCGAGAATCGGTCTGGCCTTTCTGTTGGCTAATACTTCAATCTTTTGGATCGATTGGATAATCGAGCTTTGCCAAGTAATGGTCAACGCTGTGCTTCATGCCACCGGCGGACTCTCAAGCGCCTGGATAATTAATGCATTCGACCCGGCAGCACTTCTAAGCGGTACAACCGCTTTGATTACTTTAATATTTGCTATCCTATTTATATTGCTGGCGGTCGTATTGCTAATTTTCTATATCAGCCGTTTAATGATCTTGGCTTTTGGAGCTGTTATTTCTCCGCTGGTTTGCTTGCTGTCCCTATCTTCTAAGATGTCGGACTTTGTCGGCAATGCCGTTAAGATTTATATCGTCACAATATTTACCGTATTCCTGCATGTGGTAATTATTCAACTGGCTTCCGCGTTTCTTACAGTGCCCGGTCAAGTCGGCGAAAACCCGATCATCGGAATATTGGTCGGCGTAGCTTTATTCTCGGTTCTTTTAAAAAGCACTTCCGTCACCGTTCAACTCGCCATGTCATCGCAGGCCGGCAATACCTTGAAGAAGTTCTCAACGCAAATAATCAATGTCATTAGTTCGAATTCCGGCAAAACTGCCGGAGCGGCTACTAAAATAGCGAGGGCAAAATGAAATCAACCGTCGTACCGGCTCAAATAACAACAGTCGAAGATAAGATTGCCGGCTCTTTAAATTTCATTCAAATAATCCTGTTAGTATTTTCTTTGATCATCGGCACTGCCTTTTACGGATCGATACCACCGAAGCTACACTTAAGCTCTTTGAAAATCGTCTTGATGATTGGGGAGTTTGCAATCTTCGGCTTACTGGCTCTTCGTTACAAAGGACGAATTCTGGCCGATTGGCTGGTAATTTATCTGCGATATAAGGCTCGCCCGAGAATCTATATTTTCACTAAAAACGACCCGACCTTCCGCGAACAGCTGGCAGATTTAAAGATTGCAGATGAGGAAAGAAAGCCGAAAACGGCAACCTCTAAAAGGAGGGTTAATAAAAAGAGGTTGATTGAGCGACCGGTTATTGAAAGCTCCGAATCAATTGTCTCAATCAAGCCGTCGAAGAAAGGAGGATTTGATGTTGAATACCAAGAAGCGTGAGAAATTCGGCTCGGCCCGAACACAAGTCGGAATCAAAGAAGTTAGAGACGGCATACTGGTTTTGCCATTTAACCGCTACCGAGCTATTCTCTCGACTTCATCGGTCAACTTTGAACTCCAAAGCGAGGAAGAGCAAGATGTCATCGTCGATACTTTTCAAACTTTTCTAAACTCTCTCAACTCTCCAATTCAAATCTTAATCCGGGTCAGAGAGCTTGATATTGATCGCTACATTGAGGACTTCGAGCAAAAATGCGCCGGCGAGAAAGAAAAAATCTATATCAAGCAAAGCAAATCGTACTGTGAGTTCATAAAGAAATTAGTCGCCGGCAACAAGATTTTATCACGCCGTTTTTACTTAGTAATTCCATACGGAAGCAAAACTCCGGTTGAATTCGAAGTGGTAAAAGAACAGCTTAATTTAGAACAGGAAATTATCATCAAAGGACTGGAGAAGTTCGGCATGAACGCCAAGCCGCTAAACACCTTGGAAGTCCTTGATCTGTTTTACAGCTTCTATCGTCCCGATCAGGCCAAGACTCAGCCATTAATGAAACAAATAATGAGGCAGACAAATGAGCAGGACTATATTTAATCGAAGACGAAGAACAAAAGTTAATAAAGTCGAGGAGCAGAAACGCGCTTTGTCTTTTCATATCGGCTCTCAAGACCAGCTTGATTTTATTACCTATTCGGGACTTGAAGAGTACCCGGACTATCTAATAGTTGACGGCCGCTATGTTAAGACCTTATTCGTCTCCGGATTTCCCTACACCGCCTCAAGCGGTTGGCTTAATCATCTGATTAACTTTAACCACAATGCTGACATTTCTTATCATATTGAACCGGTTGACGCGATGCTGGCTCTGCCCAAACTCAACCGCAAAATTACCGAGCTGACATCTACTAAAAGAGCGATGGAGCGAGCCGGTAAGATAATCGGTGCCGAGCTAACCGATCCGCTCGATTCGGCCATTGAACTTCGCGATAAAATTCAGCGTGGGCAGGAAAATCTTTTTCAGATCTCTCTCTATGTTACTTTGTCCTGTGAAACACTCGCCGAACTTAACCGAACCGTAAAACTTTTGGAAACAGTTCTGGCTACCAGACTATTCTATACCAAATCCGCTCTCTATCAACAGATTGAAGGCTTTCAGTCGGCACTACCAAGGTGCGACAATCAGTTGGCACAAAAAAGAAATTTAGACAGCTCGTCGGCTGCCCTAACCTTTCCCTTTATCTCATCCGAGCTGGTGCATGAGTCGGGCGTACTTTACGGGATAAATCGCTCTAATAGCTCGCTCGTGATTCTAGATAGATTCTCCCTGCCAAATGCTAACTCAATACTTTTCGCACAATCCGGAGCCGGCAAGAGCTACACCGCCAAAGTCGAAGTTCTGCGCCACCTTATGCAGGGAACAAAAGTCATCGTCATCGATCCGGAACGAGAATATCAGCAATTGGCCGCTTCAGTTGGCGGAACAAGGATCAAGCTCTCCGTTCATTCAAAGGAAAAGATTAACCCATTTGATATTTCAGTCAACGATCCGGATAGCTTTGCCGACCATGTTCAATCGCTAACGGAAATTATATCGCTAATGGCTGACGGGCTATCTTCAGAGGAAAAATCCGTTGTTGATCAAGCCATCCTTAAAACATACAAAAAGTTTGGCTTTGGAAAGAAGGCCGCTAATAAAGTAAAGAGAAACAAAGATTACCCGCGGATGTATGACTTCTACGCAACTTTAAGATCACTAAAACAACCAAGATTAGTAAAACGATTGCAGAAATATACCACCGGTTCGCTTTCAGAGGTTTTTGATGAGCACACCAATATTGAACTTGATAATCGCCTAGTAGTTTTTGATACCAAAGACCTGCCGGAATCTATCCGTCAAATTATGCATCTGATTATTGCTCAGTTCGTCCAAAACCAAGTTCAGGGTGATATCTGCAAACGAATCTTTGTTATAGATGAAGCCTGGCTGATGCTCGAACATGAAGAGTCGGCTAGGTTTATTGCCGGCATGGTAAGGAGGGCTAGAAAATATTATTTAGGAGTTAGCATTATCTCCCAACAAGCAAATGACTTTCTAGGCAACGTGCACGGTCGAGCAATTGCCAGCCAAAGCGCTCTTAGAATTCTTATGAGACAGGACACAACTACCATTAGAAATGTTGCCCAAGAATTCCGCTTAAGCGAATACGAGCAACGGTTCCTTCTAACCTGCGAGCGAGGCGAGGCTTTAATAATTGCCGATCAACATCATGTAGCAGTTAAGATTACTGCCTCGGAAGACGAACATCCGCTAATCACCACCGACCCATCCGAGAGAACTAAAAGAAAATGAATCCGCAAACTATAAAAATAATTGCGGCTGCCTTTTCGATGAAAAAAGAGATCAAGTATCTCTTTTTCACTATGCTGGCAATTATTATGGTACCGGTCTTTTCGGTGCTTATTCTGACTCAAGACGGTATCAATATAGTTTCAAATGCTCTGGCACAATATAATCCCCAAGACCTCGTAGTTGACATTAGAGACCCGCTAACCGGAGAAGTGGTAGATCATATCAACCAATCCGTTGCGTGGCCAACTCAAGGAGTAGTCACTCTTGAATACGGCGAGCACTCGCCATACCAGCCGTTTCATACCGGAATTGATATTGCAGGGCCTATCGGTGATCCTGTTATCGCTTTTATGGACGGTACGGTTACTTATGCGGATACAGTCAACTGGGGTTTCGGTAGACACGTCAATATAAATAACGGACACTTCATCACTTCAACATACGCTCACTTAGATACAATAGATCCCAACATTCATGTTGGCGATACGATCCCCGCCGGAACTATTATCGGCACGCGAGGAAGCACCGGCTGGTCAACCGGCCCGCATCTGCATTTCCAAATTAATATCTTCGGAATCCCCGTAAATCCGAGAACATTTTTGACGGGAAATCCATAAAATTGTGATATTCTTGATGTAAGTGATAACTTGATTAGAATCGGGTCAAAATGGTTGACTTTTGCTGTAAAAAGTGTATAATAACAGGTTAAATGCTCGTTGAAATTCCAATGTTCCCTTGGGCTTAATTGTTTATCTTATTGAAGGTAAATAGCTAAGCCCAAAGGGCGAACCCTCATTCTTAGAGGGGAAATCACTGTAAAGGAGGAGTAACCCATGGCCGCAACAGATGGAGTTACCCTCGCACAGACGTTGTTGGATGACTACCTGAGGCGTATCGAGGAGATCTGCAAGGAGCGCCGCAATCCGCAGGACATCCAGCATGCCATGAGCAACCCGACCTTCAAGGCCGAACAGCACTTGCTCATGGACAGACTGGCCGCCGAGTACGCGCGCAGTCTGCCACTAATCCAACGCCCGCCGTTCCTGACGGTGCGGGTCGGCACCCTCAAGACCGAAGCGGATTTCCGCCACGCCTTGGCGGAGACCGACCCTGTGTGCAACATCAGCCAGTGGGCTGGTGACATCATGAGCAAGCCGGACTTCGCAGCCAACATTCCCCAGGTGGAAGAAGACATTGAGTTCGTCTACGCTTCCAACGAGGAACTCGGCTACCCGAAGGGCTGCACGCGCCTGCAAACCTACGAGGCTGGCCTCAAGCTCGGCTGGAAGCTCTGCCTGCCCTCAGACGGTCCCGAGATCCGACGCTACTATCTCAACCAGCCGATGAACGAATGGCTGCTCGTGGCCATGGAGCCCATCAAGGACTCCGATGGCTACCTCCTGGTGTTCTACGTCGAACGCAATGATGACGGTGCCTGGCTCAACAGCAACTATGACAATCCCGACAACATCTGGAATGCCAGCAATCGGTGGCTGTTCCGTCGCAACTGTCTTTATTTCTCCCGTTTAAACGGGAGTTTTGTTTAATTCATACTCCTGATCCATCCGCCAAGCATTCGCCCAATCTCCTGGAGCATTTTAGATAGGGCTAAATAACGTTTAGATGGGATGGCTTGCGTATCTTCGCCTAATCGTAAAAACAATTTTAGCAGGTCTAATTTAGTTGCTGCTTGATCAAGTAGTTGGAGTTTGCCGTTCTTTTCTTTCCTCGAGGCACAGATAAGAAGCTCAAGCATATCCAGGCATGACTTTTCTATCTTCTGGGCTAAAGAATATCTATCGAGCTTTGGAATCTGAGGAACGAGCTTGTAGAATTCACGATAAAAATCGTAAGTCTTTTGAATAATTGGAACATCATCTCTCATGGAAAACCTCTATAAAAAAATAATAAGTTTGGATAATTTGCTTTTGTCATGGAAAGAATTCAGGAATGGCAAGCGGAGCAAGACAGATGTTCAGGAGTTTGAATTGAATCTGGAAAATAATCTTTTTGAATTGCACGAAGAGCTAACAAGAATGAAATACAAGCACAGCAATTATAGCTCATTTCATATTACAGACCCAAAACAAAGACATATACATAAGGCCAAGGTCAGAGACAGGATTGTTCATCATGCGGTTCATAGAATACTATATCCGATATTTAACGAATATTTTATATCTGGATCCTACTCATGCCGTCTCGAAAAAGGATCCCACCGAGCCGTTAGCGAACTACAGAGAATGGCTCGCAAAATAAGCAAAAACTATACCGGCCCCTGCTATGTACTTAAATGCGATATCAAAAAGTTTTTTAATTCCGTTAACCATCAAAGACTCTTCGATATCCTTAAGAACAAAATTGACGATCCGGACCTGCTGTCACTACTTGATGAAATCATTGGAAGTTTTGGCTCAGGTTTTGGAGCACAACCTCAACTTCAACTATTCGATTTTCGAGTCGAAAATCGAGAGAGAGAGAGAGAGAGAGAGAGAGAGAGAGCAGCCTTCGGC
>Ga0194052_1000701_pt1 | contig 20616 bp, 8 predicted proteins | sample SepL226m_MetaG_FD_160117 | JGI IMG/M metagenome (GOLD analysis project Ga0194052, IMG submission 160117) | Anoxic zone freshwater microbial communities from boreal shield lake in IISD Experimental Lakes Area, Ontario, Canada - Sep2016-L227-6m | ecosystem: Environmental > Aquatic > Freshwater >...
CCTCATCGGACATCGGCACGAGTCCTGAATCCGAGGTCACCTGGCTGGTGTCCGATTGCAGATCGGCCAGCGATTTCCACAGCCCCCAGTTCACGGTGGTGGCGGGGAGCCCGAGGTTTCGGCGCGCATAGGCGAAGGTATCGAGGAAGGTACTGGTAGCGGTGTAATGGGCGAGCCAGCGAGATCCCAGCAGACCGGAGATCGACGAGAACAGCACGAAATGGCGGATATCCCTCTTCAGCGACAGCGCGTGCGTTACACCGAGGGCATCCAACTTCGGACGGAACATGGTGGCGACGTCCTCGTCGGTCATGCCGGACAACGCCACGGGTCCGCCGGCGTAGGCCGCCAGGTAGATGCCCTCAAGGGCCGGGAGATCGGAACCGAACCGTTCAAACAGCGTCGACATAGCAACTTCGTCTGTGGCGTCAGCGGCGACCTCGATGAGGGTCGTCCCCGCCGACGAGAGTCGCTGGGCGAGTTCGTTGAGCCGCCCACCTGGGTTTCGTGACACGGCCACGATCGTTCCCGCACCCATGTCAGCCAGTTGTTGGATCAAGTGCGGACCGATATGCCCGGTGGCTCCGATGACCAGATGACTGGTGTCGGGGCCGATCACCTCCGTCGGTGCCGACCACGGAGCGACATGTTCCAAACGCGGCACATGGCGGGCGCCTGCCCGATACACCACTTGATCCTCACCGTCGCAGGCCTGACCCTCGGCGAGGACACATCGAGCAGTTAACGCCGCAGGCATCGACTCATCGACATCGATCAAGCCCGCCCAGATTTCGGGGTGCTCCAGCGCGAGCGTGCGGCCCAGCCCCCAGAGGACAGCGTGGGTCGCATTGGCCCGGTCGCCTTCGATAACAGGCTGGGCGTTGCGCGTGATGATGAACAGTTTCGGCGGCGAAGACATCGAAATGAGTTCTTCGACAAGGGCTCTGGCCTCGTTAAAAAGGTCGTAGGCCGATTCGATATCGAGCAGGGTACCGGTGGAGGGCGGCGCGAACACCACGTTGTCGACCTCGTTGAGCGCGACGCGCAGCACAGCCCTCTCGCTGCAGTGCGCCAATCCCCGACCAAGCTCGGTGCCTAGGTCCGTATCACCGATGACGAGCCAGGGCCCGGCAATAGCGGCATCGGCTGCCGGTAACGCGCGGACCTGCCACGTCGGCTGATACAGCCAGTCTGCCGGGACGGGGCTGTCCTCCGGTCGCAGCAGAAGTTTTCCGTTCCGGCTCGATCCACTGAATCCGGCACTGGACAACGCCGGTGCCATGTCGATCCAGTGCCGAGTGTGGCGCCACGGAGTGGTCGGGATGACGGGGTGCGGCTCCGGCGGGTGTGCACCGAGCGGTGCCCGCGCCGTATGCGTCGCGTTGAGGCTGGTGTGAAATGCGACTGTGTCGTGGGCCTCACGCTGCAGTGTGCCGAGACTGTGGTGATGCGCATTGCCGACGTCCGGGTCATCGAGCGTGTCCGAAGTCGCCCTGGTGAGAACGGGGTGCGGGCTGATCTCGATGAAGGTGCAGTGGTTCACACCGGCGGCCGCGATCGCCTGGCTGAACCGGACCGGGTTGCGGACGTTGGCCACCCAGTGGTCGGCGGTGAACAACGCCGCAGGGTCCGCCTGATCGACTGTGCTGAAGATCGGGATCCGCGGCACCTGGGGCGCCAGAGAAACCAACTCGGTTCGTAGTTCGTCCAGGATCGGGTCCATCATCGCGGTATGGGACGCCACCTCCATATTCACCCTCCGGGCGAACACGTTCTGCTCGCGGGCTGCGGCAATGACGGCCTCGACCGACTCGGTCGGACCCGCAACGACAGTCTGTCGCGGAGACGAATACACCGTCACTGTCACGCCGGGGTAATCGGCGATCAGTGCTTCGGTCGCGGCAGCATCGAGCTCCAGCAACGCCACCGCGCCCTTCTCAACGAGCTGCGCCATCAAGCGCGATCGGCTGGCGATCACCCGCAATCCCTCAGCCGGGCTCAGCGCGCCGGCAACCACTGCAGCAGAGACCTCGCCCATCGAATGGCCGACGACCGCATCAGGTTCAACACCGTAGGAGCGCCACAGCGCCGTCAGCGCCAACTGGATACCGACCAACACCGACTGGACCCGTACCGAGCCATCCACCGGCTCTCCGTTGGCCAAAACATCACGGAGCGAAAACCCTAGCTGCGCAACGAAGTCGGGCTCCAGCTCCGCGACGGCTGCCGCGAATACCGGTTCGTCAGCCAGTAACTGCCGTCCCATTCCCGCCCACTGCGAACCCTGGCCGGAATACACGAAAACCGTGCCCGAACCGCACTCTCCCGGATGCGGGCCGACAACACCGGTTGCGGGCTGCCCGGCAGCCAGCGCACGGAGGCCAGCCACTGCCTCATCACGTTCGGTTGCGCATACCGTGCCGAAAATCGGGTGATGAGTCCGATGGTGATTAAGTGTGTGCGCGATATCGGCCAGTGGCACCTGCGCGCCCGCACCGGTCATCCAGTCAGCCAGGGTGTTGGCCATCTCGGCCATGCGCTCTGTGCTCTTTCCGCTGACTACCAAAGTGCTTACCGGCGAGATCGTCGCCGGCTCCGGCTCGCTCATCTCGGGTGCCTGCTCAAGCACGATGTGGGCGTTCGTGCCACCGAAGCCGAACGAAGACACACCCGCGAGACGCGGACGGCCGGTTTCCGGCCAATCGGTCGCTTCAGCAACAACTTTCAAGCGCAGCTGGTCAAAAGGAATGTGGGAATTCGGCGTATCGAAGTGCAGATTCGCCGGGATCGTGCCACGCTGTACCGCCAGGGTTGCCTTGATCAGGCCGACGATGCCCGCGGCTGCCTCCAGGTGGCCGAGATTGGTCTTGACCGCGCCGGCCAGCAGTGGCGCATCCGGCTGCCGGCCCCGCCCGTAGACCGCCCCGAGGGCACGGGCTTCGATCGGGTCGCCGAGTAGCGTGCCGGTGCCGTGCGCCTCGACATAGTCGACCTCTAGCGGCTGTACGTCGGCATCGGCGCATGCGGCGCGCAACACCGCAGCCTGGGCGGCGGGGTTCGGCGCCATCAGACCGTTGGATCGACCGTCCTGATTAACCGCTGAGCCACGTACGACCGCGAGGACCTGGTCGCCGTCGCGAATCGCGTCGGAGAGTCGTTTGAGCACGGCGACCCCGCAGCCCTCGCCGCGGACGAATCCATCGGCGGCCGCGTCGAAAGCGTGACAGGCGCCGGTGGGCGACATCGCTTCGGCCGCATCGAAGCTGCGCGTCACGACTGGCGAAAGGATGAGGTTCACCCCGGCGGCAATCGCAAGTTCCGATTGCCCTGTACGCAGGCTCTGGCAGGCCAGGTGCACAGCAACAAGTGACGACGAGCATGCGGTGTCAACCGTGAGCGAAGGGCCCCGCAGATCCAGGAAGTAGGACAGCCGGTTTGCGATGATGCTGAGGGCACCACCCGTTCCGGTCCAGGCGTCGATCTTGCTCAAGTCACGAGAGGCGAGGTAGCCGTATTCACTCACACAAGAACCGACGAATACACCGGTTTGGGAACGCTGCAGCGTTTCGGCCGGGATGCCGGCATGCTCAAATGCCTCCACGGCGACCTCGAGTAACAGCCGTTGTTGCGGATCGATCCGGTCGGCTTCCCGCGGCGTGATGCTGAAGTATTCGGCGTCGAAGGCGTCGATGTCGTCGAGGAATGAACCCCACTGGGTCGTGTGCGCTAACGCCGCTGCCGTTTTCGGCGTACCGTCGTCGAACGCCTGCCAGCGTCCGTCAGGCACTGTGCCGACTGCCGAGCGACCAGTGGCCAGAAAATCCCACAGTGCGTCCGGGCCGTGAATATCTCCCGGCAGCCGGCAACCCAGTCCGATGATCGCGATCGGCTCGTTCGTTATGCCGGCGGTGACACCGGGCACGGCGCCGACAGCCTCCGAATCTCCGGCCAGCAGCGCAGCGGCAAGCGCGTTAATCGTGGGGTTCTGCCAGAAGTCGACCGGAGAGACCGGCTGCCCGAGATGTTCGGACAGTTCGCCGGACAGGACGACGGCATCACGTGATCCGACACCCAATTCGTTGAATGGAGCGTCGAGGTCGATCTCCTCTGGACTGCATCCGAGATTCGTGATGAGGTAGTCGACCAGCCAGTGACGAAGTTCGGCGTGGGCGTCTGCCTCTGAGGTCATACCGCTATATCTAACCGGTTGAATTCGCCGCCGCGGTATAGATCAGCACATGATGACCGACGGATCTTGCCGCTGGTAGTGATAGGGATCGATCCGGGCGACACCAGAACGAGGTCGCCGACGCGAAGGCTGTGCTCCTTCCAGATCGCGGTTTTCACCGCGCGGCTGACAGTGTTCAGCTGCGAGTCCTGTTCGTCGGCGTCCGCCGGCTTGAGTTCAACGATCGCCACGAGGTTCTCGCTGGAGTCGTCCTCGACGGCGATCGCGGCCACTCGGCCCCCGGTGATCTCCCGGATGGTGGCTTCGATGTCATCGGGGTAGTGGTTGCGCCCATCGACGATCAGCAGGTCCTTGAGTCGGCCCATGATGAAAAACTCACCATCGGAGAGTGCGCCGAGATCACCGGTGCGCAGCCACGGCCCGGCAGGGGTGCCCGGGGACGGATTGTTGATCTGAGCGCGGAAGACACTGGCGGTGAGCTCAGGCTTCTGCCAGTAGCCCAGCGCCACGTTGTCGCCGCGAACCCAGATCTCGCCAATGCAGCCCTCAGGCATCTCAATCCCGGTCTCCGGGTCGACGATCCGGACCGGGTAGGCCCGCGGAGGGCCGTAGGTGACGAGTTCAGTGCTGGCCTCCTGGCCGGCCGCACAGCGCAGCGCGACACCGGCGGCAAGTTTCGCAAGGTCGAAGTGGGCAGTGCGAACTGGGTCCGCGACGTCGGGCGTGGCCACGTACAGCGTCGCCTCAGCCAGACCATAGGACGGCTGGACCACCCTGTCCTTGAGTCCAAACTTGGCGAAGCGGGTGACGAAGCGATTGACGGTTGCGGAGTGCACGCGTTCTGCACCACTGAGGATGACGTGGACGCGGCTGAGGTCGAGCCCTTCCATATCGGCATCAGAGGTTCGCCGCGCCGCGAGCTCGAAGGCGAAGTTGGGTGCGCCCGAGAAGCAGTGCGGGTGCTTGGCCATCAGCTGGATCCAGCTGGCGGGCTTCAGCAGGAACGCCAGCGGGCTCATCAGCACCGCCTTGCGCCCGGTCACCAGGGGTGAGCAGACACCCATGATCAGCCCGAGATCGTGGAAAAAGGGCAACCACGACACGACCGTGGTCTCCTCCGGCAGCGAGGTGGTGCCGAAATAGTCGAGCATGATCTGCTCGACATTTGATGTCACGTTGCGGTGCGAGACGATCACACCGGCCGCCGTGCGGGTCGATCCCGAGGTGTACTGCAGGTACGCCGGTCCTGAACGTGAATGGTCGGTGGTGTCCAGTGCCCGGGTCTCGTCGAAATCAAGCAGATCGACCTCGATCACGGCCGGCGCGGGACGGCCGCCCTGTCCTGAGGCGTACTTGTTGACATCAGCGACGGTAGACGAAGTGGTCAACAAAACGACAGGCTGGCTGTCCTCCAGCGCAGACGCTACCCGCTGGTCGTGTACGCCGAACTGTGGCACTGACAGCGGGACGGCGATGAAACCGGCCTGCAGCGCTCCGAGGAAGGACACGATGTAGTCCAGACCCTGCGGAGCCATAATCGCGACCCGGTCGCCGGGAGCACCGTGCAGACGCAACTCTTCGGCCAGGACCAGCGCTTTCCGGTGCAGCTCCGACCAGGTAAGCGTCTCGGCCTCGCCGGTGCCGGTCACCTCGGGGTCCATGAAAATGTAGGCGGTTGCGTCCGGCTCTTCGGTAGCACGGCGCAGGAGCAGAGCCGGGAGGGATAGATCGGTCTGCATCATGCTGATCAACCTCTTCGCTATCGGTGTAACGGTCCGGGTGGGGTACCCGTGGATCGCAGATCCGGAGACTGACAAACACATCGAGGCCGGTCGCAAGCCAAAACTCAGCGCTCAAAGCACTCAACCATGAGTGCTCGTCGCTCCCCCAATCTATCAGCTTAGTGTAATACTCGCCTGGCCGAGCGGCAAGATTACCTTCGCTGCGCGACTTTGAGGCACACTAATATTGTTTGCTGCCATATGAATTACTGGATAGTCGGCCAGTGTTGGAAACCGATCTGAACTGCTTTTTATCTCCTATTCACGGGCTGAACAGCCTGGTGACAGTCTATTAATGGACTTGCCCGGCAAACGATTAACGGGCACCTCCTATGCTCTTAGCTAAATCTCAGCTGGGGCGGCCAGGGCTGCGCGCGCACGCCTGTAGAACCCGCTCCTCTATCCACTGGGCCAGTTGCGGCAGGTTGTCGTTCATATAGAAGTGCCCGCCGCTGAAGACCGTTAGGTCGAAAGTCGCGGTGGTCCGCTGCTGCCACGGCGACATCAGTTCCTCGGTGCCCAGTTCGTCGTTGTCGGCCATCATCGCGTGGATCGGGCAGGAAACCTTCGCCTCCGGCGGGCTCTCGTAGCCGGTGACGGCCTTGAGTCCACGCAACGTTGGCAACAGCGTCGCGGCGAACTTTTCGTCGTTGAGGAATTCCGGGTTGGCACCCGTGACAGTGCTGACCGTGCTCAACAGATGTGCATCCGAACCCTGCAGATTGGCGATGCGGCGCAGAAGTCCGGGGGCAGCAGCAGCAGAGACGAACAGCGCGGCAATGGGATTGCCCGCCTGCTCGAAGCGCAGCGCGACCTCGAAGGCGAGCAGTGCTCCCATGCTGTGGCCGAAGAACGCCACCTCACCCGCGGGCGTCTCCTCGGGTTTGAGCATCACGCAGAGGCGATCGGCCATTTCCGGGATGCTGGTGTACTGCGAGAGATCCTTGCCGGCGCGTTTGCCGGGGTACTGCACCGCAACGCATTTCGTACCGCCGGTGAATGCCCTGGCGAACGGCAGGTAGAACTCTGCCGAACCGCCGGTGTGAGGGAATATGTACAGCCTGGGCTCGACAGGGTTGGCCGAATCGGTGGTCATCAGATCGGGATCAGTCCATGCTTGCGCGCAACGCGCTGAATCTGCTTGTCCCGCAGAAGTCTCATGGCTTTACGCAGCATCAGACGGGTCTGGTGGGGTTCGATCACAGCGTCGATGAAGCCGCGTTCGGCGGCAATGTAGGGGATCGCCATATTGAGGTTGTAGCCCTCGATGAAATCGGCGCGAATCTTCTGCACCTCGGGCGCCGCGGGATCGGGGAACCGCTTGACCAACAGTTGCGCGGCACCGTCGGCCCCGATAACGGCGATGCGCGCGGTGGGCCAGGCGAAGTTGAGGTCGGCGGTCAACTGTTTGGACCCCATCACCGCGTACGCCCCACCGTAGGACTTGCGGACAGTGATCGTCACCTTCGGAACATCGGCCTCGACGACTGCGTAGAGGAACCGGCCGCCACGCTTGATGATCCCGTTCTTCTCCTGTTCGACGCCGGGCATGAAACCGGGGGTGTCGACGACGAACACCAGGGGCACGTTGAACGAATCGCAGAACCGCACGAAGCGGGCTGCCTTGTCGGAGGCTTCGTTATCGATCGCCCCGGACATCATCATCGGTTGGTTGGCCACCACACCGACCGGCCGACCGTCGACCCTGGCGAACCCGGTGATCATCGCCTGACCGGCCTGGGCGGCGACGTCGAGGAAGTCACCGTCGTCGAAGATCCGCAACAGGACGTCGTGCATGTCGTAGGCAGTGTTGTCGGCGTCGGGCACGATGGTGTCGAGTTCGAGATCGGCAGGTGTGATCTCGGGCTCCAAGCCGGGGTTGATCACTGGTGCGTCGTCGAAGGTGTTGGGCGGCAAGAACTCCAGGAAGTCCCGCACGTATTGGAACGCTTCGGTCTCCGAGTCGACAACCTGGTGGATATTGCCGTACCGGGCCTGGTAGTCGGCGCCGCCGAGTTCGTCCAGGGTCACGTCCTCTCCGGTGACGTCCTTGATGACGTCAGGTCCGGTGACGAACATGTAACCCTTGTCGCGCACCGCAATAACCAGGTCGGTCTGGATCGGTGAGTACACCGCACCGCCGGCGCACTTACCGAGAATGACCGAAATCTGCGGCACCACACCGGAGAGCAGTTCATGGCGGGCGCCCAGTTCGGCGTACCAGGCCAGCGAAGTGACCGCGTCCTGGATGCGGGCTCCACCGGAGTCGTTGATACCGACGATGGGGCAGCCGACCATGGCGACCCATTCCATCAATCGCGCAACCTTGCGGCCGAACATCTCGCCCACCGAGCCACCGAACACCGTCTGGTCGTGTGAGAAGACACCGATCGGCCGGCCGTTGATGGTGCCATGCCCGGTGACCACACCGTCGCCGTAAAGGGCGTTGGGGTCACCCGGGGTGCGGGCCAGGGCGCCGATCTCCAGGAAGCTGCCCGGGTCGAGCAGTGCGTGAATCCGGTTTCGGGCGCTGGGGATGCCACGCTTGTCGCGCTTAGCGGCCGCGGCCGCACCGCCGGGTTCGGATGCCTGCTCAAGCTTTTCGCGCAACTCGGCCAGGAGTTCGGCGTTGGTCTTCTCAGTCACTGCGGCTACTTCTCCTGCGCTTGGATCGCTTCGCCCTGGATACGGGTGATCGCCTCGCTGAGGTGGGCACCCACCTTGGCAATGTAGGGCTCGTCGATCGCCTGAATGTGCTCACCGCCGATCGGCACTACCTCCAGATCGGGTGCGAACCGGCCCCATCCGCCGTCCGGCTGACGGATGCCGTAGCGCGGTTCGAACATGATCGCATCATCGTGATAGCGGTCGGCCATGTAGAGGGTCACGTGCCCGTCGAACGGCTCAATGTTGGCGGTGTCTAGAGCGCGGTTGTCCAGATACGAGGTCCGTTGGTGTTCGATGATGCCGCCCGGGATGTTCACACCGCTGGCTTTGACGGCGTCGAGCACAAAACGAACCTGCCCCTCGTCGTCGAGGTTCTCGAGTTGCTCGTAGGGGATGGCCGGGATCTCCACGTTGAAGGTTCGCTGCGCGAACAGCGCGTAGCGGTCCCAGCGGGCGCGGATCTCCTCTTTGGTCTGCGGAACTTCCTCTCCGGCACGAACCGTGTCGATAAGACCGACGAACGCCACCTCGACGCCGGCGCGTTTGAGTCCGACCGCGCAGGCGTAGGCGAGTGCCCCGCCCAGGGACCAGCCGGCCAGGATGAATGGGCCGGTGCCGCCGATCTCCAGAAGCTTGGGAACGTACTGCTGGGCCCGTTCCTCGATGGAACCTTCGACCCGCTCGAGTCCATACACGGGGTTGTCCGGTGGCAGACGCTTGATCAGTGGTTCGTAGACCACCGTTGAACCACCGGCTGGGTGGAATACGAATATCGGCACACTGTCGGTGCCTTCTCCGGCGCCTTCTTTCGGCGCCCGCAGGGTGCGCACAAACCCCTCGAGCTCACCGGCCTCGAGGTACTCGCGGACGTCGGTGGCCAGTTCCTCGATCGTCGTGGCGGCCTTCACCTGCTCGGCGGTGATGGTGCCCTCGGCCCGCTCGGAGAGTCGCGCGGCGATCTTGGCCGCGGTTTCGTCATCGATTTTCGGCAGTTGGTTGAAAATGCCACCCGGTGATTTGCCGGTGACGATGGCCCACGTGGCGAACGTGATGCGCTCGGCAGCCTCCCGCGGCGGGACGTCGGTGCCGAGCGCTTCGACGACCGCCTGCTGGCTGAGCGCCCGCCCGGCGGCGGCAGCCGCGGATTGAGCAGGGCTCGCGCCAGCAGGTTCCGATGGCGCGTCAGGACCAGCCGGATTCGTCGGCGGCGCCGGCACATCCGATTGGAGTTCGGGATGTTTCGCGGCGAGTTTGGCCGCCAGTTCCGGCGGCACCTCGCCAGCGGCGATCGCGGCCTGCTCAGCGGCGATCTCTTCCGGAGTGAGCGTCTTCTGATGCTCATGGAGCTCGGACACCGCCTCGCGATTGTCGATGGCGTACTCGATGAGCTTCTCGACGGCGTAGAGATTCGCATCGCGGACCGCGGTCAGCTGGATCGGCGGCAGGTCGAAGTCGTACTCGACGCGGTTCTTGATCCGCACCGCCATCAGCGAGTCCAACCCGAGTTCGATCAGCGGAACCTCCCATGGAAGGTCCTCGGGTTCGTAACCCATAGCGCTGCCGACGATCGTCGATAACCGGTCGTGCACCGTTTCTGCGGAATCCTTCGACCACTTGCCCAAGCTGGCGGCCACCCCGGCACCGGCGGCAAGGTTGTCGTGCAGGATATCGGCGTCGGCGCTCTCGTCGACCGGTTCGGCCAACGCCGGTGGAGCGCTCACCGCGACACCGGTCGCCACCGCGGCAGGCAAGCCCGACACGGCGCCGGATCGGCTGACAATGGCGTCGTAGAGCAAGGTGAACGACTCGTCGATGCGGGCGTGTACCTGTACGGAGGCCCCGCCGGGGTGACGGGTGAGCGTCGTCACCAATCGCGCTCCATCGCCTGCAACGGCGCGCTGCTCAGAAGCGGCCAGGGAGGCATCCGGAAGTACCTGTACCGCAGCGGCTTTCACCAGCGCGGCCAGATCCGTCTGGCCCTGCGGCGCGTACTCCCACACGTGCCGACCGTCTGGCATAGCCACATGTGTGCCGGGAAGGATCCCCGAACCGTCAGCTGAGAAGTGCGCATTCAGCCAATGCGGCTTGCGCTTGAACCGTGTCGGCGGGATGTCCGCATAGTCTTGCGGGCCCGATGCCAGCGTGAACAGCGTCGCGAAATCAAGGTCGTGCCCATAGGTGTAGAGCTGCGCCATCGCCGCCAACACCGAGTCGACCTCGTCCTCCTTGCGGGCGAGGGTGGCGATCAGCTGAGCGTCATGAAGTCCGGCGGCAGCCGTGGTCAGACCGACCTGCATGAGCGCCACCGGATTCGGCGCGAGTTCGAGGAAGGTGGTGTACCCGTTGTCGACGGCGTTGCGGATGCCCTGGGTGAAGTGGACGCTGTGCCGCAGGCCCTTCTTCCAGTAATCGACATCGTGGATCGGCTCGCCGCCCGGCCTGATGTAGCCACCCTCGTGCACAGTGGAGAAGTAGCCGATCTTCAACGGATGCGGGGTGATGCCCTGCAACTCTGCCGCCAACTCCCCCAGCAGGGGATCCATCTGGGTGGTGTGGCTTGCGCCCTTCGTCTGGAACTTGCGGGCGAACTTCCCTTCCGCCTCGGCACGGGAAATGATCGCGTCCACCTGCTCCGGCGGTCCGCCGATCACGGTCTGAGTCGGCGCGGCGTAGACGCACACTTCGAGATCGGGGAAGTCGGTGAACACTCCGGTGATCTCGTCGGCTGAGTATTCGACCAGTGCCATCAGCCGGATGTACTCGCCGAAGAGCATCGCCTCGCCCTCACCCATCAGGTGCGACCGTGCGCAGATGGTACGGGTGGCGTCAGCCAGTGACAGGCCGCCGGCGAAGTAGGCGGCAGCGGCCTCGCCCAGTGACTGGCCAACCACCGCGGCAGGTTTCGCGCCGTGGTGACGCAGCAGCTCTCCCAGTGCGACCTGGATGGCGAAGATGGTGACCTGCGTGGTCTCGATGCCGTAGTCCTGTGCATCATCGAGAATCAGTTCGACGATCGAGTAGCCGAGCTCGTCCTGGATCAGGGCGTCGACTGTGTTGATCCAGTCAGCGAAGACTTCATCACGCAGATAGAGGCTCTTGCCCATCTTGCGGTGCTGGGCGCCGAATCCGGCCAGCACCCATACCGGGCCGTTGGTGACCGGACCGTCGGCGCTATAGACGAGCGGGCTTAACTTGCCCTCGGCGATCGCACGCAGGCCCTTGATGGCCTCGTCGTGGTCGCGGGCCATGACGACCGCGCGGGAGCGGCCGTGATTGCGCCGGGACAGCGAGCGGCCAATTGATTTCAGTGACGAATTCCGGCCGGCTGGGCTGTCGATCCAGTCGGCAAGTTCGGCCGCGGTCGCTCTCTTGCGTGAGGTTAAAAAACCTGAAACTGCAAGCGGTACAACGGGAACGGAGATTTCCTCGGCGTCGAGTTCCTCTCTGGCGATCGCCAATAGTCGCAACGCCTCATCGGTGAGACCGGGCAGTTCAGGCTCGGCGACGTCACCCTGGTGATAATCATCATCGCCACCTGCAGCGCTGTCTTCGGTGTCGATGAACTCGCCGTACTCGTCCATCCTGATGCCGCCGACGTAGACGGCATTGGCCTCGGAGGCTGCTGGTTGCTCCAGTAGAGGTTGAGCTTCTGGTTCAGGTTCGATGAGATCCTCGGGCAGTACCTCGCGCAACACCAGATGTGCGTTGGCGCCGCCAAAACCGAAGCCGGATACACCGGCGATGGCGTGTCCGCTGTAGCGCGGCCAATCGGTGGCGGTCTCGACCACCCGAAGTCGGACCGCGTCAAAGTCGATGTAGGGGTTGGGGCCGATGTAGTTGATCGAGGCTGGAATCTTGTTGTGGTGCAACGCCAGTGCCACTTTGGCCAGGCTGGCAGCACCGGCTGCCGATTCAAGGTGCCCCACATTGGACTTGACCGCGCCGAGCAATGCGGGTTGATCGGCGTCGCGGCCACGGCCCACAACACGTCCCAGCGCGTCGGCTTCGATCGGGTCGCCGAGGATGGTGCCGGTGCCGTGTGCCTCGATGTAATCGACGGTGCGCGGGTTGATCCCGGCGTCGCGATAAGCCCGGCGCAGCACATCGGCCTGCGCATCAGGGTTGGGTGCCAACATGCCATTGGATCGGCCGTCATGGTTGATCGCGCTGCCGGCGATGACGGCCAGGATCTCATCGCCGTCACGGCGAGCATCGTCAAGTCGCTTGAGCACGAGCATGCCCGCCCCCTCCGAGCGGGCGTACCCGTCGGCGTCGGCGGAGAACGATTTGATCCGTCCGTCGGGTGCTAGCACGCCGCCTACCTCGTCGAAGCCCAGTGTGACGGCCGGGGTCACCAGTGCGTTCACCCCGCCTGCCACCACCACATCGGCCTCACCGGTCCGCAGCGCCTGAACACCCTGATGCACGGCGACCAGCGATGACGAACAGGCCGTGTCGACGGCCACCGACGGCCCGCGGAAATCGAAAAAGTAGGAGACGCGATTGGCGATGATCGAACTTGCGGTGCCGGTGATCGCGTATGGATGCGCGGTGCGCGGATCCATCATCGCCAGGTAGCTGTAATCGTTGGTGGAGCTGCCGACGAACACTCCGACACTGCGGCCCCGCAAACTCGAAGCCGGAATGTGGGCGCCCTCGAGGGCCTCCCAGGTCAGTTCGAGGGCCATCCGCTGTTGCGGATCAAGGTTGTCCGCCTCCATCTTCGACAATGCGAAGAATTCAGCGTCGAAACCCTTGAGGTCGGAGAGATAACCCCCGCGCGTGCGGGCTTTGGCGATCCGCTCGGCCAACCGGGGCTCATCCAAGAATTCCGCCCAGCGACCCTCGGGCAGATCGGTGATGGCGTCGCGGCCCTCGAGCAACGCCTCCCACATCGCATCGGGAGTATTCATATCGCCGGGGAACCGGGTCGCCAGACCGACGATCGCGATATCGGCGACGTCGCGGGTACGGGACCAGTCCTCGTCGGGGTCTATCGCCTCGAGTTCCGGCTCACCCTCGACGATCACCGTCGCCAGCGACTCGATCGTCGGGTGCCGGAAGGCCACCGTCGCGGTCAGGGTGACCCCGGTCAGATCCTCGATATCGCTCGCCATCGCCACGGCGTCCCGCGACGACAGCCCCAGTTCAACCATCGGAGTGGACTCGTCGATCGAATCGGGTGACTGGCCGGTGGCTCCTGCCACCCAGTTACGCAGCCATCCGCGCATCTCAGGCACCGACATATCGGCGCGGGCGGTACTCAGTTCTTTTCCGGGGGCGTCAGGGTTCTCGGGTACGACAGGGTTTCCGGGTGCGATAGCGATCGGCTCGTCGGGCTCGAGGGAATCGGGCGCATCAGACGGGGTATGTGCGCCGGACGCGGGGCCTTCGATCGTCATTCCACCTCGTCGGGGAAGGCGTTGGCGATCTTCCCGCTGTGGAGGCTGCCGTCCAAGTAGGCCAATCGGCAGGCGCGACGACCGATCTTGCCGCTGGATGTGCGCGGGATCGCCCCGGCCGGCGTCATCAGCACATCACGCACGGTCACACCGTGCCGGACGGCGATCGCCGCGCGGATGGCATCGGCGATCGGTTCGATTTCCATCTTGTGGAAGCCGGCCGCCCGCTCGCCCACAATGACCAACTGCTCCGAGCTGTCATCGGGATCGCGCTTGAGACCCGAGTGAGCATTGTCGAACACCGCGTCGGGCAGTTGGTTGGCCGGCACCGAGAACGCCGCGACGAAACCTGTGCGTACTGCCTTGCTGGACTCCTGGGCGGAGTACTCAAGATCCTGCGGGTAGTGGTTGCGGCCGTCGATGATGACAAGGTCTTTAACGCGGCCGGTGATGTAGAGGTCACCCTCGTGGTAGGCGCCAAGATCTCCGGTGCGCACCCATATCGCGGCGTCATCCGAGCCTTGTGCGTGTGACGAACTTATCCGGGACTTGAGAATGTTCTGGAACGTCGCGATGGTCTCCTCGGGCTTGTTCCAGTAGCCGGTACCCATGTTCGGGCCACTGATCCAGATCTCGCCGATCTGCCCGTCGGGCAACTCGCTCGCGGTCTCGTAATCGACGATCACGGCCCATTCCGCAACGCCGATCTTGCCGGCCGATGCCTGGGCTACGGCGTTGGGCGAATCCTCGGGCACCTCAACGAAGCGATTCGCGTTGAGTTCGTCGCGGTCGACGGTAACAATCTTGGGCGATTCACCGGCGGGAGTAGTCGACACGAACAGTGTCGCCTCGGCAAGGCCGTAGGACGGTTTGATGGCGCGGGCAGGAAAGCCGAATGGCTCGAACGCCTCGTTGAATCGACGCACGGTGGCCGCCGATATCGGCTCACTGCCATTGAGGATCGCCTTAATGTTCGACAGATCGAGCGGCGGCTCACCGTCGCGCGGCACGCCGCGTGCCGCGGCATGGTCGAACGCGAAGTTCGGGGCGACCGAGATGACGCCGCCCTCGTCTTCCGGCTTACGAGCCATCTCGCGAATCCAGCGACCCGGCCTACGTACGAATGCTGCCGGCGTCATAAAGGTGAAGAAGTGGCCGATCATCGGCGACAACAGAGCGGTGATGAGGCCCATGTCGTGGAAGAACGGCAGCCAGCTCACGCCGCGGTCGCCTTCCTCGCCCTCGAGTGCCTCGATCACCTGCACCACATTGGTGGCCAGATTCTGTTCGGTGATCTGTACACCGGTGGGAATGCGGGTGGATCCGGAGGTGTATTGCAGATAGGCGATGGTCTGCAGATCGACATCCATCTGCACCCAGGCGGCACCGACCTCATCGGGCACTGCATCGACGGCAATCACGCGGGGGCGCTCGGTGGCCGGGCGGGTGCGGAAGAACTTACGAACCCCTTCGGCGGCCTCGGTGGTCGTCAGGATCGCCGACGGCTGACAGTTGTCCAGTACGGCGTGCAGCCGACCGACGTGACCGGGTTCGGACGGGTCGAACAGCGGAACCGCGATTCGGCCGGCGTACAGCGTTCCGAAGAACGCGATGAGGTACTCCAGGTTCTGCGGACACAGGATCGCCACCCGATCGCCGGGTTGCGTCACCTGTTGCAGACGGGCGGCGACGGCGCGGTTGCGGGTGCTGAAGTCCGCCCATCGCAGGTCGTGTGCAACACCGTCGCGCTCGGTGGAGAAGTCCAGGAAACGGTAGGCGAGCCTATCGCCACGAACCTTGGCCCACCGCTCGACATGCTTAACCAGGCTGGCGCCCTCGGGGAAGGTGATCCGTCCGTCCTTGATAAACGGGTTATGGAACGGCATACCACTCTCCTGTCAGAACACATTCCGTGTCGGGCCGCGGTGGGCGGCGGTCCCGCAGAGCGCCATCGGCGGTCCCCATCGGACGGGCTTTCATCAGGTCTTATTTACTTCTTAATGTTAGTCCCACTGGTGTGCCGTAGCCAAATCGCATTGCCTTCGGCGCGCCGGACTAACCATGCGGCGGCCGAGGCGCGTTCTCGATCAGGTCACGCGCCCAATTCAGTGTCCACGACGTCGACGTTTGGCCGTCGAGGTTCCAGAACTCCGGCGTGTTGTACATCGCGTGGACCGGTTGTCCGGCACCACCGGCCAGCACCCCGAGAGTCTCCGGCAGGTTGGTGATGTTGAAGGCGGACTGTGGGGCTGCGCAGATCAGATCGCCGACCCCGCAAATCTGGTTGGTCCGGTTGTTGAGGGCGCCGAAACCGCCCGGACGCTGACCGCTCATCGTCAGACCCAGCGCCGACAGGGTCGGAACCTCAGCCAGGGTGATCTCGGCACCCTGACCCGGTGGGTTGGGGCCGACGTCGAGACCTTCACCCGGGTAGCGGCGACCGTCGGCGATCAGCGTGACGCCCAAGACGAGGTCCTCATCCACTGGACCGCGTCCGTTGCCGATATCGCTGGCCATATCCCCGGCGATCACCGCGCCCTGAGAGAAACCGACCAGCACGTAACTGGTCAGCGGGCAGCGGTCATTCATCGCGGTCATTGCCGCGACAGCTGCCCTGGTGCCCTCAGCGCGACTGTCGTTGTAGGACGTCTGCTTGTCCGCCGACAACGGATTGTGGAACTGGGCAACGTACGGGACGGTGTAGACCTCGACCCGGTCGCGGCCGAACTGCTCGGCGATCGGTCCGGTTACGTTGCGCAGCAACGCGATTGGGAACTGTGTCGGGTTGAGCGGATCATCGGTCGGCGATGACTCCCAGGTCCCCGGGATTGCGATCATGTCCACATCGGGGCAACTCGCGTCCTGGAATGCCGGGCGCGGCTTGTGCCCGGGCTGGCTGGTGGGTGGCACGGCGGTAGGCGGGATGGCCGTCGTGGCCGGTTCGGGCCGACGCACCATGATCACGATGATCGCCACTACCAACGCCACCACGACGGCGACCGCTGCAGCGGCGATCAGGGCGAGAATCCGGTGGCGCCTGCGGCGGTCAGTCTTTCGGGACTTGCGGGCCATATCTCAGCAGAGTCGCTGGCCGGCTATGCGGATGTAGTCGTCGATGGCGGCGTCCGCCTGGATGACAGAGGCCGACTGAGGTGCTGAGGCATTGGATTTCACGACGTCACTGCGAACCATTGGAGCCACATAATCCCGTACCGCATCGTCGCCCTGCCCAGCACCACGGGCCTGACACACATAAGAGCCGATACTCAGGGCGCGCAACTCGCTGGAGGGGTGGACACCGGCCGCGGTGAGGTCGTCGAGATACTCGCGTTGGGCCGGGGTCAGGTCGAGCTTGCCGGACTGCGGGCCGGCCTCCGTCGACAGACCCATGTCAGCTCCGTCAGCGGTTCCGGTGGACTGCTGGGACGGCAATGCAACGGTGCTCATCAGATCCGCACCCGAACCGCAGCCGGTGGGCAGCCATGCCACTCCAGCGATGACGCCGGCGGCCAAGAACGAATGCGAAGAAACCCCGAGAGGCCACCTGCCCCGGGCTAAAAGTTTGCTGAGTGACGCGCTAAACGGGCGTTGCACGGCTCTAGAGTACCGGTTCAGCGAAGGTGCACGGACAAATGCGATGTTGCGGATGGTTAACAGTTCGCTACCCGATGGCCGCCGCGAGATCGCCCGCCAAAGCGCCGAGCTCGGCGGACCAGCTCCCCCAGTCGTGGTTGCCCGAGACGGGAAAGTCGAAGTGGCCGTTGTGTCCGCGCAGGGCCCGGTAGTGCGCATAGAAGGTGCGGTTGCTGCCCTGGGCCTGATCGCAGAAACCGATCATCGCAGCCGGATCACTGCAGACCACTGTTTGAGGGCTGTACACCCATAGCCGGGTGTTGTTGTCCACCAGCAGGTTGGCGTGCACGTTGGGATCACGGAACTTCCACCGGCCCAGCTGGGGCGCACCCCACATCGCCTCGACGTTCGCACCGCTGGCGTTGATGCCGGTCGAGATGGCGCCATTGAGCTGGGTGTTGGATGGGGTCAGGAAACCCGACATCGAGCCGGCATAGCGGTAGCGATCAGGATGGAAGGCAGCCATGGTCACCGCACCCAGGCCGCCCTGCGATACACCGACGATGCCGTGACCGAATGCCGCGAGGCCCTTATTGGCCGCCAACCAGTCGGGCAGCTCATCGGCCAGGAAGGTCTCCCATTGCTTGCTGCCGTCGAGTTCCCAGTTGGTGTAGAGGCTGTACGCGCCGCCGGCCGGGGCAGCCACCGAGAGCCCCGTGCCGCCCAGGGTGCCCATCGCGTTACCCAAGGTCACCCAGTTGCTGACATCAGGGGCGGCATTGAACGCGTCGAGAAGCACCACGGCATGCGGGCCACCGGCATGGAAAGCGACCGGGATATCACGGCCCATGGCCGCCGACGGGACCATCAGGTATTCGACGCCGGCGGCAGTGGCAGCCGGGGCCATCGCACCCCATCCGCCCAGGGTCACGACCGCGACACACAGGATCCGGAACAGGTTCAGCAGACTGCTCATACCCACCTCACGTCGACTCATCCCGGTCGCTTATCCGACTGGACGCCGAATCGTAGTGAATCACACCCACCACCGGGCGGTTCCGGTATTGGTGCTGATGGTCGCCACCGGGTCAGCCGACCTTGGTGACCCGACCTCGTTCGTCGTCGTCTGTGGTCATGGCCCGGTCGCCGGGAGCCCGGTGTACGGAGGAGTTTCCGGCGGCGGCTGGGGCAGCCCACAGCGCACCAGCTCGTACTGGGGTACCCGGTCGATCCGGTAGCGGGTGAACTCCAGGGCGTGGTGCAGGTTGCCGATGAATCGGGGCACGCTCATGGGCGCGCGGATCGACTCGAGTTTCTCGACGGTCTGCGGACACCCTAGCGCGATACCTGCCTCCCGAATCCAACCCTCGTCGAGGTACTCGGGAATATAGGGACGTTCCTTGAGCCACGGCCCGTCGGCGACTGCCCAATCCGGGAACAGGTTCTTGTCATGGCCGATGCGGGCATCCTCCAGACGCGCCGTGTGCGCGGCCAGCGGGTTGACGAGGCCAATCTGGTCGATGACCCTCGTGTTGAGTCCGACGTTCATGCCCACCATGCCAAGGTTGGTGAAAAAGACTGTGTGCGGTGCTATTTCGCGACGCCAGCTGTCCATCGGTATGCCCGGAGGCGGCGGCGGGGGCGGCAGGGCAGGCACCACATCCCACACGTCGTAGTTGCCGGACGGTAGTAGTAGCGCGCCGTCCGGGGTGTTGTTGATGGCGACCAGAACCGAGCGCATGCGTGGGTAATCGAGATAGTCGGCGGCTGTCAACGGGTGCGCGTGACCGGTGGCCTGAGAATAGAACTCGCGCTCGTCGACGATCCCGGAGTACGTCACGCGGGTGGCGTCAGAGCCCATGCCCGGTGAGTTGGCGGCCCATAGTGCCCAACCTGCCAGCCCCAGCCACAACGCCACGGTGGCACCACCCAGCCGATGTCCCCTCCCGGGTTTGAACATGGTCGATACGGTGCCGTCGGCGACCACAACCGGTACCACCGAAATCGGGGCCAGCAGGCAGAACGCCGGCGCCAGCAATACCCGACCGTGCATGAAGTCGCCGCCCTGCCGAATCCAGTACAGGGCTTGCAACACACCGCTGAGAAGCATGAAGACGACGACGGCGACCGGACTCTGCACCCATGCCGTCGACCTCGTCTGGTCGACCGGGGCCGGGGTGCGACGACCCCGCCCGGCCGGCAGCACCAGCCCCAGCACGATCAGGAGCACCAGCGGGATCCACAGCGCGTAGGGCGAAGTGAAATTGTTCAGATAGATCAGTCCCTGGCCCCACTTGCTGCCGGAGGCATCCTTGGCCAGCGCAGTTTGCGGCACCAACAGCCCGTAGTAGCCCATCCGGAAGATCTGGTAACCGACGGGCAGTAGTCCACCCGCAACCAGGATCAGCACCCTGCCTCGCCAGTCCCGGGTGGCGATAAGCATCATCACCAGTGCTAGTCCGCCGATAAGTGCCAGTTCCGGCCGCACCAGAACACTGAACCCGGCCACGAATGCCAGGGCGGCACTGAACCACGGCCGACTCCCGCGGGCCTGACCCCAGCACACCATCATCCACCACAGCAGACCCAGCCAGGCGGTCACCAGACCGTTCTCCAGGCCGGAGGTGGCGAAGTCACGCGCCGGCGGGATTGCGATATAAACGAGAGCGCCTGCCGGAAGGATCAGCGCACGCCGATCGGAGAGGCTCGGTGCATACAACCGGGCGGTGCCCGCCATGACCATCGCCACGCCGGCCACACTCAAACCCAGCGCCAGCGCCAGCGCGACATACTCCAGGCGCATCGGCCCGCCGATCACACTGCCGAAGTACGTGAGGTAGGTCCATGCAGCCGAGGTGTTGGACTCGATCCGCTCGCCGGAGTTGAACACTGGACCGTTGCCCGCCAACAGGTTTCGAATGGTGCGCAGCACGATCAGTCCGTCATCTGCGATCCAGCGTCGCTGCCACGCGCCCCATGCCCACAACGCGGAGACGATCACCAC
>Ga0194052_1000702_pt1 | contig 20600 bp, 15 predicted proteins | sample SepL226m_MetaG_FD_160117 | JGI IMG/M metagenome (GOLD analysis project Ga0194052, IMG submission 160117) | Anoxic zone freshwater microbial communities from boreal shield lake in IISD Experimental Lakes Area, Ontario, Canada - Sep2016-L227-6m | ecosystem: Environmental > Aquatic > Freshwater >...
CTGGTGGACATGAACCTCCCCGACGGCCAGGCCATCGACCTGCTCCGGGACTGGTCGGCTGGGGCCCCACTGCCGCTGCTGGTCATGACCAGCTTCGGCAGCGAGCAGATGGCCGTGGATGTCCTGCGGGCCGGGGCCCTGGACTACCTGGTGAAGTCCAAGGCGGCCTTCCAGGAGCTGCGCCACTCCGTGGACCGGGCCCTCCGCGAGTGGCGGACTCGGCAGGACCACCGGCGAGTCCGGGAGGCCCTCGACCACAACCGGATCGAGATGGAGGCCATCTACCAGAACGCCCCCGTGATGATGTGCCGCCTGGACCCCGGGTTCCAGATCATCGACACCAACCGGGCTTTCGAGGCCTACACCGGGCGTTCCGACGCGATATTGAGGTCCCTGGGCTTCGGCAATGCCCTCGGCTGTGTCCAGGCCATGGCTGAGCTCCAAGGCTGCGGCAGCGGGCTGGCCTGCAGCCAGTGTGCGGTGCAGCAGGCCGCCCGGCGCATTTTGGAGACTGGCCAGGCGGAGACCAGCCTGAGCTACCGGACCACCGTCCACCAGCAGGGCGTGCTCCGCGAGGCGGCCTTCCGGGCCTCCCTGGCCCTGGTCCAGGCCGCGGGCAGGACCATGTTCCTGCTCTGCCTGGAGGACGAGACCGAGCGCGAGCAGGCCAAGGTGGCCCTCCGGGAAAGCCAGACCCTCTTCGAATCCGTGGCCAACAGCTCGCCGGCCATGATCTGGCTCACGGGCCCGAACAAGCGCCTCAGCTGGTTCAACGAGCGGTTCCTGACCTTTGTTGGGCTCGGCAGGGACCACCTCCTGCGGTCCGGGTTGCAGGCGGTCGTCCACCCCGAGGATCTCCTCCGATGTGCGCGGACCTACCTCGCCGCCTGGGAGACTTACCAGCCCTTTCGCACCGAGTATCGGCTGCGCCGCCATGACGGGGCTTTCCGCTGGGTGATCGACGAGGGCCATCCCCGCCATGACTCCAGCGGCGCCTTCGTGGGCTACATCGGCTCCTGCCTCGACATCACCGATCACCGGGAGTGGGAGACCACCCGCCTGGAACTCGAGCGGCGGCTCCTCCACGCCCAGAAGCTGGAGAGCCTGGGGGTCATGGCCGGGGGCATCGCCCATGACTTCAACAACCTACTCATGGCCATGCTGGCGAACCTGGAGCTGGCCATGCACGTCCAGGCCAGCGACTCCCCCGCCCGCCCCTTCCTGGAGCGCAGCCTGCAGGCGAACCGCCGGGCCGCGGACCTGGTGCGCCAGATGCTGGCCTTCTCGGGTCGGGGCACCTTCGATGTGAAGGACCTGGACCTCAACGAGGTGGTCGAGGAGAACGTGCACCTGTTCCGGGTGGGACTCTCCCGGACCATCACCCTGAACCTCAACCTGAGCGCGGGCCTGCCGCACACCTACGCCGATCCAGGGCAGGTCCAGCAGGTGGTGATGAACCTCATCACCAACGCCTCCGAGGCCATCGGCCCCCAGCCCGGCACCGTCTCGATCGCTACGGGCGTCCTGGATGCGGACGAGGCCTACCTCGCGGGCAGCCTCCTCGACGAGAAGCCAGCCCCGGGCCGCTACGTCTTTGTCGAGGTGGATGATACGGGCTCCGGCATGGATCAGGACACCCTGAGCCGGCTCTTCGATCCCTTCTTCACGACCAAGTTCACTGGCCGGGGCCTGGGCATGTCCGCGGTGCTGGGCATCGTCCGGGGACACCATGGCGCCCTGAAGATCGAGAGCAACCCCGGCCAAGGAACCAACGTCCGGATCCTCTTCCCGGTCAGCCTCAACCCCAGCCTGGCCCCTGCGGCACCCACGCAGGCCTTGGCGACGGCTGAGGCCCCCGGGGTCGACCCCCGGGACTCCCGCCTGGTCCTGATCGTGGACGATGATGACCTGGTCCGGGATGCCACCGCCGCCATGCTGGCCTACCTGGGGTTCCGCACGTTGCTGGCCGCTGACGGCACCGAGGCCATCGCCCTCTTCCTCGAGCATGCCCAGGACATCGACTGGGTGCTGCTGGACCTGACCATGCCGACGCTGAGCGGCGCCGACACCTTCCGGGCCCTGCGCGACCTCCACCCCGGGATCCCGGTGGTGCTCATCAGCGGCTACAGCCAGCAGGACGCCACCTGGCAGTTTGGCGACCAGATCCCCTCCGGGTTCCTCCAGAAGCCCTTCGAGCTGCCCGCCCTCCAGGCGCTCATCCAGGAGCTCGAACCTCGTCTGGTCTAGGCCGGGACGTGTCAGCGGCCCAGGATCTCCGTCAACGCTTCGACCAGGAGCTGGCACTGCTCGTCCGTGCCCACGGTGATCCTCAGGTGCTGGTCAATGCGGGGCAACCGGAAGTGCCGGACGATGATGGCCCGCTGGCGCAGCTCCGCCGCGAGGGTGGCGGCGTCCCGGTCAGGGTGGCGGGCAAAGATGAAGTTCGCGGCGGAGGGCAGCACCTCGAAGCCCAGCGCGCCCAGCTGCGCGACCAGGCGCTGGCGGGTGGCGATCACCTTCTGGCAGCAGGCCTGGAAGTGCGCCACGTCCAGCACGGAGGCCACCGCGCCCGCCAGCGCCAGGCGATCGAGCGGGTAGGAGTTGAAGCTGTTCTTGACCCGCTCCAGGGCCTCGATGAGCTCCGGATGGCCGATGGCGAACCCCACCCGCAGACCGGCCAGGGCGCGGCTCTTGGAGAAGGTCTGGACCACCAGCAGGTTCGGGTGCCGGTCCACCAGGCTGACCGCGCTCTCGCCGCCAAAGTCCACGTAGGCCTCATCGACCACCACCACGGCGTCCGGGTTCCCGGCGGCGATGCGCGCGACGCCCGCCAGCGGCACCGGGCAGCCCGTGGGTGCGTTGGGGTTGGGAAAGATGATCCCGCCAGCCCGCCCGTCCGGCGTGGGCAGGTAGTCCTCCACCCGCATGGAGAAATCCTCAGCCAGGGGCTGGGTCCGCGCGGTGATGCCGTAGAGGCCGCAGTACACGGGGTAGAAGCTGTAGGTGATGTCAGGGAACCACAGGGGCTGCTCCTGCTTCAGCAGCGCCTGGAACACGTGGGCCAGCACCTCGTCCGAGCCGTTGCCGACGAAGACCTGGTCCGGGCGGACCTGCAGCTGCGCCGCCAGAGCGACCTTCAGGACCTCGCTGTTCGGATCCGGGTAGAGCCGGAGCGCCTCGCCCGTGGCGGCCCGGATGGCCTCCAGGGCGCGTGGCGAGGGGCCGTAGGGGTTCTCGTTCGTGTTGAGCTTGACGATGCGTTCCTGCTTCGGCTGTTCGCCGGGAACGTAGGGGGTCAGGCTGTGGACGACGGGACTCCAGAATCGGCTCATGGTCACTTCAATCAAAGGGTGGGGAGCGACTGGCCGCGGGCGGCGAGGCCAGCAGGTGAAGTCCCTGCGCCAGGCAGCAGGAAGGCCAGCCCATCGTACCATGGCCGCCGGTGCCCCTATGGCCCGGGGGTCGGGCCTGGGCTCAGTGCTTCTCCGGGCCCGGGCTGCCCTGGGCGGCGGAGAGCGGCGTGCCGACCTCGCCGAGGTAGATCACGAGGATCCTAAGCGGGCCTTCACCGAGGTTGGTCCCCCGGTGCCAGGTGTTCACCACCTCGGCGAAGGACTCCCCGGCCTGAAAGACCCTCGTCGTGCCGTTCTCCAGCTCGAGGCGCAGCTTCCCCTCGAGCACATAGGCGATGTTGTTGACGGGGTGGAGGTGCCAGGCCGTGGCCAGCCCCGTGGGAATCTCGACGACGACCGATTGGATCTCGGGGCTGCCGGACTTGGAATAGGTGAGGGGCACCCCGTTCCAGGTGGTAGTGGTCTTGAGCAGCGTGGTCGAGGTCACCGCCGGCGCGGCCTTGGTCGCCTGGGCGACGAGCGCCGAGCCGCAGCCAGAGAACAGCAACGCGGCCACGAGGGGGAGGCGGGTCGGCAGGGTCATGAGCGCTCCGTTGGGAAAGACAATTGCGTGAAATCGTTACACCAGCCTACCGGCACTAAGGCCAGAAAACCCCTGTCCCACCGCCGAGGGCATGTGGTTCGATGGGGCATGCTGCTTCCCGCCCCCACCCTGCCCCTGCGGCCATCTCGCCCCGCGCCCGAGGCGCGGCGGTGAGCCGTTTCGGCTGGCGCGAGGTCACGGGCCGCCAGTGGGCAGTGCTGGCGGGGGCCACCCTCGGCTACGGGCTCTACTACGTGTGCCGCCTGAGCCTTGCCGTGGTGAAGGCCCCTCTGGTTTCCGCCGGAGTGTTGACGGAAGCCCAACTGGGCCTCGCCGGTTCGGCCCTCTTCTTCACCTACGCCGCTGGCAAGTTCGCAAATGGGATCCTCGCGGACCGCATGAACCTCCGCCTCCTGCTCGCCCTGGGTCTGCTGGGTTCGGCGCTGGTGAACCTGGCCCTGGGCTGGGCCGGGGGCTGGCTGGTCTTCGCGGGCTTCGCCGCCCTCTGGGGGCTGAACGGCTGGCTGCAGTCCATGGGCGCCAGCGCCTGCGTCGTGGGCATCACCCGCTGGTTCGAGCCGCGTCAGCGGGGCACCTGCTACGGCCTCTGGAGCGCCAGCCACAACCTCGGCGAGGGCCTCACCTTCCTCCTCACCTCCCTCGTGGTGGCCACCTGGGGCTGGCGTGCGGGCTTTCTCGCCAGCGCCGCTGCGGGGGCCTGTGGGGTCCTGCTCATCTGGGTGCTCTTCCGGCACAAGCCAGTGGAGGCGGACAGCGCGGTCCCCGTCGAGACCGTGCCGGTGCCAGGCTCGGGCCTCCTCACCCCCGACCAGCTGCGGGTGCTCCGCAATCCCCTGGTCTGGTGCATCGCCTCGGCCAGCGCGGCCGTCTATGTCACCCGCTACGCCGTGAACAGCTGGGGTGTGTTCTATTTCCACCACGCCAAGGGCTACACACTGGTGGAAGCGGGCAGCCTGGTGGGCATCAGCTCCGTGTGCGGCGTCATCGGCACCATCGCCTCCGGCTGGCTCTCGGACGTGATCTTCCAGGGCGACCGGGTCAAGCCCTCCGTGCTCTTCGGCGCGCTGAACTGCGCCTCGCTGGCGCTGATGCTGCTGGTGCCTCACGGCCCCTGGCTCCTGGATGCCCTGAGCATGGTGGGCTTTGGATTGTCCATCGGCTCCCTGGTCTGTCTCATGGGCGGGCTCATGGCCGTGGACTCCGTGCCCAAGGCGGCCGCCGGCACGGCCCTGGGCCTCGTGGGCGTGGCCAGCTACATTGGCGCCGGCACCCAGGACGTGCTCAGCGGCTGGCTCATCGGCCGCGGTCGCCTCGGCGGTGCCGGGCTCCCCGCCTACGACTTCACCAGCGTGCGGGCCTGCTGGCTCGCCGCCGCCCTCGCCAGCGTCGCCCTCACCCTCCTCGCCTGGCACATGCAGCGGCGCCTGGTCCAGGGATCCCCCTGAATCAAGCCACCACGAGCAGGACACCGAGTAGGGGTTCGGGGATTCCTCGTCGATCCCCTCGAGGTCCTTGGCGCTTTAGATGGTCAAAGGACATTGTCATCATCTATTAATGTGAAGTCAGTCAATTCGCGTTTTTTCCTATTTCATCCGAGCTCTGTCCCCCCGAACTCCCAGGCCCTGGCCGAGCCCGAGGTGGCATCGTCGTCCGGGGAAGCCCTCTTCTCCGGCGCCTCCATCCGGAACCGAAACCACCGGTGGGCAGCTTTACTGATGCGAGTCTCCGGTCTAAACAATCAAGCGCTGCGCATGGGTCAATGGCGTCAGAAGGAGCTGTGTCCTTTCCTGCCCGATCGAGGCCGAGCCTACGGGAAACCGGGCATCAGACCGGGGGAACCTGCGGAAGCTCGAGGACGAATCGGCAGCCCTGAGGGGCATTGGCCTCCACCCAGATGCGCCCTTCGTGGGCTTCCGCCACCATCTTGCAGAAGGCAAGGCCGATGCCTGAGCCCGAATGGGCCGCGAGCTCACCTTTAGGGTGGCGTACGAATTTCTCGAAGACCTGTTCCCGCAAGTGTTCAGGAATACCTTGCCCCTGATCCCGAACTTCCAGGCGCACACCATCCTTCGTGGCGTGAGCCTCGATCCGGGTGTGACTGCCGGAGGGTGAATACTTCATGGCATTCTCGACGAGATTCAGCACAAGCCTGCGCAGGAAATCCTGGTCAGCCTCGACCTCCAGCCCTGCGGGGCAGTCCCAGGCTAGGCCATGCTTTCGGGAATGGGCCTGGGATTCCATTTCCAGCAGGAGCCCGGGAAGCCAGGTGTTCAGCTGGATTCGCGTCTTATGGAGTTCCAACCCCAGTTCCTCGGCCTGGCCAATGTCGAGGATGTTCTGGATCATCCGTCCCATCTGGCCGCCCGTGTCCCGGAGCCGGCGAATTTGCACCTTGTGTGCAGGGGTGTTGTCATCCCGCTCGCTGAGCAGGTCCAGCCCCACCTGGATCGCCGAGAGCGGATTCTTCAGGTCATGGACGATGAATTGGAATAGCTGTTCCCGCTGTTTTTGGAGTTCAAGCAGGTTGTCCCGCTCCCCCTGAATTTCCGCCTGGAGCCGCTTGAGCCGCATGAGACTCCGGATTCTGACGATCAGTTCCCCGGACAGGACGGGTTTCCGCAGGAAATCATCACCCCCAGCCCGAAAGGCCAGGGTGTGAATATCCGGCCGTTCATCTCCGGTAAGGAAGATAACGGGCAGCAGATCACCGTGCGGCATCTGACGGATGCTTTGGCAGACTTCCAGCCCGTCCATCTCGGGCATCTGGATATCCAGGAGGATCAAGTCCGGGGAATAAGCGGCGAGCTGGGCCAGCGCCTGGGCACCACTCTCTGCGGTTTCAACCTGATATTGCCCCCGTTCCAGCATGGCCCTGAGGCTCCGGCGCGACAGGGCATCGTCATCCACGACGAGCACCTTGGCCCCGTGGTCTGCCCTGCGAAACATGGCGGGCGGGTTATCCATTCCTGACCTCTAAGAACTCCTCGTAAAGAATTTCGAGATTGTTAGTTTTGATGTTTTTTATCATAGGAATCGCCCGCCAGCATATACCCATTCCAGCACCTGGTGGTCGGGTAGAAGTATGGAAGGGTAGACCAGCCCCTCCCAGCCGAGGCCCGCAGGGGGTCTTCACCATGGCGTCGGAGCCCTGATCACTGACAGGATCCGCCGGCCAGTGATTACGGATCAAAAAACACCCAAAAAGCCATCCATTAATATCGATCTGAAATTACTTAACTAGCTGATTTTTATTGTATTTTTTGATAATATCTTAGTTATTCGAACACCAGCCCCTCAGATTCATAGCGTTCAAGGAGTCGAGGATTGGCGCTGGTTGGCGAGGTTCACCTGCCCGATGGACGGCATTTCCTCTGGGCTTCTGCTCCGGGAGGAGGTTAGGTTCACTGTCGCTTTTTCGCTCGATCCCTCGACTCCAAGGAACTTCGCAAGTGAAACTGGGTGCGCCGCTAGCTTGCGCTAAGATACGACCTTGGAGGGGTCTATGGGCATCTGGACCCAGAAAAAAAACGCATTGCGTTGGCTCGTTGCGACGCTCGGCCTGGCCGCATCGGTCTGGCTCGCGCTGTGGTATTTCATCCCGGCGCCGCCAACGACCATCACGATGGCGGTCGGGTTTAAAGGCGGTGCTTTCGACCACATTGCCGAGCGCTACAGTGAAAAGCTAGCACTACGCAAGTTAACACTGAACGTACGGTACACCGAAGGCGTGTTCGATAGCGTCAAACTTCTCAACGATCCCAATTCAGGCATCGACGCAGCGCTTCTCTTTGCAGGGATCACCAACGGCGCGAGCGCACCCAACCTGATGTCGCTTGGCCGCATCAATTACGCGCCGTATTGGATTTTCTACCGGGGCGCCAAGCAGATGGACCGACTGACAGATCTTAAGGGCAAGCGGGTCATCATTAATCCAGCCGTTCGCGGCGTCATCGCGCCACTCCTGAGCTTACACGGGGTCAATCCTGCTAACACGACGATACAGGTTTCGCCGGGCGTCGTAGCGAGCAAGGCACTCGTCAATGGCCAAGCCGATGTTGTCTTTTTGCCGCCCCAAGAAATGGATGGACATGAGGTCCTACCGTTGTTGCGGAATCCCGACATCCGCCTCTTGAACGTCGCCCAGGCGGACGCCATGGTCCGGCTCTTCCCCGCAGTAAGTCGATTAGTCCTGCCGCAGGGCGTAGTGGACCTTGAGAGAAACATCCCTGCTACGGATGTGAACTTGATCGCGTCAGCCAACGTCGTCGTGGTCCGCAAAGGGTTGCATCCGGAGCTGATCTATCTTCTCGCACAGACCCTACAGGAGGTGCATGGAAACGCTGGCGTTTTTCAGAAAACAGGAGAGTTCCCTACGCAAACCGACCCTGAATTTCCTGTTGCTACCGTAGCGCAAGACTTCTACAGGAACGGGCCTTCGTTGCTGCAACGCTATTTGCCGTTCTGGACGATCAGCTATGCCAAGCGCATTGCTGCAATATTGGTAGCCGCCATAGCGGTCGTGATCCCGTTATTGACCTACACGCCTAGGCTCTATGGGTGGTTATTAAGTTTGCGGTTGGCGAAGTTGTACCAACGCCTCAGGATCGTGGACGCGCAGCTGAAGGCATCCCTGACCGTCGATCAAGTCACGGTGCTTCAAATCGAACTCGAAGATATCGACCGAGCAACAAATAGCCTGCCGATGCGGCACTCCGATCTGTTTTTTGAACTTCTAATGCATATCCGCTTTACCCGCACAGAATTAGCGTCACGGGTGGCCACCTTGCCCGAATAAAAAACCTCCGTAAGTATTAAACTCAGGAGGTTGTTCTTGGTGGTCCCGGAGCGATTCGAACGCCCGACCCTCAGATTCGTAGACTCATATATTAATGTTTTTTTAGCAATGCATCTTGTGCTCTTTAGGTGTATGCTCAATTATTCTGATGGTTTAGAGACCATACCAGGACAACGCACCAAGTAAGTCAGGGTGTATTTGTTACTATATCAACAGAATTTTATTGTCATTATTGCCACCCCATTGCCACCTAGGGAGTACCATGCCCACGATAACCCTTCGCCTTGACGGAAGGAATTTGGCCCGGGCCGTTAATGACGGCATTGTAGAGGCCAAAAGCACCATGAAAGAGGTCCTCATCATGGACAGCGGCCACCTTGGCCTCGGCATTCGTCTTAAGCCGAGGCTCGCGCAGGATGGCAAAGTCGAAATCAAGCGGACCTGGATCTACTACCACCGTCATGACGGCTACCGCCCACGGTTACGACTTGCCTCGTACTCCGAGACCACGCTAGAGGCGATGCAAACAAAGGCGACAGAAACACTTGCATCACATATGAATGGAACACTTAAAGCCCATAAAAGGGCTGCAAAAAGTGGCCAGAGCCAACCGGCCGACAAGGCGCCTCTTGATTACAAAATAAGCGAGATCTGTGATTTATATCTAAAATCCAAGACATACCTTCAACTAAGAGCTACTACTCAAACAGATATCGAGAGCAAAATAAGACTTTATATAAAGCCTGGATTAGGAGAATCGACACTCCAGGCCCTAATCCGAGAGCATGTCATTACATGGCGAGACAGTATAAAACCTGCAACTGAAAGAAATAGCCATCATTCAGGGAATACGACCGCGAATCGTGCGAAGCAGTATCTCTCGGGGGTTCTGACCTGGTATATAGGGCTAAAAGATCTTCTTATAAGAAATGTATGCCAGGATTGGCCCAAGATATTTGCCTCTAGAGAAGAAGAAACAAGAATAGAAGGTCTTGGGAAGCAAATTTTAGCCAAGTTGGGTGATGCCTTTAGACAAGAATCACCAAAATCCTATTCAGGAGCATGCGACAGCATTCTTCTGGACCTTCTGACAGGGGGTCGTCGTGGTGAACTGGAGGCTGCCTTATGCGGATATGTATATCTAAGCGACAGTATAGCTATAATTGAGTTCCCGAGGGGCAAGGCAAAGTACGATACTAGGCTTATCCAAGGGCGATCCATCTATCTTGGAGAGCTCGGCAAGTCAATCATCGAAAAGCACATCAAAGGCAAATCGCCAGCGGATAAAATTTTTACACCAAAGAAGGGTGGTAACGGTAAAGTATCTACAACAAGGACTTGGAGGAAAATAAGGGCCGCTGCTGGTAGACCTGATCTACGACTGCATGGCTTGAGACATATTTGGTCCTCTGCCGCCAAATCCATCAAAATTCACCCCGATATCCGAGAATTTCTTCTTGGCCATACTGCTGGCAACGTTGTTTATGGCGAGTTTGATGAGAACGTTCTCGCTGCGGAAATCAACAAGATCGAGAAGCGGATCTTAGAGGAGTTTGGCCTTGTTGACATCGTTTCTGCACCGGATATCTCAGACTGCCTCTCCGTTGCAGACTTCTGCCTGAAGGCCAACGTTGGCAAGACCAAGCTTTATGCGCTCATCAGGGATGAGGTCATTGAACCCATCTCACGGGATGGGCGCACCTGGATCCCAATCGGCCAGCTATCCCGTTTGGGTACATAGTATAGGAACAAAAGTTGCCAATTATTTCATCTGTTACTGGGCGAGGAGTTGGCGTGTCGCGTAGAAGCATGCGTAATGTGGATCCCTTGAAGGCCCAAGGTCACCGTAGCCTCATCAACTGGCTCAAGGGTGAAAGATGCGGTGATTGCCAGGATGTAGCTATTCAACTTGCCGGATGTAGAGTCGGCACCTGGGAGAAAAAACATCTCCCGATTTACACTACCGGAAACACGCTTGACTACCTCGGCTCGACCATCCCCTGCGATAAGCACTTATGTGACCTGTGTGGGGTAGAAAAGGCCTTTAAGCTGCGACAGCGGTACATGCCCTTAGTGGAACAGACCTGGCCGGTCGGGAACCATATTCACTTTGTTCCCACGATTAGGCACGAGTCTGGAGATCAATGGATAGACCTGATTAATGTTTTAATGTTTATTTGGAAGAAGTTGTATAGATTATCTTGGTGGAAAAGGGCTGTTCTTGGATTTATAAGAAATGATGCCACGATTCATAATTATAATGGATTTCATGTTCACCAGCACAACATAATAACATTAAGACATGACGTCGATATAATTCAATTTTCAGAGAATATAAAGAAGCATTACATCACTCATGCAGCAAAGTGCGGTTACACGCTCGAATGGAGGCCCGATCGGGGCTGGTGGAAACACATCGAGGACCAGGAAGGACTCTATAAGGTCATCTCCTACGCCACGAATAGTGTCTCCTGGACAGAATTCGACGATGGGAGAGGAGTCATGGCCCGCTCCGGCGCAAAGGCCTTCGTTGAGGTATGGACAGACTGCTTTAGGCACCGCTGGCACTCGTCAAGTGGCGTGTGGAAGAGGAAGGCGGCAGCCACCACACTCGCCCCAGGCCGAAGTGCAACGTTGGGACTGCCCACCCGTGTGTGGAACGGCTTGAGCCCAGCTAAGCGCGATGCCGTAAGAGCATGCGTTGGCTTACCAAATGGGGTCGAGACTCTTGAAGTGCTTCTTTCCGAGGAAGGTGGTCTTATACGCCTTGATTAATAACGCTCAGAGAATCTGACCTTGGGTATGCATATTACATGTCGGGTAATAAGACGGCGGGGCTAGAGATCGTACAGAAGCTCCGAACAGAAAATCCAGACAAAGCCGACAAACTATTTAACCTCTTATTACCTAGATAGTTCTCGGCTCGCCTTCAATTGGCCTGTGTTCAAGTGCTCTTGCGCGGATGTCCCCAATCCCGTCGATTCACCATCAATATGAAAAGATCTGAGACTGAACTTCAGGGCTAGGCTGACGACCTCATCGAGGCTGCAGTTGGCGCGCTGAGCGATCTCAGTTAGCTGCTCATAGAGCCCATCAGGGATGAGCATCTTGATTTTTTTTGCATTGGGCGCCCTTTTCAGCACGAATTTTGCCATTTTTGATCTCCTATTGGTTTCTATTTCACGGTCTTAATTATTTCATGTTTTTAGAAATTATATTCTTAAAAATATCCTCGTAGAATAAGATCAGCAAGCTAGGTTTTCGCACGCGAAAACCGCCCCTATTCACTCCGTTCACAGGGTCGCTTGCCAGGAGGTCCTGGACCCAATGGCTCGATTAACCGCAAGATCACTGGCTGGAAGGCCACCCCTAACCTCTGAAGAGCGGCTATCGAATAGTTTGACGATTAGAGTGACTAAATCTGACTATATGAGGGTTGTTGAGAAAGCTCGGTCCTTAGGGTACCGACCATCTTGGTACCTCCGTCAAATCCTTCTAGAAGGCAGCGATTCTGTAAAAGCCAGGCCATCCAAGGCCTATCTCAAGACGGCCTCGCGCATTGCCGCTATCGCATCTGGGCTGACGCGCCTTCTCAGACTCGCTGAGCAGAGATCGCCACTCCCCGTCGAGCTCTATCACATGCTCGACAGCGTGCACGCGGCTGCCAGGGGCACCATCCTCGAACTGCGCGAGGGTCGACCTTGACGCGCACGCTCCTACCCAACATCACGCATAAGCGGAGCTCTACTATCCGCCCTGCCCTGATCTACGATCTGAACCCCAGGAGGGCTTTGCCTGGGATTCTGGTGGCCACCAATTTGCTGGGCCGGACGATAGACGAACTTGCTACTGAGTTTGGTCGGGTCTGTGCCTTACGCCGCCTACCCGACCCCTTCGTTCGTATCAGCATCAGCCTGCCCCCAGGTGGGCACCTTGAGCCAGAGGAGTGGCGGGAGCTTTGGTATCAAGTCATGGAGGAGTTCGGAACCGCACACGGCCATGGACTCGACCTAGACCAGAGGCCGTTCACCATCGTGATGCATCCTGCCGGTGAGGTTTCCAAGGAGCACACCCATCTCAGCACTACGCGCTCCGGATGGGATGCGGCCGACCTCTGGGCCTGGCCCTGGAAGAGCTACTCGTTGATCCAAAAAATCACGGAGCAGGTCGGTCGGTCACTCGGGCTAGAGGCTCGGTTCACTGCAACCACGAGGGATGTCGATCCAGAGCTAGATCAGGCTGAACGTCTTCGGAACGTTCTCGGATTGGCGCTTTCAGCAGAAATGAGCATCACCAACCTGGTCGAGACGTTGAAGGTTTATGGCTATGCCTTGGTACCGAACCTGAGTGCGGGGGGGACCTTTTTAAGCGGGCTCAGCTATGCCACTCCAACGGGCATGATTCTAAAGTCCAGTGACCTGGGCCGTAACTTTGGACTCAAACAACTGCTGAAACAAGGTCTTAAATACGATCCAGAAAGAGATTTACCAGCCCTGCTCACCGCAAAAATAGCCTTTAAAACACCCCCAAACCCAACACCACAGGAGATCCCGAATGTCGAACTGGCTCACGGACAATCAGATGATGGAATCCGAATTGCTCCAGAATGGGATCCCCCGACATTTGGGCTGGAACCACATATCGGCCGCATCAGACTGGGCGAGGCTCACCCATGGGGCTGCCCACAAGTGGCATCTGACGAAGCTCCAGGAGGCCCAGGCGTACCTGGACAAGGTGGTGGAGATGCCTGCAACCAAACGGCCCTTGAACCTAGTCCTTGGTCTACCCCTGGACAAAGCCCTAGAGCAAGCAACCCGCCAGTGGGATACCACCCGCCAGATGTTTCGTTCCCAGAAGCTATCTCTGGAGTTTGCGATGTCACTGCGGGATCTTTTGGCAGCGAAACGGGACACGCCCGACCTGCCCTCCCCCAGGAGCATCGAGGATGGAGACTACCTCTGGCTGATCGTCACCCCATCCTCGATCTTGCTTGCCTCGGTGCCACCAGAAGTGGAAATCGCCTGGGTCTCAGAAGTGCACAGCACCTCTCGAACGAGATGCCTTCCCCTGGAACTAGCGGACCAGGAGGCATCCCGGGCGAATCGGCCGCCCAACACGGTCCCAGTCGAAGAGCTCTGCATGATCCCGCCCCAGCACCACCAGTGGGTGCGCTCCAACCTAGCGGCAGGAGCGGCCGCCGTCGGCGACCTTGTACTACCAGTAACAGAGTCGATGACCGCCGTGGCCTAGAGAGGCCCGGGCGAAGTTTTCAATAAGGGGAAGAAATGATCTTCATGATCTGGAGCGGCAGCAAAAAATCGTGGTGGAGCTCGGATGGAATGGGCTACACGAAGGACAAATCCCAGGCGGGAAAATTTTCAATTGAAGATCTTGAGGTGCTGTCGCTTGATGGCTTGGGTCCACGCGAGCGTACTCCGGCTAATGCCGATGTGCTTGTTCTTGTAGGAAAATCCTAGCTGTCCATGTCGTAGAGCTTATCCCACAGACTCGTACAGGAACCGCTGGAACCCCGTGAAGGCATCCCGGATCTCCTCGACACTCCCCAGGTCAGCCACCGCATCAGAAATGGCATTGTGATACTTCAGCTTGAGCAGGGGCGAGAGTTTCTCCTGATCAAGCTCGTCCACGCCCTGCTTCACATACTGGGCCAGGACGAACTCCAGGAAGGCCCGGTGCTTGTCTGAGTAGTTGTCGTGGATCAAAACCTTGGCCTGATCTGCACGGGCCTCACGGGTCTGGGGATGCAGGGCGAAGGCCACATAGGCGAGGACATCGTAAAGGTCGCTGTTCTCGGCCTCGATGACCTTCTGCATCTCAACCATTGTGTCTCGACCAAACCCCTTGTCTGTTAGCCCAGCTAGCAGCCCCTTTCGGGTATCGGGTTTGCTCCAAATGGTCCGCAGTTCGGCCTCATTCTTGAAGAACTCTGGCAAAGCCCCAAACATGCTCTCCAGGAACTGGGCCGCCGACATGGGCCGACCGTCTGCACTCCAGAAGGTGGTGGAAAGCATGTGCTGGATGGTTCGTTCCTTCCCGTCTGCCAGCTTGATCTTGGTCTTCTGCTGGTGCTCCTTCTCCTTTTCCTCCGGCTTTTGGTCTGGGCCGTTCCGTTGCTGTTTGCGTGTTGGTCCAGCATCACCGTCGGGTTCGACCTCTCCGTCCCACTCGGGATCATTGAAGTGGTGGTACGCCTCCACGAAGTCGTAAATGGTGAAGTAGTCCTTGCCGTCGTACAGCCGAGTGCCCCGACCGATGATCTGCTTGAACTCGATCATGGAGTTCACGGGCCGCATGAGGACGATATTCCGGACATTCCTGGCATCCACTCCGGTAGACAGCTTCTGCGAGGTGGTCAGGATGGTGGGAATGGTCTTCTCGTTGTCCTGGAAGTCCCGTAGGTATTGGTCGCCCAGGGCACCATCATTTGCCGTAACCCGGACGCAGTAGAGCGCATCCGTGCTGGTGCTGGCCTGATTGATGAGGTCCCGAACGGCCAAGGCGTGCACCTGGGTGGCACAGAACACCAGGGTCTTCTCGTTCTGTTGGATCAGGTCCATGAAGATTTTGACTCGGTAGGCTTCCCGTTCCTTGATCTCGATGATCCGGTTGAAGTCCGACTCGGTGTACCGCTTGCCTTCCTCAGCCACTCCTTCCAGCAGGATGTCATCCGGCGTGTAGACATACTCATCCAAGGTCGTGGAGATCTGCTTGACCTTGAAAGGCGTCAGGAAGCCATCGTTGATACCGTCCTTCAGAGAATAGATGAAGACTGGTTCCCCGAAGTAGGCGTAGGTGTCCACATTGTCTGTGCGCTTGGGGGTGGCGGTGAGGCCCAGCTTCACCGCAGGGGCGAAGTAATTGAGGATGCCTCGCCAGGAACTTTCGTCCTTGGCCCCGCCCCGATGGCACTCGTCAATGACGATGAAGTCAAAGAAGTCCGCTGGGTACTCCCCGAAATATTCCGTATCCCCGGGGCCGCACATGAAGGTCTGGAAGATGGTGAAGAAGATGCTGCCATTGGTCGGGACCTTTCCCTTCTTCTTTATCTCATCAGGGGCGATGCGGACCAGGGCGTCGTCCGGGAAGGCCGAGAAGGCGTTGTAGGCCTGGTTTGCCAAGATGTTCCGGTCAGCCAGGAAGAGGATGCGGGGCTGCCGGGTCGGTTCCCCGGTCAGATTCCAGCGGCTCTTGAACAGCTTCCAGGCGATCTGGAAGGCGATGAACGTCTTGCCCGTGCCGGTGGCCAAGGTCAGAAGGATGCGGTTCTGCCCAGCCGCCAGAGCCTCCAGGACCCTCTGTACGGCGATGTCCTGGTAATAGCGGCCCGGGTGGGAGCCGCCCTTGTCCTCGAAGGGAACAGCGGCAAAGCGATCCCGCCAGGCATTATCCTGGGCGAAGGTCAGGTTCCAGAGTTCGTCTGGGCTGGGGAAGGCCGGGACATCGCCCTCCTGGCCCAGTTCCATGTCCATGCCATAGATGGCCTGGCCGTTGGTGGCATAGGTGAACCGGACCGCCAACTTGGCGGCATAGCTCTTGGCCTGTCCCACGCCCTCCGTATAGGGCTTGTCCCAGGCCTTGGCCTCCACCACGGCTAGCTTGGTGTTGCGGTAGACCAGCACATAGTCGGCGATCTCGGCCTTGGCTCGTTTGCCGCCACCCTGGAGCCGCCCCTGGGTGATGCCGTATTCCCGAAGGATGCGGCTGCCCTCGACCACACCCCACCCCGCCGCCTTCAGGGCTGGGTCGATGTATTCGGCTCGGGTTTCGGCTTCGTTCACGGGGAGGCCCCTGTCACAGGTCGCCGTTGAAGGCTCGGTGAAGGAGGGACTGCTTCAGTTCATCTAATGCGTCTAGTTTTTGAGAATAAGTCCTGGCCAGCTTATCGCACTCTTCTTGCAGGTTCTGGATCGCTGCTGCTATCTCCGATTGGATTCCGACATCTGTGGGGAAAGACACGATCACATCGCCAATTTTGGAGGGAGAAGTGTGTCGGACCTTTACCCCAGATCCACTCGTATGAACGGCCGCACGAAGTCCTTTGGTGTTGAAGACATGGAAAAAGTATTCGTCGCACCATGGAACGTCAGGATTTCCAGTAACAAGCCCCAATCGCTGGTTGTGCAGAAACCTATCTGAGGCTGGCACCAGGATGGGGCTGCCCAACAGCCCAGCAGCCTGTTCTGTCATCGCTACGAGCAGGTCGCCCTTGGACAAAATGTAACCATCAGGGATATCGCCAATGTAGTACTTCTGCTTCTCGTCCCTGTCCCGGTAGCCACCAGCCTCAAAAAAATTTCCAGGAGTAAGCAGGACATACCTACCCTCAGATCTAAAGAACTCACCTTGGAAGGCGAATCCATGCTTGATGCTGCATAGTTCGGAGAGGGGGGCAGAGCGCCACCCTAGCCCATTTCCGGCTAGCTTGGACTCCCGTTCACTCTCAAATAGCTCACGGGCATTCTGAAGATTCTTCTCGGCGTTAGCCTTGGCGGTGGCGATGCCCTCGAAGGCTTCATCCAGGATGGTGACGATGTGCTGCTGTTTGGGAACAGGTGGGATGGGAACTTCCAGGCAACGGAATGCAGGAAGATCCAAGTTTTTTTGGGCCGTACCCTTCCCAAGCGCAAATAATTCATTTGTAACGCTGAATATCCAATGATTTAAGTACGCCTGAAGAAGCCTACCTGGGTCCCTTGGTGCTAGGGTCAGGCCACTGTCGTTTAGAAAAAATTTCCCGTGGACGAATCGGGCACATCGTTCAGACATCCCGAACCGGGCGATGACCACACGATCTTCTCGATTAAATATGTCCATCGCAAAGGTTTCGCCCCCCCCGCCGTAGACGGGGTAAATAGTCCCCCCATCTCGTTTCTGAACAACCCGTGTGCCGTACTCGACTATGCATATGTCATCGAGTTTCGCATTACGCCAACCTGACCTCACACCAGCCCCCGGATCGTTGCCAATACTTCGGCACTCTCAGCATCCAGGGCCACAATTTCGTCCAGGATGTCCTCTGGGCTGCGAAGGGTGCCTTCCTCTCCGCCGTTGGGGTTCTTCGCTGACAACTCAAGGGTGGTCTTGTCGATAGCCTTCAATTCCACAGTCCAGGACTTGGGCGAATCAGCCAGGGTCCTCTGTAAGGCCAGGAACTCGGTCAGATCCTCATCATTCAGGGGATTGGTCTTCCCCATGTTCCGGCCCGGCTGGAGTTGGTAGTACCAGACCTTCTGGGTCGGCTTTCCCTTCTCGAAGAACAAAACCACGGTCTTCACGCCTGCACCCTGGAAGGTGCCGCTGGGACAGTCCAGTACCGTGTGGAGGTTGCACTCCTCCAGCAGCTTCCTCCGCAGGGACACCGAGGCATTGTCCGTATTGCTGAGGAAGGTGTTCTTGATGACGATGCCAGCCCGTCCCCCGGCCTTCAGGCTCTTGATGAAGTGCTGGAGGAACAGGTAGGCCGTCTCGCCGGTACGGATGGGGAAATTCTGCTGGATCTCCTGGCGTTCCTTGCCCCCGAATGGCGGATTGGCCAGCACGATGTCGTACCGGTCCTTCTCCTGAATGTCGGCAATGCTCTCGGCCAAGGTGTTGGTGTGGATGATGTTTGGGGCATCGATGCCATGCAGGATCAGGTTCATGATCCCGATCACATAGGCCAGGCTCTTCTTCTCCTTGCCGTAGAAGGTCTTCCTCTGGAGGGTCTGGGCTTCCGAGACGGTCAGGCCCTTCTTGGCCTTCATGAAGTCGAAGGACTCGCACAGGAAGCCTGCTGATCCGACCGCCGGATCGTAGATCCGCTCCCCAATCGTTGGGTGGACCACCTGAACGATGGCCCGGATAAGGGGGCGGGGCGTGTAGTACTCGCCACCGTTTCGTCCGGCGTTCCCCATGTTCTTGATCTTCGCTTCATACAGGTGGGACAGTTCGTGCTTCTCCGTCTGAGACTTGAAGCGCAGTTCGTCCACCAGGTCGATCACTTCCCGTAGGTTGTAACCGCTCTGGATGCGGTTCTTGATCTCCCCGAAGATCTCCCCGATCTTGTATTCGATGGTGTCGGGTCCGCTGGCCTTCTGCTTGAAGCCATGCAGGTACGGGAACAGCTTCAGGTTCACGAAGTCCCGAAGGTCATCCCCACTGAGGGCCTTGTTGTGGTCCAGCTTGCCGTCCCGGCCCTTGGGTGTGGCCCAGGTCCCCCAGCGGTACGGCTTGTCCAGGATGAAGGCATAGGCCTTCCCATCCAGGGCTGCCTCGGTGGCCTTGTCCTCTTCCAGGGCATCCAGGTACTTCAGGAACAACAGCCAGGAAGACTGCTCCGTGTAGTCCAGTTCGCTGGTGCACCCCGCATCCTTGTGGAGGATGTCGTCGATATTCTTGAAGGTCTGCTCGAACATGGGGGGCGGCTCCAGAACTGCAACATGGGCGTTGGGGCTATCTTTGCAGTATCAGATGTATCAATAGAATCTATCAGGGTCGCTTTCGATTTGTCCTGACATACCTCGATGCGCACGAGGCCCAACCCACGAATACACCAGAACACTCGCCACCTGGTGTCCAGTCGCCCCTGTTTCGGGCAGATGGCTGACGTTCTATACCCACGCCCGTTGAGGTTGGGTGGGTTTGCGCCCCAACCTGAACGGGCGTGGAGAATCGATGCCAGAACAGCCACTTCTCAACGATATGACTTTCATTCCCAACCTCATTGATGAGGTTCTCGGGGAGGATCTCTTTTTCGAGGTGGCCCAAAGCATCGAGCTTGGTCCCTGGAATGGCACACAGGGTGGATACAACCGCCTGGGATGCCTAACGCCAAGGGAAGAGGCCTTCTGGAGCCTGGCACGAATCATTGAGGAGTTACGCCAATATTGGATGTCGCCTACTGCAAATCGTGCGGCGCAGTGGCTGACTCAGCCTGAAGCTTTGGATTCGCTGCTCGAAGTCGTAGACGAGGCTGACTACCTCCAGCTTGCTGGTAGGGTAAGACTGGCACAAAGGCTCGCGGCCTCCGCGCTGACTGAACACATGGCAATTGAAGGGCTGGCGATCAGTCCTAGGATCCACCTCGATTGCCGTGCTCTCTGCCGTTACCTGAGGTCAGACGCAGCCGTCAGCGATTACCTGGACCTCACCTACAGCCTCCAGGAAGTCTCTGTCGAGACTGAGAGCGCCCAAGCCTTGGCTTTCTGCGTCACCCACTTGAGACCCCTCTGGGCGTCTCTGCCTGTCGCTCGAACGCTCCAGTGGTTGACCCACAGCGAGAATATTTTGGGAGCGCTTATCGCCTCGGATTACTACCTTGACGCCGATACACCGGAACGGGTGTCCCTGGTGTGCCATGTGGTGGCCACCGTCGTGGAGCGAATAGAGTATTGAGATCAACCACCGCTCCTTCTTCAGAACACCATCGTTGGCATGCTCCGTCTGGGTCCCACCATCACCCATGTCCTGGCGGGGGTGACGGCAGGACCCAGACGGAGCAATAGGTGCATTTAGGTGGCCTAGGTCAGACTGATCCAGCGATGACTGGGGATTCTGGCCTCCCACCGGAGCACCCTGCTGAGGGATTATAAATCTCATTCTATGGAACCGCCTGAACGGTCTCTTCCGGCACTTCGCTGAGGCCATTTGCGGGCAACTTTCCAAAAATTGCCACCCGATTGCCACCCAGCCTAATGTGATCTCAGGTAGTTGCCGATAAAAACAACAGCCACCTATGTGGTGGCTGGGTTTTTTTGGTGGTCCCGGAGCGACTTGAACGCCCGACCCTCAGATTCGTAGTCTGATGCTCTATCCAGCTGAGCTACGGGACCGCGTGAAGGTCTGATTC